>Ga0172379_10007571_pt1 | contig 14044 bp, 5 predicted proteins | sample GrowelOW334metaG_FD_119756 | JGI IMG/M metagenome (GOLD analysis project Ga0172379, IMG submission 119756) | Groundwater microbial communities from an aquifer near a municipal landfill in Southern Ontario, Canada - Groundwater well OW334 metaG | ecosystem: Environmental > Aquatic > Deep... | reverse complement strand
GATATGCCAAATGTTGGAGATCAGGATACGCTTGCGTACCTGGTCTATTATGGTATCACTAACAATCTTGAGACCGAAACAGGAAATGGTTATACCTGGGATTTTTCTTCTTTACCTTTTAGTCTGTATCCAAATTTTATTCAAATTGACTCATTCCGAATCAAACAGCACAGTGTTAGCGCGCCTTATACCAATGCAACAATTGAAGAATACGTATTTAGCTCTGGTACTGAAGATGTAAATCTTTTTAGCTATGGTAATGACACATTGTATATACATAGATTAGGAAGCGCTTCAAGTGGTTGGGCTTTAGGTCCGATCGCAAGTATTGCATTCCCAATTACATTTAGCAATTCCTCTATAATAAATTCAAATATCTACACCGGTGCAATTCTAGTGGGCGAAAGAAAAACCACAACTTTATATGATGGCTTTGGAACTTTACAAATGCCTAACGGTAAATCCTACTCCAATGTTTTTAGAATTAAAAAAATCGAGAGAGATACAAGCTATGTCGTAAATACAGTAACAACATCTACAAGCTATATTTGGTATAAACAGGGTGGACAGGTACCACTATTGCGTCTGACTTACTCAGGCGTATTAAACCTCTATTTTGTCTATGGAAGCAAGTCCAATAATACTACTACAGGGGTTAATGAGAGACAAAATGACCGGACTGTTCTCGGAACATTTGAGCTTTCGCAGAATTATCCAAATCCATTTAATCCAAGCACAACAATTAGTTGGCAGATGGCAGCAAGCAGTTACGTTACATTAAAAGTGTACGATGTGCTCGGTAAAGAAGTTGCAACTTTAGCAAATAATGAATTTGAAGCCGGACGTCACTCTATAAATTTTGATGCATCCAATCTTTCGAGTGGGATGTATTTTTACGAATTAAGAGCGGGAAATTTTACGCAAATGAAAAAGATGCTGCTGATGAAATAAAAAGACCTCACCCTTAGTCCCTCCCCTTTCCGCCAACGTGGACAAGCCCAAGGAGAGGGAAACAGGGAGGTCAAAAGAGGACTAACTTGGTTACTAAACTATTTATTGATGAAGTTATGAAAAATTAAAAACAGAGCGTTGCGCACAACGTCTTTACAGCTTTATCCTTCATGATATAGCTGATGATGCCCCCCCCCAAAAAAAATATTTCAAATCCTTACCAGCACATCTCATTTATCATCTTAACTTCACGACTGAAAAAATATTTGCATTTGCGTTACGCATTTTTTATTAGGATATTTATCCACGAAATATTTCTTAAATAGATTTTTTTCAGACTTGAATTCTTCAACCAGATTATTGTATCGTAACATCAATCAAATATTAAATTAATTTATTAAATGAATCGCTTCATTTCTTTCTTTTTCATCTTTATCTTTTATTGTCTCCAAGGCATTAGTATGCCTCAGGTAGTAAAAGAAAAAAATAATTCACCCAAAGATATATCTGCATTTGCAAAGATAATGCTGAAAGAATTTACTCCCAATGACGGTCTTCCGCAAAGTTCCATTATGGCTATGACCTCAGATAAATTAGGACGGCTGTGGATCGGTACACAGGATGGAGCTGCGTGTTACAACGGGCGTAAATGGACAGTGGTTGATCTTCCGAACAGAAACAATTCCAATTACATTCAATCTATGTATGCGGCGGATGACAGTTCAATCTGGATAAGCGCAAACAGGGGGCAGGTGCACAGATTCAAAAATGGAAAGTGGCAATCCTTTGATACTTCTAACGGTTTGGCTAGTACAATTGTTTATAGTATTAAAGAATCTAATGATAAAAATGGGAAGAAAATAATCTGGTTCGGAACGAACAGAGGTGTTTCGAAATACTCAAAGGGGAAGTGGGAAACATTTAATTCGAGAAACAGTAAGTTGACATCCGACATCATTAATGACATTTGTATTTCAAGGGATGGTTCCCTCTGGTTCGCAACCGGCAAAGGTGTCTCCCTTTATTCGGGAGGAAACTTTCATGATTTTCTCCTCCCTCAAGAACTTTCCGGTACAAATATTAACAGGATTATCCAGGGGAAAGATGGTGCATTTTGGTTCGGAGGAAATGGTTTCCTTGGTAAATATAAAGATAGAAACTGGACTTTGATTACAATAAAAGGACTTAAAACAGGTAGCCGATTAACAGCTTTGTTTGAAAGCAGTGCCGGTGATTTCTGGATAGGAACTGAAACGGGAATCATGTCGATTCCCTCAAGTGGGGATACAGATTCCTCCACACAAATAAGAGAATTCTATTCGGGGACAGATTTTGCAAATAAAATGGGAAGTATTTTTTGTATACATGAATCAAACGCCGGAGTAATATGGTTTGGAACATTGCTTGGGTTGTATCGGTATATTCCCGGGAAATGGGTTTCATTAAATGAGCAGACAGGTTTGCCTGGAACCCCTGTTACCTATATTTATGAAAGCCACGACGGTAGTTATTTCTTCGGAACTCCCAGAGGATTTTTGCAGTACGGAGATGGCAAATGGAAAATATTTAATGATAAATCAGGTCTCACAAATAATTTTGTGAAGGCTGTAATTAAATCAAAAGACGGTGCACTTTGGGTTGGAACTTTAGGGGGAGGAGTTAACCGGTTTTATAATGGTCGATGGAAAATATTTGATACCCACAATGGACTTACTGATAACCGTGTTTATTCCATCATTCAATCGGATGACGGGGCAATGTGGTTTTCAACGGCCAAGGGAGTGTCAAAATATTTTAATAATAAATGGGTTACTTTTACCACTGCTGACGGTCTTGCAAGCAATCAGGTTATGTCTTTGTTTCAATCAAAAGACGGCTCGGTTTGGTTTGGTACGCGTTCAGGTCTTTCACGATTGCATCTTGGACGATGGGATACTTTTTCTACAGAAAATAGTCCCGGGAAAATGGTTATTCAGAGCATAAACAGTTCTTCAGATGGTAATCTTTGGTTTGGAACTTTCAGCGGTGGTATTTACCGGTTTGATCCGAAAACTTTAATCTGGAAAACATATACCGACGCCACTTCACCGGCATTGGCAAATAATGTTCTTTACCAGGAGGAAGAAGACCGGGCAGGGAGGCTGTATTTTTTAACTAATAAAGGAGTTACCCGGATTTCGCCCGCTGAATTTAATTTCCCGGATAAAGAAAAGTCTCCGGAAGTATTTACTATGGAAGACGGGCTGGCAAGTAATGAAGGTATGGTAAGAGCTTCTATTGTTGATTCTAAAGGAAGAATTTGGGTAGGTACTACAAAAGGAGTCTCTTATTTTGATCCTGCGGCTGAAATTCAGGACACGATGAAAAAACGTCTTTTGATTGAAAACGTATCCATTCAGAATTCTCCAGGCAAATTTCAGATGGATGATGGAATAACGTTAGCATACTATCAGAATAATCTCTCATTTGAATTTGCACTCCTTTCTTTTTTTAAGGAATCGAATTCCTTATACCGGACACAATTAGAACCTTATGAGTCATCTCCTTCGGGCTGGACAAATCTCTATACTAAAGGATATACGAATCTTTCCCCGGGGAAATACAAGTTCCTTGTCTGGGGAAAAGATTATGCCGGGAATGTTAGCGGTCCAACTGAATTTCATTTTATAATCCAACCTCCTTTCTGGATGGAATGGTGGTTTATCGGTTTTCTCTTTCTAATATTTTTAGGCATTATTTATTTGAGCATAAGATTTATTACAACTCAAAAATTAAAAAAACAATTAGCGCTGTTAGAACGACAGAAATTAATAGAACATGAACGGGGAAGAATTTCAAAGGACATGCATGATACTGTTGGTTCCAGCTTAACGCGTATTGCCATCTTAAGCGATCGTGTAGGAAAACAAGTAAAGGAGCAAAGTCCGTCGAATGATAAACAAGCAGCAATACAAGACGGGACTGAATTAATAGGAACCACCGCAAGAGAAGTAATTGATACCATGAATGAAATTATATGGTCTCTTAGTCCAAAGCAGGATAATCTTGAAAGCCTTATCAATTATACAAGACACTTCATTAATTCAATGTTTGAAGATATTGCGATTCGGTACACACTTGATATTCACGAGTTAGTTCCAAACATTGAGTTGGGTCCCGACTTTAGAAGAAATGTGTTTCTTATAATTAAAGAAATTATCAACAACATTGTAAAACATTCATCTGCTTCAAATGTATCGTTATCTATTTCTTTGTCGGAAGGTAATCTTAATTTTGTAGCAGTTGATGATGGAGTAGGGATTGTTGAATCATCATCCATTGATAAAAGAACAGGATTTGGATTAAAGAATATGAGAGAGAGAGCGGATTCAATAGGAGCCAAACTAGAAATCGAATCCATTCTTAATCACGGCACTACAATACGTGTTTGTGCTCCTCTCCAAACATTTCCACCCATTTGAGGTATTGTCGTTGTATTTTTAAAGTATATTTTCACAAATAAAGATTTAGGGATTTATTTTGGATAACATAAGTGTTGTAATTGTAGAAGATGATGATCTTATCCGCGAAGGAATGGCAAACATAATAGATGAACAATCCGGTTATAGATGTTCCGGTTCATTCTCCAACGGTGAAGCTCTGCTTGAAAAGATTAATTTGATTAATCCTAAAATTGTTTTGATGGATATTGGACTTCCCGGGATGAATGGTATTGAATGCCTGCGACAAATTAGACAAAACTCACAAAATATATTAGTAATTATGTTAACAGTTTTTGAAGATGATGAAAGGGTTTTTGAATCAATTATTGCAGGGGCAGATGGATATTTGTTAAAAAAAACCACCCCGCCCAAAATTATTGATGCGTTAAACGATGTGTTAAACGGCGGCGCCCCAATGAGCAATCAAATAGCAAAACGTGTTCTTGATAATTTTAGAATGACCCCCGGTATAGATGAAACTCAAAGTTTATCTAAAAGAGAAAAAGAAATTCTTGACCTCCTCTCAAAAGGGTTTACACATAAGCAAATAGCCGAAAATATATTTATCAGTCCTGAAACAGTCCGGGGGCACTTGAAAAATATTTACAAAAAACTCCAGGTTCATTCGAAGACGGAAGCTGTAAGCAAAGCCTTTCAATTAAAGAAACTATTTAGATAACACAACTTTAGTAAAAGATTATATTGCATAGCTACTAAGCTTTCAACCGGAGTGAATATCCGGGTAAATCTGTTAGAATGATCTCCAAATATGCGTTTATAAGGGATTTGCCCCAATTAAAATTAAGCTTTCCCACTCATTGCGTTCATCCTTGGCACGTGAATTAATAAACCCCACAACTACGAAATAATATTATTTCAACATGCTGTCGGGTGACTTTGCTGTACTTAATCTCAGTTTGCGTATATCGGGTTGCGTCACTGCACCTTCTTTAAAAACACCTCATTTGTGGCGTTGTACATTCACATCTCTGAATATAAGTTTGTATCAATAAAAGCGCGGCTCACTTTTTCTATTACGTAAAGTAAATATCCGGAGAGTTGTTCGGTAAAAAAATAATAGGAGTCAACATGAAAATTGCTTTCAAAAATTTGTACATATTTCTTTTTTCTCTTTCTGCATCGGTGACGGCACAGACCCTGCAGTCGAATTTTCCAGTCGCGAACGGAACCGTAAACGCGATGGTGCAATCTGGGAACACGGTCTATCTTGGCGGCGCGTTTAATTATTTTGGACCCAATACAGGTCGTGCCGTTCTTCTTGATCAAAGCACAGGAACATTTGATCTCGGTTTTCCGAATGTCAATGGGAATGTAAATGCCGTGCTTCCGGATGGAGCGGGAGGATGGTATATCGGAGGTGATTTTACAAGTGTGGGTGGTGCAGCTCATAACTACGTGGCGCATATTAAAGCGGATAAGTCTGTGGACAGTTGGGACCCGAATGTTGTAGGTTCTAATGTTTTCGCGTTTGCAAAGTACGGTTCAACAATTTATTTCGGAGGGCAGTTTGCCACAGTTGGCGGGTTGGTTCGAGAAAACCTCGCCGCGGTAGATTCAGCAACGGGCGTGCCGAGTTCATGGCATCCCGACCCTGACAATGCAGTCTATTCTATTGCTGTCAATGATACAAATGTTTTCATTGGCGGCAATTTTTTAAATCTTGGTAACGCCATGGATACGGTTTATAATACCAACAGCCGCCCTTTTCTTGCCTCAATTTATCGTACATCAAACATTCTTTCGGTATGGCAAGCCGGGGTAAGCAGTGGATATGGTACGAACTATACAATTTACGGGTTAATTATTAACCCGGCAGATTCTAATTTGTATGTATGCGGAAACTTCGGGAATTTAGGAGGTTCAGCAAGGAAATGTATCGGGTCACTCAAAACGACGAACACCAACATATCGATAGCAACCACATTTAATCCCAATTTAGTGAACTCGACTAACTGGAAACAAGCAGTGATTTATACGATGGCAATTTCCGGCGATACAATTTTTGTTGGAGGAAGTTTTAAGAAGTATGGAAGAACAACAACCGGCACCGTCAGAAACGGGCTTGCTGCATCGCTTATTTCGACAAACGTAATGTTAACAACTTTTGGAGCCAACGGTATTACACCTGCGCCAGTCGGACTTTTTAATTCCGCTACCTATGTGAGGTCTCTTGCCGTGTCTAATGGAGTTGTATATGTTGGCGGCAAGTTCACAGGTATAGGCGCACAGACACAGGGGAATATGGGGGCGATAGGTTCAGTATCGGGGAGCGTTCTTTCATGGAATCCTAATGCATCAGAGGTTGTCAGCGCAGTTGGTGTGTATGGCAGTAACGTCTTCGCCGGGGGGAACTTTACTTCCGTGAATGGACAGACGAGGAATTGTCTTGCAGCGGTGGATGTCAACACAGGAACTCTTCTGTCTTGGGATCCGAATATCTCGACTACAGGTGAGTATGCTAGCGCATTGGCAGTCTCCGGCAGTACAGTATATGTGGGCGGGTACATTACGAGTATAGGAGGACAATCAAGGACTCACTTGGCGGCGGTTGATGCCACGACCGGCGCAGTTTCTTCATGGCAGGCGAATACAAATTATGGTGTCGCAACTCTGGCAATTTCAGGCAATACTCTCTATGTCGGCGGATATTTTTCACAGATCGGCGGTGCTGCTGCCGGAGATACTTTACGGAACAATCTTGCAGCGCTGGATGCAACTACAGGGAGCGTATTGCCGTGGAATCCCAATAGTGGCGGCAGTGTGTATGCTCTTGCGTTATCGGGATCGACAGTGTATGTGGGCGGCAGTTTTTCAACGATCGACGGTCAGACACGGAATCAAATTGCAGCTTTGGATGCATCAACCGGAAACGCAACAGCCTGGAATCCTAATGCGAATCTTGCGTTAGTGAAATCGTTAGCAGTTTCGGGTTCAACGGTGTATGCGGGCGGAAATTTTACACAAATTGGTTCAACACCGAGGAATTACATTGCGGCAATATCGACGGCAGATACCGGCAGTGTTACATCGTGGGATCCAAATATCACCGGTGCCATTTCTCCTGAAGTTGATGCGATTGTTGTGAATGGCTCAACGGTCTATGTCGGCGGATTATTCGGTCAAGTTGGTGCGTCAACAAGAGTTAATGTCGCGGCTATTGATGCTTCAACGGGGAGTGCAACCTCTTGGAATCCCTCGGCAGACGGAAGTGTGTATGCGCTTTTGGCTGACCAGGTAAATCAAAAAATTTATTTGGGAGGTGTATTTTCTGATGTACTTGATAAAACGGCTTCTTTTTTTGCAGCTGTGGATAATCCCGGTGATGCAGCATTGCCTGTAGAGTTGACAACGTTCACGGCAATATCACGGAGCAACAATAATGTTGAGTTAAATTGGCGGACAGCGACGGAGAAGAATAATTACGGGTTTGAGATTGAAAGAACTTTCCTACAGGATGTTCAGAAAAAAATATGGGAAAAGATCGGTTTTGTAAATGGCAGCGGCACGAGTAACTCACCGAAGGAATACTCTTTCAGCAACAAAGTTGCTCTCCCGGGAAGATATGCTTATCGGTTGAAACAAGTTGATGCCGATGGTTCGTTTAAGTATTCTTCAATTGCAGAAGTAGAAGTGGGTGGGGCTCCGAGAGTGTTTACTCTCGGGCAGAATTTCCCGAATCCATTCAATCCGACAACAATGATCTCTTTTACACTGCCGAGTGATGGACGTGCAGTGTTGAAGATATTCAACACGTTAGGACAGGAAGTCGTTACTCTATTTGATGAAGAAGCTGCTGCAGGAAAGGTGTATGGGGTTACATTTGATGCAGCGAAGTTAACAACAGGAATTTATTTTTCGCGGTTAGAGTTTTCCGCCGAAGGCGGATCCGCCTCTGGCGGAGGCCGGAAACAATTAGTGAGAAAACTTCTTCTTTTGAAATAGTTGCAAATGAAAAAGAAGCAAATTAAATATACTTACGAATCAACAACCACGTTACACACGTGCTTGAATAATGAAAGGATAACAATGTCTGGATATCAACCACATACAGCGCGTTCACGTCAGACAATGGCGAAATTAAAAGCGATTTTGAGAATGTTAACCGCAATTGTACTTTTTACTGATTGCAATGGCTATGCTCAATTACAGCAAGACTTTCCCGTTACGAATTCTTCCGTAACGGCAATATTACAGGATAGCAGTACTATGTACATCGGCGGCTGGTTTGATTATGCCGGACCGAACACCGGAAATGGTGTCGTACTCGATACATTGACAGGTAAATATGATCCTTCTTTTCCAAAAGTCAATGGAACTGTGTATGCTTCCGTGTCCGATGGTAAAGGCGGGTGGTATATTGGGGGAGAATTTTCGAAAGTTGGAAAGGTTTATCGGAATAGCCTGGCTCACATTCTTTCAGATGGATCAGTTGATGATTGGAATCCGAATGTAAGAATGACACTGTATGGTGTTCTGATCAAAGGAAGTGTACGCTCAATTGCTATTAATGACTCAACGGTGTATTTCGGCGGTATTTTCGATCATGTCGGCGAAGCGGTTCGTAATCTGGCGGCGGCAGTGAATATAAACACCGGTTTACCTACTGCATGGGATCCGGATGTTGATGGTATCGTGAGGACGATTATCGCGACACCTACAACTATCTATTTGGGCGGCAATTTTAACACTTTGCAAGCCAGTTCGCAGGGTAAGATAAATCGTTCCGGTCTCGCTTCCGTGAACACTTCGACCGGATATCCGACGTCATGGAATCCTGGTGTTGACTTTGGCAGTACAAATTATGGTGTAAGTTGTCTTCTGCTTTCTGATTCAACGTTGTACGTCGGCGGAAATTTTACATCACTTGCCGGAACGAATCGCAATGGAATTGGAGCCGTGAACACAATTACTGGTTCTATTACACCATGGAATCCTAACGGGGGGAACTCTTGGAGAATTCAAGTTTCTGCCTTGGAACTATCGGGAAACGTAATGTATATTGGCGGAGCGTTCTCAAAGATGGGCAGTCGGCCTCGAATTAACCTCGCCGCAGCGAACAGCATCGGCAATGGAACTGTTCTCCCATGGAATCCAGGTGTTTCCTTTGTAAAACTTGGAGTTCTCCTCCACACCTTAAGCAACCTCTTTGTCCCGGGAGTTTACAGCATAGCGGCTTCCGGTGCTACTGTATATGTTGGTGGATTGTTCAATCGGGCAGGCGAAACCGTGAGAAGAAACTTAGCCGCGTTTGATACATCCGGGGTGCTCACCGCGTGGAATCCCGGCGCTTCGCTCACTGTCTCTGTTTTGAAGAAATCAGGCGCTATTCTTTATGCCGGTGGAGAGTTTACGTCGGTTAATGGGTTCACTCGTAATAAACTTGCCGCAATTGATCTGGAAACAAAAACGGTGAATTCGTGGGACCCGAATGCTGATGAACCTGTTGAAGCGCTCGCGCTTTACGACTCAAAGATTTTCGTTGGTGGCTACTTCAACAACATCGGCGCGCAAAACACGGCAATACTTGCGGCTGTTGATAAAAAGACCGGCGTAGTTGATCCCTGGACATTGAATACTGTGAGCGCCGGTGGTATAGGAGAAATAGCAATTTATAAAGACAGGCTCTATGCGGGAGGCTGGTTTAGCGCTTTTGGTGATTCAGTCAGAAGCGGCATTGTTGCGATTGACTTGCTTTCCGGGAAAGTGCTGCCGTGGTACCCGGGCGAAATGCGAAGTCCATATAGCATATTGCCAACGGATTCTCTTATTTATACAGGCGGGAACTATGGTCTGTATTCGGTGAGTACAAAAACCGGTGAATTTTCATCGTGGGATCCGTTTCATTCAACTCAAGAAGCCGGTTTGCCAAAGAAGCTTCTTCTTAAAGACAAAACACTATATGTAGCAGGAACTCACCTTCCCGCTGATATTACTGGAGTCTCGAAGACATCTATTCTTAAAATAGACTTAGCAACCGGTGCCATTCTTCCGTTTGATCCAAAACTTGAAGACAATTATTACGATCTAACGGCTAATGATATTGCAATTGCTGATTCAACGCTTTATGCAGTCGGATTTTTTAGTACGGTGGGGGGGGTACCGCGAAAAAACATAGCTGCTTTAGATATATCGACAGGCTCTTTAAAACCATGGAATCCTAAACTTGAGACTCAAGCAAGCGTTGTTTTTGTTGACCCTTCAAGAAAAACTGTTTATATGGGAGGTGAATTCCATACTGTTGATGATGATCCTGCCTCGTTCTTAGCAGCTTATTCAGATACGAGTCTAGGGACACTAACATCCGTTGAAGAAAGTCCGGAACAACAGCCAAGATCATTTTCACTCAACCAGAATTATCCGAATCCGTTCAATCCGACAACAACAATCAGTTATTCAATTCCGACCAACAACTTTGTAACATTGAAAGTATTTAACATTCTTGGTCAGGAAGTTGCGTCGTTAGTGAATGAGAATTTGGCGGCTGGTAAATATACGGTAACATTCAACGCGGGTAATCTTACCAGTGGAGTATATCTCTACCAAGTTGAAGCCGGCTCGTTCCGTTCCGTGAAGAAAATGCTTCTTATAAAATAAGTATTGATTTAAATGTTAAGTGAGATTGAAAATAAAGCAAAGTGTGAGATTATTGTTTCTAAGAACGATAATATTCTTGAAATGAAAATTACCGGGCAACTGACGGAATTTTCAGCCGAACAATTAATAAAAGATATTCCTCTTCTTACGAAGGAATATGTTTATAGGAATTATCTCTTTGACCTTCGATCATTAGATGGAACACTTGGGATCGGAAGTTCATACTTCTATGTTGAACGCTTTTCCTTTGAACGGTCAAAAAATATTGCTGTAGTCGCTCAAAAAGAAAGTGAGCTTTATTATTATTTTGTTCAAACGGCTGCCTATAATAGGCATATCAATCTCTGTTATTTTGATCTTATAGAAGAGGCAAAGGTGTGGCTGGAGAAAGAAACTCTCCGTACATAAATTAAATTATTAACTCACCTTACGCACGGTAGTTCAATATGTTATCAACATGAGGTAAAATTATATCACAGAATAATATTCTGTGATACAAGAAATGGTTATAGGAAGAAGTTTTGTGTAAGGTGTGTTATAAAATTAAAGAAAACAAGGAATACGTTTTGAAAAAGAAAAAAGTATATCAAAGCAGCGCTTTCAGCGCTATATTCATTCTAATTTTATTTTCAACTTTTGTTTTTGCCTCGCCCAGCGGCGGTAAAAAGGGACCGGAACAATACAAGTATTTGCCCGGCTCACTTGTTGTTAAGCTGAAGAAACAACCTACCGGACTGATGAAAAGTAGGCTGGATGTCGAGGCGGTTCTTTCTAATCTACAGATGAAGTACGGCATTCAAAGCACCAGCAAAGCATTCGAGACCGCTAAGCTGAAAAAACGAATCGGGATAGAAGAGTTGGAACGGGTATTTATTATGAATGTGCCCGCGCCTACCGATTTGGAGTCTTTAGCTCGCAATCTGGAACAAGACCCCCTGGTTGAGTACGCCGAGCCTCAATATATCATTCCTATTAACAAAGCTCCGAATGATCAATATTATAATGGTCCACAGTACCAGCAGTATCAACTCCCTCTTGTAAAGGCGGACTCTGCCTGGGGAGTTTCCGTTGGGGACAGTTCGGTTGTTATCGGAATGATCGATACCGGTGTGGATTGGGATCACCCCGATCTCGCGGCGTCAATCTGGACAAATACAAAAGAGATACCCAGCAATGGCATTGACGATGACGGAAACGGTTACATTGATGATGTGCGTGGATGGGACTTTGTTACAGGTATCACCACTGTTTATCCCGGTGAAGACGGCGACAAACCTGACAACAATCCAATGGATTTTGATGGGCATGGCACACACACTGCAGGAATTGCAGGCGCCACTACGAACAATGGAATCGGTATCGCTTCACTATCCTGGGGAGCAAAAATAATGCCCCTTAGAGTCGGATGGCACGATATCAATGGCGGCGGTTATGGACTTTCAACATGGATGGGCGATGCTTTTATCTATGCGACAAATAACGGCGTATCGGTTGCTAACCTCAGTATGGGAACTTCAAAAGCAGTGTTGGAGGGGGCGCTTTACGCTTATAAAAACGGCGTTGTAATTTGTAATGCGGCAGGCAATACGGGGAGTGATTTTGTTTCGCTTCTGGGAGCACAGCCCTGGTCGCTTGCTGTTGCGGCAACCAACAGTAATGACAGTAAGGCAAGTTATTCTTCTTATGGAAACGGTATTGACATCTGCGCCCCGGGAGGTGATCTCGCATCGGGAAACAAAAGGGGCATCCTCAGTTCAATTGTTTACCCATCTCCGTTTTACAGTAATGCAAACTACATTGAGTTCGAAGGCACATCCATGGCTTCGCCGATGGTTGCTGCATTGGCGGCGCTTGTTAAGTCGAAGAATCCAACATGGACTCCAGCGCTAATAATGTTTCAGATCTGTGGAACGGCTGATAACATTGATGGGAAAAATTCCGGGTATGGAGGCAAATTGGGATATGGAAGGATCAATGCTTACCGTGCACTGACGGAAACACCGCCTCCCCCTAAGCCTAAACTTCAGTTTATCTCCGTGACAGTTGACGATTCTCAGGGTGGAAACAGCAACGGAATTTTGGAACCTGGTGAAACAGCCAAAATCATTGTTGAAGTTAGAAATGAATGGGGTGATGCGGTTAATGTTATGGGCAGTCTTTCGACCTCTCATTGGACAACAACTGTGCAGACGAACAACATCTCCTTCGGCAGCATCAAGGGAATCACAGATCTTGACTATTCAAGCGCATCGAATCTCAACAATCCATTTATCGTCAGTGTCAATCCGGAAGCTATTCCGTCAATTGTTCCTTTCATTATTACATTAACTGATGGCGCCTACTCGACGACGTTTACTTTTAAATTGTCCGTTGGCGCTCATCTTCTTTTGGTTGCTGATGACGAAGGCTTCGGTTCTGAAACTTCGTATGCTGAAGCTTTGGATGTGCTTGGTGTTTCTTACGATGTGTGGGACCACAGCAAAAAAGGTACGCCGCCGGCAACTGTGCTGATGCGGTACAACACTGTAGTATGGATGTGCGAGTGGGCGTTCCCATCACTTGATTCGTTAGATCGCTCTTCGTTAAAACAATATCTCGATTCCGGCGGAAAGTTGTTTCTATCGGGTCAGGATATTGGCTGGGACCTATCCGCTCCTTCACCGAATTATGCCAACGAATATGTTGTGTCAAAGGGAGTGTCGAAAACATTTTATGAAACATATTTGAAGTCGTCTTATATAGCTGATGATGCAGGAATTTCAACACTCACAGGAGTTCCCGGGGATACGTTGGGAGATGGTTTATCTTTTACAAGGTTTCAGCCTGGAAGAGCAGCGCAGGAACAAATTCCGGATGTTATTAATCCTATCGGCGGCAGTGTGCCGGTCTTCAAATATAATGAGGGTTCGTATGCAGGAAGTGCCGGGGCAATTCGATACAGCGGATCGTACAAGTTAGTCAATTTTGCGTTCGGAGGTTTCGAATCGATTACGGAT
>Ga0172379_10007570_pt1 | contig 14045 bp, 13 predicted proteins | sample GrowelOW334metaG_FD_119756 | JGI IMG/M metagenome (GOLD analysis project Ga0172379, IMG submission 119756) | Groundwater microbial communities from an aquifer near a municipal landfill in Southern Ontario, Canada - Groundwater well OW334 metaG | ecosystem: Environmental > Aquatic > Deep... | reverse complement strand
GAATATGAACTGGCGGCGGCCTATATCTTCTGCTTCCTGCAGCTTTTTAAACTCGCCATCGTAAGGCATCCCATAAAATTCATACGAAAAAACTGGCTGGAATTCGTCCTTGTTTTCCTGATGTTTTTTCAGCTGGGCGCGGGGCTGGCGATAACCTCGTCGCCGGAATACGAGTATCTTGCCCAGCATTACAAGCATCTGCCGCTGACACAGATATCGCTGGTTTTCGTGCAGATGTATTTTCTGATAACGGCGTTTATAGAATCGTCCGCTTTCCATCGTTTCCTTTCAAGACTGAAACTGCAGCCGGTTTTAATGGTCGCCGTGAGTTTCGCCTCCATAATAGCGGCGGGCGGCGCGCTGCTTAAACTGCCCAAAGCCGTAAATCCCGGCTGCTCGCTAAGCTGGACCGACGCGTTCTTCACCGCTACCAGCGCGGTCTGCGTGACCGGTTTGGGCACGGTTGACACCGGCACCACATTTTCCCTGCTGGGCCAGATAATCACCATGTTCCTGATACAGATAGGCGGGCTTGGTGTGATAACATTCACCGTGTTCATGGCGTTTTTCAGCGGCGAGGGCATTTACGGCGACGACGTGAAAAAAATAATGGTGATATTAGACGAGGATTCCGGCAGCGCTAAAGCCGCGCTTTTCAAGATTTTCGCGGTCACGCTGGCGATCGAGGCCATGGGCGCGTATCTTCTGTTCCGCGGGTTGAACACAGAGATAGCCGACCCGGTTTACCGCGCATATTTTGCCCTGTACCACAGCGTTTCCGCTTTCTGCAACGCCGGTTTCGGCTTATACGCGGACAGTCTGGTAAAATTCAGGTCGGACGCGTTTATCATGCTGGTTTTTTGCGGACTCATAACCGCGGGCAGTATCGGCATGCCCATAATTTTCAACCTGCCGGCATCGTTAAAGAATTTTATGCGCGGGCGTTTTTCTGAAATCCCCGCCCATTTTAAAACGGTTGTCGGTATAACTTTTCTGCTTATTGCGGGCGGAACTCTGGTTTTCTTTCTGCTGGCGGGAACGGGGTTCATGGACGGTTTTTCCATTAAGGATAAATTCCTGTCTTCATTATTTCTCACCATCACCACCAGAACCTGTGGTTTCACCTCCATTGACTTGTCCGGCCTGAGCTTTACCGTGACGTGGCTGTGCGTGTTGTATATGTTTATCGGTGGTTCGCCCGCGTCCACGGCTGGCGGCATCAAGACGGCAGGCGCGGGAGTGTTGTGCGCCGCCGCCTGGAAAAGATTATTCAAAAAACCTTATGAGGCTGTCCGCCTGGCGGGAACGGTTGTGATAAGCAAAACGGTGAAAAAAGCGGTTATTATAACGGTTGTTCTGTTTTTAGGCGCGCTGTCCGCCTCAAGCTTCATTTATTCCATAGAAACTTTTCCGTTCCGAAAAGTTGTTTTCGAGGTCGTTTCCGCTATCGCCACCGTGGGCCTGTCCATGGGCATAACGGCGGACCTGTCGGTTGTTTCCAAATGGGTGATAATATTCTGCATGTATGTGGGACGGGTTTCGCCGGGCATTATCGTGATAATGCTCAATAACCGCAATCCGGAAAAAGAAGACATCATCCTGGGCTAGAACGGTTCCACGAATTCGCAAAAAACTTTGTTTGAAAGATAGAGTCCTTCGTCCGACAGGCGCATAAGCCCGTTTTTAACCGCCAGCAGGTCGGCTTTTTCCAGTTGTTTTATCTGCGGCGAAAACGCGGAGGAAATTTCTTCGGTTATCTCAATGCCTTTCAGCATTCGCAAGCCAAGAATTATCCTCTCGCCCAGCGCGGCTTTGCCCTCAAGCCGTTCGTGAAACCTTGAAGCCGGGGAAACCGGACGCGACGGGTAAACGCTTCCCCGCGCCACGGCCCGGCCCGAGCCGAAAGAGGAAATATAATCGTCAACGGAAGCCGTGTTCACCGTGCGCTCTCCGGCGAGAAACCCCGCCGCCGCGCAGCCCAGTCCTATATATTCGCCGCGCCGCCAGTAATTAATATTGTGAGAAGCTTCTTTTCCGGGCAGGGCGAAATTGGAAATTTCATAATGGCCATACCCCGCGCGCACCAGCGCCGCGCGGGCGGAGTCATATTCCGCGCGCGCCAGTTCGTCGTCTGCACAAACGCCGCGCTCGGCGAAGGGTGTGCCGTCTTCAACGCTCAGTGCGTAAAAAGAAATATGTTCCGGTTGAAGCTTTATCAGTTTTTCCAGTTCGGCAAGGAAAGAGGGTCTGTCCGGTATGCCGGAAATAAGATCGGCGTTGATGTTGGCAAAACCCGCGCCGCGGAGCTTATTATACGCGGCGATGAAGTCTTTCGCGCTGTGGCCGCGCCCTAAAAATTTCAGGATACCGTCGTCAAACGACTGAAGGCCCAGGCTTATGCGGTTAAAACCGGATTTTTTTAGGGCGGCTATTTTATCGTCCGTTAAAGTTTCCGGATTGGCTTCGAAGGTTGACTCGGCAAACCGGGTTACCGGCTGGAACCTTCTGTTTATTATGTCCGCCAGCCGTCCGATTTGTTCCGGCGTCAGCAGGCCCGGCGTTCCGCCGCCGATGTATAAGGTGTCCGGCTCAAGTGCCCGGAAGTGCGTTTCGTAAAATTCCGCTTCCTTTTCCAGCGCGTCCAGATATGGCGGGATGGAGGATTCCATCCCCGGATAGGAATGGAAAGAGCAGTAGTTGCACTTACGCGTGCAAAATGGGATATGAACGTAAACACCGCTCATTTAAAATTGCTCCTTAAAACGGAAAGGCCCCGGCGCAAGCCGGAGCCTTTCTTTAATGCGTTTGTTATTTGGATGCCAGTTTATTTATCGTTTCAAACAGATTAACCGGTATCGGGAACAGGATTGTGGAATTGTGTTCCGTAGCTATTTCCGACAAAGTTTGCAGATACCGCAGTTGTATCGCGGCGGGATTCGCGCTGAGAACGCTTGCCGCTTCCGCGAGTTTCTGGGAAGCTTGGAATTCGCCTTCCGCATGGATGACTTTTGCGCGGCGTTCGCGTTCCGCTTCGGCCTGTTTGGCGATGGCGCGCTGCATTTCCTGCGGCAGGTCAACGTTTTTCACTTCGACGCTGGCGATTTTTATGCCCCAGGGCTCGGTGTGCAGGTCCAGAATCTGCTGGAGGTTCTTGTTGATTTTGTCCCGGTTGGAGAGCAGATCATCGAGTTCCTCCTGCCCCAGAATGCTGCGCAGCGTGGTTTGCGCCAGCTGGCTGGTGGCGTACATGAAGTTTTCCACGTTCAGGACCGCCGCCTGCGGGTCAATAACGCGGAAATAAACAACGGCGTTGACGCGCACCGAAATGTTGTCGCGGGTGATAATGTCCTGTGAGGGAACGTCCATCACCACAACGCGCGTGCTCATCTTGAGCATCTGCTGAATGCCCGGTATGATGATAATCAGTCCCGGTCCCTTGACTCCGGTAAAACGTCCTAAAGTAAGAACAACACCCCGCTCATACTCGTTGAGTACGCGCAAGCTCATCAGAATAAATACGCCTACTATTATAATCAGGATCATAACGCTCATGAAACAGCCTCCCGTTTTGAATATACGTCTGTCTGTAGTTTACCAAAATTATCAGGCCGTGAGTAAACCCCCCCGCTCACGCCCGTCCATGCCCGGTTTTCATTTGAATGGCGCAGGGCGGGCTATTTTTGTAAAATATATCAATAGCTCTTTTCAAACTTATGGGTAAACGACGACTCGCGCGCGAATACTGCCTGCAGGCGCTGTATCTGGCCGACACGGGCAAAATGACCAAAGACGAAGCCTTATCCGTCCTGGCCGACTCCTTTGTTATGGACAAGGCCACTGAACAGTTTGCCGTCTCTCTTTTAAGCGGCACCCTCGACAATAAAGACAAGCTGGACGACACCATACAGACTTACGCCACCAACTGGAAGATTACGCGCATGTCCGCGGTGGACCGCTGCATTCTGCGGCTGGCCTCTTTCGAAATTATTTTTGTCACCGACACGCCCGTCCCTGCCGTTATTGACGAGGCGATCGAACTGGCGAAGAAATTTTCCACGGAAAATTCCGGCTCGTTCATTAACGGCCTTCTGGACCGCATGAAAACGGAGCGGGCCTGACCTTATGACCCCGGAGCAAGAAATAGCCCTGCTGCGGGAAAAGCTTCGCTACCACAATTACCTTTATTACAATCTGGACAATCCCGAAATTTCAGACGCGCAGTATGACGCCCTTCTGGCGCGCCTTGGCGAGCTGGAAAACCGGAATCCGGAACTGATAACCTCCGATTCGCCTACCCAGAAGGTGGGCGGGTCCGCGTCGGGCGAATTCGCTCCGGTAAAACACCGCGTGCCTATGCTTTCGCTGGATAATTCCTATTCGGAGGCCGACGTGGCCGCCTGGCACGACCGGGTGGTGAAGGGGCTTAACGGCGCGCCGCACGGCCTGCTCGTTGAAGCTAAAATAGACGGCCTGTCGTGCGCGCTTGTCTATAAAAACGGCGTGCTGCAAACCGCCGCCACGCGTGGCGATGGCGAAACCGGCGAGGATGTTACCGCCAACGTGCGCACCATAATATCCGTTCCGCTTAAACTTAAAATGGATGTCCCCGGCACGGTCGAGATACGCGGCGAGGTTTACATTTCTAAACCTGATTTCTCCAAACTGAACGAAAAACAGCAGGCCGACCAGCTGGAGCCGTTTGCCAATCCGCGCAACGCGGCGGCGGGTTCTTTAAGGCAGAAAGACCCGCGCGTGACGGCGAAACGCCCGCTCAGATTTTTCGCGCATTCCTACGGTTTTTTCGACGGTCCGCCGGAACCCGAGTCGCATTCCGATTTTTTGCGCCGCTGCACAGAATGGGGGCTGGAAGCCTGCCCCCTGAGGAAACAGTGCGCGGATATTGGTGAAGTGCTGGAATTTTTCAAAATTTCCGAGTCGAAGCGACCCGGGCTGGATTATGAGATTGACGGCATGGTGGTTAAAGTGGATGAGCTGGTGAACCAGCGTATTTTGGGCGCCACGGCGCGCAGTCCGCGCTGGGCGGTGGCGTTTAAGTTCCCGGCACAGCAGGCCACGACGATTTTAAAGGATGTTATTTTCTCGGTCGGCAGAACCGGCGTTGTCACTCCGGTTGCGGAATTGCAGCCGGTCGAGTGCGGCGGGGTTACGATATCAAGCGCGACTCTGCATAATTTTGACGAGATTGCCCGGCTCAGCGTTAAAATCGGCGATACCGTCGTTATCGAACGCGCCGGCGACGTTATTCCCAAAATAGTAAAAGCCGTTCTCAGCGCGCGCACCGGCAATGAGCGGGACGTGAAAGTTCCGGACGAGTGCCCCGTCTGCGCCGCCAAGGTGCATAAGGATCCAGACGGCGTGGCCTATCGCTGCACAAACCCGTCCTGCCCCGCGCAGCTGCGGGAAAAACTGCAGCATTTCGGTTCGCGGGACGCCATGGATATAGACGGGCTCGGCGCCGCCGTCGTGGAACAGCTGACCGCGCACAAACTGGTGAACGATTTCGGCGACCTGTATATTCTGGAGAAACCCCAGCTGGCCGCGCTTAAGGTTTTCAGCGACCAGAAAGGGCTGTTTAAGAAAGCGGACAATCTGCTCGCCGCCATAGCGAAAAGCCGGACCAGGCCGCTGCCTAAATTGATTTTCGCGCTGGGTATACGCCATGTGGGCGAAAAATCGGCGCAGATACTGGCCGATTATTTTCTTTCCATGGATGCGCTGGCGTCGGCGGACCGGGAAAGCCTGGAGCATATTCCCGAAATAGGGCCTGTGATAGCCGAGGAAATATTTTCCTTTTTCCGCACGCCGCAGGTCGGCGCTCTGCTGACCAAACTGCGCGCCATAGGCTTAAATTTTACACACACCGCGCCGCCGCCTTCCGGGGACAGGCCGCTGGACGGAAAAACCTTCGTGTTCACGGGCGAGCTTGCGGCACTGTCCCGCGCGCAGGCGAAAGCCCTTGTAGCGGAACTGGGCGGGCGGGAGATTTCTTCCGTGTCCGCAAAAACGGATTATGTGGTGGCTGGGGAAAAACCGGGCGGCAAGTTCACGAAAGCCCGGTCTTTGGGCGTTAAGATAATAACGGAACAGGAATTCATCGCGCTGACGAAAAAACCGGAACCCGGTAAAGACGTTTCACAGCAGGAATTGTTTTAAACCGCGCTAGAATCTTTCTATGGCTTCAAGGTCAATTCCGCGGTCCCGCGCGGCCTGCATAACACGCGCCAAATCGCGGCGCGGCGGGAAATCAAAACCTTCAATCTGCCGCAAATTCCAGAACACGGTGCAGCCGGGCGCCAGCGCGTTGATTTTTTGAATCATGGCGTCCACCCCGTCAATCACGTCATATTTAACGGTTATTTCGGCGAAGGTCTGAAAATTGGTTGAGCCGGGAATGAGAACGAAAGACCAAGTTTCCCCGCTTTTCCAGCTGTAAAGCTCGTAAGAGGAATTTTTTTGGGTCATGAGGGCGGCGTCGCCCTGCGAAATACCGCGCGGATGGGAATACTCCCTGCCCGCACAGGCCGTCAGCGATAATAGCGAAAAAAGCATAAAAAGTTTTAATAGCCGCATGTCAGTTCTCCAGGTGCATCTCCGATATTTTACGAAATTTGCGGAAATTATTATGTAGAATTTAAATATGGAAACAAGATGGAGCAGAAATTACGAACTGGGTTTTTCGGCTATTGACCGCCAGCACCGAGAGCTGTTCGAGAACGTTGACAGTTTCATCCAGGCCATAATAGATGAAAAGGAAGACGAGGAGCTTGCCAGCCTGTTTACGTTTCTGGAAAGCTATGTAAAAAACAGCTTTACGGAAGAAGACCTGCTGCTTAAACGCAGCGCCTGGCCCGATACGGAAGTTCACATCGCCCAGCATGAATATTTCAGACGCCGATTCGCCGACCTGCACCGCGATTTTCTCAGAAAAGGCGCCAACGAATATCTGGTTGAGGATATCCACCACAAGGTGGTCAGCTGGATGACCGGGCATATTCAGAACGAAGACAAGTTGTGGTCCGCCTGGATAAAAGAGAACCGGCCTGATTTTATTGCCTGAGCAGTTCCTTGCTTCCGCCGAACGAAGATATCTCGCTTATAAATAAAGACGACACTATCAGCGCCCCGCCGGCAATGGCGCCCAGCGTGGCTTTTTCTCCGCCGAGCGTCCACGCGAACAGCGCGGCGAAAACCGGCTCAAACGCGAAAATAAGACTTGCCCGCACGGGGGATACTTTCTTCTGCGCCCACGCCTGCACGAAAAAACCGGATAAAGTCGGAAATAGCGCCAGAAAAGCCAGAATAACTCCGCCTTTCAGCGGAGCCGAAACGCCTAGCGGAAAACCGCACGCGAAAGACAAAAGCAGGCACGCCGCCGCGGTCATCCAAAACTGCTGGAAAGTCAAAACCGTTATGTCCGCCCCGGCTTTCACGCAGCGGTCCATGTAAACCACATGCATGCCGTAGCTGGCGGCGGAAAACAGAGTCATCGCGTCGCCGATATTAAACCCGCTTATCCCGCCGGTCAAAATCCACAGCCCGCAGAGCGCCACGCCGCAGGCCGCCCACTGCGAATGCCGGATTTCGCGTTTGAAAATCAGGAAAGCGAACAGCGGCACGAAAAAGACGAACAGTCCCGTTATGAAACCGGAATTTGCCGCGCTAGTATAGCGCATGCCCCAGGTCTGGCTTACATAAAGGATAACAAGCATGGCTGACAGGACCGCGCTTTCCTTAAGATGTTTGCCGGGCACTCGTTTCCGGAAGACGAACGGCGCCAGAACAATCGCCGCAATAATGAAGCGATAGGCGACCATGGGAACCGGATGCACGAGCGCCAGCGTGTCCTTAATAAGGAAAAAGGTGCTCCCCCATATAAACGAGCAGTAAAACAGGCCTGTGTTCTGCGGCAAATTTTTCATAGCGGACGTTCCATGTGTCTTAATAAGCGGAAATGGCAAATAGTACAATTTAACCAGCGGTAATTGGAGTAATTATGCCATTTAATGAAAACACCGTAAAAGAAATCTGCGCTCAGCTGGGCACAGACCTTGCCGGGATTGCTTCGGCCCGGTTGTTTAATGACGCGCCGCGGGGGTTTCGCCCCGAGGATTTGCTGTCGTCCTGTCGGGCGGTAATTGCATTGGCCTGCGAATTCTCCGCGGAAGCTATGCGGCAAATGGAGTGTTTCAGCCACGCTTTTAAATTTACCGAAGGTACGCTGGAAATACAATGCTGGCAATGCCGGAAAATATGCCCGAACCATGCGGGGATAGCCGGACTATAGTTTTTTTGCATGCTCCTTGACTGCCGCTTTCTTTTCCTTTACTATAGTGGTATGAGAAAAATTAATTTGCCTGTTGTTTTTGCCGTTCTGTTTGTTTTAACGTGCGCCGCTTCGGCGGTTTGCGCAAAAGAACTTTCCGTTCCGGCCGCCGAGGCCGCGCGGGAGGCTGACGAGAATCCGTACAACGAGTTGAAGGGATATTTTGAGAAGGGGACCGCACCCTCTTTGAAAGATCTTGCCGGCTGGCAGATCGGTCTGGGCTATCAGAAAATGGATGACCGCCGTTATCCCGCTCTTATGATTGCGGTGGAGAACCCGGGCGGACTTAAACTGGTTTTTGAATCGGACGATGCCGCCTCCACTATTTACGACCTGCTTAGCGAAGCTAATATGCGCGTAATCCGCAAAGACGCGGCCGACTCCTCTGTCCGCTTCAGCCGTGTAAAAATTACCAAAAAAGAAGCGGTCTGCGTTCAGAAAAGCGGCAAAGACGTGTTCACTTACCGCATCCGCAAAACAGAAGGCGGGCTTGTGGTGAAACTGTCCGGCCCTCATATGGATTTCTACCAGTTCTACACTGACCGGCCTCACAAAATCGGGAATTACTCCTTCGATTTCGCGACGGGAAAATAGACTTTTTCATATGAAGCGAATCGCTGTATTTTCGCTTTTGGCATTAAACTTTGCCCCTCTTGTTTGCGCGCAGGGTTCTTTTCCTGCGCCAAAAGAGTGGACGGTGCTGGTTTATCTTAACGGCAAAAACAATATCGCCGCGGACGCGTTCGCCGATTTCAACGAGCTGGAAGCCGTCGGCTCAAGCGGCGCGGTGAATATCGTGGCGGAGCTCGGTCTGCGCAAAAACGCGACCGGCTACTCCGGAGCGCGGGAAAACGGAACCAGGCGTTATTTCGTCCGGCGCGACGCGGATCCGGCGAAAATAAACTCGCCCATAGTCGCCGAGGACAGAAGCGTCAACATGGGCAGCTGGCGGCGGCTTGCGGATTTCGTCGCCTGGGCGAAGAAGAATTACCCGGCGAAGCGGTATATGCTGGTGGTTTACAATCACGGATCAGGCTGGCAGTCGCTCGGCAAAGGGCTTAAGCCCGTCAAGGGGCGCGGCATTTCCTACGACGACGAGAACAAGGACCACATTACCGCGCTTGAACTGCCATTGGTTTTTCAGGCCGCGGGGAAAGTGGATGTTTTCTTCGCGGACGCCTGCCGCATGCAGGACCTGCCCGGTATTTACGAAATCAGGCGCTGCGCGGATTTCATCATCGGCTCCCAGGCCGACGTGCGCCATACGGCGATGGATTATGTTTCGTGGCTTGGTCTTTTAAGCGCCAATCCTAAAATTAGTCCTCGTTTGCTGGCTCTGGCGGCTGTTAAGGTCTACGGTAATTTTTACGCAGGGGAAACGCGGTTTCCCGTCAACCTGTCCGTAATAAATGCCGGAGCGATTGACGGGCTTATGCCGCTTTTAAACGATTTTTCCAGCCGTGTAGCGGCAAGCGCGCCGGACACTCAAAACGCGTCCATCCTGCGGCGCAAAACCATAAATTTCGGGTACGCGGATTTGATTGATCTGGGCGATTTCGTTAAAAAAATTGGTCAGCAGTCGTCTGATACCGGGATCCGGGGTTCCGCCGGAAAGGTCAACGATTACATCGGCAAAAAACTTGTTCCGGCAATTTTCAATAATTCGCTGTCCGCAGGCGCGACGGGACTGTCCGCCTATGTCAATTACGACGGGGAAATAGACGAAAGTTATTTCTACCTTTCGTTTGCCAGAGACAGCGCGTTTACCAGTCTTCTTAAGGCGATTTCCGGAAAAACCAAATAAAAAAAGCGCCTCCTGTCGGAGGCGCTTTTTAAATTCCCTGCCGCTAAATTATTCCCAGTTTGCGACCTGCTTCTGCGAATTTCGCCACCGCGGTGTCCAGGTCTTTTGAGCTGTGTCCGGCTGTCACTATGGTGCGCAGACGTTCCTTGCCTTTGCCCACCGTGGGATAGCCGATTGCCAGCGCGAAAACGCCTTCCTCGAAGAGCATCGCGGATAATTTCTGCGCTTTTACCGTGTCGCCCACCATGACGGGCGTGATGGGGGTTTCGCTGTGCCCGATGTTAAATCCGGCTTTTTTGAGGCCTTCCTTGAACTGGCGCGTGTTCTCCCAAAGCTTTGCCAGCCGTTCCGGCTCGTTATAAAGCACGTCGAGTCCCGCTTCGCACGTGGCTATGACTGACGGAGGATGCGAGCTTGAAAACAAAAAGGGCCGCGCGTTTGAAACCATGTAATCGCGGAATTCCTTTGTGGCGGCTGCGTAGCCTCCGATGGACGCGAACGCTTTTGAAAGAGTGCCGATCTGAATGTCCACCCGGCCTTTTAGGCCGTAATGGTCAACCGTGCCACGGCCCTGCTTGCCGAGCACGCCGCTCGAGTGAGCGTCGTCCACCATGAGAACCACGTTATACTTTTCGCACAGTTCCACTATTTGGGGCAGGGGCGCTATATCGCCGTCCATGCTGAAAACGCCGTCGGTCACCAGCAGTTTGCGCCGCGCTTTGCGCGCTTCGGGCGTTTTTAAAATTTCTTCCAGCGAGCCCATGTCGGCGTGTTTGTAAACCTTGCGGGCCGATTTCGCCAGCCGCGCGCCGTCAATAATGGACGCGTGGTTCAGTTCGTCTGAAATAAGCAGGTCGTCGGGACTGCTCATAAGCGTCTGGCACACCGCCACGTTGGTTGAAAATCCGGACTGCAGCACGATAGACGCTTCGGTTCCCTTGAACTCGGCCAGTTTTGTTTCCAGTCGTTCGTGCATGGTCATGGTGCCGATAATGGTGCGCACCGCCGCGGTGCCGACTCCGTATTTTTCGGTGGCCTCGGCGGCCGCCCTGATAACTTTCGGGTGGGTTGCCAGGCAAAGGTAATTGTTGCTGGTGAGATTAATGACGGTTTTTCCGTCTATCCGGGCAACGGGTTCCTGCGCGCCCTGCAGTACTCTGGGTTTTATAAGCCGGTGTTCCTCTTCCAGCTTGCGGACTTCCTCTTTCAGGAAATCCAGCCTGTCCGACTGAAGTTTGGTTGTCATTTTTTGCCTCCGGTTTCTACCATTGTACATCTTTAACAATATATGTAAAGTTGACAACGGAAAGTTATTTAGGGGATAATGTAATATATTCCAGTTTGGGCGCGCAATGAAGCAAGAAAACAAAATACCGGATTCGGCAGCATACTGGCGGGAGTGTTTTTCCTCTTCGCGCGACAGGGTTATCATCCTGCCGCGGAGTCCGCTTTCCATGTTCATTTACTGGGAATGGACCGCCCTGCGCACCTCCCTTTTCAAAACCGGCAAGCTCGACGCCACGGTTAAACTGAAACTGCTTTATGCCGACAGCAACACACTGGCCGTGGAATATTCAAAGCCCTGGGACACGCTTAAAATGTATATCCAGCCGCCGCAAGCCGGACGTTCCTATTACGCTCTGCTTGAAATTCTGAATTCCACCGGTGCGCACCAGACGACGCTTACCTCCAATACGATTGTAATTCCGTCCGGCATGCCGGCTTCCGCGGCGGAAGGCTATATCCCTTCCAGCGGCGAGCGGATGGTTTTTCTTCCGTCCAGTATGGAGGGCAAATGAGCGCGAAGGGTTCGCTGGCCATTGTCCTGCACGCGCATCTGCCTTATATCAGGCACATGGAAGCGGAGCGGTTTTTGGAGGAAGACTGGTTTTTTGAGGCGGTGACCGAGTGCTATATCCCGCTTATCGCCACCATCGAGCGGCTTTCCGCCGAATATATCCGGGCCGGACTCACCATTTCCCTTTCACCCACGCTTTGTGCCCTGCTCGAAGATCCGGGGATGAGCGAACGCTGCCACAAATATATCAAATTGCGTCTTGAACTGCTCCAGAAAGAACTGGAGCGCATTCCACACGATTCGCCTGCCGAGCGCACTGCTTTAATGTACCGGCAGTTGTTTGAGCAGGCCAGAAACGTGCTGATAAAATTTGACGGCAACCTGATAACGGCTTTCCGGCAGCTGCAGGAAAAGGGGCAGATTGAGGTTATAACGACGACCGCCACGCACGCCATCCTGCCGATAATGATACATCCGGAGGCGGTGCGTGCGCAGGTGCTCGCCGCGGTTAATGATTACGCGAAACGGTTCGGCGTCCGCCCCAAAGGCTTATGGCTGCCGGAATGTGCGTTCACGCCGCAGATTATTTCCGCTTTGCAGCTGTCTGGCATAAAATATATTTTCCTTGAGAAACACGCGTTGGACCTTGCTAACCCGCGTCCGCGCAACGGCGTTTTTTCGCCGGTGCTTATGCAGGGCGGGTTATTCGCCTACGCGCGTGACGCGCAGTCCGCCCGTGAGGTCTGGAGTTCCAAATACGGCTATCCCGGCTCGCCCCAATACCGCGAGTTTTACCGCGATCTCGGTTTTGACGCGGATTATGAATATATCCGCCCTTACCTTCACGCGGACGGAATACGCCGCAGTCTCGGTATCAAATACCACAAAATAACCGGCAACGTGCACCTTGCCGACAAAGCGCCTTACGATCCCGCCGAAGCCGCGGCTCAGGCCGAGGAACACGCTAAAGATTTTCTCGCAAAGCGCCTAAGGCAGATCGAGCAGATAAACACGGATCTGGGCATCCGCCCCGTTATTACCGGCACATATGACGCCGAGCTTTTCGGCCACTGGTGGCTGGAGGGGCCCGCGTTTCTGGAAAATGTTCTGCGCGGTATCCGCAAAGAGCGTCTGCCCCTGCAAATGATAACCGCGTCCGAAGGCATAAACGCCGGGCATGACAATACGGAAATCAAGCCGGAACCCGCCTCCTGGGGCGAGGGCGGCTATTTCGAGCCGTGGATAAACGAGAAAAACGACTGGATTTATCCGCGCCTTAACGCCGCCGCGGAACGCATGATTGAAATAGCCAACAGGTTTCAGAATATTGAAAACACCCCGCTGCAAACCCGCGCCCTCAATCAGGCGGCGCGCGAACTACTGCTGGCCCAATCGTCGGACTGGGCGTTTCTGCTTTATGTCCAGTCGCACGCGCCTTACGCGGAAAAACGCGTTTGCGCGCACACCCACCACGTTTTTGAACTTGCCAATATGCTCAGCGAAAACGATATAAAAGAGGAATACGTTCAGTCTCTTGAAAAGCAGAATCCCATTTTCTCGGGCATTGATTACCGCATTTTCGCGTCCCCTTCGTCATTCTAATATGAAATTCAACGGACAATCGCTGGCCCTGTTATCGGCGGCCCTGTTCGGCGTTTCCCCTGTTTTGGCTAAAAGCGTGATCGGCGGCATGTCGCCGCTTTTGCTTGCCGGTTTGCTGTATTTGGGATCCGGCGCGGGGCTCCTGCTGTTTATCTTGATTAAAAAGAAACCCTTTTTCTCCGAACTGGCTAAGCTTTCCAAACCCCATACAGCGCAGCTGGCTGCCGCTGTTGCCTGCGGGGGCGTACTCGCGCCGGTTTGCCTGGTGTACGGCCTGGCGAAGGCAAGCGCGTTTGAGGTTTCGCTTTTGCTCAATCTTGAAACCGTGTTCGCCACGCTATTCGCCTGGTTTATTTTTAGGGAACACGTGTCCGGGAAAGTCTGGGCAGGAAAAACACTTTTGGTTCTGGGCGCGGTGCTTGTCGCCGTAAATCCCGAAGCCGCGGGCGCTTTTTCCGCGCCCGCTCTGGCGGTGATTCTTGCCTGCGCGTTCTGGG
>Ga0172379_10007569_pt1 | contig 14046 bp, 15 predicted proteins | sample GrowelOW334metaG_FD_119756 | JGI IMG/M metagenome (GOLD analysis project Ga0172379, IMG submission 119756) | Groundwater microbial communities from an aquifer near a municipal landfill in Southern Ontario, Canada - Groundwater well OW334 metaG | ecosystem: Environmental > Aquatic > Deep... | reverse complement strand
TCTCGACTGCATGAGCGTTCACGATAGCGGTGTCGAGAAAGTCTGCGATCTTGCTCGTGAATACTTTCGGGCAGTAGTTCTTGCGAATAAATCCGTCATGCTTCGCTTTCAGGAAAAGTCTTGCCAAGTCCTCGCTCTCTAGCTTCACGTTGTTGTTGGCAATCAGGGCCCGGCCGATGATCACGGATCGGAATGCGATGTCATTCGCAATAACTTTGTATCCTTTTGCTTTTGCATAGAGACTTACTGATCCGCCTCCAAGAAATGCATCGATAAAAACACCCTCTGTCTTTTTGATAGGTTTGAAAATGTGCTTTACAAGCTTTCGCTTGCCGCCGAAGTAACTTGGTAATGATTGAAATTTGGAAAACATAAATATTATTTTGTTCCAGCTCTCCGACACTCCCACATCCGCTGTGAAATTTTTTTTATTTACACTAGACCCGTGAGTCCAGTGCAGTGTGAGGTCGATCACAGTTGGTGGATGCTCGACCCGGGGAGTATCAGAGAGCTGGAAACAATCGGATAACGAAAAAGGGCTCGCGATCGTTCACCGTTGGGTGATTGATCGCGAGCCCTTAAACTCGGAATATCTTTCAGAATGCCCCATGAGGCATAATTTATTCGATTGTGAATTTATTATATCACCGCACACAAATTCTTTGCAATAGTCCGGTCAATGCCGGACTGTGCATAACGAAAGACTACTCTTGGAATAGGGATCATTTTGCATAAAGCCCGCCGCCAAGAGTAGAAACCTTTCGGCCTCAACGCATGAGTTTCCCCACACGACCATCCAAGGATCCCTGACGACGGGTTCTATACCTTGGATGGATTTATGCCATGCCTGCCGAAATTATTCCGACGGGTTTAGGCATTTGGATTGTAATGCTATTTTATCAAAAAAAATAAGTTTTGAACATATGTAAAAAAGAGAAAGGGGTTATCCACGATGTGCTGTGGATAACCCCAATTTTTTTCGACCGCCTGCGGCGGAATTCAAGGAGTCAAAAGGCTCAAGAATTCAAGACCTCAAGGATCGATTACTGCGAGAGGAAGGCCGAAGCGGAACCGTAGTGCCCGTAGGCATCGTCGAACCATCCCGTGCCGAACTCGACCTCACCGTCGTCGAAGTGGAAGAACGGCGCGTGCGAGAAATCGCCATCGGCAACCAGAGCGTACTCGTCACCCGGACAGTCGATAAACAGATCCTCGTAAGCCTGAAGCCGTTCAGGGTGCGTCAGAAGCATGATCCCAACAGCGAATGCCCCGAGACCGAACTCGTTGGCTCCGAAGATCTCCCGTGCCCTGCGAACCGAACGGCCCCTGTGAAGGAAACCGAACTGAGCCGGGACGACGAGAATGTCGTTGCCCTTCTGCTGGTCGCCCAGCGTCTGGAACATCTTTACGGTACGCGGATGTTGCCGAAGGTACTTCGGACCGAGTTCGCCCTCGCGGTAGTTGTAGAACTGACCGTCGCGGGTTTCCTTGATCTTGGCGAGAACCTTCTCGACCGCCTCGTTGTACGTACGGCCGATTTTCTCCCAGCGCGGAATGGCGAACCATCCTTCGCTGTTGAGAAGCGGCTGGCCGGCCAATTCTTCGGCGGCATAGCCGATGCCGGGGAAAAGCTCGCGGAGCCGGTTGGTCTGCTGGGTCATTCCCTTTACACTGTAGATGTTGGGATACCCATAGTTCGACTCGACTTCCTCGTCCGCAAATTCATCTGACACCGAAAGTTCTCGGATGCCGGTGATGATGCGGTCTTGGAATTCGTCGCCCCTTTCGATGAGCTTCTGAATGCTGTCCTTGTCGAGACCGACTTCTGCGAGCGCACGCTCGGCGGCATCCTCGACAAAACGTTTGTACTGCTTTCTCTGGCCGTCTGTGATGGACGTGATCGATTGTGTCGTCATCGTCAACCTCCTGTTTGAATTTACCAGAGTCGTTCTGGCAAACGGCTTTCCTCTGTGTGAGGTAGCGCAATAGGCATAAAACACTATTACGCCCAATGCGCTACCTCATAAATAAGCCAAATAACAAAGAACTATTAGACGCTTCACCTTACCAAAATTAATGTGTTTTGTCAAGGCGTTTGAGGCCCCGCCCTCTTTGAGGTATAATACGCTCGAGTATAGGCTAATGTACAGCCATTCAAGGATTGCTGTCGCCGAACTCTATCGTTTCAACGATAGCAACCAGAGTCATAGAGATTACGGTTTCTATGAGAGTGTTGTGTTGATGGGATACTGCTTGTCCTCGTCTGGTGCAGGTTCTGCCGTGAGGCAGATACTGTCAAATTAAGTTCAGGGTTAAGAGCGTATAGTTCCGTTTCCAACGGGAAGTAAAGCTCAAGGCTCGGTGACACGGATGGATGGGGGCAATATTCCGGATGCCGATGGCGATTTCTCGAACGCGCCGATCTTCAACTTCGACGACGGTAAGGTCAAGTTCGACACGAAATGGTTCGACAATGCCAACGAGAACTACGGTTCCGCTTCGGCCTTCCTCTCGAAGTCTCTCAACAGCAAGAAAGGGCATCCACAAAACGGATGCCCTTTCTATTAGCAGGACTTAGTAGATCGAATCCAACCGCCGAGCATTCGGCCGATCTCATCCACGGTACTTTCTAATGTCACGTACTTTTTCGAGTCGATTGCTTTAATGTCTTTCATTAGCCGAATAAAGACACGGAGCATGTTGAGTTTTAGACTGCATCGTTCCAGCGTTGGGATTTTAACCTGTTTTTGTTCGCCGCTGGCTTGGAGGATGCTTTCAATTACGTCAAGGATCAGCTGTTCGCACCGCTCAAAGATTGTGAACCGATCCTGCTTTGGTACGACCCTTCGGTACTCATGAAAGAGTTTGAACAGATCGTACGCTTTCTTGAAGATGGGAATGTCGAAGTCATTCATAGTTATGAAGATTTATAAGGAATTATTCAATCAAATCACGTCGCTGGAAAATATTGTTAAGGCATGGGAGCAGTTTCGAAGCGACAAGGGCAAAAAGGCTGATGTTCAGGCTTTCGAGTTTTCGCTTGAGCAAAATCTTTTTCCTTTGCATCGCGACTTGGTTACCAAGCGTTATTCCCATGGACCGTATGCAAGTTTTTACATTCGTGATCCGAAAGTTCGCCACATTCATAAGGCCACGGTGCGAGATCGAGTCTTGCACCATGCAGTTTTCCGAATCTTAAATCCTATTTTCGAGAAGACCTTTATTGCCAATTCATTTTCGTGTCGGGTTGCCAAGGGGACGCACAAGGGAGTTTTGGCGGCCGAAGGCATGATCCGAAAGGAAAGCCGTAACTACACAAGACCATGCTTCGTGCTCAAATGCGACGTCCGAAAGTTTTTCGATTCAATTGATCACGAAATTCTTTTGGCAATTCTCAAAAAACGGATAGTTGATCAGGACACTATGTGGCTGTTAGAGCAGATTGTCAGAAGCTTTTCGGCCGGCCAAACGACACTTTTTGATCGTCACGGTCTTCCGATCGGCAATCTTACTTCGCAACTGTTTGCCAATGTCTACATGAACGAATTCGACCAATTCGTTAAGCATGACCTGAAGGTCAAACATTACGCGCGCTACACTGACGACTTTTTAGTTGTGTCGACCGACAAAAAATATCTGGACGGCCTTATTGTTTCGTTCCAAAAATTTATCGGGGACAAATTGAAGCTCTCTTTGCATCCCAAGAAATGTTCTATTCTTGATATCGGTCAAGGAGTGGACTTTTTGGGATACGTGATTCTGCCACATTATCGGTTACTTAGAGGTAAAACGAAACATCGAATATTTCGCAAACTTAAATACCGGGTGGCACAGTTTCGCCGAGGCGAGATCGACGAACATTCTTTATTCCAGTCGCTTCAGTCGTACTTGGGTGCGCTCTCTCATGCTCACACATATCAACTGAGCCAAGACCTTAAAAACCAATACTGGTATTGGATTCATGAGTAAACAAAATCCTCGCAAAACCATCTTCCGCACCCATGCACGGAAAAATCCTTTGCGAGGACAGTTGGATGGTTTTGCGACCATGCCCAATGCTGGGTTTAGGCCTTTATTCAGTTGTTTAGCTATCTTAGCAGAAAAACGGCATTATTCGTAGAATTGCTTTAAATATGGCTAAAAGCTATCCACAGTGTTCGCGGACTTGTATTTAACGCTATAATCCGTTATAATCGACTATATGGTATATGACGTTAAAAATCAGCTGTAATCGGTTATAATCCACTATATGTGGTGTAGCGTTAAAATCAAAAACTATGGACGATATTTTCAAAAAATTTGATCATCGAATAAAAAATCCCGATCCGCACATCGTCGCTCTTTTGGCTGAGATCGACGGTATTCGTGGTGAGTTTAAAGGCGGGCTAAGAATGACACCGCAAGCAATTACCAATCTCAAGAGATCAACTCTGATCACATCAGCCGGTGCTTCAACTCGTATTGAGGGTGCACGACTTCCTGATGAGGAAGTAGAGAAAGTCATGCGCGGGCTAGCTGTCTCAAAGTTCGCCGATCGCGATTCGCAGGAAGTGCAGGGATATCTTGAGACACTTCAAAATGTTTTTGACAGCTATCAGACTTTGCCGCTTCGGGAAAGCGTCATCACCTCACTCCACAATCAGCTTCTTAAATATTCTTACAAAGACGACACTCATCGTGGCGGTTACAAAAAGAAAGAGAATACTGTCGGTGTTCTTGGATCGGATGGCAAAATCGCACAGATCATGTTTGAAACCACTCCGGCGTATCTTACCGGAAAAGAAATGCAGGAGCTTGTTGATTGGACAAATGATGCTTTCGAGAAAAATCGTTTTCATCAGCTTCTTATAATCGCAAACTTCATTGTGGAGTTTTTGAAAATTCACCCATTTGAAGATGGTAACGGGCGTCTTTCGCGCGTCCTCACAAATCTTTTGCTTTTGCGTTCCGGATATCAGTTCATTCAGTATGTCTCACACGAACAGATCGTTGAGCGCCGCAAGGATGAATATTATATTGCACTCCGCAAATCTCAGGAGACTTTCAAAACCGATCACGACACTATTTCGCCATGGCTTAATTTCTTTTTGTCCGTTGTGCGAGAGCAAGCCACAAAGGCTTTGTCGTATTTGGAGGAAGAGAAAGTTGAAGATACTCTTTCACCCAAGCAATATGAGGTGTGGAAATATATCTCAAGTGTTGAACAGGCCGGACCGGGCGAGATTGTAAAAGCGACGGATATAGCACTCGGAACAGTTCGACAGGCACTGGATCGTCTGGTGGAGCTCGGAAAGGTCAAGCGTGTCGGGCGTGGCCGCGGTACGAGATACGTAAAAATATAATTTAAATTGGAAATCGTCTATGAAAAACGAAGAACAAAAACAAGAAAAGAACAAACGATATCTCAAAAAATTTGAGATCGTTGAGACGGATGTTGAATTGCCGATTCAGGGTCAGGTTCGTGATCCTGAAGACTTATATACATTCCTTAAAGATTTAGAGAACGAGAATGTTCCAAAAGTGATTGGGATTTATCTTGATGACAAAAACCTGTTCCTCGGGCATCAGGTCTTTTTGGGTTCCTCTCCTCGGAACTTCGACAGTCAGATGCTTTGGCATTACTTCTCTCTCTTTTTAGCCAAGAAGTTTATGATCCTTTTAAATCATCCCGGCTCTGAAGATCCGACACCGGATGACGAAGACAAGAAACTTATCAGAGCACTACAAGCAGATTCGCAGGTTTTGTCGTTCAAACCGTTTTTTGCGGACTTTATTATCGTTGCCAAAAAATCTTATTTCAGTATGGCCACCAATGACGGCACTGCCGACCATAGCGGTCATCAGAAATATATTCCGGAATAATTTAATAATAGGATCGCACCTGTGGACAACTTTTTGGCTAATCGCGGCCTAAATAAAGCCGCGATTAGGGAATCGACCATTTTTTTCGAAAAAAAGTAGCGGCTTTTTTCCGCGTCTTGATGTATAATAACCATATGGATACAACAACTCTCCAAAAGCAAAATAAGCCTGCAGTGAAGCCCCAAAAGGCCAAACTGCAAAAGCCGGATGCAAAGAAAAAAGCACACCGCGTTGCCTCTCTTTTTTCAGGTTCCGGCGGAATGGACCTTGGTTTCAAAGACGCAGGGTTTGACATCTTATGGGCAAATGATGTAAATCACTGGGCTTGCGAAACTTTCAAGAAAAATTTCGGCGATCACATAATGGAAGGAAGTATAACCCTCGTCAAAGACGAGGATATTCCTGCATGTGATATTATACTCGGCGGATTTCCGTGCCAAGACTTCAGCATGATCTGGAAGCGCATGGGTCTTAAAACAGACCGCGGAAATTTATACAGGCAGTTCGTGCGTGTTGTCTTGGCGAAACAGCCGAAGATGTTTGTTGCTGAAAATGTAAGAGGACTTTTAAGTGCAAACAAAGGCAAGGCTGTTACGCAGATTGTGAATGATTTTGGAAAGGCAGGATATAAAGTGGATGTCTATCCTATAAATTTTGCAGACTACGGTGCTCCACAGCTCCGCCAGCGTGTGCTTATTATCGGTGTCCGCAACGATCTTAATAAAGAATTCAAACTGCCGGCCCCCACTCATACTTCGGATAAATATATAACTGCAAAAGAAGCTCTGAAAGATGTCGACAAAGTTCCTTTCAATAATGAAAATCAAAATATTAATCCAAGCACTGTTGCAAAATTGCGACTAATACCGCCGGGCGGAAACTTTACCGACATACCAAAAAATTCGCCTCATTACGTGAAAGGAATGATTTCTCACGTCTACCGACGCTTGCATCCGGACAAACCTTCTACTACTATCATCGCAGGCGGAGGCGGAGGAACCTGGGGCTACCACTGGAAAGAAAACCGGCCGCTGACAAACCGGGAACGCGCCCGTCTGTTCGGATACCCGGATGATTTTCAGTTTGTAGGATCAATTGCGGAGGTTAGAAGACAGATAGGAAATTCTGTACCTCCTGCCGGTATAAAGCCAATAGCGAAAGCCATTAAACGCTTTTTGGATGAGCTATGATTTATAGTAATACGAAATCGCCACATGCAACTTCTTTACTCGAAAATAAAACCATGCGAATACACTAACTCCTCTTTCAGCGAAGCGTTTGAATCAGGTGTTGTTAGTTCTGACAGCATAAAAATAGCAACGGGTTATGTCACTGAAGAATCCCTCTTGGAACTCAAGTCGATTCTGCTTTTTTATAATGAGGAAAACAAGACCAAGAAATGCAGTCTTGTGATCGGTATGCACGGAAGGGAGGGATTCACTCAGGCACAGTATGAAGCGGCTATTGACCTTGCAACATTTCTAAAAGAGAAAGGTATAGGCAGTGTGCGCGTCTGTACAGCTTTTAAATTCCACGGAAAAACTTACGTGTTCGCCAAAGACGGGACCGCTACACCGGTTTCTGTCGTAATGGGATCATCTAATCTCGGCAACATACTCGACAACCGCCAGTGGGAGGTTGATGCGATGTTTACGGAAGGAAGTGTTCTGTCGGAGCTGGACTCACTGCACAATGAACTCGTAGAAAAGGTGTCAAAGGATATCCTTGAACTGCCGAAACCGGAATCTTTTATTGAAACTCCCGATCTATTAAAAGACAGAATCGATGTAGACAAGGCGGATGAAGAGGAATATCGAAAAATAGAAGCTACTGCAACTGACCGCGTGTTTGATCTCCCTCTCAAGACAGAAGCAAAGAGCAATCTTAACGCTTATTTTGGAAAAGGAAGACTTGCGACAAGCACCGGAGCAATTCGCCCCCGTCATTGGTACGAAGTTGAGCTTATTACTCCCATAGAAATAACTACGGCAGACGGCTACCCCAAAAGAGATTCTGTTATCCGTGTTTATACAGATGATGGGTGGATGTTTAAATGCAAAGTTCAGGGTGACTACGGAAAGAATTTCAGATCCGAGGGTGATCTGAAAACCCTCGGCCGTTGGATCAAGGGAAGACTTGAAAAAGCGGGCTGTCTCAAAGTCGGCCAGCCGGTAACGAAAGAGGTTTTGGATAAATACGGACGCCACACAATTTCCCTTAAGGAAACCAGCGATCCGGAAGTATGGCTTCTGGATTTTTCAAGATAAATAAAATATGAGTGAATTTTTAGACAATTATTTAAAGCGTGTAGGCGCCACTAACCCGGCGCTTGTTGAGGCACTCACTAATAGTGCCGATGAATTCGCAAAAAAGCACATAGATACATTTGACCATAACAGTCATGTATCTGGTTTGCTTTACGGTCATGTGCAGAGCGGAAAGACAGGCCAGATGCTTGCGATTGCGGCAACTGCGGCCGACAGGGGTTTTAAATTTTTTATATTGGTAACCACCGACAATGTCATTCTGCACAAGCAGACGCTTGAGCGAGCAAAGAACTTTCTCGGCGGATTTATGGCCGGCTTCAATGTGCTCGGAGAAACGGACGAGGAGGCATTCCTTACCCGCGGTCTTTCTATGCCGACAATGCTTGTTCTTAAGAAAAACACCGGCGTCCTGAAAACATGGGCAAACAATATTGCCACAAATCCTATCTACAGGGACGAACCGCTTTTTTTGCTCGATGACGAGGCAGATGCTTCAAGTCTCAACACAAAAGTAAATCAGAACGATCAGAGCACAATCAACATGCTCCTTGAAAAAATTAATAAGCAGTCTCCGTCCTCAATCTACCTCCATGTTACAGCGACTCCGCAGTCGCTAGTGCTTCAGATAGCTGTGTCGGGCTGGAAACCGCAGTATTCTTTTTATCTCCCTCCGAACAAAGGGTATCTCGGCGGTGATTTCTTTTACGGTGAAGAGTCAAAAAATCTTATTGAAACCGAGGACAACGAGCGCGATGACCTGCTCAAGGCGGAACACGTTCCGATCGGACTCCGTAAAGCCGTTCTTCACTTTCTGATCGCGGCGTCTGATCTTTTTCTCACCAAAGAGAAGCCGGTGTGCAGTATGCTAATCCATCCCGGCTCGAAGATAAGCGAACACTCGACCGTAAGAACAAAGGTTGAGAAATTTTTGGAGGGCGTGAAAACTGATCTTATCGCAAATTCATCAACACTTGAGTTTGATCTGCGTGATGCATGGGAGGAGCTTTCAAAAACCAAAAGCGATATCAAGCCTTTTGAAGATATTATGAAATTCCTCCGTGCTGATATGCCGAGTGTAAATATCACCGTCCTGAACTCAAAGACTCCTGAAGGATCGGTGTATGACAAGGGTCTGAATATTGTTATCGGAGGAAACACTCTCGGTCGCGGAGTTACATTTCCCGGCCTGCAGATAGTTTATTACTGTCGAAGTGCAAAGACTCCGCAGGCTGACACCTCGTGGCAACATGCTCGTATGTTTGGGTACGATCGCGATTCCGGCCTATGCCGCATTTTCAGTCCGCGTCCGCTTATCAAACTTTTTCGAGAACTGAATGATGCCAACAATGCTCTCTTTGATACACTCAGAAAAAAGGGACCGCAGGCAGTGAGTTTGCTTACTCCAAAAGGAACGCGTCCAACGAGACTGAATGTTGTCCTGAAAGAAGACCTTATGGTTATTGCAGGAGGTGTGAATTATTTTCCGCTTAATCCGACCCACGCCAGTATCGAAGCTTTGGATTCAGAGCTCGGGTCTAAAGATGAGGAGCGGGATATCCCTCTGGCAGAGGCTGAAAAAATACTGAGACTTATTAGCGTAGAAAAAAGCGACCTTTGGAATCAGCATTCATTCGCAGACTGTGTCGAAACTCTCAAGAAGAACGCAAAATACGGCTGTCATCTTATTGTTAGAATAGAAAGAAGCATCAGCAAAGGAACCGGCACACTGCTTTCACCGACCGACCGCGAGCTCGGCACCCATTTTAATGACCGGCTCGTACTTACGATGTACAGACTCAAGGGAGAAGCGAGCAAGGGCTGGGAGGACCGGCCGTTGTGGGTTCCTAACATTAAATTTCCTGATGGAACCTATTTCTACTATCAGCTAAAATAGCACTGCTCTATGGCAGACACGCATACAAAAAAACAAAGGTCAGAGAACATGGCTAAAATACGAAGCACTGGAAATAAGAGCACTGAGTTGGCTCTTATTTCTTTATTGCGCCGAAACAAAATCACCGGATGGAGAAGACACAGTAAAAAAGTCGCCGGCCGGCCGGATTTTATATTTCCAAAAAAGAAAATTGCGGTTTTTGTTGACGGATGTTTCTGTCATGGATGCCTGAAGTGCGATCTAAAATCAAAATCAAATAATAAATATTGGAGTTTAAAGATCAGCAGAAATAAAGAAAGAGACGGATTGGTAAAAAAGCAGTTGAAAAAGGCTGGATGGATCGTAATCAGAATATGGGAGCATGATATAAAAAATACCTCTAAAATTTTAAATAAGCTTGTTTAATAGAAATTGCTGGAAGTCGGTTAATGTTGCTTATCTCTGCCAAAAATGAGAATGTTAAGGCCGGAGGAGCCCGTTTTTCGGGCTTTCGCCACATGGTTGACACGAATAGTCAACTATGGTATACTTAATCATTCCGAGACATGGTGTCTTGGAAACCGAAGCAGATCTTTGAAAACTGAAAAGGAGGTGTCAAACGGTCAAAATCGGTCAACCGCAACATCTGTCTACAGGTCAGAAAGGAGCAAAGGTTATGGACTCAAGACGACACACAGGATTCGTCGTGGGGTCTGATAATGCGCTCGAAGGACGAACAGTCTGGAAGGTGCGTGTGAAAGACCCAACAAGTCCGCATGACGGGCAAAAACTCGTCGTGGCTTCAGTCCGAGGTGGAATGGAGCTGGCAAGAGGACTCAATGTCAATTTTGCCATCGGCACAATCGATGATCAGTCGGGAACAAAAGTTTTGAGAGCAGTAGACGTCTGCCTCGAAAATCCCGACGGATCGCAACCCACAAACCACGTCAAAAGGTCAGGAGGTCAGTCATGAACGAACAGCAGATTCAGGAGCAAGTCCAAACGCTCCGCAACGCACTTGAGCAGGCAAAGGCCAAGCTCATCGAACAGAAAGAGATGCTCGACCAACTCACCAGTCCGCCGTTCGCATACGCGATGGTGGTTTCGGTGAATGACAACCGCGTCTCAAGACTCATGAAGCTCGAAGAACCGGGTACGCGCGTGCGACTCCGTCGCGACAGCAAATTCGCGTCTCAAAACACGAATCCCGGCACGGTTCAGGGTCGGCATTCTCACGGCTGGGCTACCGTACATTTCGACGACGGCAAGACCAACCAGTACCGGATCGGATTAAAGGACGTTGAAGGTGGCGCATGCGATCTGGAGTTCGCAGAACTCAAGACCGTAGGCACGGCAACGATCGTCCTCGAGGGTAAATTCCTCGAAGTCCTGCTCCCAAAGGATCGGGAAATCAATCCCGGCGACACGGTCGCAGTGGTCATGGAAACGATGCAGATCGTCGATCTCGCGGCAACGCAACTCGGCGGTGACATCGGTTACCTGCGTCGTATGATCGACGAGACGTTCTCGGAGGTGGATTATCAGTCCTCCGTTCGAGTCGTTTTCAACGGCAAATTCGACAACCTCGAGAAGGGTGACCGCGTGGTGCTCGACAGCACCGCTACCGTCATTGTCCGCAATCTCGGAAAAGACGATGAGCGTTTCAGCTTCACGGCCGAAACGAACATTACCTGGAACGAGATCGGCGGCCTGATGGAAGCCAAAAAGCAGATGATCGAAGCCGTCGAGCTTCCTCACAAGAATCCGGAGATCTTTCGGTTCTACGGGAAGAAGCCGGTCAAGGGCATTCTGCTTTACGGACCTCCCGGGTGTGGCAAAACCATGCTCGGAAAGGCCACGGCGACCGCTTTGGCTAGCATCTACAACGGTGGGTCGAAGAAATCCGCAGGGTTCATCTATGTGAAGGGCCCGGAGATTCTCGATCGCTATGTAGGTGTCGCCGAAGCGACCATTCGGCAGATCTTCGCGAGAGCGCGTAAGCATAAGGAGTCGCACGGCTATCCGGCGGTGGTATTCATCGACGAGGCCGACGCCATCTTGGCAAAACGCGGTTCGGGCATCAGCTCGGACATCGAACGAACGATCGTCCCCATGTTCCTCACGGAGATGGACGGACTCGAGGATTCGGGCGCTCTGGTCATTCTGGCCACGAACCGCTCGGACATTCTCGACCCGGCTGTTGTTCGCGACGGTCGCATCGATCGCAAGATCAAAATCGATCGTCCGACCGAAGAGAGTGCGTCCGAAATTTTCCGGCTCAGTCTCAAGCAGGTACCCCTCAACAACGGGTATTCGCACGAGGAACTGGCAAAGCTCGGTAGCAACGAGGTGTTCGCATCTCGGCGTGTTCTCTATCAGATCCGTACCAACAGCAACGGCGTTCTCAACTTCACGTTGGGCAATGTCGTCAACGGCGGTATGATCGTCAACGTTGTCGATCAGGCGACGTCCATTGCTCTGCAACGCGATCTGTCCAAGAAGAGGCCGGAAGGTCTCTGCAAAGATGATCTCGTGGCGGCAGTGAGCGTTGTCGAGCGACAGAACCGCGATCTCAATCACACCGATGAGCTGGCAGAGTTCGTCCACGATTTCCGCGAGGATGTCGTGGGTATCCAGAAACTCCGTCAGGCGACGGTATAAAGGAGGCGCGCTATGTTGCAAGATCGATTCCGAAGAAAAACAAAGCGGCCTACTGGCGGTGGCGATTCGTCTCTTGAGACGATCGACATCACTGAACAGGTTCCGCAAATCGACGATGTACTCGCCGAAGTAGACAAAGCCCTGAAAAAGGCACAACAACTCGAAGAGCAACTGCGGCCGCAAGACCGCTGTCGTTGCTAGAAAGGAGGACAAGATGAACTTCGAAGGCTTGTATCAGGTTGCCGTCCTCGCTCTGGCTACAGCGGCGATCTCGGTAACGACATCGAAAGCGCGGGTGTTCGCTTCTGCAAGGAGGTGGATCGCTTCGCGCAGTGACTGGTTTGGCGATCTGGTGTCGTGCACCTACTGCACGAGTCATTGGGTGGCTATCGCATTCGTTGCGATTTACCGCCCGGTGATCGTTCATCAGTGGATTGTCATCGACCTCATCGTTTCGGTATTCACTACGGTGGCTCTCTCCGCGATCATAAGCGGAGCGATCATCAAACTGAACCCGTTTCATGGGGATGCTCTAAAAGAGGTTGGGAACAACTTCGAAGAGAGCAACGCAGGCAACGCTGGAAACGTCGCAAGACGCTATTAGTTCTTTCAATCAACAACCCCCGGTTCGGCTTCTACGGAAGCTGACCGGGGGTTCTTTCTTTTTATAAATCTATAATTTTAAACTTTTTCATTTCCTCTTGCGCTGTTTCCATATCCTCGAGGACTTTTTGGTAGATTGCTTTTGTTTTTTCCGGATTATCCTCGGCCGCTATAAGATCATCGTCATCAATGAATCCGGCCAGTGCAATATATGCGCCGGCTAAAAGTCTGATCCGCTCTTTGATGGCGGCTTTTAGTTTCGCTTTAGGTTCCGGAAGCGAAGATGTTGGATTTGCGATCCAGCCGTGATACTTCGGTCGCACGTCTTTTGCGACTTTTATTACTGCTTGGATGTCATCGTGGTCTAAGTCGAGCATACAACACGAACATATGCTTACCCTCGGAACAAGTCCAGCGGCTGTTTATCCTCTTTTAATAAAAACCGGCACAATCTCTCAAACTTGGTCAAATATGTAAATTGTCCGGGTAACTGGCAAATCTCTGGCCCGGGTCACAAAGCTCGCCACAGGGGCAAACAAATGGCAAAAACGGGGCTTTAAAGGCTCCTTTTTGCTTTCTCAAGGTGCTTATAAATCGGTTAAGCCAAAATATCGATAAACCCTTGAAGTATTGGTAGGTTTAGAATGAGGATCACTGCGACAACACCGGGACCTTTTTTCTTTAACTCTTGGACAGCAGGAAGAATCGTGATCTCAATCTTTTGCTTGATGATCACTTTCAGTGTCTTACTGCAATGTGGACACCGCATAGAGAATCTGC
>Ga0172379_10007568_pt1 | contig 14050 bp, 21 predicted proteins | sample GrowelOW334metaG_FD_119756 | JGI IMG/M metagenome (GOLD analysis project Ga0172379, IMG submission 119756) | Groundwater microbial communities from an aquifer near a municipal landfill in Southern Ontario, Canada - Groundwater well OW334 metaG | ecosystem: Environmental > Aquatic > Deep... | reverse complement strand
CGGGATAATTGGAATGACTATTTTGTTCTCAGCAACATTTACAGGGATTGAAGTTATTTGGGATAGACAATTTGGATTCTTAAAAGAAATGCTAGTTTCCCCAGTACCAAGAATAAACATAATGGTGGGGAGAACAATTGGCGGAGCAACAGTAGCAGTATTCCAAGGATTAATTGTTTTAGTAATTGCAATGCTTTTTGGTTTCCAAGTTGCAAACTTATGGATGCTTCCGGTTGCAATACTTGCAATGTTTATTATTGCCCTATTATTCACTGCACTAGGAACAGCTCTTGCTTCCACAATGCAAGATATGCAAGCCTTCCAGTTAATAATTAATTTTTTACTAATGCCTTTGTTTTTCTTATCAGGGGCATTATTCCCAATGAGCGGACTTCCAGAACCGTTAGGATTAATTGTAAAACTAAATCCATTAACTTACGGAGTAGATGCATTAAGGGGAACATTATCTGGAACGGCTCAATTTGGGTTAGGCTTGGATTTTTTGGTACTAATAGTGGTAAGTGCAATATTCCTATTTATTGGAAGTTACTTCTTTTCAAAAATGCAACTCTAAGTTCTAGTACTAATTGCGGTTAGTTAGTGCCTTAGAAAAGAATTATTAACTCCCAAGTCAATAACTATTTTATGAAAAGAATTACTCTCCCTGCTAGAGAAAGGTTTGCAACTGAAAAATTAGTTAAAGGCGCAGCGATAGCAAAAACTGGAAACGCATCTTTACGCGTAGTTGAGAGAGCAAATGAAATAATTTTCTTTGACGCAAGAGGAAAAGGAACTCGAGTTAGTAAAGCAACGTTAGCAAGAATTCCAAAAACAAGGGAAGAAATTGCGAGAAAAATACAAGCACTTAAACTAAAGGCACGAGCTAAAGAAAGTCCTCAAGTGCACGCATACAAATCCAGTGTAACTCCATTACAATTCTTTTCTGACTATCACAAGCAAGTAGCAAATGCAAGAGGGCTTACTGAGGGATCAAGAATTGTCGGGGCATTGACTAAACCAATTGAAAAAGAATTTGCTGCGCTTAGACAAACAAGCGAAGTTGTTCCTCCTGTAAAAAAAGCTTTGGAAGTACTAAATGGGTTTTTTGCAATTCCTGAAAATGCAAGAACTGTACAACAAGCACGATCAGGGATTTATGACCGATCAAGGTTAAAGTTTAACGGAATAACTGACAATGTTGCTAGTTACACTTTGAGATCAAATGGAGCTCCAGTTGAAATTCCACTTACCGCAGAAGCAATGAGAAGAATAGCTGCACAAAAACATGAAGCTTTACAAAAAGCACTTGGGGAAGTAAAGGAAAGGGTTGGAGAAGAAGAGAAAGTTGTTGCAAAGAAGCATGCTGCAAGTGAAGAAATTAATACTTTAAGAAAAATTGTTGCAAAACAAAAAAATTTAACTCCAAACCAAATGGCAGAACTGTTTAAGTATTACGAAAGCAAAAGATAGTTTTGTGAGTGAAAATTAGTTCTTGGGGTTTGTTTAGTTCTTTGAAAGTATTAGATTTTCTTTTTGTTTCCTTGAAAATTGTTTAATTGCATGCTCTCGCTTTAGAGCTGCACTTAAAGTTGGTTGATCTTCTACATACCTTAGTGTTATTGGTCTTCTTGCTCTTGTGTATTTAGATCCGATTCCTTTTCCATGTTCTTTAATTCTTCGATTAATGTCTTTTGTGTAACCGCAATAGAAAGAGTGATCTTTGCATTCGAGAAGGTAAACAAAATAAGGCATAATAAAATAACTCAACAAAACTCATATAAAACTAAAGTGACTTATTAGTTAATATGATTCCACGAAATAGAATCCTTCACGAATTTCTTCCGCTTGGTGGAGGGAGAGCAAGAAAAGCAAAACCTCAACTTAAACAAACAGCTGATTCAGTTTCACTTAATTCATTAGGAAGAAAGCCAGGATGGTTATTAAGAGAAATGTACAAGCGAAACATGCGAATCACTCGTAATGTTAAAGGGATGAAAGGCAAAACTGTTGCGAAACTTCCACATTACAAAGTAATGCAAGCCGCAGCAAGAAGCTATGGATTTATGGATGCTGCAAAAGCACTTGAAAAACAAATAGAACAAGGAAGAGTAAGTGTTCCTACTGCAAAATCTCTTTTAGAAAAAATTATTGCAAGAATGACTCAAGAGATTACTAAAACACCTGAATCAACAAAACTTGCAATAAGTAACCCAAAAGTTCCTCACGAACAAAAAACTGGTAAAACATTTTTGATCTCACAAGAGTTTACGGATTCAAAAACTGGGGCAAAAGGGGTAATTACTTTTTCTACCGGGCGAGCAATTCTTAGAATGGAAAATCCAAAGTAAGTTGCTTATTGGGGAGTTATTCCATTACTTTTTGAGCAATTTCTTTTAATGCATTTGAAGCATAAAACCTAGTGACTTTATCCCTTGCGTGAGTAGAGAGAAAAACGAGTTGCTTTTTAGTATTTGCAATTCTTTTTTTGTTTGATTCAATTCTCTTTTGAGAAGATTTTGAAACGGGCTTATTTTGGGTTTCCTTAATAGTATTGATGCATTTTAGGGCAATGTTTAGTTTAAAGTTCACTCTATCTTGCCCAGTTGGTTTTTGTGACATATTACAAAATAAACTTCTAATGAAAACTTAAAGGTTATGCATCAGAGGGAAATTGAATTAGAATAACCTAATTAATTAAAAAAAGGTATTTTATTATTTTTTTTCTTTAGTTGCTTCTTTCTCTACAAAAACTTTAGGTTTTGCTCCAACCCTTCCAGCATCAATAATGTTTTGTTCCATTGAAGTTTTGTTTCCTTTTAGCCAATATCGTTCAGCAGCTTGAGCTCTTTCTAAATTTGCATCAGAAGCATTTTGTTCCATTTGTTTTCTTGCAGAAGCTTTTTTTGTATCAACCATTTCTTTCCACCAACCATACATATTATGGGGGCAACAGCATATAAGGGGGCGTGCAGGAAAGCCAAATTAATGCAATCCTAATCCTTTTTCTGCTCTTTGTATTCTAATTTTTGCATGGTTTCGGAAGAAAAAATACTCCAAAAAGTTAGGTCTCTTGCAATCAAGGGGGATAAAATATCTCAAGAACTCATACATGAGAAAAATATTGTTCCCGGACTGCGATATGAAAATGGACTAGGGGTTGTTGTTGGAATTACTAGTAAAGGACAAGTATTGGGGCATGAGGAAAAGGAAGGAAAAATTATTGCAGTGGATGGAAAATTACTCTACTGCGGGTACGATGTTAACAAAATAGTGGGTCAAATAGAAACTGAGGATAGATTTGGGTTTGAAGAAATAGTTTATCTTTTACTTACAAATGAACTTCCAACAAAGAAGGATTTGAAAGCATTTACAAAAATGCTTGAGAAACGAAGAAAACTTTCAAGAGTACTAAAAAAGAGATTGCCTTACAATTCAAAAAACGAGGATGTGATGGGTGCATTACACACTATTGTTTCTGCAATGTACTTATTAAACGAAAAACCAAATTCCACTAACCTTGACGAAATAATTTTACAATGCATTGATTTAATCGCTAAGTTTCCAACAATTGTTGCTTATAGTTATCTTACTATTAAAGCAAAAGGGAAAGCAAAATTACTTCCCCCAAAAAAAGGACTCTCTATTGCGGAGAACTTTCTTTACATGCTTAATGGAAAAGTGCCTGACAAAGAAGTTGCAAAAATATTTGACCTTGCGTTAATACTCCACGCGGAGCACGGCGGGGGAAATAATTCAACTTTTTCTACAAGGTGTGTTTCTTCATCCGGGGCAAATACTTACATGAGTATTTGTGCAGGAATAGGTTCTCTTTCAGGACACTTGCATGGCGGGGCAAACGAAGCAGTAATTGGGATGATGAAAGATGTTAAAGAAAATGTTAAGGATTGGACTAATGAAGAAGAGATTGGGGAATATTTGAATTTAATACTTGAAAAGAAAGCTGGAGACAAAACAGGAAAGATATATGGAATTGGACATGCAGTATATACTATTTCAGATCCAAGAGTAATAGTGTTTGAAGAAAAAGCAAGAATGCTTGCAAAGAGATTTGGGCGAGAAAAGGAATTTGAATTATATCAAATAGTTGCAAAACTTGCGCCTAGAATTGTAAATGAAAAAAAAGGAAAAATAGTATGCATAAATGTGGATTTTTACTCAGGGTTTGTTTACGAAATGATTGGACTTCCAAAAGAACTATACACTCCAATATTTGCAATGAGCAGAGTTGCAGGGTGGAGTGCTCACCGAATTGAAGAAATCATACAAGGCAAACTCATTAGACCAGCATACGAAACTACAATTAATGAAACAAAAAAATACCTTAGTCTGGATGAAAGAAAGTAAGGTTCTATATTGGGGCTCTTCTTTTATGAAACCAAAATTAATTGTTGTTGAAGGCGCGGACGGGGTAGGCAAAACCTACTTATGCAAAAAACTTGCAAAGGAAAAAGGATGGTTCTACCTTAAGACTCCTCCAAAAGTACTTTCTAAAATAAAATGTAAAACCCCTGAAGAAGAATTAATTCGTTATCTTGATGGGGTAATACTTAACTCAATTACAATTCAAAAAAAACTTTCTAGCAAAAAGACAGTAATCTGTGACAGATACTACATAACCTTTTTAGTGGATTTGAAACTTGCAAGGATTAATTTGGATGTTTCAAAACTCCTTACTTTTTTACCAAAGCCAAACCAAACAATTCTTTTAGAAGAAAAATATGGCGTGGTAGTGGAGAGATTAAAGCAAAAGAAAAACAAAAGCAAACTTGAAAAAGAAATAATTGATGACAAAAAAATGTATGATAAAGTTGTGAAATTGTTTAGGGAAATGAAAACCTATTCTAAAAACAAGTTTTTCTAAAAAAGAGTTTTTTGGCATTAAAAACATTTAATTTAAGTGAAGAAAGATTAAAGTAGTACTTTTACGGTTTAATTAGTATGCCCCTACATTTACCTCCTGCACAAATGAATGCTCTAAAAAAGAAAGCAGCTGATTTTGCTTCCCAAAAAAGACTTGTTCCATTTAGCCAACTTCGAAGAGAATTTGTTTCTTCTACTGGTCTACCTGTTTCCCAACCCTGGATGAGCACTGCAATTAAACTTCACCACGGAGTGAGTTTTGAACAAATGCAGCGAGAAGCTAGATCAAATTTTATTCTCCAAAACGCGGACAAGTCAAATGCTTGGCTCGCTAAACGTTTAGGAGTCTCTGAAAAAGGAATAACTCGTTTAACTAGATTATTAAAAAAAGAAGGAAAACTAAAAGCATCAAAACGATACGCACAAACTAAACTAGAACAAACTCAAAAACTTCCCTTAGCCTATGTTGCCTCCGCACACAACGTGGCTCGATTCTTACATTGGTCTCCACTCACAAGAGGGTTAAGCATAATTGAACTATCAAGCGCTTTACAAGTACCTAAAAAAACAGTGGATTATGCGGTAAGAAGTTTAAGGGATTTGGGATTTGTTAACCAAATTGCAAAACAAGAAAGACGGGGAGTGTTTGTTCTCACTCAAAAAGGAGTAGAGTGGCTAAGGAAAATGGAAGAGAAAAGAAACCAACGTGATGCAAAACTTGTAAAAACTGGGGCGATTAAATCAGTAATTAAAAGAAAACAACAAGAAAAGGAAAGATTAATTTGGTCAACTCAATACTTACAATCTAAAGGACTTGAATTTAATATTCGTGCAATACAACGAAGATTGCACGAGATGGAAATAGAAATAATTGGGTTAAGAAGAGAAATGGATCAAAGAAGAATGAATTAAAAACTGAAAAGAACTATTTTGGAAAGAAATGCAAACTCAAGCGAATTGCAAACTCAAAAGAACTGCTTTGGAAAGAACTAAATATTGAATGTTGCATAAAATTACTCTATGAAAAAACTAACCCCTGAGCAAATTGAAGTAATGCAAAAGAAAGGGACTGAACCGCCTTTCTCAGGAGAACTACTTCACAATAAACAAAAAGGAAATTATGAATGTGCAAATTGCGGAGCAGAACTATTTAATTCCAAAGCCAAATTTGACTCAGGTACGGGTTGGCCAAGTTTTGATAATGCAAAAAACGTAGAACTAGTTGAAGACAATAGTCACTTTATGAAACGAACTGAGGTTAAATGCAAAAAGTGCGGGTCCCACTTAGGACACTTGTTTAAGGACGGCCCAACTGTAAGCAAAAAAAGGTATTGCATTAACTCCTGTGCTTTAGAGTTTAAGGGAAAATAATTGGTTCTAGTAATTTCTTTCTCTTTTAATTTTTGGGGGGATAGAAAAAGTTTTTATTTAACAAAGTGTGCCATAATAAGTATGGGCCCGCAAAGAATGGATCTTTTTAGAGGAAAAAGAAATACTGACCGAGGATCGCCAGCTAGGGCAGGTCAAAAATCAATCAATCGGATTCATTTTAATCCAGGGTATAGATCTGCGCCAAATCCAATTCAAGTTAAAGCGGCACTTAAACGACTAACAGGGACGGATAAAGAAATTGCAGAGTATCTTGTACGCAGACTTGATCGATCAAAAGGATTTGTTTCAAGCCACCAACTTATTTCAGATGCCTACATGTTCATCGCAACTAAATACCCTCACTTAAGGCAAATAGATGTAATGATGGTGCTTGGTACACTCTTAAAGGAAAAAGCAATTTCAAGGTCTAGACAAATGGGAAAAGCGTAAAATGACTTAGTCGCCAAGTTCCTTTGGGAATATACTTAATAACATTTCCCCTAAGCTAGTTGATTATGATTAATGTAATTTCCTCAAGATGCCCACAAGATCATAGATGTCCAATGGTTAAGGCATGCCCAAAAAAAGCTATTTCTCAAAAAGATTTTGAAGCACCAAAAATTGATTCCTCAAAATGCATTAAGTGCTTAGTTTGTGTGCACAATTGTGCATATGGAGTTTTTGAAAAAGAATAAATTGAATTGTGGTAATTTCTCCTTCCAAAACTAATCTCTAAAGTTTCAAAGGTTCTTCTTTAATTGTTTTTAGAATTAATCTTGTTGAAGTTCGTTCAATGTTTGGAAAAGTTTGAATCTTCTTTACATACGCGTCAAGTTGTTTTCTATTTTTGAATCTCCCAATTAAAGTAACATCAAAATCTCCGGTTGCATCATAAACCGCTACAACATTATAATCTGCAGAAAGTTTTTTTTCAACCTCGGCCAAGTTACCGTGAGAAACTCTCACTTCAATAATAACATTAAATTCAAAACCCAATTTATCATAATCAATCAAAGTAGAGTAACCCTTAATCACTCCCTCTTCTTCAAGGGACTTAATTCTATTCATTACGGTTGCAGCACTAATTCCAGTGTTCTTTGCTATTTGCCGATAAGAAAGACGAGAGTTTTCAAGTAACGCATTAAGAATTTTCTGATTAATATCATCCATTTGCATAATATAATTGATAAAATGGAAGTAATTATAAACGAATGCGCTTGTATTTGGCTTTTGAATTAACAAATGACTATGTAAAATTGATATAATGATATAAACGCGTTTAACGTTCTTTTGTAAAAAGGTGGTTGGATTTATGATAAGCAAGAAAGGAATAATGGAGAAAGCAATTGAAGCGGATGTTAAACTCGTTCAATTAATGTTCTCTGATTTACTAGGCGGAATAAAATGCGTAACAATCCCAGTTGATAGACTTGGGGAAGCAATGGAAAAAGGAATTTGGTTTGATGGAAGCAGTATTGAAGGATTTGCAAGAATAAGTGAGAGCGATATGTACCTTGCACCTGATGAAAGTACCTTTGGAGTAATTCCTTGGAAGAACGGAGAAGGAGCTATTGCAAGAATAATTTGTGATGTACATAGACCAAATGGAGAACCACTTGAAATAAACCCGCGTTACATTTTAAAGAAAGCAATGGAGAAAGCCTACAAAATGGGATACGAGTATATGGTTGGGCCGGAACTTGAATTCTTTTTGTTTCCAAAAAACGAAGAAGGGGTAGTTCGACCAAAAATGCATGATGGGGCAGGATACTTTGATTTCGCTCCCAAGGATGCAGCTGAAGACGTTCGAAAAGATATTGTATTTGGATTACAATCCTTGGGAATAATTGTGGAAGCTAGCCATCACGAAGTTGCTCCCTCCCAACACGAAATAGATTTCAAATATGGTTCGGCAGTAAGTACCGCTGATAATGCAATCACTTTCAAATATGTGGTAAAAAGCATTGCTCCAAAACACGGACTGTTTGCAAGCTTTATGCCAAAACCAGTATTTGGTGAAAATGGAAGCGGAATGCACGTACACCAAAGTTTGTTTGATGTTAAAACTGGAAAAAATATTTTCTATGACGAAACGGATAAACACAAATTAAGCAAAACTGCAAAACACTTTATTGCAGGACAACTAGCGCACGTGAAAGCGATGAGTGCAATACTTGCTCCAACTGTGAATTCATATAAGCGATTAGTTCCTGGGTATGAAGCCCCAGTAAATATTTGTTGGGGACAAAACAATAGAAGTGCACTCATAAGAATTCCGAGAATCTCTCCGGGAAGAGAGAATAGTTGCAGAGCAGAACTAAGGTGTCCCGATCCAAGTTGTAACCCATACTTAGCATTTGCAGTAATGCTTTACGCGGGCCTTGAAGGAATTGAGAAAAAAATGGAAATCCCTGCTCCGCTAGAAGAAGAAAGTGCATATGATTTGTGCGAAGAGGATAGAAAGAAACTACACATAGAAACACTTCCCGGTTCACTTCAATTAGCACTTGAAGAACTAAAAAAAGACACTTTGTTTAAAGAAGTACTTGGAGAAAAATTCTTTAAAAAATACATTGAAATAAAAGAAGAGGAATGGGAAGAATATAATATTCAGGTAACTGAATGGGAAATGGAGAAATACTTTCCGCACATATAAGAAAAATTTTCCTTTTGCCTTGCATAGAGAAAAAAACTCTATGCAAAGGTTAAGCTTTTATTTTAAGAAAAAGTAACTTGCTTATGTGTGCAATTCATTTAGGTCCTGCAACGAAAAGAGAAATTCAAGTTGGAAGAAATTTTGTGTTCTCCCAAAAACAACAACAGGCCTTCGAAGAAATGCTAAAAAAAATGCCTAAACGAAAACCCAAGTTCATGGTTTTTGAAGGAGGGTGCAGTCCTTTTCCTTATGCTTTAGTTGAAAAAGCACTCAAAGCAGAGAAATCTCCTCACTTAAAACACAGAGAATTTCTTGGAGTGGACAAAGAATCAGTGGACTTAAATGCAACTCTAATGCGTATTGGTGGAAAAAAACCTCGTTCACTAAAAGTACAACAGGCAGATATTTTTCGCGCACTTGAATCATTAAAACCAAATAGTCAGCATGTTATTTTTAGTTCCTATCTAATAAACAATTTAGGGGCAGGGCTTGATGCTTATGCAAGACTTCAATTGCAAACTGAATTTTTGAAAAAATGCAAAGACGCTTTAGTTCCCGGTGGAAGAATAATTGTTATTGATAACAAACAAGGTTTAGCAAACCATAAGATTTATGCGGATCACTTGGGGCTTGAACTTCATACAATTGAAATGAAAGATTCTCAAGCAATGAACTCCCCGCATGAAGCGATACGAGATCGATCAAACCCCATGTTGCGACAATGGATGTTTGAAAATGCGGTTAATAAAAAAGGACTGGCTCAAGCCCAAATTCAATCATTTATTGATATGGGAATAGTGAAAGAACCAGCAGAGATGTTTACTCCCATAATATATATTTTCAAAAAAAGAAGGCCTTATTACGTTGGACCAAGTGGGGCTTCTACTACTTCAAAATCCTTAGTTAAAGCCAGAAAATAACTTTTTGTTCCCTATTTAATACCTCGTTAATGTAAATTAAGTATCAAATCAAGTGATTTGAATTAAAAATGGTGAAATATATATGGCTGATGGAGTAAAAGATAGTTTTAATAGAGAAATGTTCAAAGCAACATGCGCAGACTGCGGAAAGGAAACAGAAGTTCCCTTCAAACCAGATGCATCAAGACCGGTTTATTGTAGAGATTGCTACCAAAACCACAAAAAACCAAGAAGTAATTACTAAACCTAATTTTTAAAATTGTCCCCATTTTGGGGGCAATATCTATTTTTTTATTTGAATTTTACTTGAGTTACGGTTAAGTTTTTATTCTTAGGACGAGTTACTTCATTATGAAAACAATTATTTCTTCTCCCCTTGCACCAAAAGCAGTTGGGCCTTATTCACAAGCTATTTTGTTTAATTCAAAGTACCAAATGGAACTATCCGGGCAAATTGGAGTTAATCCTTCAACTGGAAAATTAGCTGAAGGGGGAATTGAAGCTGAGACAGAACAAACACTAGCAAACATTAAAAATGTTTTAAGTGAAGTTGGTTGGACACTAAAAAACGTGGTTAAAGTAAGAGTATTCTTAGCTGACATAAAGGATTATGGCGTAGTAAACGAAATTTATGCTAAACACTTTACAGAAGAATATCCTGCAAGAGTAGCACTCGCAGTAAAGCAATTACCCATTGGAGCACTAATAGAAATAGAGTGCACTGCTGTAGGCGACGAAATAAAAAAATAAATTTACTATTTTAACGGAGCAAGCTTTTGATGAATTGCTTTGGTAACTGTAAGCATATTTCCTAAAAAATTTGAAAGCTCGGGTGAAAGACCAAAAGCATGTCTATCCTTTAATCCTTCAAGCATCATGTTCTCGCAAGTTAGTCTTGCAAACTTTAATTCATTCCAAACTACGGAGTACTTTGGGGAAGATTCTGCATGGCGAATCATTCTTGAGGTTCTAAGTAATTGCTGAAGTTCGTGTCCTCCAACTAAATCAGTCCCACTAACTAATGCTTGGCACAAAGCAGGTTTTCTAACTTTTGCGTACTTATCAAAACTCTCTGAAATACTAACTAGTGGAGAGCTTTTACTTTCCATTAAGGGAAGAGCAAAATGTTGTCCTTTTGATTCTAAGTACAAGGTGTCCCATTCACTTGCGCGGGCTGAGATTTCAGCAAAAACATCTTTTGTTCCTTTTGGAGTTCTTGGGGTAGGAATTGTTTTTGGAGCGAATGGATTAAACAAAACTTTTTGTTCAGCAAAATAAGCCCCAACACGATGCCTATCCACATCCTGTGCAACTTTTGCAATTTTTAAAATTCTTGGAGTAATATTGCGCCCATAATTACTTGGGCCTATTAATTGTCGCAAAAAAGGTTTTCCATTTTTCTTCCCATACTTTGACAATAAACTCTTATCCGGTTTGGATAATCTGACTTGACTCATAATTAATTACTTGCTAAGAAGTATTTATGGTTTGTGTGGTGAGAATAGTAAGAAATATTTTCTTTCCAAAAAGGGAAATTAATCCCTTTTTGGTGTGCTGTAATTTTTTTCCCAGTCCTCTTTAAGCATTCCATAGGCGTTACGGTCGTATAGTTGTCCAGTTGCCTTTGAACGAGTTGCTTTTTTTTGCATACCCTCAAAAGTAAAACCGAGCTTCTTAATGGTTGCATTTGAAGCAATGTTATCGGTTGCGGCATACACATTAATCCTGGCTAGCCCAAGATCGGTAAAACCGAAATCGATTACTCTTTTAGCTGCCTCAGTCATTATACCTTGGCGCCAAAATTCTTCGCTCAACCAATACCCTAACTCGGAATTGCTGTTGTGGATACTTACGTCCTTTAAGTCAACAACACCTATTAGTGCGTCAAGAGGAGTAGTCTAGGCTAAGCACATTTCTGGTTTGAGAGTGATAGCTAAAGGATACCCTTCGCGCTTTTCACTTTGCATGTCTGCATTAGTCTTTTTTATGAAGTCCACCGCGTGGTGCAATTCATATGGGTGCGGAACTTTTGCAAGGAAACGCGTAACGCTAAGCGGGGCCAACCCCTTCGCGACGAAAACCGCATCCTTTTCCTGCAAATCTCGCAGAATCAGTCTATCTGTTTCTAATCTAATATTACGAACACTAACCACCTCCATGGTAAAGAACTTCCACTTCGGGGGTTTATAAATAATCTTAGTAAAATAGTGTAACAAACTAAATCGAGTTAAACAAATAGGGGATATTATCCAAAAAGGGTTAAATTTATTAATTAGGAATTCCTTGTTCTGGAATGGAAGTTTGTTGCCCAAAGTTTAATCCCAAACCATGGAATGAAAAGATACTTGTTTGGAAGAACAAAAAATTCGTAAAAGGAAAAGTATTCACTTTCTTTTATATGCCTCTAAATTTTGGAGGAGTAATAACTAATTTAATGAAAAAAATAGGGGAATCTGGGGCAAAGTGTTTGAACAATATGGGCTTATCTTACCACACTTCAAAGTGGGGTATGGATTTGTATTTAGCTGTGGATAAGAAAGTTACTGGACTTGAGAATGTTACATTGAGTGGAAAGTTTGCAAGCAAAGTATACGAAGGACCATTTGAAGACACTGGAAAATGGGGCGCAGATTTTGAAACTTACTTAAAGAAAAAAAAGCTCTCAATGAAAAAAATGTTCATGTGGTACACCACTTGTCCAAAGTGTGCAAAAAAATATGGCAAAAACTATGTGGTAATAATTGCTGAACTAAAGTGAACTCTCTTTGTTTTGGGTAAGTTTTTATTCTTGAGCGGAGTACTTTTATTATGAACCCAATTCGAAGGAAAGCAGTTCAAGCAGGAGTTAGTGTTTTTCGAAAATATGACAAACGATTCCAGTTATCTACAACTAGATCCTCTGCACAAGTCTCGGATAAAATTAGTTTAAGGAGATTACTTGAAGTGGATAGAGTAATTCTAAAGGAATTGCCCCTGTCGGAAGAAAAAAGAAAAGAAGCAATTAGTGTGGCAAAAAAGAGAGGAGTACTGTCGGATCTTTATTCCTCTTCTATGTTAAGAGAACCTGTTGACACAGTTCTTCTAAGAAAAGTGCTTATTGATGCTGTTAATTCCCTTGGGACGTTTCCTGCTGAAAAAAGAGAAAAACTACGGGTTCCTGAGCATTTAGCTTTTCTTGAAAACCAATTAAGATTAATTGGGAACAAACAAAGCAGAGTTATCCCAAGTAATGAACTCACAACAAGACTACGAGTCATAGCTGATACCAAGTTCTATTTCTTACTTGGAAAAGAAAACTATGATGAATACGTTAACTTGCAAAGACAAATAGATGTTGCACAAGCACAAGAAGAAAGCGGAAGGAATAATTAAACTAACTTTTTTTATAATTCCAACTAATTTTTACCAATATATTTCTCTAACAACTATCCAGAGTAGTTGCATCATATAAGCAAATACTACAAATACAATGAAAATATTAATTAGGTTTGTAAGTAATAAGTTTGCCACTGTGTCAATAATAGCAATCTTTGCTGAAACGTTAATTGCAAGGAAAATGTTTCCTAAAATCCAAAGGGTAAAAATACATCCTCCGGTTCCAACCAAAGGGGAAAGAATTGGTCTTAATAATTTAATATTCTTCGTCAAATACTTGCCGTAACCTAATAATATGGATACCACAAAGAACCAAACTATGTTTGAACTAAAAAAAGTAGTTAACGCACTAACAAAAGTACTTCCAATGAAAATGTTAATCACATTCAGAACAAAAATTGTGACTATCAAGAAAATAATTCCAAAAATACTTCCAAATAACGGGCCCAAAATACTAAAAAATCCAAGTTTGCTTGACCAGTGACACTCGAAATTATTTGCTTTGCACTCAAAGTCCTCTCCAAAACTCTCTCCCCAAGCTTCCATTTTATCTCCAAACTTTTCCCCTTTCTTTTCCATTTTCTTGCCAAAGGCCTTGCCCCAAGCTTCCCAATCCTTTTCAGACATATCCTTTATTTTTTTCTTTGCCATAAAAACAAGAACGCAGGTCAACTATTTAAATATTACTAAATTCGCCTTGGTTGGAATTATTTTTGATAATGGAAAAGATTAAAGTAGTTCTATTGTAGTTAGATTTGTATGATTAAGAAATCAAATGCTCATAAAAGTTCTCTTCAAGTTATGCAAGGAATCCATGTGGGGGACTCGTGGGAATCTGTTCAAGCGG
>Ga0172379_10007567_pt1 | contig 14052 bp, 12 predicted proteins | sample GrowelOW334metaG_FD_119756 | JGI IMG/M metagenome (GOLD analysis project Ga0172379, IMG submission 119756) | Groundwater microbial communities from an aquifer near a municipal landfill in Southern Ontario, Canada - Groundwater well OW334 metaG | ecosystem: Environmental > Aquatic > Deep... | reverse complement strand
TTTATTATGGTTGATCCTAAGCGCGTGGAATTACCAATTTACAATGGCATTCCTCATTTGCTCACGCCGGTAATTACCGATGTCAAAAAAACCGTCAATGCTTTACGTTGGGCAATTACAGAAATGGAAAAAAGATTTGATATTTTATCGCAAGCTCATTACCGAAATATCGGCAGCTACAACGCCGCGGTTGAGGAAAAAATGCCGTTTATTGTGATTGTGATTGATGAATTAGCTGATTTGATGGCAGCGGCCGGACCGGAAGTCGAAGCGGCAATTGTCCGTTTGGCTCAAATGTCGCGGGCGGTTGGTATTCATTTGATTTTGGCCACCCAACGGCCGTCAGTTGATGTAATCACTGGTTTGATTAAAGCTAATATTACCGCCAGAATCGCTTTTTCCGTTGCTTCATTGGTTGATTCAAGAACAATTTTAGATATGTCTGGCGCTGAAAAATTATTGGGTCGCGGCGATATGTTGTATATTTCAGCTGAAATTTCCAAACCAAAACGTTTACAAGGCGCGTTTGCTTCGGATAATGAAATTAAACGGGTAGCTGAATATTTGAAAAATCAAGCCGAACCTGATTATTTGGATGAAGTGGTTGAAAAACAGGCTTTAAGTATGGGCGGCGCCACCTTTTTGGATAATGAAGATAGTGATCCGTTATTAAACGAAGCCAAAGAGGTAATCATGCAAGCCAAAAAAGCCTCGGCTTCATTATTGCAACGCCGGTTGCGAGTCGGTTATGCCAGAGCGGCTAGGATTTTGGATTTATTGGAAAAGCAGGGAATCATTGGTCCGGGTGATGGTGCCAAGCCCCGAGAAATTTTAATGAGCAGTCTGACAAGTGGTAGTTTGGAGTCTGACGAGGAGTCTGATTTTTCCGAGGCTGAAGATAAAACTGAAATTGAAAATGAAGAATACGACGAAGATGACCAACCAGCCAGTTATAAAGAATAAGGTTAACAGTTTTTTATGGTCAGTTTTAATTTTAAGGAAATCAACAACCCGCCGAGTTTGGGTCAGCAATTGCAAGAGATTAGAGAAAAATTAAAAATCAGTCTAGATCAAGCCGCTAAAAGCACCGGAATTGCCGCTAAATATTTAACCGCTTTGGAATCCGGCCAATATCATCAATTACCGGGCGAAGTTTACGCCAAGAGTTTTTTAAAAGTTTATACTAAATTTTTAGGCTTGGATTTTGAGGATTTTGTCAGTCTTTATCAAAGTGAACAGACCGTTTATGCCAAAACTAAAAACAGCGGTCTTTCCGATTTTAAAAAACCGGTCAGAAAAATTTCCCGGATTCATTTAATTGTTACCCCAAGAATCGTTCGTAGCGCCATTATTGCCCTTTTAGCTTTAGCCTGCCTGTTTTATTTGGGAGTTAAAGTTAAAATGATCATGACGCCACCGGATTTAAAAGTTCAAAATCCAGTTAACAATTTGACCACTGATCAAAATTTTATTGAAGTGTCGGGGTCGGTTGAAAAAGAAACGAAGTTAGAAGTTAATGGGCAACAAATTTTAGTTGATAAAGATGGTCATTTTTCCGAAATGATTGATTTGCAGTCCGGGGTTAATACAATCGAGGTTAGTGCCGAGTCTCGGCATGGTAAGCAAACTAAAGTTTATCGTCAAGTCATGGTCAATCAAAATAATAATTAAACCTGTGCAGGCAGGACTCTGTCTGGCGGGATAATCAAATATAGTCTTATGGTAAAAAAAGAAAACAAATCAACTAGCGCTTCACAAATATCTGATCGGCTGGCTGCTGCCCAGACAGCAATTGAACAAATCAAAGAAAGATTCGGTGATGGTTCAATTATGAAATTGGGTGAGGCTAAAAGAATGGAAGTCGACGCAGTCTCAACCGGTTGTTTATCGCTGGATATCGCTTTGGGCGTTGGTGGTGTGCCTCGTGGTCGGATTATTGAAGTCTACGGTCCGGAAGCTTCCGGTAAAACCACTTTAGCCCAACATATCGTGGCTGAAGTTCAAAAAGCCGGAGGCATTGCCGCTTTTGTGGATGCTGAACACGCTTTAGATCCAGAGTATGCCAAAAAAATCGGGGTTAACATTAAAGACCTTCTGATTTCTCAACCTGACACCGGTGAACAGGCTTTGGAAATTGTTGAAACTTTGGTTCGTTCCAACGGTGTTGACGTGGTGGTAGTTGACTCAGTGGCGGCTTTAACGCCAAAAGCGGAAATTGAGGGCGACATGGGCGCTTCCCACATGGGTTTGCAGGCTCGTTTGATGAGTCAGGCCTTGCGAAAACTGACGGCTATTGTTTCCAAAACCAATACCATTGTTATTTTTATCAATCAAACCAGACAGCGAATTGGTATCTTTTTTGGCAATCCTGAAACTACGACCGGTGGTACGGCTTTGAAGTTTTATTCTTCAGTTCGAATTGAGGTTCGGCGCGCAGCTCAAATTAAACAAGGTGAAAAAATGATTGGTAATCGGGTAAAATGCAAAATTGTAAAAAATAAAGTCGCTCCACCGTTTCAAACTTGTGAGTTTGATATTATGTATAACGAAGGTATTTCAATTGCCGGTGATGTTTTGGATACTGGTGCAACTTATGGTGTAGTTACTAAATCCGGCAATACTTTTTCTTTTGGTGAAGCCAAATTGGGTGTGGGCCGGGAAAATGCCAAATTGTTTTTAAGGGAAAATCCGAAATTAATCAGTGAGATTAAAAAACAAGTTTGGCAAAAATTTAAGGCCGGTGAGCAACCAGAAGTAAAAAAAGAAGAAAAATAATTTATTTTCAATACCAAAAAACAGGCCAAATCAAGCCTGTTTTTTGGTATTGAAAAGATAAAAATAGTGTGTTAAGGTTTATCAATTGTTCCTTGAGTTATTGGCGCCGGCTTGGTTTGGCCGGCTTGGAGATTTCAGTTTAGGAGGAAAAAGGTATGTTTCCGAATCTAGTAGGGCAATCGTCGTTGTTGATCACATCCATTGTTAACCGCGAGCTTAACGAGAGCGGTTTGCCGAGTGGTTGTATCAGGCCTTTACCAGTACACTTGGCCGGTAATCGGCTTTGTGAAATCAATCCGGCAGTACTGGGCAACAGTTTTGGTTTGCTTTGTTGCAAAAGCGGCGCGCAGGCGGCATTGTTTCGGACTGGTGTCTGCTGGGTTTTGCAGACTTATGGTTCACGTCTTAACCTGCCGGCTTTGGCGAAAGCCGTGACTGAAGAAACTGGATCGGATCACTTGGGCTCAGTTTCAAGTGACATCTGCCATTTTCTCACTCCCGAGGCGTTAGCCAAGTTTCTGTACCTTTTGGCAAGGACCGAACACGCCTATGCAGTGCAACCCGGCGAGCTGACCGACCCTTCATTGATTGGGCTTTTGGCCGTCAGACAACTCCAAACCGTCTAGTCTTTGAGATTGAATTATCAGTTCTCAAAGACTTTTTTTTATAAAAAAACCAGGGCATTTGCCCTGATTTTCTTTTTTGAAATAAATTTAGCTGACTCGTTCAACGTAATCGCCAGTTTCCGTATTGACTCGGACGGTATCGCCTTGTTTGACAAAAAGAGGAACGGAAACTTCAGCACCAGTTTCGATTTCAGCGGTTTTTAAAACCCGACCCGAAGCGGTATTGCCTTTGATGGCATCAGGAGTTGAAATTACTTTAAAATCCATTTTCGGCGGTAATTCAATATTGATTGCTTTATCATCAAAAGAAATTAATTTGACTTCAACGCCTTCTTTTAAATATTTTATTTGGTCGCCAAGCCGGTCTTTGGTGAAGGAAAATTGCTCATAACTTTCGTTGTCCATAAAAGCATATTCATCGCCAGCGGCATACAAAAAATTGACTTTTTTGTAGGTCATGTCGCCGGTTTCGATTTTTTCACCCGGTTTGAAATTGTATTCTAAAACTTTGCCGGTAATCAAATTTTTCAATTTGGTCTGCATGACCGGTTTTCGCTGTTGCATTCGGACAAAATTGGCTTCGGCTACCCGGTAAGGTTCGCCGTTATAAATGATAGTCAAACCTTGTTTGATATCATTTAAAGTGTTTAAAAATGGCATAACCTTTATTTGTTAGTGAAGGGTAATAAAGACATGACTCGGGCTCGTTTAATGGCCAAAGCTAATTTTCTTTGATGTTTGGAACAAACGCCACTTCTTTTTCGCGGAACGATTTTGGCGTAAGAAGAAATAAATCGGCGTAAAGTTTGAGTGTCTTTGTAGTCGATTTCTTTGGCATTGTTTAAACAAAAATGACAATTTTTTGGTTTAGTAATGGTAGTGTCTTTTCGATTATTGTTGTTCATAGTAAGAGTATTTTCTGCTGTCGGCAGTTAACTGCCGACAGCAGAGATTTAATTATATTAGAATGGAATATCTTCAACCTGGATTTCGTCAACTGGGGCAGCTTCTGGCTGGCTGAATTCATTGTTTGAAGAAACACCGCTGTTGCTTGCGCCTTTAGTGCCAAGCATAATCATGTTTTCCGCAACGATTTCAGTTCGATAGCGTTTGACGCCGTCCTGGCCTTCCCAGTCGCGAGTTTGAATTCGGCCTTCAATATAGACTTTGTCGCCTTTGTGCAAATATTGAGAGCAAATTTCGCCCAATTTTCGCCAAGCGACAATATTGTGGTACTCGGCTTTTTTTTGCTTGTTGCCGGAAGCATCGGTCCAAATTAAATTGGTGGCGACGGCAAAAGTGGTGACGTTTTGGCCGGAAGGAGTAGTTTTGGATTCTGGTTCCCGAGTGAGGTTACCAATAATCATGGCCTTGTTTAAATTCATATTTTTTTATTATTACTTAGAATGCCTACGTTGATTGTATATAAAGATGGTAAGCCGATATTACATTATATCGCCTTCTAAAATCTCATCAAGTTTTTGATCTAGGTCTTCTAATTTTATTTTATTATCATCTTTAGCTTTCTTTTCGGCTTTGACTTCCGGGTTGGCTTGCTCTTCCATTTTTTGAACCCTTTCTTTGATTGCTTTGATTTCTTCTGGGGTTCTTAATTTTTTCTTAACAATGACGTGTCGTAAAATATCATTGGTTAATTTCAAATTTTTGGTCAGATCTTTCAAATTTTGGCCGTCTAGATTGAATTCATAAAGCAAATAGTAGCCTTGAAAATTTTTCTTAACCGGATAGGCTAATTTTTTCTTGCCAAAACTGTCTTCGGAAGTGATTTCGCCGCCGAATTTTTTGATTAATTCTTTTACTTTTTCTTTAATCGGTACCAATTCTTCTTCGGTGTAATTGGCAGCAACCAAATAAAGTAATTCGTAGTGGTTGTTCATAATTTCTAAATCAAATTTATTATTATTTATTAAAAAATCGCCCAAGGTGTTTGCGCGCTATTTTAAGCTAGCAGCTTTTAAAAAGCTTCAAGCTGGAAAACACCTTTCCTTGCCGTCAAAATGCGACAAGGTTGATGGTCGCTTGGTACGACCGGGAAAAGGGTTGGATTGTTAAACTTTTCCTATCAGTTTAGGGTAAAATCAGTTTATCATAGTAAAGAAAAATAGTCAAGTGATTTTAAGCTATGTTTTGTGATTTAACTTGACAAAAAAGTCAATATATGCTAGACTTAAATTAGTTATTATTAAAGATTTTACTAGCCTGAAGCTATAAGCAATTTAGTTGTTTATAGAAAAATCAAGCTGAGTAAAACAAAAAGGTAATTTAATGGACAGACAAAACAGCTTTGGTCCACGTCAAATGTACCAAGGTAATTGGACCTGTTCCCAATGTGGTGCGGCAATTACTGAATTGCCATTTGAACCAGATGGAACCAGACCAATCTTTTGCCGTGATTGTCATCGGCAGAGAAAAAGCGATCGACCACGAAGACATTTTTAAATAAAATTAAAATTGTTTCAGGACGAAAGTTTAAGAAGGCCCCGCACTAGCGGGGTTCTTCTTTTTGGCTTGACAAAATCAAGTTTTTTAGATATATTTGTAAGTTCGGAAATCACGTTGGTTTCCGGCTCCCGTTAGAGACAGGGGAGGTGCTGTCTTTAGGTACGCGACGTTGGTCGGTGCCGAATGCTCTTTAATGGCGCGCAGCAGTGAGCTGGCGCTGAGGAGACGAAAATGGATATGGGTACTTTGATAGCAGTTGACACAAAGACTAATGGTGAAGGGCACAAGGTGTTAGTGACAAGTCCGACTCGCTCAGGGATAAGTTTCCTGTTTTTGGGCTGCAGTTTGCCGTCAACCGGCGAAATCGGAAAAACCAAAGAAGGCGCACTGAGCTTTAATTTGCCGAGCTTGAATCAAGACTCGGAGCAACATGTTCTGGCTTTGGTGGCGCGCTGTTCAGGTAACTTTTGTCCGGTTTTGGTGCCGATGGATCGCTCGGGAATTAAGCTCAGCAAAGCGTTTGTTCCCGATCCCGACCGATTGGCAGATATCATCGCCATCGGCTGCGGTGACTATGCTTTGCGTGTTTTCTACCGGCCAGACTCCGATACCCCGGTCCAGATCTTTACCACCCAAAAGGGTGTGCCCGGGACGTTTTATGTGGCCGATGGCAACCTGCTTTGTCGCTTTTTGGTTGGCAAGGCAGAAATTGTCGAGCTGAGAGCGGCAGCTGAAGAATTCGTTGCGGAGCTTTCGGTGCGTGAGCAGCTCAATCAGATTCGTGCCGTTTTGGAAGAGGACATGGGCGGTAACGATCCTGGTCATGACTTGGCAGCCACCGTCAAGACGAGGCTCCAGGTTCACCGCCAGCAGAGTGCCAATGAATTGGCGGAGGCGAATCGAGTGCTTCGCGGCCTAAAGTCAACCATTAGGGGTCTTAAAGTACGCCTTGGTTGCGTGAACGAGACCCGGTGGTGGCAGTGGTGCAAAAGGCGTAGAGAGGTCAATAACCTAATCGAAGCGGTCAACTCTTTGGTGCTCCAGATACTTGATTAGTCAAGATCAGGGTCTGGTGTCCAATCTAATCATTCCCGGAAGCAACTAGTGCTTCCGGTTTTTTTAATTATTTTTTAAAGAAAATGTGGTATAATGAAGCTAGGTAATTAATTAACTTGATTTAATCTATGAAATACGTATTTATTTTGGGTCGGAATTTTAAACTGTCCGTGGCAGAAATTTTAGCGGTTTTGCCCCAAGCAAAAGTTATTGAAGAAACCAGTTCATTTTTAATTGTGGAAAACGAAGAATTTGATTGTGCTGAAATTTTAAAGCGCTTGGGCGGAACGATTAAAATTGGAAAAATTATTGACAGCCAAATCAGCAAAAAAGTTACAGTGGAAAAATTAAAAGAAATTAAAACCGAAAGCAAATTGAATTTTGCCGTCAGCTATTATGACGCCAAGCCGAATAATTTAGGCATGATGATTAAAAAAGAATTAAAAGACTCCGGCATCAGTTGTCGCTTGGTTGTAAGCAAAGATAAAGCTTTGTCTTCGGTAGTGGTAACAAAAAACAAATGCCATGAGTTTTTGGTTTTGGGTAAAAAATGGTTGGGGCAAACTTGTGCGGTTCAAGATTTTGAAGATTACAGCAATCGCGACTACGGCCGGCCGGTTCGGGATATGATTTCTGGCAGTATGCCGCCCAAGCTGGCTAAAATTATGATTAATTTAGCCCAACTGCCAATTGGTGAAACGATTTTAGATCCGTTCTGCGGTTCAGGCACGGTGATTCAGGAAGCTTTACTTTTGGGTTACAAAGCTATTGGCAGTGATGTTTCGGATAAAGCGATTAGAGACAGTCAAAAAAATTTGGAATGGTTGGTAAACAATTCAAACCAACCAATCAGAAAATCAAATTACAAAATTTTGCAAGCAGATGTCAAACAAATTTCAAAAGCGGTTAGCCAAGCCGACGCGATTGTGACTGAGCCCTATTTGGGGCCGGCCTTGAGAGGCAATGAAAAAATTCAAGAAATTGAAAAAATTATTTATCAATTGGCCGAGCTTTACGATAAAGCCTTTGTGGAATTTTTGAAAATTTTAAATCCCGGTAGCCGGGTGGTGATTATTTTTCCGGCTTTTCGAACTGGTAAAGATATTTTGGAAATGCCAATTTTACCGGAAATAAAAAAATTAGGTTATACTCAAATCAATAAAGACAAATTGGTTTACAGCCGCGAAGGCCAAAAAGTTTGGCGGCAAATTTACATTTTTCAAAGATAACCAAAGCCGAGGCAAAAATGCCTCGGCTGTTTTTTATAGACAAGATTTCTAAGCGTTGACTTTAAAATGACAAACGTCGCCATCTTTAATCACGTATTCTTTACCTTCAGTTCTAATTAAACCTTTTTCGCGCGCTGGCGCTTCGCCGCCGGCGGTAACAAAATCCTGCCAATCAATCACTTCGGCTTTGATAAAACCTTTCTCAAAATCAGTATGAATGACACCGGCTGCTTGTGGCGCTTTGGTGCCTTTTTTAATTGTCCAAGCTCTTGATTCGGTTGGGCCAGAAGTTAAGAAAGTGACTAAATTTAAAATTTCGTAAGATTTTTGAATCAATCGATCAAGTCCGGAAGAATCCAATTTTAATTCCTTCAAATATTCTTTGGCTTCGGATTCGGGCAGTTCCGATAGCTCGGATTCGATTTTAGCCGATATCGTTAAATAATCAGTTTCCTGAAAAACTTTATCTTCATCAACATTTAAAACATAAATCATCGGTTTCATGGTCAGCAAATGCAAATCGGCAATGATTTCTTTTTCTTGCAAATCGGTAATAATTTCTGAGGCGAGTTTGCCCGCATCCAAACCGGTTTTTAATTTTTCCAAAACCACTGCGATTTCTTTGGCTTCTTTTAAATTGGCGTGCAGGTCTTTGGCATTTTTGCCGATTCTTTGCTGCAAAGTTTTTAAATCAGCAAAAATTAATTCTAAATTGATTGTTTCTTTATCTGATTCTGGATTGACTTTGCCATCAACGTGAATAACGTTAACATCGGAAAATTGTCTAACTACTTGAACAATGGCGTCGCACTCCCGAATATTGGCCAGAAATTGATTACCTAAACCTTCACCTTTGTGAGCACCTTTGACCAGGCCGGCAATATCGACAAATTCAATAGTGGTATAAATCGTTTTGGCTGATTTTGAAACTTTGGTTAATTGCTCCAGCCGCTCGTCGGGTACAGCAACCACACCGACGTTTGGGTCGATGGTGCAAAAAGGATAATTAGCCGCGTCAACTTGTTTTTTAGTTAGGGCTTTAAATAGGGTTGATTTACCGACGTTGGGCAAACCGACGATGCCGATGGAAAATGACATGGATTAGGTTATTAGGTTTTAGGTGACTAGGTCTATTGTCTAGATTTTAACAGTAAATAAAGTTTAGCAGAATGATTGGGTTTTTTCAACCCTAGCTAACTGTCATCCCGAACCTACCGGCAGGCCGGCAGGCAGGTTTATTTCGGGATATTGGAGGCCCTGAAACAAGTTCAGGGCGACAAAAAGATTGGTTGACTTTAACCTAATTTTTTGTTAATTTAAGTATACAAAACTAGTCTTTCCAGGAGGGGAAGACTTTGTTTTTTGACAATATACATGGCAATAAGGTTGAGGCGAATGTGACGTTTCAACTATGGGAAATTAGTACAGAAACAGGAGGACTAGACATGGCAAAAGACAGGTATGAGTCGCCACTTGGCGGACGATATGCCTCACCGCAAATGCTTTTCTTGTTTTCAGACGACAGGAAGTTTGGCGGTGAGATGGGCTGGCGAGGAATATGGTACCAACTTGCTTTGGCCGAGAGAGATCATGGCGTTGACTGTATTACCGAAGGTATGCTTGATGAGATGTTGTCGCACCTGAACGATCCGATTGATTACGTTCGGGTGGCTCAAATTGAAAAGAAGAATCGTCATGATGTAATGGCTAACAACTTGGCGTATGGTGAAGTCTGCCCCGGGGCAAAGGGCATCATCGCGCTAGCCGCAACCAGTTGCGACACGACCGATAATGTCGAGCAGGTAATCATGCGCGAAGGGATGATTCTTGTCTGTAAAGCCTTGGCTCGAGTCATCGCCCGTTTGGGTCGTTTCGCCGAGCAGTACAAATCGCTACCGACTCTCGGTTATACCCACTACCAGCCGGCCTCTTTGATTACAGTAGGCAAACGTGCGTGTATGTGGAACCAGAACTATCTCATGGACCTTCAGCATCTGCAATGGCTCATCGGCAACATGAGACTTCGTGGTCTGAAAGGCGCGACTGGCACGCAGGCAAGTTACCTTGAACTCTTCGGCGGCGATCACGGAAGAGTTTTGGCCGCGGAAAAGCAGTTTGCCGCGGCGCTGGGTTTCAACAGTGTGTTTACGATTACGGGTCAGACCTATACCCGGAAAGTCGACAGTTGGGTGCTTGGTGCCTTAAGCAGCGTCGCCGAAAGCGTCTGCAAAATGGCAATGGATATTCGGCTATTGGCCCATGATAAAGAGATCGAAGAACCGTTTGAATCAGGCCAAATCGGCTCCAGCGCGATGGCTTACAAACGCAATCCGATGAGGTGTGAACGAGCCTGCTCGTTGAGTCGTATTCCCATGGCAATGGGTGTGGTTGCGAGGATTACTGAGTCGATTCAGTTTCTCGAGCGCAGTCTTGATGACAGCGCAGCACGCCGGATTGCCATCGCTGAAGCATTTTTGGCGGTTGATGCGATCTTGCGGATCATCCAGAATGTGAGTGAAGGGTTGGTCGTTTATCCGGCGGTTATAGCGCGCCGGATCAGTGATGAACTGCCTTTCATGGCAACAGAAAAGTTCATCATCGAAATGGTGAGTGCAGGAGCGGATCGACAGGAATGCCACGAGAAAATCCGGGTTCATTCGCAAGAGGCTGGTGCTGTTGTCAAGCAACAAGGCAAACCCAACGACCTGCTTGAACGGCTTTTGGCTGATCCCTACTTCGCACCCATTCACATTCGGCTCGAAGAACTTTGCGATCCGATGTCGTATGTTGGTCGGGCACCCGAGCAAGTCGATCAGTTTCTGGAAGAGGAAGTCAAGCCGGCTCTTGAGCCCTACAAAGACGAGCTTGGCGTAACCGCTGAATTGTCAGTTTAACCGACTGCAGCCGCTTGCGGCGTAGTCAAAAAGGAGATGGGAAGATATGACGGACACAATGGCCCCCCGAAGAAGAATGGCTGGCTTCAGCGTCCTGGTCAAAGACAAACCAGACATTAAGCTGATTGCCGAACAACTGCGCGAAATGGGCTGGGATATCTACGGCTCGCAAGGCACGGTCAAATACCTGGTCGATCGCGGCGAATCGGCCACTGACTTTGCGGTCCTCACCGGCCTGGCGCCGATTATTCGCCATCAGGTCGTGACCCTGCAGCCGCGCATCCACGCCGGTTTGCTGGCGCGGACCGGACCCGACTTGGCGGAAATGGAACAGCTTGGCTATGGGCTGATCGACCTGATTTACGTTGGCCTGTATGACCTGGCGGCTGCTTTGGCCAATCCCAATCGCACCGACGAGAGTGTTCGCGATGCGGAAGACATGGGCGGCGTTGCCTTGCTTTCGTCCGGCTGTAAAGGCAACAAAATCGTTGTCTGTGATCCGGCCGACTGGCCCGAAGTGCTGCGCCAGCTCAAGGAAAACGGTGATGTGGACCCGGTCACGCGGCGCAATTTGATTGCGAAAGCCTATCGGGCAATCACGCTGTACCGGCTGATGTCGGCAGTCTACTGGTCCGACGGGGCCACCTTTGGCCTGGTCGGCACCAAGAAGTTCGATCTGGCCTATGGCGAAAACCGTTACCAGTCGCCGGCAGCGTTTTACGCCGTCGAAAACGACGATCCACTCGCTTGGGACAAGTGGGTTTTTGCCAACGGCGTTCCCGGCTACATCAATTTGGCCGATGGCGACCGCACACTCGACCTGATGTGCTTGATGGCCGAAGCCTTTCGGCGCAACTTTGGCCGCGTGCCTTATATCACCATTGCCTGCAAACATGGCAACCCGTGTGGTGTCGGTATCGACTGGGATGATCCCGTGCTGTCGGTAATCAAAGCCATGCGCGGCGATACGGTTGCGGTAATGGGCGCTGAGGTCATGTGCAACTTCGCTGTGACCGAAGACGTGGCCAAGGCACTGTACGAAGTGCCCGATGAGCTGAAGGCGGAAGTTGGCCGAAAATACTGGGGCGCAGACGTGATTTTCGCAGCCAGTTTCGATGGGCCGGCGTTTGAGCTGCTTGCCAAGCGTGAAAATCGCCGGCTGCTGGTCAACGAAGCGATCAGTAATCCGACCATGTCGCCTGCCAAGCAAATGCTTCGGCCGATTCGCGGCGGGTTCATCGTTCAGGGCTGTCCCGATTTCGTCCTTAATCTGCGGTCGGAAAGTGCCGGCGGAATTGAGGACATCCTTAACCCCGTTTCTGACGAGGATTTCCTCGCTGACCTGATCATTGCCTGGGCGGTGACCTGGCGCGCCAATTCCAATACGGTTGCCATAGCCAAAAACGGAATGTTGCTCGCACTTGGTTGTGGACAGCAAGACCGGATGGCCTGCGCTGAACTCTGTTTGCATCGGGCGGAACGCTCGGGGCACAACACGATCGATGCAGCTTTTGGCAGCGACGGATTTTTCCCGTTTGCCCAGCGCAATTATGCGCCAACGATTTGGCGTCGGTTGGCGAATTCCAGTCGCCGGCTGATTGGTTTCAAGCCGGTGGAACCGCCGCTTGAAGCGCCGGAATTGTTGGTTGCTGCCGGTTGCCGTGGCGGCGTGGTTCCCGCTGATGGCAAGCGCCTGGAAGAAGTTAAAGCCTTCTTTGCAGCCAACAAGTTGACCATGGTTTTCGTGGCAAAAGAAAACCGCGGTTTTGATCAACACTAGTTCGGAGGGAATGTACACCACCAGCTAAACTGAGTTTAGCTGGTCTTTTTTTACATTGACATTTGCCTCTTTTTTTGTTAATTTGTAGGCAACAAAACAAGCCTTTCCAAAAGAGAGACTTTGTTTTATTGTGCATTCCACAATCCACCGACGCAAGTCAACGCGACTTCGTCAATGAGAGGAGAACGCTATTTTGGAACGAAAGAGAGTGGTTTTAACCATCGCCGGATCGCCAACCGATCACCCGCAAATGGGGAAAGGTTGGCAAGTTTTGGCCCAAGCTTTGGCTGGTGGCACAATCGGTCGAATGCAAATCACGTATCAGGAATTCGATGAGAGAGATGCAATCGAGGCCGATGATTTCACGATTAGTGCACATCGCAACACGGAAACGCTTTTGGGTGCGCTGTCGGCCATCTTTGGCTGGGCCAAGCTGCATCCAGACACGGACGTAGTCTTGGTCGCAGCAGCGGGCTGGGCAGCGGTATTGCCGGGCCTGATGGCGGCGTACCTTTACTACAAGCTCAAAGCCACCAACATCTTTGTCGTTGGAGTGGCCATGGAGTCCAAAAGTGATGGTTTGCCAGTTTCCGACTCCGGCCCGATCTTGGATGGCCGCTTGGGTGCGCTCCATATCTATCGGGCGTTGAGTACAAAACAACGCCGTGATCTGGCCGCCCTATTGTCCATTTCGGAATTGCCGGGGGCCCAGATGTTGCTCAGCGGCGACGATTGTGGGCCGTACTTTGGCGCCAAGGGATTTGAGCGCGCTTGCCAGTTCGCAGTCACCGGCGAGATTCCCGAGAGTCTTCGCAAAGAGATTCAAACGATCAAGGGTAAACCGTTTGGCTTCCGCAAATGGCAACAGGCCATTGCGGCGCTTGACGCAGCATAGGACAATAGGCTAAGCCTAGAGAGGAACATGTACCGTGAAAAAAATTAACCCCCGTTTATTGGCGCTGGCACTGTTTGTGTTGCTGGCACAAAAGCTCAACGAGCTGACCATCGGAAAGGTGCGTCACACGTACGACATCAAAGGTCGCCCCGACCTGATGCTCTGCGTCGCTTCCGACCGGATGAGCATATTCGATTTCATCCTCAATATGCTCGTTGGCTGCAAAGGCGCTGTTCTCACGGCACTCACAATCGAATGGCTTCTCAACGTCTTCGCGGACGTTCCGAATCATCTTGTCGCCTATGGTGCGGCTATTGACGAGTACCTGCCGCCG
>Ga0172379_10007566_pt1 | contig 14052 bp, 11 predicted proteins | sample GrowelOW334metaG_FD_119756 | JGI IMG/M metagenome (GOLD analysis project Ga0172379, IMG submission 119756) | Groundwater microbial communities from an aquifer near a municipal landfill in Southern Ontario, Canada - Groundwater well OW334 metaG | ecosystem: Environmental > Aquatic > Deep... | reverse complement strand
GCTTGCGTCTTTTCATCAATTCCATTTTCAATTACTTCTCCGGCTTTTGCCTGCCCGCGAATGCCATGTTCTGGTCCAAACAATGCTACAATTTTTATTCTAAATTCCGAATTATATAGTGCATCAACAAGATGGGTTCCGTTGGACAACAGAGCCGTATGGTTGGTAATAATTCCGAGATTTTGTCCTTCAACAAGATCAATATTTTCTGAAAGAAGCAAATCAGCTCCTGTTGCGATCTTTACTTTGTTCGATTGACAGAAAATTGTCTGAAGAAAAAGAAAAGCGATGAGAAATAATTTATAGTTCATTTTGAAAATGTCTCCTTGCCAGCGACCAAGCCGCTAACGTTAGTCCATCCCAAATTATATTTTTAGAGATCAGTTCTTCAATTTCTTTTGGAGTTTTTTCCATCAATATAAATTCTTCTGTAGCATCTTTTGGAAGGGGAGACGAGAATAAATCTTTTGCAAGAAAAACTTTTGAAATTTCATCTGCCGCGCCGGTGAACGGCGCAAACTCTCCAATCTCTAAAATTGTTCCGGCAGAAAATCCAGTTTCTTCGCGGAGTTCTTTTATAGCATTTTCTTTATATGAAATTCCCTCATTCATTCCGCCGCATGGAAACTCAATACTTTCGCGCTCGTTTAAGTATCGGTACTGTTTCACCAGTAAAATTTTTCCGTCGGAAGTAACTGGAATAACCATTGAAGAACCAAAAGTGTGAACGTAGTGATAAACTCCGCGTTCTCCGTTTTCTAATTGAAATTCGTCAATCTTATAACTCCAATGGTCATTCTGGAATTTTGTTTGTGAAGAGATTTTTTGCCAGTATAGCAATTTTAATCTGTGTAGTTATTTAGTAATTCGTGTCTTGAGAAAAAGTGAGCAATTTCAATTGTAGCATTTTCATCGGAGTCAGAACCGTGCACAGCATTCTCACTTTTGCTGTCTGCGTATAATTTGCGCACAGTACCTTCTTCAGCTTCAGCAGGGTCGGTGGCGCCGATAAGTTTTCTGTAATCGGCTACGGCATTTTCTTTTTCTAAAGTTAAAGCTACTACCGGACCGGAAATCATAAATTCAACAAGATCGTTGTAAAATGGTCTTTCTTTATGAACTTCGTAAAATCCTTGAGCTGATTCTTTTGTAAGTCGTGTCATTTTCATCGCTTTAATTTTGAAACCGGCTTCCGTGAATTTAGTTATTATTTGTCCAACGAGATTTTTTTTCACCGCATCAGGTTTAATCATTGCAAACGTTCTGGTTGTCATTTATTCTCCGTTTATTGTACATAAAAATTGCGTCACTCGTTTTGAACCGGATGACGCTTTATCATTAAATAAGACTGAAACTATTTTTTTGTTGTTTTCTTTGCAATAACTTTTTTCTTTACGACAGCTTTTACAATTGTTTTTTTCACCGCTTTTTTATCACCGTAAACATCAGCTAATGCTTTTTTCATGGTGATTCCAATTTCGGCTGGACTTTCGACAACTTTAATTCCAGCCTTTTTCATCGCTAACATTTTTTCAGCGGCAGTTCCTTTTCCGCCTGAAATGATTGCGCCTGCGTGTCCCATTCTTCTTCCAGGAGGAGCGGTTCTTCCTGCAATAAATCCAACAACAGGTTTCTTCACATTCTTTTTGATGAAAGCTGCAGCATCTTCTTCAGCGCTTCCGCCGATTTCACCGATCATAACAATTCCTTCTGTTCCCGGATCATTGTTAAACATTTTAATAATATTTTTAAATTGTGAACCGATAATTGGGTCGCCGCCAATGCCAACGCAAGTCGATTGCCCGATGCCTAAATCGGTTAATTGTTTTACGGCTTCGTAAGTTAGAGTTCCACTACGTGAGATAACGCCGATCTTTCCTTGCTTATGAATAAAGCCGGGCATAATTCCAACTTTAGCTTGTCCGGGAGAAATTACTCCTGGGCAGTTTGGACCAATTAAAACAACATCTTTATTTTTAATTGCGTTGTAAGCAAGTGTCATATCTTTTATCGGAATTCCTTCCGTTATACAGATGATAACTTTTATTCCACTGTTTGCAGCCTCTAAAATAGCGTCTGCGGCGAATGCCGGGGGAACAAAAATAACCGAAGTATTTGCCTTTGCAATTTTTACGGCTTCGGCAACGGTATTAAAAATCGGAATGTCAGTATCGTCAAATTTAGTTCCGCCTTTGCCGGGAGTAACGCCTGCAACAACTTTTGTTTTGTATTCGATCATTTGTTTTGCGTGAAAAGAACCTTCGCCGCCGGTAATTCCTTGAACTACCAAGCGCGTTTTTTTATCAACAAGAATGCTCATGATTATTTCCTTTGTTAGCTAAGATTAGGATTTTCTTTTACTAAAATTACTGAATTTGCACGAAAAAACATTCACGAATTTAAAAATGATTTTAGGATCCAATAACGTTACAAAGCCGGCAGTAGATAGTTAGGATTAATGAATGATTGAATGTATCTATGCTTGAATGGAAATCAATTAAACATTAAACAATTTGAAGCTTGGGCAACTCAATCATTCATCCATTCATCCATCTCGTCAAGTTTTTTTACTCTATAAATATTTTTGCCATTTTGTAAAGAATATTTTTACTAACTGTCTACTCTTTTTCTTATCCAATAAAAATTAGTTAATTTTAGTTAGTTCAGTTATAATCATTACAAAAAATTTGGAGCGATGAATGAATCTTGCTGTTGTGGGAACCGGTTATGTAGGACTTGTTTCCGGTACTTGTTTTGCAGAGATGGGAAACAATGTTATTTGTGTTGATAACCATCAGGAGAAACTTGAAAAATTAAAAAATGCCGAGGTAACAATCTATGAACCCGGTCTTGAAACTATATTCTATCGAAATATTGCTAAGAAGAGATTAGATTTTACCGATGATCTGAAAGAAGCGGTATTAAATTCTGAAATTATTTTTCTTTGTTTGCCTACTCCGCAAGATGGTAACGGTGCTGCCGATTTGCAATATGTTTTGGGAGTTGCGGAAAACATTGGGGAAATTTTAAAAGAAAATGACGATAAAGATTTTAAAATAATCGTGAATAAAAGTACCGTTCCCGTTGGAACCGCGAAAAGAGTTACTGACCAAATTGCCAAAGCCGGAGTTAAAAATTTTGATGTTGTCTCCAACCCGGAATTTTTACGTGAAGGTTTTGCCGTTGACGATTTTTTAAAACCGGATAGAATTGTTATCGGGACGAGCAACGAACATTCGATGCAAAGAATGAAAGAATTGTATGAACCGTTTGTTCGTCAGGGTAATCCGATTTTAGCGATGGATACCGCAAGCGCAGAAGTTACCAAGTATGCTGCAAATTCCTATTTAGCAATGCGCATTACATTTATGAATGAACTTGCAAACTTTTGTGAGAAAGTCGGCGCTAACGTTGATATGATTCGCCGCGGGATGGGGACTGATAACCGAATCGGGAAAAGATTTTTATTCCCGGGAATAGGCTATGGCGGTTCTTGTTTTCCGAAAGATGTAAATGCATTGATAAAAACTTCGGAAGAAAACGAATCTCCTTTAAAAATATTAACTGCGGTTGACCAGGTAAATAAAGCTCAGAAACTTGTATTGGTTGACAAAGTTCTCGCACATTTCAATAATAATATTAAAGGGAAACACTTTGCCGTTTGGGGTTTGGCATTTAAACCAAATACGGATGATATGCGCGAAGCTCCTTCCGTGGTAATTATAAATGAATTGTTAAAACACGGCGCAACTGTTTCGGCACACGATCCGGTTGCATCTGAAACCGCGAAGTTTTATTTGCAAGATCGAATTACCTATGCTGAAAGTGAATATGAAGCACTTAACAATGCAGATGCACTTTTCATTTTTACCGAATGGAACGAATTTAGAAATCCCGACTTCGCTGTGGTTTCATCTAAGTTGAAGAATAAAGTAATTTTCGATGGAAGAAATATTTTTGAACCATCAAAAATGAAAGAATTGCATTACACTTATTACAGTATCGGCCGGGAGGCTGTGAAAGGTTGATAAGTTGAAACGAAAAATATTTCTGCTTTTCATTTTCTTTTTTCTGCGGCAAAGTTTTGCGGAAAACATTCAACAGTTCGGTTCAGTCGGCGATCTGAAATTGCAAAGCGGGAAAATTCTTCATGATTGTAAAATAGGATATCGCACATTTGGCGCTCTTAACAACGAAAAATCAAACGCAATTCTTTATCCTACCTGGTTTGCCGGTGTAAGTAAAGATGTTATCGGTTTGTTAGGTGCGGATAAATTGATAGACACAACACATTACTTTATCATTGTTGTTGATGCGCTCGGAAACGGCGTTTCAACTTCTTCCACAAATTATAGTGATGAAATTCCTTTTCCGCAAATTACGATACGCGATATGGTTGAATCGGAATATAAATTAGTAAAGAATATTCTCAACATCAATCATTTGTTTGCGGTGATCGGCGGCTCGATGGGAAGTATGCAGGCATTTGAGTTTGTAGTTGCATATCCCGATTTTATTGATAAAGCAATTCCTTATTCAGCTTCTCCCAAAATCACTTCCAACGAAAAAATCATTTTTTCTTTGATGAAAGAAATAATCACATCAGGTAAGAAGTATGGTGAAGATGAGAATGAAATTATGAAGAAGTTAAATATTGTCATTCAACTTTTGGCAAGAACTCCGGCAAACATCAACAGAAATTATCCGGTTGATAAGTTTTCTGAAATAGAAAAAAAATTTGGAAGAACTTCTCCAATCTTCACTACCGCATGTTATCTCACTCAAATTGATGCGATGTTTGCACACGATATTACACGGAATTTTAATTCATCATTTACAGAAACCGCAAAACATATTAAAGCGAAGCTGTTCATTATCGTTTCGGAAACGGATTTGCTGCTAAACCCGAAACCGGCGCTTGAGATTGCAGCATCTGCAAAGGCAAAAACACTTGTACTTAAAAACGACTGTGGACATTTGGCGGTTAGTTGTGAAATGGATTTATGCAGAACCGAAATTCAAAAATTTCTTGAAGAAAAATAATAAGGATAAATATGAAAAATTTTCTTTCAGTAACAATTCTTTTTTTTATTTTGTTTGGAATAACTTTTATGAAAGCGCAAACGGCAAAACCAAATTGGATTGAAGGATTAACTCAAAAGTTGACACAACAACTCATTCAAAAATATGGTGAAACACAAAAGTTAAAAATTGAAAAGGGAGTTACTCAAGTTGCAGAATTCTGGCGCGAAAGCGACGGCAGCCAAAAAGATTTTGAAGATTTTGTAACAGCAAATTATGCCGGTGATCCCGACACGCACAATCAACTCTTTGAAAGATTTGAATATCTTTTAGAACAAACAGATGGGCATTTTAATAAATTGAATTTAGATTATCGCCGTCAGGCTGATTTGGAATTAGGTCCTATTCTTCCAGTTGATGAAATATTTGCCGGCTACGATCCTTCCGCACACATCAACGATGATTTCTTTCAAAACAAAATCGCTTTCGTTGTACTTCTCAATTTTCCATTAACAACTTTGGAAGATCGTTTATCGAAAGGTGAATCCTGGATGCGTAAAGATTGGGCGGAAACGCGGTTGGCTCATCGCTTTGCAAAAAGAATTCCTGCAGAAGTTAATTTGGCAATCGGTGAAGCTTCCGCAAAATCAGCCGCTTATATTGCCGGTTATAATGTTTGGATGCACCACGTGTTGAATGAAAAAGGAGAACGGCTTTTTCCTGAAAAAATGCGTTTGCTTTCTCATTGGAATTTACGCGATGAATTGAAAGCAAATTATCCTTTAGAAAAAGTTGGATTGGAGAAACAAAGAATCATTCAAAAAGTAATGGAAAGAATTGTTACGCAGACAATTCCCGAAATTGTTATAGATAATCCTGCGGTCGATTGGAATCCGTTTACTAATGAAGTAAAAATTTCTTCGATAAAAGATTATACAGAAAATCAAAAAGCCGGCAAAAGTTTTTCGGAAAAAGCCGAACCGAACACTCGCTATCAAATGCTGCTGGATGATTTCAAGGCTTCAAAGCAGGCTGATCCTTATTCGCCAACAGCTAAAACGATGATCGAAAGAAAATTTAACGAAAACCGGGAAATACCGGAAGTTCGTGTAAAGGAAATTCTGGAATCGGTTTTAACTTCTCCGCTTGTGAAAGAAACTGCTCTACTCATTGAAAAAAGATTAGGCAGACCACTTGAACCGTTTGACATTTGGTACAACGGATTCAAACCAAAGAGTAAATATTCTGAAGCCGACTTGGATAAAATTGTTGAAAAAAAATACCCGACTCCGCAAGCATATCAAAAAGATATTCCCAATCTTTTAATTAAACTGGGATTTACAAAAGAGAAGGCAAAATTTTTAGCAAGCAATATTGAAGTTGATCCCGCACGTGGTTCCGGTCATGCGTGGGGCGCGGGAATGCGTTCAGAAAAGGCTCATCTCCGTACACGCGTTGATAAATCGGGGATGAATTATAAAGGCTATAACATTGCGATTCATGAAATGGGGCATAATGTTGAACAAACTTTTTCTCTTAATTCGATCGATCATTTTATGCTGCAAGGTGTTCCGAACACTGCTTTCACTGAAGCGTTTGCATTTCTTTTTCAAAGCAGGGATTTAGCGTTATTAGGTTTACAATCGGAAGACGAAAATGCGGAAGCTTTACATGCTCTTCAAGATTTTTGGGCGGTATATGAAATTGCGGGCGTTTCTCTAGTTGATATTGAAGCATGGCATTGGATGTACGAGCATCCGGATGCGAATGCAGAGCAATTGAAGGAAGCTGTTCTCACTATCTCAAAAAATATTTGGAATAAATTTTACACTCCGGTTTTCAAAATAAAAGATGTGGTATTGCTCGGTATTTATTCGCACATGATCGATTCATTCCTTTATTTGCCGGATTATCCGCTTGGTCATATTATCTCTTTTCAAATTGATGAACATATTAAACAAACGGGAAATCTTGGAAAAGAATTTGAGAGAATGGCAACGTTCGGCAGCGTTTCACCCGATGTATGGATGAAACATGCAACCGGTTCGCCGGTAAGTGAAAAGTTTTTACTCGATGCTGCTAAAAAAGCATTGGAAAAAATTAAAAATTAATCCGGCAAATCGGATTTAGAACAGCAATAATTTCTTTACATTTAAAACGAATTTATTATTCGCGATTCCACAAAGAAGGAAAGCAACCGTTTGAATGCCGGTGTTGTTGTGCAGTTAAAGTTTACAGTTTTTAATTTCGCTTTTTGAAAAACAAAGAGGAATATGGTGCAAAAAATTTCTTTTGCCTTGGGAAAACAAGCGTTATTAAGTTATGGAAAATCCATTTCTGTTTTCTCTTTTGTATTCGAAATTATTTATGAAATAAAAAATTTTTTCCTTCAGAGAAAAATTACACGCCTTATTCTTATCCGTCAAATTCTGTTTACAGGTTTCGAAGCTTTGGGTTTGATCACTTTTGTTGCCATTGCTGTAGGCGGAATAATCATTCTTGAAGGAAGCGCAATTCTTCCTGATTTCGGGCAAAGCAAACTTCTTTACACCATTCTTGTAATAATAATTCTCCGTGAACTCGGTGGCTTGCTAACAGCTTTTATTATCATCGCACGATCAGGCACTGCCATTGCTGCTGAGCTTGGAAATATGGTAGTGAATCAAGAAGTAGAATCGCTTGTTTCTTTCGGTATATCGCCGGTTTTATATTTGGTTGTTCCTAGAGTGCTTGGCGTTGTACTTTCAATGATAGCTCTAAATATTTATTTCAATGTTGCTGCATTAGCCGGCGGTTGGTTTATGGCGTATCTTTTTGCTCCGATCCCGCTTCTCGATTTTCTCAACAAATTATTTTCTGAAATTTCAGTGAACGATATTGCTTCAAGTTTTATCAAATCACTTTTATTTGGATTTGTCATCGCAGTTGTTTCAAGTTATCAAGGGCTCCAAGTAAGCTTTGCCTCTACGGAAGTGCCGCAGAGAACTATTAAAGCCGTGGTTCTTTCTCTTATCTGGGTGATTTTGTTTGATATTATTATTACTGCAATAATGTATTTAGTATAATGCAAAAATTAGAAGCAAATAATGTTTTTTATAAAAAAGAAAATCAAATATTAAGTGATTTTTCTTTCTCTTTCGATGAACATCTTTACGGGATATTGTCAGATCAGCAGGAAGAGAATTCCAATGTTCTAAAAGTTCTTGCGGGATTACGTGAACCCGATCAAGGCAATATTTTGCTTGACGGGAAAAATGTGTACACAACATTTCAGAAAAAAGAAAGAGCGATCAGAAAACAAATAGGATTTGTTTTCCAGTACGGCGGGCTGCTCTCAAATTTAAGCGTTCTCGAAAATTTGTTGGTTCCATATGATTTCCATTTTCCGGAAATATCTCTTGGAGAGAAAAAGGGAAAAATTTCCGGTTTCATGGCATTGTTTGGATTATCAGAAAAAATATTAAACGAACGCCCGGCAAAGTTAACAATCTCAGCCCGGAAAGCGCTTTTGTTTATAAGAACGTATTTAACCGAACCGAAAATTATTTTTTACGATGACCCGTTTATTAATTGTAATTTGCAAATAAAAAAAACTATTCTTCAATTGATTTTAAAGTTGAAAGAAAAACAAATTATTCAAATATTTTGTGAAAGTATTGATGAACAATTGTACGAATTGGCTGACAAAGTAATTCTTTTGCAGCAAGGGAAATTGTATTCGTCAAATACATTTAAAGAGTTTAAAAAATCAAACTCTGAATTTGTCACCGGTCTAATTTCAAAATTATTAGCAGAGTAACTTATGAAATTTAAATTACGCTACTCGGAAAAAATTGTCGGCACCTTTTTAATAGTTGCGCTTATTATTATTGCAACTTCAACCGGGTATTTGCTTTTGCATAACAAAGTCTTTGAGAAGAAATTTCTGTTCAAAGCCAAATTTGGTGATGCAGTAGGATTATCGTCTTCAACTCCTGTTTACTTCAAAGGATTTAAAATAGGAGTTATAACGGATTTTAAATTAACGGACGATAATTTTATCATTGCCGATTTGAAGGTCTATGAAGAATTTAGAAAAAAGATTACAAGAAATTCGGCATTATTCAAAAGTGTTAATCCGGTTACTTCAACAAGCACGATTGAATTTCTTCAAGGACCGGAGAACTTATCGGAATTGGCTGAAGGAAGTATGATTCCTGCAATTGATATTCCCGAAGGTGAAATTCTTCTCGCAAAAAATATGGTGAAAAAAACCGGAGATCCGCTGAACACAGTAATTTATAACCTTGCAGCATTTTCCGAAAATATTAATAAAGATAATAATGTTGATAAAGGAGCATTCTTCCGAGCATTGGTAAATCTGGCTGATGCTGCCGAAGGGATGAAAAAAATTACCGACAACCTGAATGTCGATTTCGAAAGCATTTCCAAACCTGACAAATTCGGAAAACGTCCGCTCGCATCACTGGTTGTAAATGCCGCCAACATATCCGATTCTTTACGGGTAATGACAGGCTTGGTTAATCATTCGTTAATGCGTTTGGATAATGTGCTGACTGTTTACAGCCAACCTGAAGGTCTCGCTGCCAAAATGATTGATCCGGATGGAAAGCAAATTATTGAACCAATCCACAAAACGCTTACAAACTTAAATGAGGCTATTCTCAAATTGGAAAAGCTTTCTGATTTTCTGATTACTCAACAGGATCAATTTATAATTGTTCTAAAGAGAATTGTAGAAACCTTAGATGAAGTTCAAGTTACATTTGAAACGATAAATGGTGGTCCTTTTATCGGCAAGCCAAAGAGTGAAAGAAAAAAATAATTTCAAATAAAGGTGAAAGGGCAGTAATGTTATTTCATCTTTTATAATTTTATTTTTTTGAAGTCCAGCTATCTTTTAGAGTAACGGTTCTGTTAAACACTAATTTTTCTTGAGTCGAAAATTTAGGATCAACGCAAAAGTATCCATTCCTTTCAAATTGAATATGCTCTCCGATTTTTGCATCCCGTAAAGAAGGTTCAACAAGAGCATCAGTAATAATTTCAAGTGAATGAGGATTTAGAAAATTTAACCAGTTCTCATCCGAAGTCGGATTTTCAATAGTAAAAAGCCTATCATATAATCTAACCTCAACGGGAACCGCTTGCTTTGCCGAAACCCAATGAATTGTTCCTTTAACTTTTTTGGCGCTTGTTCCGGTTCCGCTTTTTGTTTCAGGATCAAATGAACAGCGCAATTCAACAACTTCGCCGTCTTCATTTTTTACAACTTCATCGCACTTTATTATGTAAGCGTAGCGCAGTCGCACTTCTCCACCGGGAACGAGACGGTGAAATCCTTTCGGCGGATTTCCCATAAAATCTGTTTGCTCTATAAAGAGTTCACGCGAAAAAGGAATATTTCTTTTTCCCATTAAAGCATCTTCGGGATTATTGATGGCTTCAAGTTCTTCAACTTTATCTTCCGGATAATTTGTTAAAACAATTTTTAACGGACGCAGTACTGCCATTGCCCGTTGAGCGCGTTTATTCAAATCATTTCTAATTGAAAATTCAAGCAATGAAATATCCGTCTGCGCGTCTCTTTTTGCAACGCCCACAGTTTCAGCAAAATCTCTCAACGCTTCCGAGGAATATCCTCTTCTACGCAAACCGGAAATGGTTGGCATCCGCGGATCATCCCAACCGTCAACATAATTTTCTTTTACAAGTTGAAGAAGTTTTCGCTTGCTCATAACCGTGTAATTCAAATTCAGCCGCGCAAACTCAATTTGCTGCGGATGATAAACTCCGAGTTCATTTAAAAACCAATCGTAGAGAGGGCGGTGGTTTTCAAACTCAAGCGTACAAATTGAATGGGTAATTTTTTCAAGCGAATCTTCCAATCCGTGCGCCCAATCATACGTTGGATAGATGCACCACTTATTTCCTTGGCGTTGGTGATCTTCATGAACGATGCGGTACATAATCGGATCGCGCATATTGATGTTGGGAGAAGTCATATCAATTTTTGCACGTAGAGTTTTTTCTCCGTTTTTAAATTCACCGCTGCGCATGCGTTTGAATAAATCAAGATTTTCTTCAACACTTCTATTTCGGTCGGCACAGTCTGTTCCCGGTTCAGTCAATGTTCCGCGCGTTGCACGGATCTCATCGGCATTTAGATCGCAAACGTAAGTTTTTCCTTTTTTGATCAACTCAACGGCAAATTGATACATCTGCTCGAAATAATCTGAAGCAAAAAATAATCTGTCTTCAAATTCAGCGCCGAGCCATTTAACATCTTCAATAATTGAATCGACGTATTCCTGTTCTTCTTTGCTGGGATTTGTGTCATCAAAACGGAGATTGAATTTCCCTTTGAAATCTCTTGCAATTCCGTAATTAAGACAAATTGATTTTGCATGTCCGATGTGAAGATAACCGTTTGGTTCCGGTGGGAAGCGGGTTTGAACGTTGCCGTTCCATTTATTTGTTTTTAAATCTTCATCGATAATTTCATAGATGAAATTCTTTTTCTTTGTTGATTCGGATAAAATTTCCGCGTTGTGTTGTTCGCTCATAAGCTCTCTAAATTATTTCTTGCAAATTTACAGAATTTTAAAATAAAAAAACCCGAAACGAAACTTCCGGGTCCTTTTAAAATTAATTATTTTTTATTTTGAAGGTTTGGCACGTTCAACAACTGTGCGGTCGCCCTTCTTTTTTGAATTTAATTTTTCTAAAACAACTTCGGCATCACGTGGGGAAACGGAAAAGAATGAATATGTGTCCATGACTTGTACCGCATCAATTCTGCGTGATTCGATATTAGTTTTTTGCATAAGCATGTCAACTAATTTTTTCGGACTTAAGCCGTCTTTTTTCCCAACGGCAATAAATAATCTTTCTTGCCCTTTGCCGCCTCTTTCTCTGCCTTCGCCTCTAAAACCACCTTCTTCTCTTCCTCTTCGTTCACCGCCACGGCTGTCCTCTCTTCTTCTGCCATCACGTGGTTTGTCTTCTCTTCCTCTTCCGCCTCGGCTGTCCTGTCTTCCTCTGGAACCTTTGTCTCTGGAGTCATAACTGCCGGATTGTCTCTTCGATTCAAAGAAGTCTTGCACATTTGCATAACTTCCTTCTTCAAGAGAATTTTGGAATGCATATTGAATCAATGCCGAAGTAATTTCTTCCGCGGAATTACCTTCAAGCAAATCTTTTGCAAGGGCAACGTAATTCGAAGCCACCCCTTTAGTAATAAGATTTTTAATTTCAATTGCAATTTTTTCTTTTTTGAAATTAATTACTTCTTGTACTTGTGGAATGCGCCCTTTCCGAATATCTGTTTTTGTAATATTTTTAATGAACATTAATTTTCTATACTCTTCAGGCGAAACAAAAGTAATTGCAGTTCCTTCTTTTCCGGCTCTACCTGTTCTTCCGATACGGTGCAGGTAAGCTTCCGGATCCTGCGGCAAAGCAAAATTGATGACATGGGTAAGATCGTCAATATCCAAGCCGCGTGCGGCAACATCGGTTGCAACAAGAACGTTCGTCTTTTTCTTTTTAAATTTATTTAAGATTTTTTCCCGCTGGGCTTGAGAAATATCTCCGTGTAAACCTTCGGTATCATAATCACGGTCGTGTAATTTTGAGGTAATATAATCAACATCATTTTTGGTTCTGCAAAAAACGATTCCGTAAAACTCATTTGTTGTGTCAATAATGCGGCAGAGCGCTTCAAGTTTGTCTGATTCTCGAACTTCAAAATAAATTTGATCGGTTAATGTAATAGTTTGTCCCGCATTTTTTGCTTTCACAATTTCGCGGTTTTTCATGTATTTTTTGGCAAGCGTTGAAATTCGCTCCGGCATCGTTGCGGAAAATAAAAAGGTTCTTCGCTCCGGGTTAGCCCCGCTTAAAATTTCTTCGATGTCATCAACGAATCCCATATTGAGCATTTCATCGGCTTCATCTAAAACCACGAAAGAAAGTTTACCGAGAGAAAAAATCTTTCTCTTCAATAAATCCATAACTCTTCCCGGAGTTCCAACAATAACATCAACTCCTTTTTTCAATCTTCTTAATTGAATATCGTAAGATTGTCCGCCATAAATTGGGGCGACGTGAATATTTTTATGCCCGCGCAGCGAATTAAATTCTTCCGCAACCTGGATAGCAAGTTCACGCGTAGGAACGAGGACTAACACCTGGAGATGGCTGGATTTGGTTGCTAATTTATCGATGATGGGTAACGCAAACGCCGCAGTTTTTCCGGTGCCGGTTTGTGCTTGTCCTATTAAGTCGTTCTCAGATTGAAGTATTAACGGGATAATTTTGCTCTGAATTTCAGTCGGTTCTTCAAATCCCTTCATCTTAATAGCTTGAAGCATTTCGTCGGAGAGTCCTAATTCATTAAAGGAAGTGGTCATGTAGTGTTTACTTTCATGTGGTTGATATTGTCCGCGAATTAATTTTCAACTCGTAAGGAATAGTTCTTGCGATCTCTGATAACGGGGAAAGGGAGGAGAAAAAACAGATGATAAAACAAATCCTAATAAGTGGTAATAATTCTTTGCGCTAAAATAAATGAATTTTCTGTCATTTCATAATAATGGGAAAGGCGAAACGGCTCTAAAATCAGGCTTTAATTTTCTCTAACGCGATATTTATTCTCTTTATAGCTTCCTCTTTTCCAAGAATAACAAAAATATCGTATAATCCGGGACCACCGCTAACGCCGGAAATAGCTAATCTTAGCGGATGAATGATCGCCGCGTTTTTCACTGCGGACTCTTCAGCAACTTTGTGCAAAGCATTTTCATAATCTTCTTTTAAAGGATTATTAATTGATTGAATGACTTCCGCAAATTTTTGAAGAAGTTGATTGCTTTCAGACGTCCATCTTTTTTTAACGGCTTCTGGATCATATGTTTGAGGAGGAGCAAAGAAATAACCGGCGTTAAGAATAATTTCTTTTACAAAATTTATCCGCTCTTTCATAGCTTGAATTGTGAGTATCAATTTTTCGTCACTCAACAAATGGTT
>Ga0172379_10007565_pt1 | contig 14057 bp, 19 predicted proteins | sample GrowelOW334metaG_FD_119756 | JGI IMG/M metagenome (GOLD analysis project Ga0172379, IMG submission 119756) | Groundwater microbial communities from an aquifer near a municipal landfill in Southern Ontario, Canada - Groundwater well OW334 metaG | ecosystem: Environmental > Aquatic > Deep... | reverse complement strand
AGGGAATATAGGCATAAAAGATTAGATGAGGAAGTGAATATTGTTCGTGAAGCATTAATGATTGCAAAACGAGAACAATCTACAATTTTAGGCATAGAATGAGCAAAAAACAGCCCACAGTGGCGCAAAAAAAGAGAATGAGTAGGATAGCCTCACTTGGTTGTTTAATCTGCAAGGCTCCGGCAAATATTCATCATTGCGATTGTTATATGGGCGGCGGTAGGGATCATGACAAGGTAATTCCTTTGTGCCATGTTCACCATCAAAACGGCGGTTACGGTATTGCGTTACATGCAGGTAAGAAAGCCTGGGAAGCGATACACGGTACTGAGCAGGAATTGATGGACAAAACCGAAATGCTACTTAAAATTAATTTTGCTTAATACTTGCAATTAAGCAAATGGTATATTATACTAGCTGACATTATTCCAATTTTTAACTTTTAATGAATAGCACTCCAGAAAAAGACCTTAAACGGTTTTTATTGCGTGAAGCGTACCGGGAACAGCGTAAATCCGGTAATGCTTCACGCGATATTTTGAAGATCAAGGTTGAAAAAGTTGAAAAAAAGGTAAGGCCGCAAGCCGTTAAGGTGCAAATTACCGAGAAAAGAAAAAACAAAACCGGATTCAAGGGTGTTTCCTTAGAGTTAAGCACACTGAGATACCGGGCACAGATAATGATTAAGGGTAAATACCTGTCGTTAGGGCATTTTTACGAAGCTGTTGATGCCAATGCCGCTTACCTGAGAGCAAGAGGCTTATATCGTGAATTTGGCGTTAAAGCGGTGGATATGATTTTAAACAATAACGGAAAAAATGGGCAATATGCTTAACAAAGTTACTTTGATTGGAAACCTGGGCGCTGACGTTGAGTTGCGTTATCTGCCAAACGGTTCGGCGGTGGCGACACTAAGCGTTGCCACAACACGAAAGTGGAAAGACAAACAAACTAATGAAAAGCGCGAGGAAACCGAGTGGCATCGTGTAACTTTATTCCAAAAGCTGGCAGAAATTGCAGGCCAGTATCTTAAAAAAGGCTCAAAGGTTTACCTGGAAGGCCGCATAAAGACTACAAAATACCAAAAAGACGGTGTAGACCACTACTCAACCGGCATTATTGCTGATCAAATGATTATGCTTGACGGGAAACAAGCCGATGGCAGCGCACAACCGCAACAAAGGGCAGAGCCGCCAAAAGGTAATTCTACAGCCCCAAGTTACGATGATTTTGATGATGACATCCCCTTTTAACTTTAACAAAAAATTATAAAAATGACTGAACTAGAAAAAGAACTTAAAGAAGAAATAGCTGTAGCTAAAGAAGAGATAACTCAAGCACACGATAATTTCGTATTAAGGATTAACAGCTTGTGCCGTCAACATTTTCATAATCAAGCGTTTCTTGGACTTGTTTTAGCCGAACTAGAAAATGAGCTGGCTGATGAGCTTGAATCGGAAGGCGCATTGCGTCTATGCCTGACGGGGAAGTAATTATGAACGATAGAAGCGCAGACTTTTTAGACGAGGCCGCACGGATTGAACAGGCAATAACCGACAAGTCTATTGCATTTATCAGAGAAAATGCGGCACGTATCGATACCAGTAATCCTTCTGGATTGTGCTATTATTGCGAAGAACCTGTACATAATGAAGGCCGGTTTTGTGATGCGGATTGTGCCAGGGATTGGGACAGGACTCCGCATAACTTAAGGCGTAACAGTTGAAAGTAATTGCAGTTGATCCAGGTGTGCATACTGGTGTTGCTATTGCCATTAACGGCAAGCTGTCAGACCTGATTACTACCGATTTTTGGGGTGCAATAGACATACTTGAGCAGAATAATGATGCTCATATCGTCGTAGAACTGCCAAAAACAAATCATGTCTGGCACGATAAAGCCGCAACCAAAGGCGCTATCCAGGGAACGGCAATGCGGGTTGGCAGCGTAATAAGGGAAGCTGAACTTATCATCGCTTACCTGGAAAGGAATGAACGCCGGTTCGGTCATGTTAAACCGGCTGGAAAGCTAGACAGTAAACTCTTTAACAAAATTACCGGATGGACAGGAAGAACGAATCAGCATTGCCGTGATGCCGGTATCATGGCTATCAGCATAAAGGAAATAAAGTGAGTAACGAATTAGAAGCGTATGAACGCGATATAGCGTGGCTTAAATCGCGGCGTGAATCAGCAACCGAAGCAGATTGTGAAATGTTTTGCGACAAGGTGGCGTTGTTTACCGGGGAAGGGTTATCAGAGGCTCATGCTCGAAGTAAGTCCTTCAGGTTATTGATTGGGTCACTGAATGATCAATAAAATCAAAGTGTTTTTTGTAAAGGTTTGCGAAGTTGCAAAACGAATATTTTGGATGATGGGGTTAGCATGAATAAAGATAGTGATTTATCAACAATTGGCAATGTGATATTTGATTTTGTTACCGATGTAATCATTTTTACAATCATGGCCGGTGTCTGGATTATCTCTAAAGCAAAGAATAGGATAACTTTTTAATGCTGTTATCATACAATGAATTAGTAAAGTTAGTTGATTCTGGTGTTATAAGTGCACCAATTAAAAATATTAACGGTTCATCAATTGATTTAACACTACATCACATTATTAGGCGTGAAGTTATCGGTTCATCATTAAAAACAATTAAACTTTATAAGTGTGAATCAATAAACACGGAAGAGATTGATATGTTGGATAATGGTGAATATGTAATGATGCCTGATTCTGTGTTATTGGGTGCCACAGTAGAGTGTTTTAATATGCCATTGGACTTATCTGCTGAGTTCAGTTTAAAGTCAACACTTGGAAGAAACTATCTTGAACACATGCTTGCAGGATGGATTGATCCTGGTTTTAATGGAACTCTAACACTGGAACTTAAAAACGGAACACAGTTTCATAAACTGGCTATCGCTCCAGGAATGAAGATTGGACAGGTTAAGTTTTTTCGACATTCATTAGTACCTAATGATGAAAGCTATGTGGTTAAAGGTCAGTACAACGGGCAAATAAAAGTAACACCATCCAAAGGAATTAGATAATGCACCAACAGCTTGAGCAGGTTGAAACAAAATCATCGATGCGTTCAAAACAGATTCAGGTTGTTAAAATATTCGGGGAAAGGGTGAGGGAGGCGCGGGAACTGTGCGGGTTCTCTCAAGTGAAAGCGGCTGAATTACTTGGCTATCAAAATTCATCAAAGCTGGCAAAGATCGAAGGCGCTACCGATACTAACTCTATACCGATATGGCTTATTGTCAGAGCCGCTCATATTTACGATGTAAGCTGTGATTTTTTGTTCGGAATATCGGACGACTGGGAGCGTGATCCGGTAGTCTCACAACAAAGGCAGGTTGGCCGGTGGTTGTTCGATCATTGGGAAAAGGCAAAGCTGGCCGAGGTAAATGCAATAAGGATGCTGTCAAACAAGATTTGTACTCTTGAAAAGATGGCATCAAAGTTACTTAACAGGTCACAAGAAAACCTGGAGATGTTACGCAAGGTACAGGAACTTAACCCGGAAGTGTTCGATGAATTAAAGGGCGGTGCCAAACTGCTTAGGCTTTTGACTGAAACCGCTGAAGATGCTATGGGGATCAGTTACGAATTAAAGCGGTATAAAGCGGTGAATGAAGTTGCTAAAAAGCATGATGTTGATCTGTTTGATTAGGGGTATTAAATGTACGAATTTATTGGCGGGTTGGTTGTGTTTTTTGGTGTTGTTTATGCTGTTGTCTATTCCGTTATTGTTTACAAGTTAAATAATTCAAGTAAGTAATGGCAAGGCTAACTAAGGAACAGTGGAAAGACGCACAAGCCAAGTGGGAGAGTAATGCCGGTCTGTCATATGAATCATTGGGTCTTGATGCTAGTAAACAAGCTATAGGAGCTTATGCTAAGCGACATAATTGGACAAGAAATAATGTTGTCAATGTTTACTTAAATATTGACGATAATGTTGTCCATGTTGACGACAACATTGGTAAAGAAATAATCACTAAGGAAGTAAAAAAAGAACTTGTAAAAAATCCAGTAGGTAGGCCAACTCTTTATAAACCTGAATACGATGACCAGGCTTATCGGTTTTGTTTGATGGGTGCCACTGATTTAGAACTTGCTGAGTTCTTTGATGTGAATGTAGACACAATAAATGAATGGAAGAAGGTACACCCTAATTTTTCCGTGTCCATACGTGAAGGCAAGGAGAACGCCGACTCCAATGTTGTTGAATCACTTTACAAATCAGCTATTGGCTATCATTTTCTTACTGAGGACAAGGTAATAGGAAGCGGTGAATCACAGGAAGTAATCACACTTAAAAAGCAATTGCCTCCTGAAGTTACTGCACAAAGGTATTGGCTTAACAATCGTCAGCGTGATAAATGGAAAGATCGTGTTGACGCGCAGGTTGAGGTCAGCGTCGATAAAAACACTCTGGCATTAATTGAATCACAATTTATCACTCGAATGGCTGAAGCCGTATCCAGGCAATCAGCTATCTATTCAGAAAGAAACATTATTGATGTTACGCCGGAATAATGGCTAAATTCATTTTTAATGATCCTCGTTATCTTGACTTCGTAGGGCGCTATCATGCCGATGCGCTGGCGTTTGCTGTCAGTGTATGTGGCATGTTGCCGTCAAAGGATCAGATTGATCTATTCCGCTCCATATCGGTAGAAGGCGCTAAGGTATCGGTGGTATCTGGTACGGGAACGGGTAAGACTTCCGCATTTGGACGTATCGCCTTATGGCATCTTCTTTGCCATCCTGCCGCTAAGTATGAGGGTAAGCTTGAAATAGGATCGAACACTTACATTGGCGCACCGAGAATCAATCAGGTTGCCGAAGGTGTATGGAAGGAAATGAACGATGTCAAGATGGCTATTCTTAACGGGCCTTATGCCTGGTTGGATGACTATTACGAGATAACTAAGACGCAGGTTTACATCAAGGGATTTGAAAGCCAGTGGTTCATTACCCAAGTTGCCATGCAGCAGGGTCAGTCAATCGGTGTGGCTGGAAAGCATAGGTATTACCAGCTTATTATAATTGACGAGGCTGCGGGTGTATCTGACGCGCATTTTGAAGTTATAGAAGGTACGCAGACGCAGCAAGGCAACCGCACATTAATGGCTTCACAAGGGGTCAGGAACGCGGGGCGTTTTTATGAGTCGCATAACAACCTTAACAGAAAGAATGGTGGCTCATGGGATGCGCTAACGTTCAACTCGGAACATTCACCGTTTGTTACTAAGGGCTGGTTGGCAGAGCGTGAAATAGAAACGGGTGGGAAGGACTCAATTGAATACCGGATCAGGGTTTTAGGTGAGTTTGCCGAAGATTCAAGTTGCAACCTTTTAACTCGGTCAGAACTTGAGAGAGCATTTGAACCAAAAAAGATCATCGGTGAAGATGAGCCTTATGGATTATTTGTTTTATCTGATGTTGGCTTAGGTGAATATCGTGATGAGTCTGTCGCTATTGTTGCTAAAGTTATTGGCATTGGCGATTTTGGGCATGATGCAAGGCGTGTCGAGTATATCGAGATACCAATCTGCACTAATTCACGCAATGAGATAGATTTTGCCGGTGACTTGGTTAATCTGGTTGGCAAACTGTCAAATGCAACACTGTTGGTTGACAACGGCGGTGTCGGTGCAACGGTTAACAAACTGATTGAAGCATCCGGTGTCCCGGTAGTAAAGATTAATTGGGGTAAGCCCTGCTTTAAAAAAGAGTACCAAGACAGATTTTACAATCGCCGCGCTTGCGCTATGGTTCGGTTCAGGGATGCGGTTAAATCTGGCCGTGCAGTATTCCCTCAAGGACTGGACAGACGTATGAGAGAAAAGATTTTGTTGCAAGGCGCAAGGTTACCCTATCACTTTGCTGAGGCTGGTGGCCTGCGCTATGTCATGGACAAAAAGGAAGATATGCGCAAAGCTGGTATTAAATCTCCGGATATATTTGATGCAATGTCTTTTGCCTGGCTTGAAGATGCACAATCTTATATGGTGGCCGATGAAAATACGATGTCCAGGTTAAGTACGGCGGCTAATAAAACCAAAGCGGCGGCAGAGGCTATGTTTGCCGATGTTGTTTAACCGGAAAATAAGCCATAAACACACTGTTTTTAAAGGCTATCATGGCTGAAACCAATAACATTTTGAGTGATGCCATGAAACAACCGCCAATGATAACGTACAGCCTTAAAGATCGGGGCCGCAAGCATCGTGGACAGGAACGCGATTTTAACATCAAGGCCCTTTGTGATTCGATTAATGGGCCTGCCACACAGGAAAAGATTAAAACACGCGCTATGTTGGGCTATTTTGGGCATAAGCCGCGTATCTTGTTTGGGATGGATGCGGTTGAGAGCGGGGTAATTGCCGGTAAGTACAACGAGATTGAACCGGCTATCGTTACGACTTATCTTGAAGCCTTCCCGGATGGAACCATAAAACATCAAACTGAATTTTTGGACTCATTGCCCGGTAAAAGGGCTGCAAGAATGTTCTCTAACCGGATAGGTGGATTCTCAAGCGCGATTGATCAGTTAAAGAATGAGTTTTATGGATTCGATTATGTACTCGATCCTAACTTTTCTACCAACCGTGGATTTGCGCTTGACTCTGCAAACATGACGCTTGATGAAGTCATTGCCGAAGCTAAGAGTGAAGAGGAAGATTTCTGGCTTGCTCTTATCGCCAAGAAGGATGCTGAACTGGAACAGGTAGCACTGGCATTAGATCACGCCACAACTGAAAACGAACAACTTTTATCTTTGCTGGCCGTTGGCACAAATTGTTCCAACACGGTTCTCGATAGCACAGCCATAAAGCCTATTTCAATATCCCTGGACAGCGTCAACAGGATTAAAGCGGATACTGATTTGTTTAAAAGAACTGCAAAACTGCCCACGTTTGTAGAGACTCCCAATGAAAACAATGAACAGATGCAAAATTACAACGACCTGTTAGCCAAGATGGGCTATAAGAATGTTTGAGCCTGTCAAGATCGGCTTTGGTGAGTTCATGGCGGGTTATTACAACTCGCTAACCGCCACAACTCCACACTTGCAAGAGTTTGTTGCGCGTGGCTTTGGTAAGAGCGTTGCTTGGGCACCTACGCGAATGATAGACTCAGCAGAGGACATGCTGTCAAGTTGGCAGCGTAATGACACCGACCAAGCGCCTACGCAACCTACTGACTTGCCTGTTATCATCGTGGCTATGGCTAAGGATTACATGCCTACGGGCAGAGATTACACGCGGCAGGTAGTCACATCGGATTGGATGATTATGCCAGGTGATGTAAAGGAACGGGCGTTCGGTATCAGGGCGATTGCCGGTGATATTCGAGTACAGCTTGCCTTCTTTGCCGCCGATGAGCCAACAGCAAAGTCATTGGCCGCGCAATTCTGTTTGTACATAGACGATATTCACAATAGAAACTTTTGGTCAAAACATACCTTTGCCGGTGTTGAATCAAGCTGGCCGGTACAGATTGAATCGCCTGATACGCCAATAAGTAACGCACAATCGCAGAGTAAGAATATCACTATCCTGATATGCGATTTAACGCTTAAGGCTGAGATACCGTTGTTTGATGCACCAAAAACAGGTGATGTTAATGATGGTAAGGGTGTTCCTGGTACGGACGATCCTGCGGGGTATCCATTAGTAAAGATTGTTTATTTTGATGATAAATCCCTAATTAAGACGAAAATAGTGGAGTAATAATGCTTGAAATGATGCTTACCTTATGGGTTCCGCTTTATCTTGCCATTGGCTTGATGACGCTGTTAATTCTAATCCGTTCATGGGTTAATATTCATGGCTCTTATGATGGTATCGAAGAAGGCATGAATCAAATCGTACTGTTATCACTTATCGGGTGGCCGTATGTGCTCCTTGTTTGGATTAAATCATGGCCGCTGTTTTCGTGGAAATTCTGGTTACGCAAGGGCAAGATCAGGGCAATTCATTTGCCTGCGTCCTGGTGGATTAAGTGACACCCATTCAGACAACCATAGTCGCGTACTCTGGAAAACCCTGCACACTGTTCTCAGTTTACGATAACGACACAAAAGTTCTAGCTATCAGCGTCGAGGCCGATTATCGGCGCGAACGGCGTAATGACTGCATGATTATAACCAACGATCCTGAAATAGAGCGCGACGGGCTTTATACCGAGTCAGAACTAAAAGATTCCATTTCAGCCTTCTTTGCCATGCAAGCCGGTGTTGCTATCGACGGCAAGAGCAATAGGCTGGTATTCTCAGACAAAGCGGCCAGGGCCAATCCTGCACAGTCCATCGAAAAAGACGGTATGGATGCCAGTGGACAGCGGTACCGGATAAGCGAGAGCATAACCTGTGCTCAAATTGCTGCCTTGGCAACATGCTGGTATGCCAATTCACGCTTTGGAACGATTGAAAAGGTGCTTGAAATGGCTGATTCAATCACTGCTCTTGAGCAACTACATCACGGGGGTATCTGGACTATATGAAATTCGTTATCGTAGCTTACATACTGCTTTACTTCGTCATGACGCATCCATCAGCCGTTTATGGCTCAATTCAGGAAAATGTCAAAAAACCAACACGTATCATCATCCATACTGCACATAAACCTTTAACTTTTTTAGAGAATATCAATGAGTTCTAAAACTAATTACCTTGAAAACAAATTAATTGACGCACGGTGGAGAGCACAGCCGTTCGTGGTCGGCAATGTACAGTTGCAGTGGGTACTAACGGCTGGCGCTCCATCCGTATCGCCGCCTACCCACTACCTTGGGCTTTTAAGTGTATCTTTATGGGTTGCTCAGTCCGTTGTGGTTGCAGGATCATTTATTATCAGACCTGACTCAGCCGGTGTTGCTCATTTATTGAAATGCACAACTGGCGGCACTACTGGGGTAACAGCGCCTACGGCATCATTGACTAAAAACGCGGCTGTCAATGACGGTTCAGTAGTATGGACAGATCAATACGACGCACTGGAAGCGGGTGTTGCGGCTAATTTACCGGCTGAATTAAGCGGTGGTTCATACGCTCGTCAGCCTGTAATAAGCGGATTGGCAGCAATGGCCGGTACGCAAGGCGCAGGGAGCACAGTAGCAAGTTCAGGGAATAGCGGAACAACCAGCAACAATAGCCCTATTGTATTCAACAGTGGGAATGGCGGCAATATAGGCTTGTTCGCGTGGTTTGATGCGCTAACTATCGGCAATATGCTTGAATACGGCTTTATAACCAATGGGCCAATTACCGTTTCAGCTAATGCAACTATTACGTTTCCATCCGGCTCTGTAACCGATCAGGAGGATAATTAATGAACAAGTTATTTAAACCGGGATTCCTGCTTTTATTTATAATAGCGTTTTTATTTTCGCAACCGCTTTATGCTGATGTAACGCATTCAAAGACTCTCACAGGGCTTTTACCTGGGCATACCTATCATTACCGTGTAAAGACTAAAAACGCGGCTGGCGCTGAATATATATCCGGCGATTATACGTTTACGACCAATGCTGCCGCGCAGCCTGGGCCAGCATTAACGGGTTTTTCAACAACCAACATCACATCTTCATCGGCTACTCTTAACTGGACATGCAACGCCCCTTGTACAGGTTATTATGATATTGGTACAACGAACTCTTATGGAACAACTAATAGCCCTGGGCAAAACGATTTAACTTATTCTGCACATGCTCAGAGTGTATCAAACTTGGCACCTAACACGCTTTATCATTGGCGAGCACATTCAACTAATTTTGCTAGTGTAGAAACCATTTCAGCTGATCAAACATTTACCACATCGTCATCAGGTGTAGTGTCTCCGACAAACCCACCTACGCTTGTTAATGCAGTAAACCCTATGACTTATGGCGCAAAATGTGATGGTATTACTAATGATTCTGCTGCATTCCAGACCGCCGTTAATGTGAGTGATGTTTTAGTCCCTGCTAATAAAACTTGTGTTATTAATGCTGCTGTTAATATAGCTGTAAACAATAGGCATATACAATGTGGTGCAAACACTATTTTAAAGCAAAATGTAACGGGGCCTATTGTTTTTGATATAAGGGAAGCTGTTGCAGGTCAGCGTTTAACAGGAGTTAGTATCGCTAATTGTTATTTCTTGGGTACTAACACATCACCACCAACTACGGACTGGAATAACCCGGCAAAACACTGGAATATTCCGATACAGACTAGAGATCGTGTAGATAATGTAACCATAGTTGGTAATACATTCGACCGTTTCTATGGTCAAGCAATGTTTGAAACTTATGGTGTGCTTGATGGTGGGCATGGTGATCAGATTGTCTATAACACCTTTAAAAACTGTGGTTATTACGGTCCCGTCTTTGTCGCTCACACCAATGGATATATAGGACATAATACAGCGATTGACTGTGCTATTGGCATAGAGAATGACGTTGTTACACCTCCACAATTAACGGGAGGAAACATCATTGAAAACAATACTATAACGTGTATTTATGGTTACGGTTCGTTAGATATGGAGGCATGTGCAATGCTTACGGGTGGAGCAAGCTACGATCAGGATTACACTACTAACATAGTTCGCAACAACTCAATCTCTGGCGTAGCCAACGCTCAAGGCGCTCATCCTGGTTATACAAGCCGCATAATCATTGGAACACGATGGGGGCCTCGAATACATCCTGCACAGTATATCAACAATAGTTGTACGGGCGGCTGTAACGTGATCCCGTAGCTATGATTGTATTAACAACAAAGTTTGACATAATTTATAGGTTGTAAGGAATTGTAATGGCGGAAGCACCACCAGTTAACAGCGGAATAACCGCCACACCAGTCAACGAAACTGATGCAACAATCAATTTTACGGCTACGGATGGTACTGAAAACCGGGTAGAGTTTGGCGATACAGCCAGTTATGGTACTCAGGTTGTCATTGACGAAGATGTTAGCAATGTTGCTCCTACAAACAGCGATATAGTTGCTGATCAGATTACAGAGACAGAGGCAACGGTAAGCTGGAGGTCGAATGTTGGTGGTGAAACCATTATTGAATATGGGGACACCACAGCTTATGGCGCTCAGGTTGTAGTTGATTCGGCTCCGCTTATTAGTAATGTAACCATTATTACCAACTCTATTTCATCGGTTACTATAGAGTGGGATACCAGCGAACCGGCAACAGGTCAAATCGAATACGGGCAGACGATAGCTTATGGTTTGTTTACAACCAAAGACTCTGCCCTTGCATTACACCATAGTCAAGTTATAAACGGCTTAAGCCTTGCTCTTTATCACTTCCGCGTCATATCAGGCGATCCAAGCAATAACGTAACATACGGCAATGATATTACTTTTTCAACAGATACCGTTGCACCTGTAATTAGCAATGTCACGGCATCGGCAATAAGCGCAAACTCAGTTACTATTTCATGGGATTTGAGCGAGCTTGCAACCGGGCAGGTTGAATACGGTGAAACAACCGGATACGGTCAGTTAAGCGTAAAAGAGGCTTCATTTAACTATCAGAGTCATTCGCAAGTTATCAGTGGGCTTACTCCAGGTGTACCGTATCATTACCGGGTTATATCCGCAGATGAAACGGGAAATCAAAGCGTTTCTCAAGACTATTCTTTTACCACAAGCACTGACAATGTTATTAACTGGATTGCAGCTGGCCCGTTTGTCAGTGGAACAGGCCCTATCAGCGTTACTTTCCCTGCTGGATATACCGCTAATGACTTAGCCGTTTTGCTGGTCGAATCGGCTAACGAGTCTGTAGCCACTCCGTACGGGTGGACTCTACATGCTAATGGAATGATCGGGCAGGGAACGGCGGGTGCGGCGGGATCGGTAAGGTTAACTGCATTTTACAAGCTATGCGCAAGTGTTGAATCTGCTGTTACATTGGCTGATTCAGGCGATCACACATTAGCGGTTATCCATTTGTTCAGGGGGGCAATCAATACAGCTAATCCGATTGAGCAGATAGTAAAAAGCACGACCATTGATACCGCACCTGATAAGGTTTTTCACCCCGGCGATATTACAACCAGCGGAACAAATAGGCTGATCATCTATGCAATGGCTACAGCCAATGCAGTTAATTACGCCAATAATGTTACCTGGGATGCTGCGCTTACAGAGCGTAGCGACAATATCTACGGTGTCGTCCCATCACTAAGCAGTTCTCATATTGCCCTAGCAAGAGACCTTAATTTAAGCGTAATTGGATCGGAGGATTGGGCGCACTGGGGATTAACTGATCAGAATAGTTTCAATCATAAATCCGGCGTTAACAAGATTAGTGACATTTCTCTGGTTGGTGGCGGTGTCAAGCTGCGATATACCGATCACCCGTATGGATGCACATGGACAGATGGTACCCCTACAGCTTCCGCGAGTAATGTTAAAACTGGGGTATATGTACAAGGCATAAATAAGGGATTCAGCCTGACGGTTCCAGCCGATACAACTAAAAGAATACTGACGTTAAATACCAGTTTATTCCATAGTAATATGAGGGTTGTATCGCACTTAAGCGACAATTCCAGTCCTGATCTGACCGATGACACAATCAGTGATTTGGTCGATTTTACACTATTGGAATATGCAATTGAGTATAGGGCGGCAAGCGCAGGACAAACGCTTACAGTCACGGTTACATCAATCACAGGCAGCGGCGCTGATTGTAACGTAACGCTGGAATCTGCGACATTGGCACCTGTGGCCGATGCAAGTTCAGGCGGCGGCATTAGTGTTGCTACGTTGAATGTATCTAGTGCCGGTGTTGTTACTGACAAGACTGGCTATGAACAAACACGCAACAATGTTGCACTGTTAGGTATCGTATTGCAGCCGGTTGGATTAACGCTGATAGCTGGTGATACTGGTTCAGAGTCTACGTTAAGTTCATCTACACCTTCCGTATCGGTACAAATGCAGGGCGTGGCAGGGTCAGCATCGACATCATCAGCGGCATTAGATACCGATGTACAAGCTAGTGGTGCATCACGTAGCGAGTCAATGTTGAAATGCGCGGGTGTCGATGTTATAGACCCATCGCAATTATCGGGATCGTCTGTATCGGACTCAGTATTAAAAGGGACGTTCATTGTAGCCGTTGATATTAGGCAGGTCACGGTTAATACTACCAATTATGTTGTCCTCAATGTCAGTGATGTGCGATCTACTGCGGCCAAAGACTTTTTTAAAGAAGTCAGGTTATTTGCAGAGCGTACCAAGCCCTGGCAGACGGCGATATTTTACTTTACCAAACCGGATGAGAACTGGGATTTGACGCTGGTGTCAGAGCGTGTTTATGGCCGCAGGGATGAATACATGACGATTATGGCGGCAGCGGGACTGGATATGGTTGACCAGGAATTAACACAAAGGCAACTGGTGTTGCCTACTGACGAGCAACTGTACGCAATCAAGCGTAGGTGTGGGTTTGAATCTATCGCGGCTTATCGTGAGGATTTCAAGCCTGTGTGGGCTGATTAATGGCCGATAAGTCATGGCTTGGGCAGTTAAAAGGTTCGGCATCCGAAGCTAAAGACAGGCTTTCTGCTGACGCCAAAGAAAGGTCGGCTGAAGCGCAAAGAAAAGGTAGCATAATCCTTAGTCAAAAGGATGTTTTGACCGGCCATTGGGATGCGTCAAAGGTTCTTTTTACTACGATTGATGGACAGCTTAGGCCGATAACATCAGATGACCTTGCAGCCTTCCGGCGTAATATTAAAACCGCGCAAAGCCGATTAACAAAAGGCATTACAGCAAAACAGGTTATTGACTGGTCGTTGCATGACGACAGGAAAAGGGCAACCGAGCAGATAAAAATGGCGGTACCCGCTAGTGCGCACAATGGAACGGTAAGATTTATAACCAATGCAGGGCCGGAATCGTTAGTATCCCGGCATCATATTATTGTGGAGTTTTTAAATTATGGAGCGGAGGCGGCATCTGGTTCTATTGATCCGCGTAAATCAGCTATGCGTCTGCGGCATGGGCCGTTAAAGTTT
>Ga0172379_10007564_pt1 | contig 14057 bp, 13 predicted proteins | sample GrowelOW334metaG_FD_119756 | JGI IMG/M metagenome (GOLD analysis project Ga0172379, IMG submission 119756) | Groundwater microbial communities from an aquifer near a municipal landfill in Southern Ontario, Canada - Groundwater well OW334 metaG | ecosystem: Environmental > Aquatic > Deep... | reverse complement strand
CTTATTCGCTGCCGGTCTATGCTTATTAATCCCACCAACACTTTGCCAAGCTGAAGCGCCGCAGGAATTCAAGTTCGACGTTAAGCATTTTTCGGTTGAAGGCTTGTCGCCGCTTTCCCAAGCATTTATAGACGACTATTTTAAGCCGTTACAAAATAGACCCTACACGCTTAAAGAACTACAGGAAGTCAGCAAGGCGCTTGAGCAGATTATTCGCGAACAAGGCTATCCGTTTTATCGGGTTATAGTGCCACCGCAAACTTTGGCGACCGGCGATGTAAAACTGCAAGTTATCTCCTTTACCCTGGGCGAAATCGAAGTGACCGGGAATAAATACTTTAGCCAAGACAACATCGTCGCCAGTTTACCCGTCCTAAATAAGCCGGAGTCGTCACCCAATACCCAGGATTTGGCCGAAGCCATTAAAGTAGCCAATAAGCATCCTTCCAAACAGGTGCAAGTCATCTTCAAACCCAGTAAAACCCCTGATAAATTGGACGCTAATGTTGCAGTGTCCGAACATCGACCCTATCAGGCATCTTTAATTTTCAATAATTACGGCACAAAGACTTCGGGTGATTACCGGATGACCGGCGCGTTACAGTACAGCAATTTATGGGGACTGGATCATATCGTCAACGCCAGTTACTCGACCTCCCCTGATCAGTCCGAAAAAGTTCAACAATACGGGGGCAGTTACAGTCTGCCTATCTATCGACTCAAAGGCTGGCTAAGCGCCTATTATGCCAACTCCTCGGTTAATACGGGCACGGTCGCTACCGATTTAACGGTCACCGGATCGGGTGAAATGTATGGCATCCATTATCAGCAGTATTTACCCAAACTAGGCAAATACGAACATAGCCTGGATTTTGGCATTGATAACCGCTATTTCATCAATGATATTCAATTCCAAAATACCCAATTGGGCGCCAATGTCCGCAGTGCACCGTTTAGTGTGCTTTATAAAGGCGAATATCCCTGGCAAAACACCCATACCGGCTATTATGTACAGTGGGTGGGCAATACCGACTTCGGCGGACACAATACCGATGCACATTACCAAGCGGCTCGCCTTAATGCGAAGCAAAACTGGGACTTGCTGCGCTTTGGCAGCAATTTTTCAGTCAATGTTAAAGACTGGCTATTGCAAACCACCCTGACCGGCCAGCAAAGTCACGGCCCGCTGATAGCCGGAGAGCAACTCGGCATAGGCGGCAGTTTTGATGTGCGAGGCTATGAACAACGCGAAACAGGAGCCGATAGCGGTCAGATTGTAAAATTTGAAATCACCACGCCCGAGTTACCAACCCTGAGCGCAATCGAAGGGCAAAAAATCAACCTATTTGCCTTTTACGATTATGGACACGGTCGCCTGCAAAGCATAACGGCGGGACAAGTCAAGGACTGGAACCTGAGCGGCACGGGAATTGGCGCGCGCTATCAATGGCGTGAGTATTTCATGGGCAATATTGCCTTCGCCACGGCGCTGGACACGGTTGAGGCGGGGACAACCAAGGCCGGTAATAACCGCATTCATGCCAATATTGTGTTTAAGTATTGACGGTTTAGTCATATTATCTGCAAAATCAAGGTGACGGTGGACTGCCTATCAGCGAATCCACCTTTACAACTTTAGCGGCAATTCAGGTGACCGGACGATGAACTTGTTTAAATTCACCCAATTCATGCAACAGCCCGGCCCCCACATTCTTATTCTTGAGCAGGTTCATTCAGAGAATGCTGCACCCTGCATTAAACAACTTAGCCCTTCCGCCGCTACGTTTTTAGCCTATAGCGGGCAAGATCTGATCGGCAAGCCTGTTGACCTTATCTACGCTGCCGGAAGCGACAAGGCGTTATGGCAAGCAGCTTTTTCCGCCATGGCTGCTGGAAACACCAACCAAAGCTTTGTAGGCGAAATAGTCACCAAGGCAAACAACAAAGTCCTAGCCTTCATCTCGTTAACTGCCTTATCTACCCAGACTCCCAATAAAACCGACATTGTTTTACTGATTCAGGATAAGCCTGTCCTGAGCAACGCCGAAGGGCCTGTCCTGAGCGGAGTCGAAGAGGCTTCTGAATGCCTCAGCGCCGAATCAGCGTTGGCCGAAAGCGAAAGACGTTTTCGACAAATGGCGGAAATGGCCGGCGAGTGGTTATGGGAGCAGGATCCTAATGGCTACTATAGCTATAGCAGTGCCGCTGTTAGCCAAATACTGGGCTATAGTCCGGATGAAGTGCTAGGTAAACACTATACCGAATTTTTAACACCTCAGGATAAAGCAAACCAGCAGCGCCACGCGACCAGCCACCGGCCTTTTTATGCGTTGCTGTCCCACTATCAACACAAAGACGGTCGCCAGATACTGACCGAATCAACCGGCTTGCCGATAATCAACGCCGAAGGAAAACTGCTCAAATGGCGCGGGGTCGATCGGGATATTACCGCCAGGATGCATTTTCAGGATGCGCTGATCGAAAGTGAAAAGCGCATTCGCCTGATTATTGAAAGCTCGCTGAACGCCATCGTGATTATGGATTCTTACGGCATCATTACCGACTGGAATCATCCGGCAGAAAAAACATTCGGTTGGACTAAGGATGAAGCCGTCGGCCAGCGTCTTGATGAGCTCATTATCCCACCACGGTTGCGCGATACACATCGTAAGGGATTGGAACATTTCCTGCGCACCGGGGGCGGCCCGTTGATAAATCGCTTGCTTGAGCAAACCGCGATGCGCCGCGACGGCACCGAATTTCCTGTTGAACTCAGTTTTTCCCCGTTAAAACTGGGTAACGCGTATATATTCAGCGGCTTTATCCACGACATCACCGAGCGTAAACGCCTGGAGCAGCGGTTTCGGCAAGCCGTTGAATCGGCGCCCAATGCGATTGTTATGGTAAACAAATCAGGAACGATTGAGATGATCAATTCGCAAACAGAGGTATTTTTCGGTTATTCGCGCGCTGAATTAATTGGCCAACCGGTTGAAATATTAGTGCCGAAGCGCTTTCAGAGTGCGCATATTGGCTTCCGCCAAGCCTACCTTGCCGCCCCTGTGTCCAGACCTATGGGAGTGGGTCAAGACCTCTACGGGTTACGCAAAGACGGGACTGAGTTTCCCGTTGAAATAGGCCTCAGCCTAATCGATAGCAAAGAAGAAACGCTGGTATTGAGCACCATCGTTGACATTACAACGCGAAAAACTACGGAAGCGGCAATTCGCCAAGCGCAAATCAATTTGGCCATTGCTCAAAGTGAAATCAAGATTGCCCAGCGCATTCAGGCATCCTTGTCACCTTCGGCGCCGATCAAATCCGCTCATTTTGAAGTCACAGGCTTCTGCCTGCCGGCCGACCAAGTTGGCGGCGACTATTTTGATTATTTTTACCGTAACGAGAACCGCCTGGACATGATCATTGCCGATGTTTCCGGCCATTCAATCGGCCCTGCCCTGTTTATGGTGGAAACCCGCAGCGCCATTCGATCCCAGGCCAGCGGCTCGGGCACACCTTCAGAAACCCTGAGCGTCCTCAATAATTTTCTTTTTGAGGATTTGGACAAATCGGACTACTTTATCACCCTGTTTTATTTGCAATATGACATCACCTACCAACAATTGAGTTTTGCCAATGCCGGCCACCCTCCCCCGTTACTGCTCGGCTCTTTTCAAACCGAATGCAGAGAACTGGATGCAGAAGGGTTGATTCTGGGCGTAAACAAAAATGTCGTTTTTGAAGAAAAAACCATCACGCTAACCCACGGCGACTTAATCCTGCTGTATACCGACGGCTTAACCGAAGCTGAAAACGCCGAGGGCGAGTTTTTCGGCCTACAGCGAGTCAGCGAGATTCTTATCCAGCATTCTCAGCAATCCCCGCAGGTCATCATTGAAATACTGCTGGAGCAGCTAAAGCAATTTCGCCGCAGTGCATCCTTTAACGATGATATTACGTTAATGGTTTTTAAGCAGCATTAATAGCTCTTGTCAGGGACTGCTTACGCTTCTGTGTGTTAGCCTGAATTTACCAACAATACTTGTGTAGATTGAAGGCTAAAGCAATGCTTAGGAAATTGACAAAGGAAGCTTGGGTTCTTTATCTAAAAATCCTGGATGCTGATCGCATTTCAGGATTTTCAATAGAACGCGAAGATAGGATACACAGATTAATCGACCACGTTTATTGCCGATACGTACGACGACGGAATGCTTTGGAGCTTCCGAAAATTAGAGTGTTAGAAGAGAGGATCGGGAACCCTGACCGCGATTTTTTTTGCTAACCACAAACTAAAGCTAAAAATAACTTGACGCCCAAAACAACAAACCGCCTGCAAACACACCCGCCAGCACATCATCCAGCATGATGCCAAGACCGCCGTGCACCTGCCGGTCAACCCATTTAATCGGCCACGGTTTGAGTATGTCGAAGAATCTAAACAAGATAAAACCCAGCACCATAGCCTGCCAGGAAAAAGGAACCAGCCACAGGGTTATCAGGTAACCGGCAATCTCATCCCAGACGATGCCGCCAAAATCATGTTCATCAAGTTTTTTTGCGGCACTATCGCAAATCCAGATACCGGCAACGGTGACAATCAGCGTCAACAGGCTGTAAACGTATAAATTGGTTTGCGCAAACAGCCAGTAAACCGGAACCGCCGCCAAGGTACCCAGAGTGCCGGGGGCTTTTTTTGCCAGACCGGAGCCGAAACCGAAAGCCAGAAACAGGATCGGATCGGACAGTATCTGCCGGGGTGTCAGGTTGTTTTTACCCAGCCGGGTGTTAAGAAAAATGCTCAAAGCCTTTGACCTCTAATGGTTGGATATGACCCGACTTGTTCAAGCGCAAACCCGGCTGGGATTCGATAATGCCGATTTTGGTGGCCGCTACGGTCAACTTGTCTGCCTGCTCGGGACTTACGGTAAAACACAGTTCGTAATCGTCTCCGGCAGTCAGCGGCATGGACCAATCGCCGGTATCGTTGATGTAGGTCAGCACCGCTTCTGACAACGGCAACGCATCCCAATCAAGACACGCGCCGACTTGGCTCTGCTCCAGAATATGCCCCAGATCACCGGCCAAACCGTCCGACAAAGCGATGCAGGCATTGGCGATGCCGATTAAGCCCTGCCCCGCTTCGACTTGCGGCTCCGGCCGGTTAAATCGCGTTAAAGCCGCCTCGGAATCAGCACAGTCGTAACCTTGGTTTATCTTTAAACCCAGTCCCGCATCGCCCAAAAAACCGGTCATATAAATAAAATCGCCGGGCCGCGCCGCAGAACGCATCAGCGCCCGACCTTTCGGCACCAAACCCATGGCTTGAACGGTCAGGGTCAACGGGCCGGAGGTGGTGTCGCCGCCGATCAAGTCCACCGAGTAACGTTCGGCCAGATTTAGAAAGCCTTTCGCAAAAGCCGTCAACCAGTTTTCATCAACATTAGGCAGGGTTAATGCCAGTGTCACCGAAACAGGCTTTGCGCCCATAGCGGCAAGATCGCTCAAATTGACGGCCAGCAGTTTATGGCCCAGCAATTCCGGATCGGCTCCGGCAAAAAAATGCACGTTTTCCACCATGGTATCGGTGGTCACGGCCAGCTCGAAACCATCGGGAATGGACAGCAAAGCGCAGTCATCGCCTATGCCTAAATGCGTTGATGAATTGTTGACCCGCTGCCGGGTGAAGAAGCGTTGAATTAAGGCGAATTCAGATATGGGCATGGTTTTAGATATACAAGAAAGGCTAAAGGGTGGACCTTTCGTCCTTCACCTTGCGCCTTTCGCCTTAATTTCCATCGCCCTTTTTTGCTGAGCTACCTTATCCAGTATGCCGTTAATGTACTTATGGCTGCCGTCAGCGCCAAAGTCTTTGGCAAGATTAATCCCTTCATTTAAAACAACCCGATACGGCATATTTAATCGGTACAACAATTCATACACGCCTATTCTTAAAATCGCCCTTTCAACCGGATCAATCGTATCGACCGGACGATCGACAAATTCCGACAACGCTTGGTCAATAGCTTCCAGATTTTTAGGCACACCGTAAAACAACTCAACAAAATAACTTTTCTGAGCGTCTTTCAAACGCTCTTCTTCCAGAAACTGCCGTTCGATCTCACTAAGATCCTGACCGGCCATCTGCCATTGATACAATGCCTGTACAGCAGCCTTTCGGGCATTGGTTCGAGCTTGACTCATTATATTTCCAGATTATTAAATAAACTTACCATTTCAATGGCCGACATGGCCGCTTCCGCGCCTTTATTACCGGCTTTGGTGCCCGCACGTTCTATCGCCTGCTCAATACTGTCAACGGTTAATACGCCAAAACTGACTGGGATACCGTATTGCAGGGAAACCTGCGCCAAGCCCTTAACGCATTCGCCGGCAACATATTCGAAATGCGGCGTGCCGCCGCGAATCACCGCGCCTACGGCGATAATCGCATCGTATTTTTTTGCTGCCGCGACGCGTTGCACCACCATCGGCAACTCGAACGCGCCGGGGGCCTTAACCAGATGAATATCCGCTTTATTGGCGCCGTGGCGCACCAACGCGTCAATCGCACCGGCTTCCAATTGTTCAACGATGAAGCTGTTAAACCGCGAGGCTACGATGCAGAATTTTCCGCCTTGAACGAGTAAATTCCCTTCAAAGGTTTTTAATGTTGACATGATGTTCCTCTTGTATAGTGAATCTATAAGTGTTTAATTTTGCAACCATTTATCTCATAGAAAAATGGAACACAGATGACACGGATTGGACAGATTTAAACGGATTTTTAATACTGAGAGCAAGTTATTCTATACTTTTAACAGTGTTTATCCGTTTAATCTGTGTCGCCTAGAGGCGCCTACTTTTGGCATCCGTGTTCTATTTTTTAACTTGTTGTGGCGAGTTTATTCAACCCACATGCTCGGCGACTTCCAAATCAAACCCGGATAACGCGACATACTTTTTCTGGGGACCTAAAACCTTCAGTTTGTGCACCCCCAGATCGGCCAGGATTCTGGCGCCGGTTCCGGTGGTGCGCCAATCCGCAGCACCTACAGCCTGAGTCGGACTCATAATGCCGTTATCTTCCAACTGATAATGATGTATCAGTTCCGCCAGTGACTTATTGTCCTCGCTTTGCCTGATAACCACCAATACGCCGCGACCTTCCTCGGCGATTTTTTGCATCGCGGTACGTAATGAAATGCTGCAATCGCTACGTTTGGAGGCAAATACATCATCCAGCAGATTCCGCGCATGAACTCTGACCAAAACCGGTTCGTCTCCGGAAACCTGCCCCATCACCAGCGCCAGATGCAGGTTGTTGTCGTTTCTGTCTTGGTAAGCATAAAGCCTGAAATCGCCGAATTCGGTCGGGTAAGCGCATTCGCTGATGCGTTCCAAAGTATTTTCATGCTGGATACGATAATGGATTAAATCGGCGATCGTGCCGATTTTAAGGTCATGCTGCTCGGCAAACACCTCCAGATCCGGCCGTCTTGCCATTGAACCGTCTTCATTGAGGATCTCGACGATAACGGCTGCCGGTTCGACGCCTGCCAACCGGGCTAAATCGCAACCCGCTTCGGTATGCCCGGCACGGTTTAATACGCCGCCGGATTGCGCCATTAACGGGAATATATGCCCCGGCTGCACCAGATCATCGGCTTTGGCATCCGCCGCTACGGCGCATTGAATGGTGCGCGCCCGGTCGGCGGCCGAAATGCCGGTGGTCACCCCGGTTGCCGCTTCGATCGACACGGTAAAATTGGTTGAATGGGCGGTTTTGTTTTCGTTGACCATCAACGGCAAGCGCAATTGCTGGCAACGCTCGGCTGTCAAGGTCAAACAAATCAGGCCGCGGCCGTAACGCGCCATAAAATTAACATCTTCAGATCGCGCAAAAGCTGCCGCCATGACCAGATCGCCTTCATTCTCGCGGTCTTCGTCATCCATGATGATAACCATTTTGCCTAAGCGTAAATCTTCTATAATTTCTTCGATGGTATTCATTTTGCCTTTGGATTGTAGGGGCAATCCCTTGTGGTTGCCCTTAATTGTTACCCTTTTTACAATTATTCGGATAAAAGGGCGGGGACAAGCCCGGCCCCTACGGGTGTTAGCCTAAAAAACCGCTTTTTTGCAATAATTCTTCAGTGACGCCGCCGCAACTTTTAGCCGCCGCCTCACCCTTGATTAACCGTTCTATATAACGCGCCAGCAAGTCCACTTCCAGGTTCACTTTGGTACCGACCACCGCATCGCCCAGCGTAGTTTCTTTCAGCGTATGCGGCACGATATTAACGCTGAACACGGCGCCGTCGACTTCATTGACGGTCAGGCTGATGCCGTTGATGCAGATAGAGCCTTTTTCGGCAATATATTTAGCCAAGTTATCAGGCGCTTTGAATTTAAAGCGGAACGAACGTCCGTCCGCCTGCTTTTCCGTTACCGCACCGATACCATCGACATGACCGCTGACGATATGCCCGCCCAAGCGGGTTGACGGCGTCAAGGCCAGCTCCAGGTTGACCGGCGTGCCGACTGTCGCGATATTTAAAATAGTCCTGGATAAGGTTTCATTGGACACATCGGCGCAAAAATAATTCGCCCCCAACTCCACGGCGGTCAGGCACACGCCGTTGACGGCAATACTGTCACCCAGCGCGACATCGTGTAACGGTAATTTTCCGGTCGCTATGGTCAATCGACAATCGCCGGCTTTCTGCTCGATAGCCGAAATTTTGCCCACTGCCAAGATAATGCCTGTAAACATGGATGCCCCGCTCCTACAGTGGTGTATAAGTTAATTTTAAATCCTGACCGACCTGCCTGACATCGCGCAGTTTTAACTGCTTCTTGTTAGCCATTTGCTGCAATCCAGGTACTTTAAACAATCCGCGTCCCTGATCGCCCAAAATGCAGGGAGCCATATAGATGATGTATTCATCAACCAGACCTTCGTCCAGCAACGCGCCATTCAGCACTGAACCGGCTTCAACCAGCAGCTCGTTGATTTGCTGTTGGCCTAAAAAATCCATTACCGCAGTCAAGTCCAGCCGTCCGTTTTTACCGAGCAGTTGATAGACCTCAAAACCTGCCTGCTGTAACGTATGTTGTTTTTGCTGATCCTCGGAACACGTCAAAATCAGGCTGCGTCCCGGAAGCTTTGCCATCTGTGCGTTAACCGGCATGTTCAGATGCGTATCCAGCACCACCCTGACCGGTTGCAAAACCAGTTCATCTACACGGGCATTCAGCGCCGGATCATCCGCCAGCACGGTATTGATGCCGGTTAAAATCGCCGAACTTTCCGCTCTTAATCGTTGCACATCGGCCCTGGCCTCGGCTCCGGTAATCCATTTGCTTTCGCCCGATGCCATCGCGGTGCGGCCGTCCAGACTCATCGCCAGCTTGCTGCGCACAAACGGGCGGTGTTCGGTCATGCGCTTGATAAATCCGCGATTTAACGCCAGCGCATCTTCCTGCAATACGCCGCAGATAACTTCAACTCCCGCCGCTTTGAGCTTTTCCAGGCCGCTGCCCGATACCTGAGGGTTTGGGTCCTGCATCGCCGCAACTACACGGCTGACGCCTGCATTTATCAACGCATCGCAACACGGCGGCGTCCTGCCTTGGTGACTGCAAGGCTCCAGCGAAACATAAGCCGTTGCATCCTTGGCATCCGGTACATTTTTTAACGCTTCAACTTCAGCGTGTCCCTGGCCCGCTTGAACATGCCAGCCCTCCCCGAGCACCACATCGTCTCTGACTAAAACACAGCCTACACGGGGATTCGGATCGGTCGTGTAACGGCCTTTTTTAGCAAGCTGAATGGCCCGCGCCATATAAAAAGCATCACGCTGCACTGACATTATTTTTTTTGCAAGTCTTCAATCATATCGGTGAATTCACTGACATCCTGGAAACTACGGTAAACCGAAGCAAAGCGCACGAAAGCCACATGATCCAAGGAGCTTAATTCTTTCATGACTTTTTCGCCCAACTCCTGCGCCGGTATTTCCCGCTCGCCCATTGCCCGCAGCTCCTTTTTTATCCGGTTGATCGCGGCTTCTATATCGTCACTGCTTACCGGCCGTTTTTCCAGAGCCCTGAGCATGCCAGAACGCAGCTTATTTTCTTCGAAAGGCTCGCTTATCCCGTCGCGTTTAACAATACGCGGCAGCGCCAATTCAGCCACCTCATGCGTGGTAAATCGTTCTTTACACGCGTTACATTCACGCCGACGGCGAACCTGGTCGCCTTCATTTGCCAACCTGGAATCAAGAACCCGCGTATCTTGTGCCCCACAAAACGGACATCGCATAATTAAGCCACAGTTTTATATATCGATGACCTCCATGGATGGAGGAAATGCCGACGACTGCCGGGAGCGGTCGCGGCAAAATCGGCCTTCAAATTTGAAAACCGTTAATTTTATAACACTCTGCCTGTTATCTGTATTTTATTTTCTGAACTATACTGTAATCCCGCTCACAGCTACTCACCTACAGCACCCTAATGAAAGAACAAGAAGGCGTCATAAAATATCAACTGGAGCATAGCCAACAGCCGATCCAGGCATTCCCTTTCAGCGGAATCAACGCCTGGCGCACTATCGCCGTCCGGCTTGACTTGATCGGACAAAACCCTGACCGATACGACAACATCGGATTCGGCAATATCAGCCAACGAGTCGATGCTAACAGTGATCAATTCATCATCAGCGGCACCCAAACCGGGCATATTGAACAACTCAGTCCCGAACACTATTGCCTCGTCGTCAAAGCGGAACCCCACCAAAACAGGCTGCAATCCAGAGGCTTGTGCAAGCCTTCGTCCGAATCATTGACTCACGCCAGCGTTTACGCCCAGGACAATGCTATTCAAGCCGTTATTCACGCACACAGCCCTGAAATCTGGAAGCATACCCTGGCGCTTGGCCTGCCCCACACCAACGCTGACGTACCCTACGGCACGGTTGAAATGGCGACGGCTGTTGAGCAATTATTTCAATCCGGCAAGCTAACGCAACCCTCATTATTTACTATGCTGGGACATGAAGACGGAGTAGTCGCGTTCGGCACAAATATGCAGGAAGCGGCGTGGGAATTAATCAACTGTTTATCGCTCGCTATCAGCATTGAACTACAGCGTGTTAATCTATAAAATGATTAATTTTTTGCATCCTTTAATAAAATATGCCGGAAATACTGATCTACACGACTAATATTTGCCCTTACTGCATGATGGCTAAACGCCTGCTCGACAAAAAAGGCTTAACCTACACAGAAATTAATGTGGATGCCGAACCCGGTTTAAGAGAAGAAATGATGCTCAAAACAAACCGCCGCACGGTTCCCCAAATCTATATCGGCGATTATCATGTCGGCGGCTTTGACGAGCTGCATGCGCTGGATCAACAAAAGAAACTGGATGATTTACTGACAGCCGCATAGATTAAAGCGACTGTGTTTTTCACAACTCAGATTTGCTAATCAAGCACTAAATCCATCGCGCCGATCGCCCCCAGTGACGCCCGATTAAGCCCGGCAGTGCTCGCCAATCGGTAGCGCAGTTGCCGGCCATCGCTGAAAACATAGACCAGCCGCTTGGCTTTAGTATCGAAATACCAGATAGCGTGAGCGTCCGGCGGTGTATCTGCGAACTCGCCGCTGTAATTTTTCGGACGCTCATTCACCAGTCGTAGCGGATTGACATTTTCTATCTCGCCGCCGCTAATCGACTGCCCGATCGCATTTCGGTGAGCCCAAAACTCGCGCAACTGCCAACGTATGTTGGCCACGTCGGTTTCCATCATTGACACCTCAACTTGGCTTTGTGCTCGGTTGATATTAGCCAGCACGGTGAACACCAGTATGGCGATAATGCCGTTGGTGATTGCAAAATTGAAAAGGCTTGCGGCTGAAAAATGAAAAACATTTAGCTTCATCGTTAGCTTTTATGCAGCGACGCCCTGCCAAGATCCCAGATGGGCAGGAAAATACCCAAGGCCAGAATAAGCACCAGTACAGCCAGAAATACGATCATAATCGGCTCGATCTTGGCGCCCAAGGTTTTGATTTCATATTCGACATCGCGTTGATACATATCAGCAATTTCTTCCATCAAATCATCCAATGCGCCCGATTCTTCGCCCACAGCAATCATCTGCAATACCATCGGGTTAAAAACACCGGCATTGGTTGCTGTGCGCAGAATGGTTTCGCCGCGCTCGACACCGAAACGCATTTGTTCCACTTTGCGCGCGATAAAGACGTTATCGACGGTTTGCGCCACCAGATTTAACCCACTCATAATCGGTACGCCGCTTTTGCTGGACAGGGCAAAGCTCCTGGCAAAACGCGCCATGGTTGCTTTATGGACAATGGGGCCGGCAATGGGACTTTTTAATTTAAAACTGTCCCATTGATACCTGCCGTTTTCCGATGCGATATAAGTGAGAAACAGGTACACAGCCCCCCCGAAACCGGCCAGCAAATAAGGCCACGAGGTCACCATGAAATCAGAAAACCCCAATAAAATGCGCGTCATTAAGGGCAGCTGCGCACCCAATCCTTGAAATACTTTCGCAAATGCCGGGATAACAAATATGTTAATAATAACAATCGCCACAGCCATCGCCATCATCACAAATGAGGGGTAACGTAACGCCGCTTTGATCTGATCGCGCATGAATTTTTCGAATTCAAGGTGATCAAACATGCGCAGAAACACTTTATCCAGCGCACCGGTAGTTTCGCCGATGCGTATCATGCTGACATAAAAACTGTTAAACACTTTCGGGTGCAGGTTGAGCGCGGCGGATAACTCACGTCCGCTATCCAGGCTCGAGCGAATCTCGCCTATCACTTTGACCAATGACTTGTTTTTGGTCGATGCCAGCAGACCGCCCAGAGCGTTCATAATAGGAATGCCCGCTTTCAGCAAAGTATGCATCTGCCGACTGAATATCATGATATCTATCGTTTCTATAGATTCTTCAAACAAGCTTGTGAATGGATTGTTCCCGGTGGAAGGTGCTGAGCCGGGTACAATTTCGATCGGCGTAATGCCTATATTGAATAGCTGTTTTGCCACGGCATTACGATCATAGCTTTCCAACATGCCATTTACCAGCTCGCCTTTGTTGTTTCGTCCTTTATATAAGAAGAATGGCATTGGGAATTAAAGGTTCAAGGTTAAAAACTAACGGCGAAAGACGAAAGGCTAAAGACAAAGGTCGGTAGCTTAAGGTTAAGACCACTTCAACGTATTAAACCATGCCGAGAGCGAAGATGAAAACTTCGTGTTCTTCGGGCAAATGTTTGTTAATTCGAAGCTCATCTTTCGCCCTTCGCCTTGTGCCTTTCGCCTTATTTAATTACTCTTCAAACTGATTGCTGATACGCATTGCTTCTGAAACTGTGGTGCGCTTGGCGACAGCCATCGCCACTGCGCTACTGCGCAAGGTTTTTCCAGCTATCTGTTGACGCCCCAGTCTGATAAAAACATTGGTGTCATGGTGATTGGCCGCATCGGTAAGCTCTGTATTCATTACCAGCAATTCGTAAACACCTATCCGACCTTGATAGCCTGTGCCATTGCAGTGGGTACAGCCCCTACCCCGGACAAAACTATGCTGATCTAAGGTATCGCCCAATTCAAGTTTGAGCCAAGTCTGTTCGAAGGGCTCAGGTGTAGAAGGCTGAGTACAGCTCTCGCAGACTACCCGCACCAGCCGCTGCGCAATGACCGCCAGCAAGGACATGGCGACCATAAAGCGGGGTACGCCCATGTCAATCAGGCGAATTGGCGAACTGACGGCATCGTTGGTGTGTAGTGTTGATAGCACTAAATGGCCGGTCATCGCGGCACGCAGGCCGATCTGTGCGGTTTCATGATCACGTATTTCGCCCACCAGAATGATGTCCGGATCCTGACGCAGGGCTGAACGCAGTACCCGCGCAAAGTCGAGATCGATCTTTTCGTTGACCTGCACCTGGTTAATGCCTGGCAGACGGTATTCAACCGGGTCTTCGACGGTGATGATTTCG
>Ga0172379_10007563_pt1 | contig 14059 bp, 13 predicted proteins | sample GrowelOW334metaG_FD_119756 | JGI IMG/M metagenome (GOLD analysis project Ga0172379, IMG submission 119756) | Groundwater microbial communities from an aquifer near a municipal landfill in Southern Ontario, Canada - Groundwater well OW334 metaG | ecosystem: Environmental > Aquatic > Deep... | reverse complement strand
GAAATATGGTGAAGTGACTGAAGCAGTCGTCATCATGGATCGAGAAACCCAAAAATCAAAAGGATTCGGTTTCGTTACTTTTGCTACTCCAGAAAGTGCTCAAAAAGCCCTAGAAATGAGTGGACAAGAAGTTGATGGTCGCGCAATTGTTGTTAATATTGCTAAACCTAGAGAAGAGAGAAGATCGTTCTAATAAAAAAGAATTTTAAAAATCACTATCCACTCCTTAAAGCAGTGGGTAGTGATTGATAGTCGTTATTCATTTAAATAAATATGTCAAAAAAAATTGTTAAACAACCTCTTCGAAAAAGAATGCGTGGAGCAGTGAAAAAACTTAAAAGAAGATTAAAAGCTGCTTAATAATAATTAAAAAACTGCAGATATTTTTCATTAGCTATCCAACTATTTTTGATAAAAAGGAAGCTCCATTTTCTTTTATTTTTGCACTTTTAAAAATGGTTGCAAATTTTTCAGCAAAACTCAAAGCTGATTCAAATCTATTTTCTGGCTGATAAGATAAGGCTTTTTCGAATAACTTATTTAGTAAGTCTATATCCGGTTCACTAAGGTTATATTTTAAATTCCGTTTAGAAATTTTTTTAAAGACTTGCTTGTCTGGCTTTCCAGGATTAAAATAAATAACTTTTCCAGTTATCATATAATATGCAATTACTGCCAGGGAATATTCTTCTGTAGCCGTATTCCGCAGTCCATACCTCATTCTCTCTGGAGCAGAAAAATCTTCATCGTATTCTTTTCCACCCTCACTGACAGCGGTGCTTGAACCAAAATCAATTAACTTAATATGGGGTTTACGAAGAAATATGTTGCTTGGTTTTAAATCGCCATGATATAACTGATGACCGCTGCTTTTATCCATATAATCAACCACCCCAGAAACTTGGTTAATTATTTCAATTAACTCTGCAGTCTGTATTAGTTTTTTCGACTTTAAATGTTGTTCAAGGTTTTCTTCTTCTAAATATTCCATAATCATTAGTGGCATTTCACCATCAGGAGTATTAGTAACAATATAATCATAAACTCTCGGAATTCCTGAATGATTTATATTAGCCATTGTTTGAGCCTCCTTTTTTATAGATGAAGAAAATCTTTCTTTGTATCCTGGTTGAACTGTCTTTACTGCTACGAATCGTTTCATAAACTTATCCCAGGCTTTATAAACGGAACTCATACCACCATCATACGGTTTTCGCTCAACAATATATCGATTCCCAATTTTCCACGAATCCAATGAGTTTAAGGTCAATCTGCTATGCAATATAGGAGCCGCAAGAGAAGTTATTATGTTGGAAAAACTTCTTTCTTTATTAAATCTCATAATATGATCATATTCTATCAAAGTAATTGATATTTATCAATCTTATAGTATAATGAAGCTCTCGACATAAATATGACGGAAAAAAAACAAAGAAGTAAAAAAACATGGTATGCCCTGCGAACAGGTCTTGAAACAGGGTTTAATATGATGAAAGGTCCACTTGCTGTTATGGCGGTTAGTGCTCTTGGATTGAACGTTATTGATCTTCCTTTAAATTTACTAACAGAAATTCAAAATAATTATTTGCATGGAGCTGATTCGTTTTTGGCAGGATTTGGTGTAGGAATAGTCAAAAATGCTATTTCTATAGGTTTAGTATTAAAAAATCTTGAAGGTAAGACTAAGGGGGGGGACACATGCCTCTTTAACAACTGAAAGTGATGGCACAAAAGTAGCACAAATATCTTGTGTTGATGCTCGTAGATTTGAAATTTCGGGAGGCGCAATTCCTGGTTCATTTGCTGTCTTAGGGTCGGAACTGACTTCAATAATAATGGCGGGTGTTGCCGGTAAATTAACCGCAGATTCTAATACAATTGCAAATGCCATAGTTGGATATAATTTAGGAGCAAATGTTTTAACAGAAGGAAAGGCACTGCTTGATTTAATAGGCCAAATACATAAGGTAACTCGTCAAGCACATATTGAAAATCCAAAAGCAAGAGTTAAAATTATTATGAAAGATCACTGGAAAGGTTGTGGTGCCCAGGGATTTACAAGTATTACTTCCTACTTAGCGAAATTTAAACTACACAAATTAACTACCGCAGACATTTTAGGACTTCCAAATGAAATACTTGGTTATTTATTTGTTAATACTGTACTATCTCCAATAGTTGCAATTTTATCGGCAGGTCAAGTAAGTCTGAGTGCTTCTGTCATACATTCGCACATGGAATAACCAAGGCATTGCTAAATTTGGGTGACTGACGGGATTTGAACCCGCAACATTCGCCTCCACAGGGCGACGCTCTGCCAGTTGAGCTACAGCCACCAATACGTTCATTATAACAAATGTTGTTTCTCATTTAGAATTTTTCATTTATCATTGATTTTTCATTTGTTTATTTATCAATTGAAAAATGATAAATGTAATTTCATTGAAAAATGAGAAATGAAAATTGGAAAATAACTCTGCTATAATTAGTTGGTCCGCCCTGATAGTTTAGTGGTAAAACAAACCCTTGGTAAGGGTTAGACTGTGAGTTCGATTCTCACTCAGGGCTCACTCACATGCCCATAAAACCTCTTGAAACACCACCGGATCGATCGGCACTTTTTAAAGTGGCTTTTTTAGTTATTTTAGTTGCCACTGGTATTTTATTAGATAAAGTATTCATAAAAGGACCTCAAAGTGTTCCCAGTATTTTGGGTAAAACTCAGGAAATAAAATTACCCACTCAAAAACAAATAACCAAACAAATTCAACAAAATAGTTTTGTTAAAGATTCTATAAAAAAGGCCGAGGAAGTCGGGGGAGTTGTGTTGGGTGAGGCGACCAGCACGGTCAATAAACTGGCATCAGACGCCGGTTCTTACGTCTCCTCGGTCATCTATGACAATTCGATCGGTAAGATCGTTGATCAACTGGATAAGCTTCCAAAAGAACAACAGGATAAAATTAAACAGCAAATTTGTAAATGATTTCGTTGCATTTTTACATTTATTTTGTTATTCTTTTTACGCTAAATTAAATCTTAAAGATTAAATATTAAATGTTAAAGAAATATTAAATAGTTAAATATTAAACATTTTTTGTTTTTTTAACTTTTTAATCTTTAACAGTTTATTTAACCTTTAACCATTTAAGATTTAACTGTTTTATTATTATGGAAATCAAATACTTAGGTCACTCATCTTTCTTAATTAAAACAAAAACTGCTAAAATTGTTACTGATCCTTTTGACACTGCTTTAGTCGGTATGAAATTTCCTAAAACCGAGGCCGACGTTGTAACCGTTTCCCACCAACATAAAGACCATAATCAATTTAAAAACGTAACAGGAATTAACGGAACCGATCCTCTTATGATCGATATGCCTGGAGAATTTGAAAAGATGGGAGTCCGGATTTTTGGATTTCAATCTTTTCATGATAAAACCCAAGGAAGTGAGAGGGGAGAAAATATTCTTTATAAATTTGAAGCCGAAGGGATCTCTGTCCTTCACTGTGGTGATTTGGGCGTCATTCCGGAAGAAAGCTTTTTGGAAACGATTGGCGAGGTTGATATTCTCATGATCCCGGTCGGTGGATTTTTCACAATTGATTCTGACGAGGCGGTCCAATTGGTAAAAAAAATTGAACCAGCAATTGTTATCCCGATGCATTATAACTCGGATAAATTAGATCAGAAAAATTTTGGTAAATTAACCCCCGTCAGCGAATTTACAAAAAAATTTGGCTTGGATAACCCAATTCCGTTGCCAAAATTAGTCTATAAAAAGGAAGAGATAGAGCAGGAAATGAAGGTCGTTGTTCTTGAGATATAAAATTGATCTAATTAACCTAATTATTCTAATTGATCTAAACAATTCCCAATGACCAAATTGAAATTTGGACATTTTTTAGGTCAATTAGTAATTAGAAATTAGAAATTAAATTCATGGCTACTTCCGAAGGCTTAAAGACCCCTCCTCACGATCTGGACGCGGAAAAATCAGTCTTGGGAGCAGTGCTAATCGATTCGAGTTCAATCAATTTGGTGGCGGAATTTTTGAAGGCGGAACATTTTTATGGCCGTGAGCACCAACTGATCTATTCGGCGATGATCACTCTTTTTGAAAAACAACAGCCGATCGACGTCGTCACCATCCAAGATGAACTGAAAAAAACCGATTCACTAAAACAAATTGGCGGCAAAAATTATTTATCAGATCTGATCAATGCCGTGCCAACTTCTGCCTATATCGAACAGTACGGACGGATCGTCAAAAATCACTTTGTTAAAAGACGCTTGATCCAGATGTCTTCAAGATTAGTTGAGAAATCTTTTGATACCAAAGGCGATGTAAAAAAATTGCTCGATGACGCCGAAACCGAGATATTTTCTTTGTCCCAAGAACATCTTCACCGCGATTTTATTCAACTAAAGGAAGTATTGGCGGAAAGCTTCGAAAGATTGGAAGAGTTTGTTAAAAAAGGTTCCCATCTCCGGGGAGTTTCGACCGGATTCGTCGACCTTGATACGAAGCTTGCCGGAATGCAGGATTCAAACTTGTTGATATTGGCGGCTCGTCCTGGAATTGGAAAAACAACTTTAGCCCTAAATATGGCTCTTCAGGCAGCGACGAAAAATAAAACACCGGTGGGATTTTTCTCTCTAGAAATGAGTAAGGAAGAACTGGTTGACCGTTTATTGGTCGGTCAGGCTGATATCGACGCTTGGAGACTAAAAACCGGTCGTCTTTCCGATGATGATTACAAAAGGTTGACCGAGGCGATGGGGGAACTTTCCGAGGCGCCGATATTTATCGATGATACCCCGGGTTCTTCGATTTTAGAAATGAGAACAAAAGCCCGAAAACTCAAAATGGAAAAAGACATCAAACTTTTGATCGTCGATTACTTACAGTTGATCGACGCCGGTAAGCGTTTTGATTCCCGGGTAAATGAGGTTTCTTTCGTTTCCCAAAATTTGAAAAATTTGGCCCGTGAACTTAAAATTCCGGTGTTAGCGTTATCACAGTTATCACGAGCCGTTGAACAACGGGGGACTCGCAAGCCTCAACTATCGGATCTGCGCGAAAGTGGAAGTATCGAGCAGGATGCAGACGTGGTTATGTTCTTGTATCTGGAACAGGAGACAGAAGATATTTTGGATCAGAATAAAAAGATCGTTAAGCTCTACATTGCCAAACACCGAAACGGGGCGACCGGCGAGATGGACCTCATGTTCCGAGGAGATAGGGTAAAGTTTTATAGCATGGAGAAGTAATTATCTACCAATTCCACAGGCTTCTTGCATATTGATTTCAGAATAAACAGGTTGACTATTATGTTTAATTAGTTCATCAAATTTAAAAGATAATTCAAGGAATTTATCTAATCCACCAAATAATTTAATAGCTCGATCAAAAAAACCACTCACCGATACGGAACCAGGTTCCGATAATAGATTATCAGGTACTAAAAGTGGCAGCAAACTCAAATCGCTATTATTTCTTTGTGCTTCACCTAATCTCCTAAATTCGTTTTTAATATCTTCCGGAGCATTCCTGATATATATAGGGAGAGTTGTATCGGTATAACTAGCACCTGCTTCAATTATTGTGGCTAAATATTCACCTGACGATGTAAAAGTTTCATCATATCCCTTCTCTTCAGACTTCATAATAAATTTAAAAGTTCCGTCTCTTAAGTGAGTGACGCAGGCAATATCGGATATATTATGGTAACCAGGTTCAAAAAATTTTGAAAAAATATGTACAGTTTCATGAGGGAGATTTTCTTCACTATTTGTTAAAATGAAATTTGGATCAGTGTCCGTTGTGACGCAGGCTCCTGCTTTTTCATTTTCACAAATTATCTTCACAAATTCTAGATCAACTTCAATAGTATGACTGGCTAAAAACAAAACAAAGTCAACTCTTTTATTTTCTGGAATAGAAAGTGTTTTAGCTAAATCTAAATAATCTCTACAAATACTTGCTCTTATATCAAAAGAAACCGAGTCTTCTGGAATATCAGGCTGAACAGTTGATACACAAGGGCTACTTAAAACTGAAGGAGCGTCGATGGATGAAATTCTGCCAGCTGTATTCCATTCAAGATTAATATCATTTCCATAAAAAACGGGTGAAGCGCCATTATAATTACCAACAATCATTTCAATTGATTGAACTTGACTTGGTCTTGGATTAGTTTCAGGAGGCGTATTGCACGAACTTAAAGCAAATGATAGAGCAATAGTTGCCAGTCCAAGAGCAAAATAAATTTTTAAATTTTTTGCAGGTGACTCCTTATGTTTTTGTTTTTTTCTTTTTTCCATCTTTGAATTATACCAAATTATTATAGGATTAAATAGCCAAAATCTGAATTGAATATAATTTGATGCAGTGTATACTATAGGCAATGGGAATGCTAAATAGTGCTGTGGGTTTTTATAGATCTCGTAAACCCTCTAATCAGAAAGAATGCGGATGCGGTCATTCTTGCTCCGGAACTCTTGAAAATGCCTATAGAAATTTTAGATCAGCTAGCCAAGATCCACTTAGAGCTTTTTTTAATGCGATGGATGTTACAACTGCCCAATATAGAAGTAGTAAAGAAAAAAGTAAATTAAATGCCGATTTAATCGTTATTTTTGGTATTATTGCTGTTATATTGGGTTTATCAGTTAGTGAATGTCCACTTTCAAATGCTGCCGTTGTTTCGCACCAACAAGGAGGAGATCCCGTCGATATAACAGTAACTGGGTTTGCATCGAAAGCAAAACTAAGGAAGAAAGCTTTAGATATTGCGGCAAGAGGTGCTTTACCTGGTAGTACGACTTACTATAGTGCCAACGGCGTTAATCATGAAATAAAACACAAATAAAAACTTCTCTTGACAATTTTTTTTAATTCCTGTATCCTGGGGGGGAGGATAGCATGAAAGTAGGAGAGGGGGAAAATTAAGAATTAAAAATTAAGAGTTAAGAATTTAATATAAACGCATGGATAATCACACAAAGAAAGTTTTGCATCGGATGAAGATCGCCAAGGGGCATTTGGAAAAGGTGATTGATATGGTTGAGAAAGGCGAGTACTGCCTCAACATTATTCAACAATCTCAGGCCGTCCAATCGGCCCTTTCTAAAGTCGATGAGGTGATCTTGGAGAATCATCTAAGGACTTGTGTCAAAAAATCGATGATCAGTGGAAAAGATTTGGATAAAAAAGTGAATGAGGTGATAGAAGTATTTAAAAGAAAGTAATTATGGATAAAATAATTGTTTTTATTTTCGGGTTATTGTCAATAATATTTACCTATTGGTTCTTTTTTATGAAAAAATATGAATAAACAAACTTTTGCTATAAAAGGAATGCACTGCGCGTCGTGTGTTTATACCAATGAAAAAGCGCTAAAGGCGATTCCTGGTGTCACGGACGCAGTCGTTAATTTAGCCAATGGTAAGGCTACTTTGACCTCAGATACCCCGATTGAAACTAATAAGATCATTGACGCTGTTAAGTCAGCTGGCTACCAAGTAATGATCGAGAATAATGGATTGTTGGATGAAAAAATAAAAATAGAAAAAGCCAAAGAACTGAAAGATCTTCGGGTCAAGGTCACCGTCAGTTTATTTTTAGGAGGAATAATTCTTTGGGGAAGCTTTCCCGGAATTGTGAATTTTGCCCCGGCCCTTTTTAAAAATTATTATTTTCAGTTTGTTTTGGCAGCCATTGTTCAGTTTTGGGCAGGGAGAGAATTATATCGAGCCGCCATATCTTCGCTCAAACATAGGATCGCCAACATGGACACTTTGGTCGTGATCGGGACAACTGTGTCCTTCCTATATTCAATATTCGTAACCTTTTTTCCTAAATTTTTTATGGATCTGAAAATAGAAGCGATGCCTTATTATGATGTTTCATCGGTAATTATTGGCCTAATTTTATTAGGTCGGTTTTTAGAAGCTGAAGCGAAGGCGGGAACAGGGGATGCGATAAAAAAGTTAATTGGCCTTCAGGCGAAAACAGCCCGAGTAATACGAAATAAAAAAGAAATTGATATTTTAATTGACGAAGTTGTTGCTGGTGATTTAATAAGAGTTCGACCGGGGGAGAAAATTCCCGTTGACGGAATTATCGTTGAAGGAGAATCTGCAATCGATGAGTCGATGGTGACAGGGGAAAGTATGCCGACTTCAAAACACATAGGTGATACGGTGATCGGAGCAACAATGAATAAATCAGGTAGTTTTATTTACAAAGCAACTAAAGTCGGGGCCGAAACAATGCTTTCCCAAATAATAAAATTGGTTGAAGAAGCACAGGGTAGTAAAGCCCCAATTCAACGACTGGCTGATATTATTTCTTCATATTTTGTTCCTATTGTCATTATGTTGGCAATCGCCACATTTGTTGGCTGGTATGTCTTTGGTACGTCTGCTGTATTTATTCACGCAATGTTGAGAGCGATCGCAGTGCTAATCATTGCCTGTCCTTGCGCGATGGGACTGGCGACGCCAACGGCGATCATGGTTGGAACCGGGATCGGGGCTCAGCACGGAATCTTGATTAAAGATGCCGAAAGCTTAGAGACCGCCCATAAAGTTAATACGATTATTTTTGATAAAACTGGAACTTTGACAAATGGAAAACCGGAAGTAACTGACGTTATTATCGAAGCTCGACACCGAAATTTTTTATCACAGTGGGGACCCCTACACCCCAAAAGTGAAAAAAATTTGTTGTCTTCGCTTCTTGGTATTGCTGCCTCGGTTGAAAAAAATTCTGAACATCCGTTGGGCGAGGCGATTGTTAAAAAAGCCGAAGAGAAAAACCTTGCCCTGAGCGAAGTCGAAGGGTTCAAATCAATAACCGGCAAAGGCGTCGAAGGAACTGTTAACGGAAAAAAAGTCTATGTTGGTAGATTACTAAAATCTGATTCATTTACTGAAGGTGATAACTTAAAAAAACAAGGAAAAACCGTTGTCTATGTCTATATTGAAAACAAATTATCTGGGCTAATTGCCATCGCTGACACGATTAAGGAAAGTGCAAAAGAAGCTATCTTGACTTTGAATAAGTTAGGAATTGAGACTGTGATGATAACCGGAGACAATCAGGAAACTGCCAAGGCAATAGCAAAACAGGTTGGGATAAAACAAGAAAATGTTTTTGCTGAAGTTATGCCCGAAGACAAAGAGAAGAAGGTTAGAGAATTACAAGGTAGGGGTCGCATATATGCGACCCGTATAATTAATCAAGCCAATGTTGTTGCCTTTGTTGGGGACGGCATTAACGACGCACCTGCACTAGCAGCGGCTGATATTGGGATTGCTATGGGCACTGGAACCGATGTTGCCATCGAAGCAGCTGGTATTACCCTGGTTAATAAAAACTTGATGTCAGTAGTATCCGCAATCAAATTATCAAAACAAACAATGAAGACAATTAAGCTCAATTTATTTTGGGCATTCGCGTATAATGTCATTTTAATCCCGGTAGCCATGTTAGGCTGGATTAGCCCGATTTTAGCTTCAGGGGCCATGGCCTTTTCAAGCATTTCAGTGATTACAAATTCGCTTTTATTGAAAAAAGCAAAGATATAAAACTATGGTACGCGAAGGATGTTGTGGTGGTGGAAAACCAAAAGGCAAATAAAATTTCTAATTACTAATTGACCTAATTAACCTAAATAAATCCCAATTTCTAATTGGTTATTGGATATTTTTTAGATCAATTAGAATAATTAGGTTAATTAGATTAATTTAATATTATATGGCTAAACTTAACAAAAAAACTCTTTATATCAAAGGTATGCACTGTCCATCGTGCGAGATCTTGATCACTGATAAATTTAAGGAAATGGCTAACGTTGCCAACGTCAAGTCCGACTTCAAAAAACAAGAAGCGGAAGTTTATTTCACTGGTCATCTTGACCAAGAAGCAGTCAACAAAAAGATCCAATCATTTGGATATGAGATAGGGGAGAGAAAAAACGACGACGAAAATAAGGAACCGATGAGCAAAAAGATATTTGAAGCTCTCTTAATTGCCGTTGGTCTGGGACTTCTATATTTAATAGCCAAAGAAATTAACATTATTCCTAATTTTAATATTACCGGTAACCTGAATTTATTAACAGTTTTGTTTTTAGGTTTAGTTGCTTCTGTTTCGACTTGTATGGCAACCTCTGGGGCGTTATTTTTATCAACGATCAGTAATAAAACCAATAATTTAAAACAGGCAATTTATTTTAGTTTAGGTAGAATCATTTCGTACGGATTTTTTGGTTTTATTGCCGGTTTGGTTGGTAGTGTCATCATCACTAACTTTAAATTCGGATCAGGCCTGACATTGCTTGCGGCTATTTTTATGGTTCTTTTGGGGCTTGATATGTTAAAGATCCTTTCATTTGCTTCGATCATTCCTTTTGGAGTTTCCTCAAACGTTTTTAGAAAGTTAGAACACGGTTTAATAAAAGACCCTCATAAATCGGCCTTTTTTCTAGGTATGATTACGTATTTTTTACCTTGTGGATTTACTCAAGCAACTCAAGTTTATGCGCTTGGTTTAGCCTCACCATGGCAAAGTGCCCTTACTATGACTGTATTTGCCTTGGGAACGGCCCCAGCAATTATATTTATCGGTAGTTTGAGAGGGCTTTTGAAAAGTAATTTTTATCAATATTTTATGAAAATTGTGGCCGTTGGTGTTTTGATCTTAGGACTTTATTACGCAAGTAATTTTTTGGCGTTATATGGGATTGGTTTATCGACTAGATCAAATGAGTCTAATAAGACATATGAGTCAAATTTGATCAATGGTAAACAAATTATTAAAATGGATGTCGTCAATAGTGGTTATGTGCCCAATTACTTTACTGTTAAAAAAGGAATCCCGGTCCGTTGGGAAATTAATGGAAAAAGTGTTTTTGGTTGTCAAGGATATTTTGTTGTCCCGAGTCTTAACATTTCCAAAGCATTGCAGGAGGGCGAAAATATTTTTGAGTTTACACCAAAAGAATCGGGTTTCATCAACTTCTCCTGTGGAATGGGAATGTATCGGGGGAGAATCGAGGTCGCCGACTAGCCACAGCTGACTGAAGTTGGTCAAAGAAATCACGAAACAATTGTTGATCATCACTCCTATCAATGGTTGTGCGCTCATCTAGTTTAGTACTATTTTTTAACCTATTATTTAGTTGAAACTGAAGTTTTTTGTGGTTGGTGATTCCTTTATCAGCAAGGTATCTGCGACCTAAATTACTTTTTAACTGATCATATGTTGATTTTAGTAAATTTTGATATTCTTCAAAAGAAAAATCACCAACCGTAAAATCTTCCCAGGCTTTAATAAGCGGCTCAATTATTTTAACCGCCTTAACGTTATCAGCAAATAGTTCCGCGATTTGATATTGAGCATTAATCAAACTTTTACGTATACTAACATTAACATCTCCAAATTTGCCACTATATCCGATTACGCCAATATTTTTTTCGACAACAATTTTTTTACCGTCATCACTTACCAGTTTAATAACTGGGCCGCTCGTATATGAAACAGCCGTTACGAAATCTTTTTTAATTTTACCCTTAACGTTAATGCCGGAGGACATACCGCCGGTTTCGACCAGTTGGGAGGGTGGTCCATGAGGTTTTTTCGTCTTTTCATAAGTCCATCGAGCCAAACGATCGGTGGGGGCGGCTACGACCGCTTGATAAGATTGGCCTTCTCTAGTTCTTTTGATCGCTTTTTCAGTTTTAACTATCCATTCAACTATTTTTTCCAGATCTGGCCCAAAGTCGAATTGTTCAATAGCGTTATTATGATTTTTTGTCCATTCACGGTATTTTTCAAGTGTATTTTTAAATGGGCTTAAGCCGAGAGTTAGCGGGCTTATCTCGTCATGGGCTGGATTCGTGTCAGTGGGAGGTTTGTCAATCTTATATAAAGTGTACACAACATTAACACCTTCTTTTTGAGCGGTTAAAATGTCCCTGATTATATTCGCTGGAATCTTATGGGTTTCTCCATCAATCTTCAATTCCAAGGCTTTATATTCGGTTCTATCGATTAATCCGGTTCTAATTGATTCAAAGATAGGGAATTCATCAAACTCGTCCGAAAGAATGCCCGGTATATTAAGTTCTTGCGCCTCGTTTACTGAAGTAAAATTTGGCAATTTAATTTTTTGTAATTCGGATTCGCTTGACCGTAAAAATCCATTCGCTTGTTTCAAAAAATTCTCTGCGAATTGATCAAATACGTCAGACTGGTTATCTGCATCAAAAAAGTGGTGAGAATATTTCATGGATATTTCTGCTCCCTTATGTCCGGAAAAATCGATATCGATCAATGCCTTATTAGAATCAACCGTGTTCATGAGAAAAGGAGAATTTTTGTCTTGAGAAAATGGATGAGCCTTTGTGGTAAGACGAAAAATATAATCACCGTTTTCCGGTTTATTGAGCATGTTATTAATTAACGCTGGAGCATCGACACCGAAAGCTGAAAATTGTTCTTGGTGTTGGTAAAACTCCAAATATTCTTTTGAGTGATTATTCGGTCTGTATGAATCGGCCTTGAGTCGATATTTTAATTTAGGATCTGTGATTTCAACAACCTTATTTTCTGACTCTCGAATAGCGTTTTCGATATCAACGTCGGTACTTCCGGGTTTTAAGAACATTTTCAAAACTTTATTATCGTTAATTATGATTGTGATTTTGTCGCCTTCAGCACTTCCATTTCGTTTGTCACGAGGGATAGCCAAATATTCTTTAATTGCCGCAACCAGAGCGGCGCTCGGTCGTTTAGCATAAAAATTCATTTCTGGGTTATTTTTTTCCGTTTTAATTGACTGTAACCAGGCGGCAGATTCACTCATTAATTTCTTATCAAAAACGTGTTTTTTTAATCTCTCAGTTATTTTTTTATTTAGGCCAATCTGCTCTGGATGTTCAATATCCCTATTGAGTTGTTTTTGCCAAAATACTCTCATCAGAGCGGGACAGGAGGCAAAATATTTTTCCAAAAAAGGAACCCAACCAATCGACATATCCCTAACTTTTGCTAAAGCCATATATGATTCGACAATGAATTTACTTTTGTTTTTGCCTGGATACAAAAAATCAAGATATTCCAAAGCTTCTTGGAGGAGTTGATAAAATTTTTCATATTCTTGGTCTGGATTTTTTTGTTTTTCTCCGATTACACCTGTGACCTCTTTAATCAATGCGTTACGTCTACCGTTTATTTGTGCTGAAGCTCTTTCCAAGACCAATCTGTTTAGTTTGTTGGTTTTGGATAACTTGCCGAGTTTGGCTTCATACACCAATAAAACGTCAGGGCTGTTTATTTGGCTTATTTCTTGACAGATCTTATAAAAAACATCGACCGCTTCTATCCCGTATTTTTCAAATTCAGTGATTATTTTATTAACTTTGTTCTGTTTTGTTTCAAGAAAAAATGAATCATCTACATCCAAACTGGCACCTTTGATTTTTTGAGCAGAAATTTCGACCAACCTACAAGCAATTGAGTCCTCAACCAATTTAATCGCGTTTCCGTGACTGAATTCATTTTTTTTAGAGATTGAGACAACGGTGCCGATATCCACCGATTGTTCATTCAACGCCTTTTCAATTGTTATATCAGGTTTATCACCAACGATATTTTCTTTCCGTCTTACGTATTGATCAACTTGTTTATGTAGCTTTTGATCAATGACGGATGTAAGGTCATCATAATCGGTCGAGAAGTGATTTGCGGCCTTTTTTGCCAATTTAAAAGAATGATGAAGTATTTCTGCCTGTTCAAATGTCATTTTTCCGGTTTTTCCATTTGTCCGCAAACCTTCAGACATTCTTGTATCTTCAAGCGCCATAATATTTTTTGTTAGTTAATAAGATAATTTTTGAAATAACAAATCCAAGAATGGTCCCAGCAACCACATCCAAAAAATAGTGACAGCCCAGATAAATTCTTGAATAGCTTATCAGGACAGCAATTATATAATAAAACCAACGGCGTTTTTTATCAAAATAAGCGAGAATAGTTGCGGCGG
>Ga0172379_10007562_pt1 | contig 14060 bp, 16 predicted proteins | sample GrowelOW334metaG_FD_119756 | JGI IMG/M metagenome (GOLD analysis project Ga0172379, IMG submission 119756) | Groundwater microbial communities from an aquifer near a municipal landfill in Southern Ontario, Canada - Groundwater well OW334 metaG | ecosystem: Environmental > Aquatic > Deep... | reverse complement strand
CCCCTTCAATGCGGGTAGAGGCCCCAGTTGAAGTGATAAGCACGGAGCGCTTAAGCCGTCCCAGAACCTGCGGACTTAATTTGGCGCCGGCAATCCATTGCCCTTTAAGCTCGTCAATCTGGACAATAATGTTCCAGATGGAGGCAGGTAAATTATCAAGTCTTTTATTAAAGCGATTGTTTGGCATGAAGCTTATCTTATACTTTAACTATATAAGATTGTATAAGATTAGTCAATGCAATATGTGTTTGCGCGTCGCACGATGTTTCAATAGCCAGTATTATCATAATATGACTCCCGAGCTTGTCGAGGGAGTTTCGATAGCGAGTGCTTTAATCGATTTTACCGCCGTTTTGTTTTATTAGCGTTTTTATGTCTATCTCTGAAGACATAAATTCAAACGGTTGTGTCTTCACTGCCTGCTTTGACACATCACCAACCAGGTCATAGTTGTTGCTCAAAGCAAGTTTCATGGTCGGGGCACTTTTATTTAAATTAAATTTATTTAACTCTGCCCAGACAACATTAGGGCTTAGTGTCGATTCGAAAAAGTAAACATTATCGCTTAAATCGACGACGCTCCTCCAGATAGTAGCTGAAGCGTAGTGTTTTGGATCCGACGTGTTGCGGAAAGGTTGGGAAACATTCCGCATAATGCTAAACATCGCGGCTACCGCTTCGCGCAAATTGTTCGGTTTGGGCAAATATTTTAAATAATATGAGGCGCGCACAAATCTATCGGAAGCTTGGGTTGTTCCCGGCAGCGGTTTCTTTCCGCCAAAACCTTCATACTGTTTGAGATTGGAAAGCTGACGCTCGAAGGGGGGATCATTGGTCATGACAAGATATTTTCTGTCGTGATGGATGACAATTTTTCCGTTGATGTATTCAATGATCGCCGAATCGCCGCTTTTATCTTCCAATGAGAGGTGGAGCGTTGCCTTATCTAATTTTTTACCTACGGGGATGGATAAGGTTACAACCTGATAGGGTGAATTTTTAAAGGCACGGAGAGCTTCATCAACTGTGGCAAAATTATCGAGATAATATTGGGCCCAGAGGCTGATTGACAAGCCAGGAAGTTTCTCGTTCCTAACTCCGTAATCGCTTTTACCAAGCCAAAGCGCGTTGACTGCCAATCCCTTTTCATTCAAACCATCGCAAACTATGCTTTTGCCCAGTGCGGTTGAGGCAAGAACTAGGCTTCCGTATTTCGAAGTCCAGGTAAGCGGGTTTTTGCTGATTAGTCCGCTACGGCTTATCCCTCGAGGTAAAACCCATAAATCGGTGGGGGTGTTATCTGGCCAATCCATGTTACGGCCGCAAAGCACTGCTTGGCCATTATTGGCCCAGAGGACGCGACTGCAAGCTAAAGCCTCATTGCTGTTAAGCGCTAAAGTTGCCAGAGCAATAAAAAGAATTAAAAAAACTAACTTAGGGCCTTTTTGGAAAATAAGCATGATTTTTTACCTCCAAATAATAATTATGGAGCTATGATAGCATAACCTGGGTAGAAAATGATGCTGAAAAGATTTTTTCTTCTGTCTTTTTAAGGTAACATCTGCCGAAAGAAAAAGCCCCCGAAATTTCGAGGGCTTTCTTGCTGTCCAGCAATACTATTATTACTTGCTTGACGTGGGCTCCAATACTTTTATCGGATAAAGAGTTGCTGGGATAGGTTTTAAGGAAATTCGGACAATTAAGCGGTCCTCATTTACTTTATATGGGTCTGATGAAATCTGGAAATAAGCCTGCGAAATAAAATCGGCTTTTGACACATAGATCCAATCCCCTGCATAGGCCAGGAATGGTGCCGTCCTGCCGTATTTATCGGTGGTCAGGGTTTTAGAAGATGAACCCGTCTTATCTATGATCGTAACAGTGGCACCAGCTATGGCACTTGAGGGAGGGGTAGAAGGAACGGTCTTCCAGGTGAGGTCGAAAGTCCGATTATCCGAGTCCATAAAAGAATGGGAAGGCAATCCGTACATACCAGCATTATTTACGACACAAAGTACTGTATATACCGATGATGCCATTGAGCTTCCAGCAAGAACCAGCAGGAATGAAAATAAAACTACGAATTTCATTATTTTTGACATTTTTTCCTCCATAAAGTGTTGAATCCCCAAGTTTTCTGTACTTTACCTTATTTAAATAACAACACCACCTCCTTACATTAACCAGCGCATCTTCATTAATCGGATCGATAGCAGACAGGCGAATGCGCCGACTAAAAATAAATAGATCCATTCCAACGGGAAACTTGATAGCTTGCCGCCTTCCAGGAGGATCGACCTGATCGGTCCGTAAAATTGATATGAAAGCAAGAAAGGGGCGGCTGCGCTTAATCTTTGCGAAAAATCGGCTAACGCGGCCGGGAACATCAGCGGCAGGTAAAAAAGAACGCCCAGTGTCCTGGCGCTCGCCTGATTTGCGCACAGGAAACCCAGTAAAATCCCAAAAGAGCAGAAACAAAGAGCGCCGGCTCCCAGAAATAAGAAATAACTTAATGCCTCTCCAAAGTCGAACCCTCCCAGCAGATGTAGCAGCAGGACCGCCATAAACGAGAGCAACATTCCTACCAGCAGTTTGGCTAGGACCCACTCGATTTCGCGCATCGGGGTCTGCAGCAGTCCCAGCAGTAATTTATTTTCTTTTTCCTCCGCGACCTGGGCGGGCATGATGATGAGCCCGACCAGGAGTACCGACATTAAAACCCAGGTGGGCAAAGTCTGTTTTTGGAGCCCGCCTGCGCGCAGCGGCTTTATACCCGCGATCCAATTGGCGCTTTTGCCTTCGGCGGACATTTGCAGGGTAGTGAGCCCTGAAACGATTGCCAGTGTTTGGAAAGACCCTTTCCTTAAAACTACGAGCTCCAGGGTGGTTACTCCTTTTTTTGCTTTGGTTAGAATGCCGTCCAGTTTTCCTTCCTGCAGATTTTTTTTACCTTCTGCCTCGCTGCCGACCAGGGTAACCGTGAATAATTTGTCGGCTGACCGGAGGCTTTTGATGATGAGAGACGGGTAAGTTTCGTTGCGCATGATCCCGATCCGCATGGAGTGAAAGACCTCGTTTGGCGGGTCCACTAATTTTAATGACAAGACGGCAAATAAGGGGATAAAAAGGATCAGGTAGACAGACCTATTTTTAAACGCGATGGCCAGGTCGTTCAAGACCAGGGCCGCTGTATTTTTTATCATAGGGACAGGTCCTTATATGCGTTTGATGCAAAATATTCTTCGGGCGGACCGTCGAAGACCAGGCTCCCCTGATGCAGGACCAGAATGCGCGTGGCCAGGGTCCGGACCTCTTCCGGCCGGTGGGAAGTGAAAAGAATGGTTTTTCCCCGGGCATGGATGCTTTTTAACAGCCGGTAGACTTCTTTCGTCATCTCAAAGTCTAACCCAACCGTTGGTTCGTCAAATAGCATTACCGGCGGGTCGGCCAAAAGGGAACGGCCGATGTTTACTCTTTGTTTGAGCCCCTTTGACAATACTTGTATCCTATTGCTCCGAAAGGGGAGCAGATCAAATTCCTTTAATATTTCCTCTATCCGTGAAGCGGGGGCCTGAAAAAATCCGGCAAACAGTTTGAGGTTATATTCAACGGAAAAAAAGTCGAAAAGATTGGCGGTTTCCGGGACAAAGCCGACCAGCTTGACGAAAGCTGTTCGGTCCTTAAGGTCGATCCCTTCAACAATGGCCTGTCCGCTGTCGGGGAGGATCCAGTGGCCCAATAATTTCAAGAGAGTTGATTTGCCGGCGCCATTATGTCCGACAATAGCAAGGCACTCCCCTTTATTTACTTTGAAGCTGGTTGGGAGAAGACCGCGTTTTTTCTCATAGACCTTTGTAAGGCTGCGGACCTCAAGCTGCATAGGGTATTTCTACCTTTTTACAGCAACCGAACGATGACAATCACTAAAATAATTACTACCAACAATTCAACCATGTTGTTGCCTCCCTTTTAAAGGGTTTTCAGAACGACGTCATTATAGCCTAGGCAAATATTTAATACAAAGACTAATTTTTGCCGCTTTACATTCATTTGCCTTACAGGTATTATCTTTGTGATTGATTAACAAAGGGGTGTTTTTATGAAATTGTCTAATGAGTGTAAAAAAATTTGTTTATTGCTTGGGCTGGGGATGCTAACGTTTTCTTTGGTAGGCTGCTGGGCCGGTCCGCAAAGGAAGACTGCGAGCTATCCGATCGATTCCGATGTCCAAACGACACTCCAGCGGACAATTGTGCCTGGCTCTCCCGCGGCGGGACTGATCCCTCTTTCTGCGCTTGCATCTTACGAGGCCTATGGTTATGGCACCTGGACGTGGGGTGCTGGGCTACCGTACGACAAGCGGCTCGACCTCATGCCGGCTGGCTATACGGATGCATTTGTTACCGAAACGAAAAAGCTTTTAAGTTTCTTTACTATTTCTGACATCCATATCACCGACAAAGAGGCGCCGAACCAATTGATCTATCTTCAGGGCCTGTGGCCAACCAAGCCTACGGGGATTGCACTATATTCAGGGTCCATGCTGTATACAACACAGGTCCTTGACGCCGTCGTCCAGACGATAAACGCCCTTCACCAAAAAAAGCCGTTTGATTTCGGCATCTCGCTGGGGGATACCTGCAACAGCACCCAGTACAATGAATTAAGATGGTATATTGATGTTCTTGACGGTAAGTATATCAACCCAAGCTCGGGGGACCATCTCGGAGCCAGCACTATTGATTATCAAAAACCTTTCCAGGCGGCGGGACTGGATAAAGCGATCCCCTGGTATCAAACTTTCGGCAACCACGATCATTTTTGGATGGGTTCATTTCCTGTGGATGGCGGCCCTCGCGCAGGCCTGCGGCAGGCATACATTACGGATGAAGTTTTTGCCACGTCAAATCTCTTCTTGGACTTTAAAAAAATAAACGACCGTATTTATTATATGGGAGTAATTGATGGCTCGACGCCTTACGGTAACATCATAAAGGCAGGGCCCACCGCGGAATATGCCAGTGTTCCCAAAGTTGCCGCCGATCCAAACCGACAGTCGCTTAAAAGAAATGAGTGGATGAGGGAATTTTTTATTACAGATTCAAACCCGGTCGGTCACGGGTTCAACTTAACCGATGCCGATAATGGTTTTGCCTGTTATAGCTTCGTGCCGAAGGCAACCGTTCCGATCAAGGTTATTGTGCTCGACGATACCCAGAATGAAAAAGATAAATCTGCCGATATCCATGGGCATGGTTTTCTTGATGCTAAGCGTTGGGCCTGGCTCAAACAACAATTGGCGGAGGGGGATACGGCCGGCCAGCTGATGATTATTGCCGCACACATCCCGATCAGTGTCGAAGTATCTGCGGCTAATTCCGAGATGTGTTGGTGGCTTGATCCTCAAAACGCGGTAACTTTGCAGGGGCTGGTAGATGAACTGCAAAGCCATCCAAATTTGATCATGTGGATGTCCGGACATCGTCATTTAAATACCGTTAAAGCTTTTATGTCTTCGGATCCTAACCATCCGGAAAAAGGCTTTTGGCAGGTTGAAACCCCGTCACTGCGGGATTTTACCCAACAGTTCCGCACCTTTGAGATTGGCCTTAACAGCGATTATACAATTTCAATCTTCACGACCGATGTGGATCCGGCGGTCAAAGCCGGGTCAATGGCCGCGACCTCGCGTAAATATGCGATTGCGGCAGGGCAGGTTGTTGGGTATTGGAATATTATAACTAAATATAATCCAACGAATGATCCCACTGTAAAGCTAATGCCGACCGCTTCATACAATGCAGAGCTGGTGAAGCCATTGAGCCCGGCCATGGCAGCGAAAATGCGGGAGCTGTATCCAACACCAAGTAAGCCCAAGTAGTTGGGATACATAATATTTACATAGAGAGGGATATCTTTATGAAAAGTTTCTTTATGCGGCTTTTTCTCGCTTTGTTGCTGTTTGCCAATGCCGCTTTTGCCTCCGGTCCTTTGCCATCCTGGAACGATACCGCACCGAAGCAGGCCATCATCGCCTTTGTTGAAAAGGTGGTAAAACCTGGTTCAAGGGATTTTGTACCGGTTGAGAAACGCATCGCAACCTTCGATAACGACGGTACGCTTTGGACGGAACAGCCACTGGCTTTCCAATGCTATTTTATATCGGACCGCATCAAAGCCCTGGCACCAAAACATCCGGAGTGGAAAGACCAGGAGCCTTTTTCTTCTGTGCTCAAAGGTGACATGCGTTCCGCTCTGGCGGGCGGCGATAAGGCGCTCCTGGCAATGCTGATAGCAACGCAAGCGGAAATAACAACGGATGAATTTGAAAAAATCGTGACGGACTGGATTGCCACCGCGCGGCACCCTAAGACCAAAAAGTTATATACAGAGATGGTTTACCAGCCAATGCTGGAACTGCTTGCCTACCTGCGTGCGAACGGATTTAAAACTTACATAGTTTCCGGCGGCAGTGTTGATTTTATGCGTCCGTGGTCGGAAAAGGTTTACGGTGTTGTGCCGGAACAAGTGATCGGAAGCGGCTTAAAGACGCAGTTTGAATTTCGCCGCGGCAACCCGGTGATCGTGGGCCTGCCGAAGTTGGATTTAATTGCTGTTGGGAAAAGTAAACCCCTCGGGATCCAATCTCACATTGGCCGCCGCCCGATTGCCTCGTTCGGAAATTCCGATAACGACCTGCCAATGATGCAATGGACGGCGGCTGGCAGCGGGCCGCACTTTTGTCTTTATGTCCACCATACCGATGCTAAGCGTGAGTGGGCTTATGACCGCAAGTCCACCGAGCCCTTTGACAAAGGTCTTGACCAAGCTTTGGCTAAAGGCTGGACGGTTGTGAGCATGAAGGATGATTGGAAGATTGTTTATCCATTCGAGAAGAAGTAAATTGCATTATGAAAACTTTATTGCGAACTCCAGACATCGTTAGTGTCGGTGCCGGGCCCGGTTTGACCGGCAATTACCCACAGCTTATTATTAAAAAACATGCCGGCATGCGAACAGCGGGCGGTAAAAGTTGTATTAGTTGTGACCTGGGTCCAGTTTAGCCCGTCGGTTGAGGACCAAACTTCATTGGTTGGGTCTAGATTATCGTTGAGCCCGCCGATGACCCACATGTTGTTATTTAAAACCGCGCTGGTTTGGCCGGAGTGTTTCCCGAATTGGGCGGCAGTGGTGGCCGCGGTCCAGGTGATGCCGTCGCTCGATTTAAATGTTAAACCGGCCAATTAGCAGGTCTCCAACCAATTGGCTTAATAATATGACGATGCTGGCGATCAAGAGATGAAGCAGGATAGCTAGCAACGGCCGGCCGCCCCGGCTTTTTGCCGCCATGTAACTGGTCAAGGATAAGAGCGCGAAGCCCCACACAATGGAAGAGAGGATAGCGATTCTTAGAGGCAAAAGCCAGATTAATAAAACAAAAATCAAGGAAACGATGATTCTAACGATAAAATTAAAAATAGTGGAAACAATGATTTCCCGTGGGGCGATCCGTTCTGATTCCTGATAAAAAAGATGAACGCCGAATGAATCGGCGATATTATCTGCCAGGCCGATCACCAGAATCCCTCCGATGATGCTGATTTTGGCGTTGGTTTCGGTGTCCAGCCCAACCATTAACGCTAAGCTAGTGATGATGGCAGCTGTTGAACCAAAGCTGAAGCGGCTTTGCTGCCGCCGCAGGTTTTCCAGAATTTTTGCTAACATGTTTGCATTATAACATGAGGATCCAAAACGTTTACTCTTCTTTGTTAACATTAAAACCGATCTTGGGCTTCGGTTTCCTTTCGAAAGCGATCATCTTCTCAATCGTACGGATAATTAGCCCAATTTCTGTATCATGCTGGTCGACTTTATGCTTTAGCTCCCTGAATAAGTAGGTTAGGTCCTTGTTGGTTGCCAGGACTTGTCTCAATTTCACGAATGCACGCATGATCAGGACGTTGACTTCAATGGCTTTGCTGCTATTAAGCACGGAAGAAAGCATAGCGACTCCTTGTTCGGTGAAAGCCAATGGCAATTGATAAGAATATTTTAATCTAAGAAGGTGGTCACAAATTGTGACCACCTCTTCTTTTTCATTGTTATTAAGCCGAAAAATAAAGTCGGGTGGAAACCGTTTCGCATTGCGGCGTACTGCCTGGTTTAAAGCTTTGGTTGGAACACCATAAAGTTCAGCCAAATCCCTGTCCAGCATTACCTTTTGTCCTCTGATCAAATAGATCCTATTTTCAATCCTTTCCAGCGGAATCATTTTGTTCATGTTTTTTACCCCCTTTATAAATAAGCTAACAGCAAGTTTATTGCCAGCCTATCGGCTGGCAGGCCAGGGGGTGGGGCGGAATGCGTTTGCGAAGCGCTTGCTGTGCCATTTTGGCGCACCCTTTTAAAAAAACGAGGAGAATACAATCTTAAGGTGCCAAAATGGCACCTTGTAGGGAGCTGATGAATCAATACGGCAAGGACCAAACATCGACTGCTGTTTTTGCAAGGTTGCTTTGTCGTAAAGAGATCTCTTTAGTTGTCCAATTGTCATCTTTGCAAAGATCTTTTGTTATGGCAATATCTGATTGTGAGTAGGCGTCGTATTTTTTCTTTGAAAACGTAGCACTGGCGGCGGTGCGATTTTTGTCATGTTCTATCAAAGTTAAATTCCCTAAACGATTTATATTCTCCATGTATTCGTCTTCATCTTTTACTGCTTTTATCCATGTTTCTGTTCTGGTTTTTGGCATAATATGTTCAAGCGTTATGGATTTTTCATCTTCAAGTATGCCTAATTCTTTACTATTCTGAATTTTGTTAGCAATTGATGCCAGAATATAACGAGCAAGTTTTGGTTTCGCAACTTCCTTTTGAGCAAAGTCCACTTCAAATTTGTTGTCTGGCGGATAAATGTTTTTGAGTGCGGTGAATATCTTTGCAGCTGTATTTATCTTGCCATTTCTTATCTTTATGGCAATCTCAGAATATGCCCTTTCGATATTTCCAGTCCCGAGTGAGCCAATGATATTATATCTCATTGAAAGAACAACTATTAAACGGATGACTTTTGGCAATTCTCCAGGTTTGAAATGCTCTAGCGTTGCCAAAAGAAGAGGCTTAAATTGACTCACCCCAAAAAGTTGCAATGTTTCTAAGTCGTTTCGTACAGGCGTGCCAAATTCTTTCCATGTAGGATGATCTACAATTGAGATTGCCGAGTATTTTTCAGCAGCATCTCTGAGGTCAGACATCAATCCTAAAATAGCAATTTGACTACTAAATTTACGCTTCATTTCCCTAAATAGATCTCGCTCTCTTATAACGCCGTATTTCGATAGCCAATAATGGCGCATAAATATGGTTTGATCTTGTGATCCTAGTATGACGGCCATTTCTTGCCATTGTGTTCTTACTATGCCTAATTTTGTTCCGGTTCTGCTAAAAATATAGTTTTTAAGTAGATCACTAATTGAGAGATCAAGTCCTCTGTCATTTAAGGTTTCGAAAATAAGATATGCATCGGCTTCGTCTCCAACGATAACAACTATCATGCGAATACGTTTGACAATAAATTCCTCAAGAGCGATTAAAAACTTCTCGTGCTTCCCCTCACTTTTAATTTTGTTGCGGATAGAAGCTCGCAAAAGGAGTGCTGCTGTTATCAAGTGCTTATTAGAGGGATCCTTTGTTTTGATTTCTGATTGCAATGTGTCATCAGTTGCATTGTTGATAATAAGGCGTTGAAAACAAGGCTCGTTTATTTCATTTAAAGATATGCGTGATTCAATAACTCTGGTGCGTCGGTCTTTCATGCCAAGGAATTCATTAAAGACTTCTGTTTCTCTATCATCGCGATATTCAGCATAAATTGTTCTTATGCTAGCAAGAAGTATTGTGAGTGTCGCAATGCGTTGTTGCCCATCTATAATGACGCGCGTTTTATTTTCGATGTCTTCTTGTATTACAATTGTTCCCAAAAAATATTCAGAGCGATCATTGCTCATGCCTTCTAAAATATCTTCCCAAAGTTGGGTCACCTCTTCTGATGTCCATGAAAAGTTTCTTTGATGTGGAGGAACTTTATATTTAGAATCCGCTTTTAGAATTTGTCCAACTGGAATAAAATCACTTTTAATTTGTGTCATATCATTCATTCTCCTTTACGCATCATTTAAAATGATTAGGCTTTATTCTCCCACCACTATCTTTGGGTGTCAACGGCGGTGGGGTATTTTTTGTTGCAGTAGAGCGAATTTACGATCGGGTTTATCCTTTTTGGAACATATCACAATTTGTGATATCCTCATCAGCCGCCACAGTTTGAAGTCACAATTTGTGACTTCAAGTTTGAGGGCCCCCGACGTTAACACTTCCCCCATTTATGCCGCGGATGGCGCTTGGAGTATTCAAGGGCGGTCTTCTTCGTAATCGCGTGCCAGGGGGCGCCAACGCTTGCCCCGACGACCGATGCCAGCGCGCAACGGCATAAAGTGGGATCGCATTCTTTTAAAAGAGTATCAAAAACCTTGAACGGATCGCGCTTCAAAAAGTCAGCCTTGTCCTTGATCCCAATCTTCCGCAGCTTCCCGGCAATTACTTTGCCTATGTTTGGCAGTGATTCGAGTGAGTTGTCAGAGGTTTTCTTGACCATGGTTTGTTTTCGCATTCCGGGCTTAGTCTTTCCCCCAAAACTTGTCGGCTTCCTTTTCCATCTTCTCCAACCGATCGTAATAATCGGGGAATTCGTTGAGATGGGCGAGGGCGATTTTGCCAGTTACAACCGGATCATCATTCGTAACATTGGTTGAAGGATCAATTAAGCCGTGCTCCAGTTCAACGTCCATTCCCCGCCTGAATTGGTCCACGTCAAATTTATCCCACTTGATCCCAATCTTTTCCCCAATCCCTTTTGCTTCTTCAGCACTGAAATGTTTTTTGCCAGACATTTTATTTCTCCTTTTTCCCAAACCATTTCTCGGCCGGACAACCAAGCTCGCGCTGTTTGCAGCCAGTGCAGATCAGGCAACTGCGCATAAACCCGACGCAGGGTAGGGCCAGGATAACAATAACCGCGATTAGCCCCAGGGTTAGAAGATTAAATTGCAAGAACAAGTGAATAATTCCTCCCAATGCCGGGACCAGGAAGACCAAGAAGTCGGGGACCAATTCTTTCCAGCCGATCGCTTTTTCCAGGAATACTTTAGGGTCGCCTTTTTTAACGAAGAGCGGGGCGACAATCCCTTTTCCCACGCCGCAAAGTTTGCCGTAGTAAAAACAATAACGGCACGACATGGCCAGGACGCGATATTCAGACCAAAGGCAAAAAAGAAGGTAAAGCAGAACGACGATTAGCCCAAAACCAGATAAGATGCAGGCTCCAAGCGTATAGATCGCCAAAGACAACAGTACCGATAGTAACGGGATCCAAAAAGGATAACTATCGCGCGTGCTCGTGATTATGCTATTTCCCCTTCCCAACTACCATGACGAAGAACATCTTCCCGTTAGCTTCATCATAGAGCTCATACGTCATTAATATCTTATAACCTTTTTCTGCCGCATGCTTCATCAGCACAGGGTAGGCCTTCATCGGTCCGATCATATAAGAAAAAATATTGCGGATCGGAAATTCTATGACGAGACTGTCTTTCTGGGCGAGAGTTTTGACCTTGAATTTTTTAAGCTTGGCCAGGTCTTTTTTGTCGATTACTGCGCCGCAATCACTGCGTAATTTATCTGCCGGGATCCCTGCTGGATTATCATAATAAATTCCCAGCCCCATTGAGGAATTGATGCCTTCCGCTTTTAATGCATTATAAACCTTGGTGAAGACCGGGCCGGTCTGTGCGTATGGTCCAGTGAAACTTTCATAAGCAATGGTGAATGGCCCCATTTGTGCTTCATGTACTTTTATCGGCGAAAACATTCCCATGTACGCCAGGAATCCAACAATGATTAAAACGATAACTGCGACAATGATCAGGATCCATTTTAATACTCTCATCTTTAATTTCCCCCTTGTTTGTGCCTATTGTCCCACCGCTATCTTTTAGTGTCAATGGGTGAAAGGAATATGTGATGTTCCCGCGGTGCTCATAATACTTGTGGTAAATTTTTAGAAAAATTTCACCATGTTTTTTTCTTCCAATCTGTGCTACAATAATTCCGATGATCACCGTGAAACCCTTATTTGGCGGGTTTGGCAAGCCGGGGGAAAAAGTCTCCGAGGAAAACGGCGTTTACACGCTGGAAGGCGAGGGGACAGATATCGGTTGTAACCTGGTGATTATGGAAGAGCTCAAGAAACCATCCCTCCTCGATTTTGAGATCCGCGGAAAAATCAACAAACGACAAGATTGGGTGCGCCTACGCATCGAAATTTTTGACCGCTCAAATGTAAATGAACCTGCTACCTCTTACGAAGAAGATTATTTAACAGTAGACCTGCATCCCCAACACTTCAAACACCTGTCACTGCCGGTGCTTGGCATTGTCAAATCTCCCCATCGCGTCCAGTTTATGGTGGTGGGACCGGCAAAGTCGAAGCTGGAAATTAAAAATGTTACCCTGCGATGAAAAGATTCGCGTTTCTTTTGTGCCTGCTCCTGTGCTTCTCTTCTGGTTGTGGGACAAGTCCTGTGACTTCCTCGGCTAAAACCGGCGGAAAAATCAGCGGCAGTTTTACTGGTTGTATGGTAGGGGCTTATGTTGATGGCATGGGGAACATTGATGCTTTTGAGGCTAAAATAGGGAAAAACTTGGCGGTAGTATTATGTTATGTCCATTGGCAGAACGCTTTTCCCTCCGCCGAAGCTGATATCGTACAGGCGAATGGCAGTATTCCACTTATTACCTGGGAACCTTGGATCTCGCATGAGACTGGAACGCTCGAAGCCATTGCCGCCGGCGCATTTGAACCGTACGTCCGCAGTTTTATCCAATCTGCCAAGGATTGGGGACATCCCGTCTTTCTTCGTTTTGCGCATGAGATGAACGGGAATTGGTATCCTTGGGATGGCCAGCACAACGGTGAAGCGGACGGCCCGGTAAAATATAAGCGAGCCTGGATCTATATACATAATATAGTACAAGAGATTGGGGCCACTAACATTACGCTGGTCTGGTGCCCCAACAATACTAATTTACCTGTTGCCAATTGGAACAATATTGCCGCCTATTATCCCGGCGACGATTACGTCGATTGGGTAGGGATGGATGGATATAATTGGGGTTATGGCAGTTGGGAGTCATTTAGCCAGGTTTTTGGCGACGTTTACAGCCATTTGATAATTTTAACTAATAAACCGATCATGGTTGGGGAGTTTGCCGCGGCAGAGCAGGGAGGGGACAAGGCGGCCTGGATTGCGGACGCTTGTTCGACCATCAAAAATAATTATTCGCACGTTAAGATGTTTTGCTGGTTTAATACCAATAAGGAAAGGGATTGGCGCATTGAGTCTTCTGTTTCCGCCGAAGCGGCACTGAAAAACTCCTTGCAGGACACCTATTTTTTAGGTAGAATGTAAATCTCCAGGGCCGGAAGAGAGCTCGGGAAAAATACACAATATGAAATCCGGCGATAAAAATTTGTGGCAGAATATCAAGCGCTATAGTTTCGCGTATTATTTTATTCTCCCGACTTTCTTGGCGATGCTTTTTCTCCATCTTTCCCCTATAGTGCAGGGGATCTACATGTCGTTCCTCAACCTTAACCAATTCACGCTCCAGCAATACCTTTTGGCGCCCTTTTGCGGACTGGATAATTATTATAAGGTGCTGATCGACCCGAACAGTCCCATCCGCATCGGGCTTTTTGAATCGGTCCGCAACACTTTTATTTATACGGTCTTGGTGACCATTGGCACGCTGGTGATGGGAATGGTGGTGGCCCTGATGGTGAACCGGAAATTTTTCGGGCGCCCGCTTGTACGCACCTTGTTTCTCCTGCCCTGGATCGTCCCGACTTACGTGACCGGGCTTTTGTGGGGGATCATTTGGCTCAAAGAAGGCGGCTTGGCCAATGTCCTGCTCTGTGACTGGCTGCATATTTTACCTTT
>Ga0172379_10007561_pt1 | contig 14060 bp, 7 predicted proteins | sample GrowelOW334metaG_FD_119756 | JGI IMG/M metagenome (GOLD analysis project Ga0172379, IMG submission 119756) | Groundwater microbial communities from an aquifer near a municipal landfill in Southern Ontario, Canada - Groundwater well OW334 metaG | ecosystem: Environmental > Aquatic > Deep... | reverse complement strand
CTACAACATGAAACAGCTGAAAAAATCAGGGCAATGGGGCGATCACCCGAGATTCATGATCAATACCACGCCATCATCGCGGGCTTGGGATGAATGGGCCATAGCCAATGATGTGAAGATCATTACCACCCCTGTTGGATTCAAGGAAATCGCTACTATCATGAAGAAAGTGGAGAAAAAACTGTTCGCCGATCCGACCAAAGATATCTTGATCAACGACATTTGGAAAGAAAATATTAACCTCGGCGTCGACCCTCGCATTGCGTTTGCCGGTGAAGAAAGCGGCGGCATGTTCATCGGGCCAGAAGAAATTATCACGAGTAAAGGCGGCAGGAAAGCATTGGCTATGCGCGAAAAAAGCGCAGGCGAAGCGTCAATCATCGCTACTGCCCTCGCGGCCCACCTGTTCGTGAACAAAAAAACCATGGCAGAATACCTCCAGGAAATCTTCAAGGAATGCAACATGAATTACCGCTATTACGAACGGGCTGATATCACCTATTACAACGAGAGCCAACCTGACCCAAAAATCCTCTTGCAGGAAAAATCCGAAGGCGAAAAAAAACGTGACGCCATAGATCTGTATTACCTTGGGATCGCACTATCCCTGAAAGAAGGCACTATCACGTTAAATAACGCAAAAGCCATATTATCAGAGGCCATGCCTGAACTTGATTTCTCCTCTTTGGAAAAGGTAATTTTTGTCGGGGACGCCACCTACCTGGCATTCGACCGGATGTTCGTCCAGATCAGGAAATCCGGCACCGACGCCAAATTGAGAGGATATTCAAACGGTAACGATAAGCATAAATGCATTAAATACCTGGACAGCATGGTTCATTATTCGGGTACCATCACCCCTGCGTATGACAAATTAATCCCCGCAGAATTCAGGGCCACCATCTATGATAAAACTCGACGGCTATACGATGCCTTCTTGTATACAGGATTATAACTGATGATTAAAGCAATTGTCTTTGACTTGGACGGAGTTCTAATTGATTCTGAACCTTTATGGGAACAGTCAACGTGGGAATATCTAAAGAAAAAATGCGGCCCAGACGCTCATAAAAAATTTAACGAGAAAGAGTTGGACCGCGAAGTACGCGGCCGGACACAAATATTTATCAGTAGGTACCTAAAAAAACATCTTGTAATCCCAGATCCACTAACTACCATTATCAATGACCGGCTTAAAATTCTATTAGTTCTTTTTAATAAACATCTCAAACTGGCTCCTGGTGCCATCTCACTTCTAAAACATCTGCAGCAGCAGGGCTATCCGATGCTGATTGCCACTTCCGGTCCACGAAAAGTAGTCAACTACGTCGTCCGACGTTTCCATCTGAAAAAATATTTCCAAGCGGTGATCTCCGGCGATGAAATGAAATACAGCAAGCCGCATCCGTGGGTGTATAAACGAGCGGCAAGAATCTTACATATAAAGTCTAACGAGATGCTGGTCATCGAAGATTCCATCAGCGGCGTACTGGCCGGGATACGATCCGGCGCAAAAGTTATTGCCCTGAAAAAGCCTTACACGCCAACACGGTACACTCGGCACGCAATAAAAATTGTAAGGGGTCTCAGTCAAATTACTATCAAATTTATTCAATCAATATGATCGGCGTATTTGATTCCGGCATCGGCGGTCTCACCGTCATCAAAGAACTGGAACGGCAATTGCCGATCGAGCAGGTACTCTACTTCGGCGATACGGCCCGGACACCATATGGGAATAAAAGTCCTGATACGATTGTCCGATATGCCTTGCAGGATGCAGACTTCCTGGCCCAAAAAAACGCGGATTGCATAATTATCGCCTGCAACACCGCCTCTGCTGTCGCGGCGGACCAGGTCGCCGACGCCTTTCCTGAACTGCCAGTATTCGAAGTGATCACGCCGGCGGTACAGGCGGCTATTGCCGCAACGTCCAGCGGACGGATCGGCGTCATTGGCACGCGAGCGACCATCACCAGCAATATCTACGTAAAAAAAATCAGTTCAGCCGATCCTGGACTGACTGTTATAGGGCAAGCCTGCCCGTTATTCGTCCCCCTGGCAGAAGAGGGCTGGCTTGATACGCCGGAAACACTGATGATTGCCAAGCACTATCTGCAGCCGGTGCTTAACCAGCATGTCGACACCCTGATCCTCGGATGCACCCATTACCCCCTATTAAAAAACCTCATCCGGGGTATCGTCGGGCCGCTGATTACCCTGGTTGATCCGGCAGAATTGGTTGTGGCCGCCCTCAAACAGTACATCCAGAAAAAACCCGGGATGAAAAAAGCCATGACCCGGGATGAATATGCGTCCGAATATTTTTTCAGCGATACCCCCCCGCACCTGAACCAGCTGATCAAGACCTGGCTGGGGCATGCCGTGAGCGTACACCAGCATATTATCGCATAAAAAAACCGGCACAGAACTCTGCTGTACCGGCAAAAATTTGGCGCATGCAAATTATGCTCGCTCAAGAGTGTATTGGTCGTGCAACCTCTTGATCGCATCAATAATGCGCTGGTTTATCACGGTGGCGCGTTGCCGGGCATCCTCAATGATGTCAATATCTGAAAAATCGATCTTTTCCCCGAAAGCCACGACCATGTGACGTAATAAGCTTCTCGGGAACCAGCGACCAAAGAACCCCTTGGTTTTCGGTCCGCCAAACACCTTGCTGACCCCTTCGATATAGACCGGGATGACCGTAACCGGATTATTACTGTGGGCCACAATAAATCCTGGGCCATTTTTTATCAGGTCAAGCTTATAACTCCGTGTACCCTGGTAAAAAATTAGGAGGTTATTATCCCTGATATACTGAAGGTATTTTCTCATCAACCATGGATCGGCCCGATGATTAACCGGAATAGTGCGCAAAAGGCGGAGAAGGATAATAAAATACCACCGTACAAAATAATTCTCCTTGGCGGCAAAGTTGAGCGGCAAGTGGCTCGGATAGGCGATAATCTCTGGAAAATATCGCGCCCAAAGAATGAAGAATGAGTCATGCATCGTTTGGTGGTTGGATACCAAGATGACCCCTTGGCGCTGGCTCGGAACGTTCTGTTTGCCATACACATGTGTTCGGTTCAAAACCTTAAAAAAGAATGTGCAGGCAAAACCTGTCAGGACAGCCGTCAGATAAGCCAGCCAAATGCCAAAACGCCTGGCAATATGTGGAAAGAGCATTGTTGCCTCCTTGTTTGTTTTATGTAGATTCATACTACCAAAATGTAACAGTATTCGCAAATACAAAAACCCGCTCTGGACGAACGGGCTTTTTTAATTTGGTATTATTTCCCCGCCTTCTCCTTTTCCTCAACCTCTACTGCCGCAAATACTTTTTTCTTGATCTCGTCTATTAATTTGGGGTTTTGCTTCAAGAAAGCCCGGGCTGTCTCATGCCCGACTCCCAGTTTTACCTCGCCAAATGAAAACGTATTGCCGCTCTTCTCAACCACCTTGTGGAGCACGCCAGCATCCAGCACATCGCTGGATAGGGAGATGCCCTCATTATACATGATGTCAAATTCACAGGTCCGGAACGGTGGCGCTACCTTATTTTTAACAATCTTTACTTTCACACGATTGCCGACGGACTCTTCACCCTTCTTGATCTGAGCCGCGCGGCGGACTTCAATGCGGATGGACGAATAAAATTTTAACGCCATGCCGCCGGTTGTAGTCTCCGGATTGCCAAAGAATACCCCGATTTTCATACGGGTTTGATTGATAAAGATGACGACCGTTTTGGTCTTGCTGACGATAGCGGCCAGCTTGCGCAAGGCTTGGCTCATCAGCCTCGCTTGGAGCCCCATGTGAGAATCCCCCATATCACCCTCTATTTCAGCTTTTGGGGTCAGTGCTGCAACAGAATCGACGACTACGACATCAACGCCGTTTGAACGCACCAGAGTTTCCACGATTTCCAATGACTGCTCGCCGGTATCCGGTTGGGAGATGAGCAATTCGTCGACTTTCACCCCGATCTTCCTGGCATACTCCGGATCCAGTGCGTGTTCAGCGTCGACAAATGCCGCTATTCCACCGCGCTTCTGCACTTCGGCAACTATATGGAGGGTAAGCGTCGTCTTGCCGGAAGCTTCTGGGCCGTACACTTCGATAATCCGGCCACGTGGCACTCCACCGACCCCTAGGGCCAGGTCTAACGATAAACAACCGGTGGACACGGCTTCAACCTTGATCCGTTTCGCTTCCCCCAACCTCATGATTGACCCTTCGCCGAAACGTTCCTGGATCTGGGCGATGGCCTCATCAGCTGCCCGGGATCGTTCTGACGTAACGTTTTTTTCCGATACTTTTGACATATGCGTTTGCAAATTATTTATTAAATTGGGAGGTTATAAATTTGTTTGTATTTGCGGCTGGTCGGTGTCCAGCAGGATACGCCTGGTTATGACCGTCGGCTTACTCCGTTTTTTTACTGCGGAAACAGTAATCACGTTCAATCCGGCCTGCAGAGATACTACTTCAGAAAAATCCCCGGCTTCGTCTACATAAATCTGCTTGCCGTTGACCGTCAGGGTGATGTCCGGCTCAGTACTGCCAGTGACCGGCACGGTCACGGTACTGACCGTCAGGTTGTCTGCCGGGTTACTTACGCTCAGCTGGGGCGGTGAAAAAATCCTCATCACTTCGAATCCTATGTACCCCAGGCCAATCAGGACGATCAAACCGATGCCGACCAGCTTGAGGATACGCGGCGTAATAATGGCACGGGGCCGGCTATCGGACAACGGCCACTTGGTACGATATTTGTTTTTTACCGCTTTTTGCACCTGGTGTTTATACAGGTCTATGACAAAATCCGGGCTGACTTTCAAATATTCCGCATACCGTTTCAAAAAGTTCTCTATATAGACCGGCCCTGGTAAATCCTGAAAATTTCCATTTTCCAGAGCTTCCAAATATGCCAGGCGGATACTGGTATCGTCGGCCGCTTCTTGGAGGGTGACTCCGGCTTCCTCGCGCACTTTGCGCAGACGTTCACCCAATGTCTTTGATCGAGTGATATTTTTTTTAGTAAAAACTGACATATAGGCAAATAACTACCGCGCCGGCTGCTGATCATCGTCCGGCTCTTCTTCGGTATCCTCCTGATCATCTTCAGTATTCTCCTCGTCCTCTGGGGCGTCCGTATCGTCGTTTTGCGCATCTATTTCAGTATCCATGGTCTCTGCAATGGTTTGCCCGTGACTCACCAATATTTCCCGCGGTTTTGCGCCGTCACCCGGACCAATAATACCCTGCTCTTCCATCAGGTCCAGGAGTCGGGCGGCCCGGGCATACCCCACCCGTAAACGCCGCTGCAGTAAGGAAGCTGAGGCTTTACCGGTTTTGATAACCAAATCCTTCGCCTGATCCAGGAGATCGTCGTCGCCCAGGTCTTCAAAATTGCCGGCCAATGTGCGGTCAATGACTTTAGCGGTAATCTCTTCCTGATACTCCGGCTGGCCTTTTGACTTGAGATAGGCCAGCACGCGGTTAATCTCTTCATCGGTGACAAAGGCACCCTGGATACGTTTTGGTTTGGATAATTGGGCGGAGATGAACAGCATGTCCCCGCGCCCGAGCAGTTTTTCGGCGCCGGACGTGTCCAAAATAGTCCGTGAATCGACCGCAGAAGCGACAGAGAAAGCGATACGCGACGTAATGTTCGCCTTGATCAAACCGGTAATGATATCAACGGACGGGCGCTGGGTTGCCAAAATCAAATGGATGCCAACAGCCCGGGCCATCTGCGCCAGACGGATAATTGCCGCCTCAACTTCATTGGCCGCCACTGACATAAGATCTGCCAGCTCATCGATGGCCACGACCAGATAGGGCATATAAGTGGCCGCGTCCTGATTGTAGGCCTGAATGTTTCGATGGCCGGTTTTCTGTAATAATTCAAAACGGCGATCCATCTCAGCCACCACCCAGCGCAAGGCATTAATGGTCTTATCGACTTCATTGACGACAGGAGTTATCAAATGGGGAATGCCATTATACCCGGTCATTTCTACGCGTTTCGGGTCAACGAGTATTAATTTCAGCTCATCCGGAGAATTCTGGTACAGCAGACTGATCAAGATCGCATTCAGGCACACCGATTTGCCCGATCCGGTCGCGCCAGCTACGAGTAAATGTGGCATTGGGTCCAGGTCAACTGCCCACGAAGCGCCAGCTACGTCCTTGCCCAGAGCGATAGTAAGTTTTGATTTTCGTTTCTTGAATTCGTCACTTTGCAGGATTTCCTTCAGCTTGACCACTGCCACCGCCTTATTCGGCACCTCGATACCGACGAGAGATTTGCCGGGAATCGGCGCCTCTATTCGGATCGGGTGGGCCGCGAGGGCTAAGGCCAGGTCATTTGACAGTGTCGTGATCTGGGATAATTTGACGCCCTCGGCCGGCTTCAACGTATACTGTGTTACAGTCGGGCCGACCTTAGTCTCTCCCATCTCGACCTCGATCCCAAAATTCTTCAGCGTATCGCCAATCTTCCTTTTTATGGCCTCAACATCGCCGCTGGCGGGTTTTGAATTGGAACTTTCCAGCAAATCGATCGGTACCTCAATTTTTCGGATTACCTTTTTTGGCGCAGCAAACAGGCCGGCCTGTTCTCCCGTCTTCTGCGGCACCGCTCTTGGCTGATCGTCACCGCCGACAGATTGGGCAGCCTCTTTTCCGATAGGCTTTACGCCGAATTCCGGTGCGACATGAGGCTGTTCGTCATACACCTCTTCCTGACCGTCAACATTGGTGTCGGCGGTATTGGTGTCCATATTAGTCCTGAGCCGGTAAAAAAATTCGCGGAACCGTTCTGACAATCGGCTGAAAAAATTCCCGCCCGACGCCAGCCGTTTCAGGGAAACGTCAAAAAGCACTAACAGTGAAATGACCAGCAAGCCGAAGACGATTACGCCAGCCGCCCACGGCCCCATAATTTTATGCAACGGATAGGAAAGGGCCAGACCCACATATCCGCCCCCGCGTCCGGCACTGATATCCGATATGGCCCGGGAGATAGGCACGAACATCAAGTGTATCAAGGCGGAATAACTCAGCATCAAGCCGCCCAGGCCGAAATAATTTGCCGTCCGCAGCACATACTTTTCGGGTTTGAAATACAGATAACCGACCACGAGGAGCACAATCGGCACCACGAAGCGGCCCCAGCCAAATAAATATCTCAGACCGACGTCAATGCCATGGCCGAACGCGCCGGCCCAACCGCATAAAGACAGGACTACCATTATCACAAAAATGGCGATAGCCACTAATATAATGCCATGCTTGGTCTCAGCCTGCAGCCGTGGCAGAACTTCGGACTTGCTGTCCTGGCCACCAGAATCCTGGCGGGCCTCCTTCTTGTATTTCTTCAGGTATTGCTTTTTTGTTTTTTCCAGCATTGTATCAAAATTTCAATTACTTATGGTGTACCAATTTTAACATTTTTCGCCAAATTATTCAACGTAAAAGGCCGCCTGCCTGAGAAGGGAAGGTTATGCCTCGACTGCTGCGGACTATTCCTCTTTGGGTATCAGATTTTGGGGGTACCCGGTACCGGCCGGTATGAGTTTGCCGATAATCACGTTTTCTTTCAATCCGCGCAATTTATCGATTTTTCCGGACACTGCCGCATCGATCAGCACTCTGGCCGTTTCCTGAAACGACGCCGCTGACAAGAAACTGTCGATGGACAGAGAGGCTTTGGTAATGCCGAGCAGCAGCTGTTCGCCGACAGCCAGGACTCCGCCTTTTTTCTTGGCTTCGTCGTTGGCCTCGATAAACTGTGCCCGCTCAACGGTCTCGCCTGGCAAAAAATTGGTATCCCCCGGATCTTTCACGTAAATACGCGAGAACATCTGCCTGACGACAATTTCAATATGTTTCTCATTCAGTTTCTGGCCTTGGGATGAATAGATATATTGGATTTCCTGGATGATATACCGCTGTACTGCTTCCTGACCCTTGAGGTAAAACAGCTGGTGGAGATCCAGACTGCCGTCCGTCAGGCGATCGCCCTTGGTCACCAGGTCTCCGTCTTTTACCCACAGCATCTGCCCTGGTGGCACCTGATATTCGCGTTTCTTCTCTTTTTCGGCAATGACTGTAATGGCGTCGTCAGAGACTTTTGCGATGCCGGCACCGCGGGCGGTCGTCTCTCCGCTGGCGTCTGTAAACAACACCTGATTAGCCTGAACCGTATCGCCGTCCTTAACTTTGACTTCGACTTTCTTTTTCTTCTTGAAAGGATATGCAGTTTCATCATTGGCCACATAGGAAATGGTCAGGTGTTTCACGCCTTTCGATTCCTCCGTGACGGCAACTTTCCCGGTCACGCCGGAGATGATGGCCGGATGCTTGATCGGCCTGGCTTCGAATAACTCCTCAACCCGAGGCAAACCCTGAGTTATGTCCTGGCCGGCCACACCGCCGGTATGGAATGTCCGCATGGTCAGCTGCGTACCCGGCTCACCGATTGACTGGGCCGCGATAATACCGACAGCCACTCCGAATTTTACCATTTGATTGAAGCCCAAATCGTATCCGTAGCACTTCTGGCACAGCCCCCAGCGAGCCTGGCAGGTCATGGCCGAACGGATCCTGATTTTTTCTATTTCCAGTTTTTCTAATTTTGGCATAACCGCCTCCGTCACCAGCTCACCGGCTTTGACAATGATTTTTTTAGACTTCGGATCGATGATATCTTCCATGACCACTCGACCGAGAAGACGGCGTGAGATATGTTCGCCCATCTCGTCTGACTCGACTTTGGTCAATTCATGACCCACGTCATCGCCGCAGTCGACTTCAGTGATCAGCATGTCCTGGCTTACGTCAACCAAACGACGGGTCAGATAGCCGGCATTTGCGGTACGCAGAGCGGTGTCAGACAAACCCTTACGGGCGCCATGAGTCGAAATGAAATATTCCAACACGTCAAAACCTTCCTTAAAGCTCCCTTTGACCGGCAACTCAATCGTTTCACCGGCCGGGTTGGTTACGAGACCCTTCATGCCCATCATTTGGGTGGTCTGAGCCCACGATCCGCGGGCGCCGGACTCAATCATGGAGTATACCGAACCAAACTTATCCAATGAATCACGGCTGACTTTTTGGACGCGGTCTTTGGCCTGCGCCCAGATCTCGATCACTTTGATATGCCGCTCGTCATTGGTCAGGAGACCCTGTTCATAATGAGAATCGATTTCCTCGACCTGCGCGTCAGCCTCTTTGATAATCTGCCCTTTTTCTTTCGGCGTCACCAGGTCGCTCATACCCCAGCTGATGCCAGAGGTCGTCAAATATTTGAATGCTAACCGCTTAATATCATCCAGCAGTTTTACCGTTTCCTCGTTGCCGTATTTATACAGGAAACTGCTGATAAATTTTGCCAGCGATTTGCGGTCCATCATCTCATTCACAAACCCGACATATTTCGGGATGATACTATTGAGAATGACTCGGCCCGCGGTCGTTTCAATAATTTCTTTGCCGATCATGACCATGACCTTATCCTGCACATGGATATAACCCAGCTGATATGCGGTTTCCGCTTCTTCCGGCGAGCTGAACCGTTTCATGGATTCTTTCGGGATCTCATGCATCAAAGTGAGGTAATAACAGCCCAACACGATATCCTGGGTCGGGGTAATGATCGGCAAGCCGGTGGACGGTTTCAATAAATTGTTGACTGAAGCGATAATGTCCCGCGCCTCGCGTTTTGAATTTTCGGTCAGCGGCACATGGACGGCCATCTGATCGCCGTCAAAATCGGCGTTGAATGCCGGACACACCAGCGGATGGATCTGGATAGCTTTACCCTCGATCAATACCACCTTGAACGCCTGGATGCCCAGACGGTGCAGGGTCGGGGCGCGGTTGAGCAGTACATACGCTTCCCGGCTGACCTCTTCCAATATATCCCACACTTCGCTGCGGTCGCTCTCAATAAACCGGCCAGCGCTGCGGACGTTATGGACGTACTCCCTCTTGATCAACTGGCTGATAATAAAAGGTTTGAATAACTCCAAGGCCATTCGTTTCGGCAGGCCGCATTCATTCATCTTCAAATGGGGACCGACGACAATGACGGAACGGCCGGAATAATCCACGCGCTTGCCGAGCAAGTTCTGGCGGAACCGGCCCTGTTTGCCCTTCAGGATGTCAGCGATTGATTTCAACATACGCTTCTGCCCGGTTGATGCCGTGACAGTTTTTCCGTGGCGGGCATTATTGTCGATCAAGGCATCGACCGCTTCCTGGAGCATCCGCTTTTCATTACGGCGGATGACTTCTGGTGCGTTCAGTTCAATCAGCCTCTTTAAACGGTTATTTCGATTGATAACCCGGCGATATAAATCATTCAGGTCAGATGCGGCAAACCGGCCACCATCCAACTGCACCATTGGCCTCAGATCCGGTGGGATAACCGGGATAATGTCCAAGATCATCCATTCTGGACGAATTTTATTGATTTTGAAGCTCTTGAACAATTTCAGCCGGCGAACCGTACGGCGGCGCTTGGTTTCAGGGGCATCCTTCATCTCTTCTTCCAGTTCCGTGATGGTTTTTTCTATGTCGATTTCCTTCAAAAGTTCCTGGACTGCTTCCGCTCCGATATTCGCCTCAAACACGTGCCCGTATTTCAGCGACAGGTCGCGGTAGGCCTGCTCAGAAATGATCATCATCGGCTGGAGGCTTTTCAGCTCTTTCTTGGCCAGATCGACCGCATCAGCGAGGTTCTTCATCTTTTCATCCTTCAGGGCGTTTACCGATGACAATTCTTCGTCCAATTCTTTGCTGGCCTTGGTCGGTTCCTGGCCCTGGTGCTGGAGCTGGCGCTGTTTGACGTCATTGACCATGCGGCTGAATTCCGCTTCAATCGATTTTTTCTTGCCCTGGAGTTCTACTTCGATCTGCTGTAGCGTTTCTTCGCGCAACGCCTCATCAACTCGAGTCACGATAAAGTTGGCGAAATAAATCACCTTCTCCAGATCCTGGATGGATAAATCCAGAATCAGCCCGATCTTTGACGGTACGCCGCGTAAAAACCAGATATGCGAAACGGAGGAAGCTAATTTTATATGGCCCATGCGCTCGCGCCGGACAATCGAGCGGGTGACTTCCACCCCGCACTTGTCGCAGACCACGCCCTTATAGCGGACTTTCTTGTATTTGCCGCAGTAACACTCCCAATCTTTGGTTGGACCAAAAATTTCCTCAGCGAAGAGGCCAGATTTTTCCGGTTTTTGCGTGCGGTAGTTGATCGTCTCCGGTTTCAGGACTTCCCCATGCGACCAGCCCAGAATATCTTCCGGTGACGCCAGTTTGAGGCGAACGGCTTTGAAATCAATTGTCCTGACTGATGGTTCGGCTATCATAACATCTCCTTATTTAGTATTTTCGTGATCCGCATCCCGTCCGCGTCGCGGTTCCCGCTGGTCATCATCAACACGCTCTTCAACGCTGTCGATCAGGTCGACATCCAGACACAAACCCTTAAGTTCGCGGACTAGGACATTAAATGTTTCCGGAATATTCAAACGGCGTATCGGTTCGCCCTTAATGATCGCTTCATACGCTTTTGACCGGCCTGGCACGTCATCAGACTTGATGGTCAACATTTCCTGCAATGTGTGTGCCGCCCCGTACGCTTCCAACGCCCATACTTCCATTTCGCCGAAACGCTGGCCGCCGAATTGGGCTTTGCCGCCGAGCGGCTGCTGTGTGACAAGCGAATATGGCCCGATGGAACGCATATGGATCTTGTCTTCCACCATGTGGTTCAGTTTCAGCATATAGATATATCCCACAGTGACTTTCTGATCAAAAGGAATGCCATTCCGGCCATCGAACAATTCCATCTTGCCGTCCCTGGGGAATCCTGCTTTCACCAGCTCATCTTTGATCGTTTCCTCAGGCACGCCATTCAGTGCCGGGCTGGCCACATTATATCCAAGTGACTTTGCCGCTAAACCAAGATGCGTTTCCAAAATTTGGCCGATGTTCATACGTGACGCGACGCCGAGCGGATTGAGTATGATATCGACAGGCCTGCCGCCAGCAATGTACGGCATGTCTTCTACAGCCACGATACGGGAAATGACGCCCTTATTGCCATGGCGTCCGGCCATCTTATCGCCGACCTGTACCTTGCGGAGCTGGGCTACCGATACCTGGATAGTCTTATGGATGCCGGATGACAATTTATCACCGCGCTCGCGGGAAAATATCTTGATATCAACGACTTTACCGTGCTCGCCGTGTTCGAGGTAGAGGGATGAATCCTTGACGTCCTTGGCCTTTTCACCGAAAATTGCCCGCAGCAATTTCTCTTCTGCCGACAGCTCAGTTTCGCCTTTTGGCGTGATCTTCCCGACTAAAATGTCGCCGGAAGAAACTTCCGCGCCGATGCGGACTATCCCCTCGTCGTCCAAATCCTTCAGCTTCTCTTCACCGATGTTCGGGATATCACGCGTGACCACTTCCGGGCCCAGCTTGGTATCTCGGATATCGACAACGTAATCTTCTATATGTATGGAGGTATACCGGTCCTGCTGCACCAGCCGCTCTGAAATCAATATGGCGTCCTCATAATTACCGCCTTCCCAGGGTAAAAACGCCACCAATACATTTGTACCCAGCGCCAGTTCGCCCCCGTCAGTAGCCGGCCCATCGGCTAATATGGTGCCTTTTTCCACGCTATCGCCGACCGCAATGATCGGACGCTGGTTGATACACGTAGAGGCATTTGAACGTACGAACTTCATTAAAACATGTTTTTTCACCTTTCCGGTTTTCTCCAAAATATGGATCTCATCCCCGTCAGCGCGGATGACTTTCCCCGGCTGGTCAGCGACGATCACCTGTCCAGAATCACAGGCCGCTTTCCGTTCCATGCCGGTACCGACCAATGGTGCTTGCGGCGCAATAACCGGAACTGCCTGGCGTTGCATATTTGAGCCCATCAACGCACGGACAGCATCATCATGCTCCAAAAACGGAATAAGAGCTGTCGTGACGCTGATGATCTGGTATGGCGCGACATCCATATAGTCAATCCGCCAGACATGGTCAGCAGTCGGCTCCCCATGCAGCCGGACTTCAGCTTTATCGGTCAGGAAATATCCGTCAGCATCAAAAAGCGTGGTCGCGGCGGTGGTGACATATTGCTCCTCAATAAACGCATCCATATATTCGACCTGGTTCGTCACCCTCGCTTTGATCGGGATAGTTTTCCGGTCGACACTTTCCAGTTTCTTCGACAGCTCAGCCGTTATCTTGTCGCCTGCTTTTGCCACTGTCTGCTGGGTTCCATCCAAAATGTCTTCGCGCAAGATCTCCCCCTCTGTCTGTGATGCCTTGTTTGGTATATCATGGATCACCTTGCGGAAAGGCGTTTCAATAAAACCAAATTCATTGATGCGGGCGTAACAGGACAAATGGCCGACCAAGCCGATGTTCGGCCCTTCAGGCGTGGCGATAGGACAGATGCGGCCGTAATGGGTGCGGTGCACGACACGCACGTCAAACCCGGCACGTTCACGGGAAAGGCCGCCCGGACCCATGGCTGACAAGCGGCGCTTGTGTTCCAATTCAGCGAGCGGGTTGGTCTGGTCCATAAACTGGGACAGCTGGGACGACATGAAAAATTCTTTGATCGAACCGATGATCGGCCTGGCGTTTATCAGCTGATTCGGGGTCAGGGTGTTCAGATCCAGTGTGGACATGCGGTCCTTGATGATGCGCTCCATCCTGGCCAGACCGATACGGAACTTGTTCTGGACCAACTCGCCGATGGCGCGGACGCGACGGTTGCCCAAATGGTCGATATCATCGGATTCTTTCTGGGAATTATTCAGGTCGATAATCTCCTTGATAATGGCCACCAGATCCTCCTTTTGCAGGACACGGTACTCTTTCTTGTTCGGGAAATCAAAACGGAACCGCTGATTCAATTTGTAGCGGCCGACCCGCCCGAAGTCATACCGGTCAAAGCTGAAAAACATCTTATAGATAAGCTCACGGGCGTTGTCGAT
>Ga0172379_10007560_pt1 | contig 14061 bp, 12 predicted proteins | sample GrowelOW334metaG_FD_119756 | JGI IMG/M metagenome (GOLD analysis project Ga0172379, IMG submission 119756) | Groundwater microbial communities from an aquifer near a municipal landfill in Southern Ontario, Canada - Groundwater well OW334 metaG | ecosystem: Environmental > Aquatic > Deep... | reverse complement strand
TACCCCTGCTTTGGTTGAGGATATTACAGTAGAGTATTACGGTCAAAAACTTCCCATTAAGCAGATGGGGTCAATTTCGGTTGTTTTACCAAGAGAGATACAAATAACCGTTTGGGATGCTTCGGCAGTAAATGCGATTGCCAAAGCCGTTTCTAATGCTCTTAATCTGTCCGCCTCTCCAGACGGCAACACTGTTCATGTTAATCTTCCTTCTTTAACTCAAGAAAGAAAGGATGAAATTATAAAAATGATTAAAGCTAAAACAGAGGATACCAGAATAAAATCAAGAAATGCCCGAGACGACATAAAAAAGAAGATAAATGATCAGGAGAAATCGGGAGAAATTACTGAGGACGAGAGGTTTAAGATTTCTGAAAATATTCAAAAAGATATAGATAAATTTAACAAAGAGGTTGATGAAATTTTAGAAAAGAAAATAACCGAGATAAACGAATAATTTATGTTTTTAGATATTTTGATATTTATAGCGGTTCTGGCGGTTTTGGTTCTGGTTCATGAATTTGGGCATTATTTGGTTGCCAAAAAATCTGGGATGTATGTTGAAGAATTTGGATTCGGGTTTCCTCCTCGCTTATTTGCCTGGAAAAAAGGAGAAACCGTCTGGAGTGTCAATCTTATTCCTCTGGGAGGATTTGTTAAGATAGCCGGAGAGGATAATGAAACAGGGGAAGGGGAAAAGGGTAAAGAGAAAAGTGAGCAAAATTCAACAGAAACTGATATTTTGATAGAAAAAAAAGAAATAGAGATAACCACTCAAGGAGAAATTTACGAAAAGGATATATTTATTGAAGAAAAATTCTTTCCAAATAAAGAAGAAAACTTTCAAGGAAAGTTTTTTAATCAGAAACCATTTTGGCAGAGAGCTTTGGTTTTAATGGCGGGTGTGATAATGAATTTTATTTTTGGCTGGATTCTTTTAGCTGTTGTTTTTGGATTTGGAGTAGAAAAATCTCTTTTAGTTTTAAATGTCGCTTCTGATTCTCCGGCGGAAGAATCGGGAGTAATGTCCGGGGACAAAATATTGGATTTTAGCGATGTAGAAAGTTTTGTATCTTTTGTTTCTCAAAACAAAGGGAAAGAAATAACTTTTTTTATTGAAAGACAAGGAGACAAAAAAGAAATAAAAGTTATCCCAAGAATAGAAGCTCCTGCTGGTCAAGGGGCTACCGGAGTGGAGTTGGGGATTAGCGGAGTTGGTAAAATGCCCTTTTTTCAAGCTATCTGGGAATCGTTAAAGTCGGCTGCCGGAATGTTTGTTTTTATATACGTTATGCTTTTTAAGCTTATTGCTAGTATATTTACCGGAGGGGATTTGTTTTCCCAAGTGTCAGGACCGATTGGAATATTTAAAGTTACCTCGCAGGCCGCTTCCTGGGGATTTTTATCTCTTCTTAATCTGGTGGCTCTAATATCTATTAACTTGGCGGCCATAAACATATTTCCATTTCCGGCTCTGGACGGGGGACGACTGGTTATACTTACTGCCGAAAAAGTTAAAGGAAAGCCGGTAAGCGCTTCTTTCCAACAAATTATCAATGGAATCGGATTTGCTCTTTTGATATTATTGATTATATTTATAAGTATTCAGGATATTAGAAAATTTTTCTAAAATTTATGCTACAATCTCAACTCCCAAATTTCATAAGAAAAGAATTTCCAAAAGATGAAGAATCATATAACGCCAAGATTTTAATCAGGGCGGGATTTATTGAAAAATTAATGGCCGGAGTTTATTCATATTTGCCTCTAGGAATTAAAGTTCTTAAAAAAATTGAAAATATTGTCAGGGAAGAAATGAACAAAATCGGAGGTCAGGAGATTCTGATGCCGGCTTTTTCTCCAAAAGAAAATTGGGAGAAAACGGGGAGGTGGGATGGTTTAGATGTTTTATTTAAGGTAACCTCTCGTGACAAAAAAGAATACGCTCTTGGTCCTACTCACGAAGAAATAGTTGTACCTTTATCACAAAAAGCAATTTTTTCTTATAAAGACATGCCTTTTGGTTTGTATCAGATACAGACCAAATTTAGGGATGAGCCAAGGGCTAAGTCGGGAATTTTACGAGGCAGAGAATTTCTTATGAAAGATCTTTACTCATTTCATACCGATGAAAAAGACCTTGATAAATACTACCAAAAAGTCATAAAGGCCTATAAAGCCATGTTTAAGCGGCTCTCTTTGGATGCCAAATTAGTTGAGGCCTCGGGAGGAACATTCTCAAAATACTCACATGAATTCCAGGTCTTTTGTGAAGCCGGGGAAGATAAGGTTATTTACTGCAAAAAATGCCACTTTGCCCAAAACAGCGAAATAAATACATCAAAGAAAGGCGACTTATGTCCAAAATGTAAATCTTCTTTGGAGATTTTATCTGGAATTGAAGTGGGAAATATATTTAAATTAAATTCAAAATATTCAGAACCATTTTCTTTAAAGTACAGGGACAAGGACGGTAAAGAAAAAATTGTTTTGATGGGTTGTTATGGAATGGGGGTTTCTCGTTTGATGGGAACAATTGCTGAAGTTTTCCATGATGACAAAGGACTCATCTGGCCAAAAGAGGTAGCCCCATTTGATTTTCATTTGATTGCCCTAGGATCTTATCCTAAAGCTACAAAAATTTATAAGGACTTAGAAAAACTTGGCGCTCAAGTTCTTTTTGACGACAGAAAGGAGAAAAGCGCTGGAGAAAAATTTGCCCAAAGTGATTTAATCGGAATTCCAATTCGTCTAGTTGTGAGCCAAAAAACTGGCAGTAAAATTGAATTTAAAGAACGAAAAAGCCGCATTGTCAAGCTGGTTGATTTTTCTTATTTAAAAAGATATTTTAATAGAGCAAAATAATTTATGTCACTATTTGATAGGTTTAAAACTGATATAGGGATAGATTTGGGGACAGCCAATACTCTTGTCTATTTAAAAGGTGAGGGGATTATATTTAATGAGCCGACAATAATTGCTGTTAACAACAAAACTGGCCAAGTTTTGGCTATAGGAAAAGAAGCCCAAAAAATGCTTGGCAGAACACCGGCTCACATAGATGTCATTAAACCGCTTGTAAACGGGGTTATTTCTGATTTTATTATGACTCAAGAAATTCTTAAGTATTATCTTAGACGGGTAAAAAAAGATTCTTTATTTAACTATATTAGAGCAGTAGTGGCTATACCTACAAACTTAACCGAGGTGGAAAGAAAATCGGTTGAAGATGCCGTTGTTTCGTCCGGGGTTTCTAGCGTTTATCTTCTGGAAGAACCCATAGCGGCTGTTCTTGGCGCCAATCTTCCCATAGATGAGCCAACAGCCAATATGGTTATTGATACTGGAGGAGGAACTACCGAAATTGCGGTCATTTCTATGGGCGGAGTGGTTGTTTCAAGAAGTTTGAAAGTTGCCGGGGATAAATTCACTCAAGACATAATTAGAATGGTCAGAGACGAGTTTAGGATGGCCATAGGAGAACCAACTGCCGAGAATATAAAAGTACAGATAGGTTCCGTGTTGCCTTATGGAGAAAAATCTGAGGTGGTGATAGGAGGAAGAGATTTATCTTCTGGACTTCCCAAAGAAGTGGTTGTTAAAGAATCGCAAGTTAGATTATCTCTTTTGCCGTCAATGAAACAAATTATTGATGCTATTAAAGATACAATTGAAAAAACTCCCCCGGAATTGTCAGGAGATATACTAAGAAGAGGAATTTATATTTCTGGAGGTGGAAGTTTAATAAGAGGATTTGAAGATTTAATTGAAAAAGAAATAGCAGTAAAAGCCATTAGAGTTAGCGATCCCTTGACTTGTGTGGTTAGAGGAACCGGAATGGCGGTTGAGAGTATAGACAGATACCAAAATCTTTTCGCCGTTTCCATAAAGCCGATTAATTTAGAATAAGATTTTATCTCCAACGCTTTGGTCGGAGTTATAAAATCTTACCCCCTCACTCATTGTAGCAATGCCTCGGGTGATAACATAAGATAGAGACGAATGTCGCCTTATGGGCTCTATCTTGGGTACTAACTCATTAACTTTGTATCAATGAGTGAGGGGGTGCTCAAAATTATAGTTAAATTTTGAAAAAAGAAGAATATTGTAAAAATTTAAATAATTATGGCATGAAATATTTTTTCAGCGCTCTGGTAATTTTATTGATTATTTTGATTATCTCTCCCTTGGCGCTTAATAAACCGTCCGGTTTTTTTGATAATGTCTCAAAAATTTTTAAAATCGGGTCCTTGGTTGAAGAAAACACTCTTTTAAAATCAGAAAATCAGGGCCTTAGAAATGAAATAAATAGAATTACTGCAAAAACAGATAATTTGGAAGGAAATTATATTCTAGCCAAAGTTTTTTCTCTATACCCTTTTAATACCAAGAGTCGGTTATATATTAATATCGGAAGCGACTTAGGAGCTAATAAAAACGAGGCGGTCCTTATTGATGGCGGAGTTATTGTAGGAAAAATATCCAATGTTAATCAAAAAACTAGTGAAGTAATAACTTTGTTTGACCCATCTTTTTCTTTACCGGTAAGAATAGGGTCACAAGAAATTGACGGTTTACTTGAAGGAGGATTAAGCCCTAAGATATCATTCGTTGACAAAACTAAGAGCATTAATCCGGGGGATGAAATATTTTCGTCTTCCAAAGATTTCTCCTATGGATTATTTGTCGGCACAATCGGTTCGGTTGGAGAAAGCTCTTCTGGGGCTTTTTTGGAAGCTACCGTTGATCTGCCTTATTCTCTTACAAATCTTAGGAATATTTGGGTGGTAAATTCCATTGATCAAGATGGCCAATAAACATATTTTTCAGAAAAAGAATTTATTATTGGGATTGGCTTTTTTGTTTTTATTTCTTCTTATATTTTATCTTGATTTTTCTTTCTTAAATGTAAAAGCCAATTTGGGATTAATTTTGGTTGTGTCTTTGGGTTTCTTTATGTCCGATATTTTTGATTTTCTATTTTTTCTTTTACTGGGGTCATGGCTAGTTAAATTTTCTCCTTTTTTCTCTGGTGAAATAATATTTCTTATTGTCGTCGGGACGTTGACGTTTTTTGCTCTTAAATTTTTGTTTTTCAGGCGCGATTTATGGATTTTTATCTTACTTGTTTTTATTTTTCAAGTTATTTTTTGGTTTATCTTTGGGGGACTAGAGCATCTTAATATCTTTGGTTTTGTTGTAGAATTTGTTTATAATGGCTTATTATCTTGTTTGTTCTTTTTCTTAGGATTATGGCTAGAAAAGAGATTTTCTTAGAAGATGCGATTTTAGACGATTTTTCCCAAGGCCTAGAAGCAGTGGAAAAACCGGTCTCTTTTTCTGTATTTAAAATTGTTGGGCTCATAATTTTTGCAGTTATTTTATTGTTTGCTTTAAGGTTTATCTATATTGGGTTTGGTAGTGATTTTTATAAAATCAGAGCTTTGGCCAATGCAGGACAAGAAATTATTTTAACAGCTCCAAGGGGAGCCATCTATGACAGATACGGGACATCTTTAGTTGCTAATAATCCCAGTTTTGACGCGGTCTTATCTCTTTCTCAACTTTTAAAAAGAAGAGATGAGTTAGATGACCTTTTGGAAAAAATAAATATAATAGTTCCTTTTGATAAACAGACCGTAAGAGATTCAATTCTATCAGCCAATTTAGAGAGGCAATCCCATATTACTCTTTTAAAAAATATATCTTTAGAACAGAGTTTAGCTATAAAGAATCTCAATTTTGATTTTCTTTTAGTAGAAAACAATTTTTCCAGGAGATATATTGACGGAGAGGTTTTTTCGCACGTATTAGGTTATGTGGGATTGGTGAGTCGCAACGATCTAAAGACCGACGAAAGTTTTGATTTGAATGATGAGATAGGCAAAAGCGGTTTGGAAGCATACTACGACAAATATCTTAGAGGTAAAAAAGGAAGCGCGGTATTTTTTAAAGATGCTTTGGGAAATACCATTGAAGAGAAAAAATTTTCCGATCCTGTTTCGGGCAGTAGTTTAACCACTACCTTAGATGCCGATTTACAGAGGTTCTTTTATACAGAACTTAAAAATCAACTTAATTTTTTAGGCAGAAAATCAGGAGCCGGACTTATTATGGATCCATCAAATGGAGAAATTCTTTCCATGGTGAGCTTGCCAAGTTTTGACAATAATGACCTCTCATCATCTCTTTTCTCTGATTCCCTCAGGCCGACATTTAACAGAATAATTTCAGGAATTTATAGTCCTGGATCTACCATCAAACCGTTGGTGGCTTTTGGGGCTTTAGAAGAAAAAGTAGTTGATCCCCTTTATTCAATCTTTTCTGCTGGATACATAGAGATTCCCAATCCCTATTTCCCAGACAAACCATCAAGATTCGTTGACTGGAAAGCGCATGGTTGGGTTAATCTATATTCAGCTTTGGCCCGTTCCAGCAATGTTTATTTCTACGAGGTTGGGGGAGGATTTTCCTCCAAAGGCGGATCCGCCTCGGGCGGAGAAAATCTAAAAGGTCTTGGAGTTTATAGATTGATAGATTATTGGAAAAAGTTTTTGTTGGATAAAAAAACCGGTATAGATATTGTTGGTGAATCGGTTGGAATCTTACCAGACCCGGAAAAAAAAGAGGAAAGGACGGGTCAAATTTGGAGAATAGGAGATACTTATAACGTTTCCATAGGCCAGGGAGATTTAATGATTAGCCCGTTGGCTCTTTTAAGATATGTATCAGCCATTAATTCTAAGGGGAAATTTTTTAATCCTTATTTAGTAAAGGAAATTAAAAATAATTCCGGAGGAACTGTTTTTGTCAGAAATTCATCTTATGATTTAATGGAATTTTCCGATGCCAATAATTTTTCCGAAGTTGAAAAAGGAATGATAGATGGAGTAGAAAAAGAATATGGGACGTCTCATATATTAAATAGTATTCCTTTAAAAATTGCCGCTAAAACCGGAAGCGCTCAGGTAGAAAACAACGCTAAAGTAAACGCATTTTTTGTTGGCTACAACTTATTGCCGACTAACGTGGACGGAACGCAAACAAACATAGCACCTAAGCAAATTGCCGTCTTAGTTCTGATTGAAGATGCTAAAGAAGGTAGTTTAAATGCCGTTCCGGTAGCTAAAAAGGTCTTTGAATGGTATTATGAAAACAGATTAAAATAATTATGCAAAGTTCCGAATTTCGTTATCACACTACAACAGGAGAATGGGTTTTAATTAATTCCAAGCGTGACAAAAGGCCCAACGAACTTAAAAAGAAAAAAGTTTTTAAAAGAAAACCCTCTCCCATAAACTCTTGTCCGTTTGAGAATCCTCAAAAAAATGGTAATAGATCTCCGTATTTTTGGTTTCCTGAAAAATTACCATTAAAAAATTGGCAACTTCAGATTGTTGAAAATAAATTTCCAGCTGTCTACGATGATCCTAAAAGTTCTGTCAAAATAGAAAAGAAAGGGATTTATGAAACAATTCCTGGGTTTGGATACCATGATTTACTTATCACTAGAGATCATTTCAAGTCATTCCCAGACTTAAGCAATCAGCAAGGGTTAGATGTTCTTTTAGCTTTTCAAAAAAGATACAGACAATTAGCTCTGGATAAAAGAGTTAAGTATATTTCCTTGTTCAATAACTGGGGAGCGCAAGCCGGAGCTTCTATCTTTCATCCTCACTATCAAATTTTAGCCCTGCCGGTAGTTTCTCATACAATCAGGAGATCTTTAGATTCTTCATTTGAGCATAATAAAAAACACCATCGCTGTATTCATTGTGAAATCATAAAAAGGGAAGCAAGCGATAAAAAAAGAATAGTTTTTCAAAATAAAAAAGTCATTGCTTTCACTCCATTTGCCTCAAAGGAGCCATTTCAAATAAATATTTTTTTAAAGAAGCACTCAGCTTATTTTGAAGATGAAAGTTTGGTAAATCTTTCTTGGATGAGTAAGACGTTAAAGCAAGTTTTGGGTTTTCTTAAAAAAAAGATAAACGACCCAGATTATAACTTTTTTATACATACAGCTCCGGTTTTCCAGAAAAATAAGCATTTTCACTATCATTGGCACATTGAAGTAGTGCCAAAGTCCAATATTTCTGCTGGGTTTGAATTGGGCACAGGAGTTGAAATAAACTCTGTTTTTCCGGAAGAAGCAGCTCGTATTTTAAGAAAAAGTATCTAGTATCTTGTAGCTAGTATTTAGTATGACTAAAAAAATATTTGAAAATAATAAAAGATTTATACAAAATACAAGTTCCTTCACCCTTGTAGAACTCCTCGTTGTCATAGGTATCCTAGCAGTCCTGACAACCGCAGTCGTTATCATCCTCAATCCTACTGATTATCTTGCTCAAGCCAGAGACTCTAGAAGGTTAAACGACCTCTCTCTCCTCAATAACTCCCTCCAGAACCTAGAAGTCATAGACCCCACCCTTTCCTTTGGAACATCTCTTACCGTCTATATCTCCATCCCAGATGATGCTTCTTCTACCTGTGGAACCTTAGGATTACCAGCTCTCCCTCCTACATACACATACAACTGTGTCTCAACAGCTAATCTCACCAAAACAAATGGAACAGGTTGGGTTCCTGTCAACTTTACTACTCAATCTATTGTTCAATTATCTGCTCTTCCTATAGATCCTACTAATGAAGCTTCTACTGGAAATTATTATACATATATGCCTGGTGGATCTTGGAAATTGGCGGGTAACTTGGAATCTTCAAAGCATGCTTTAAAAGCAGTTAATGACGGAGGTGGTGATCCTCTACGTTATGAAATTGGAACTTCAAATACAACCATTCCCAATCCTTATATTGCGTTTTGGTATAAGGCCGATACTGGCGTGCAGACAAGCGGAAGTAACGTTACTCAATGGGATGATCAAAGCGGTTTTACGCGACACATGACCCCAGGAGCGGGAAATTTCACTTTAGTCAACAGCGTTCAAAATGGAAAACCGGGAGTAAAAGGGGCAACGAGCGCCTATTTAAAAATAGATGATTTTGATTATGACAGATCAAAAATTTCCATATTTGCCTCAATAAAAGCAGTTGGATTAGGAGATTCCAGTACAGTAATGGCCCATTTCAACGACATCCTTTCTTTGGCGGCATGGAGAATTAGTCAAACATCATCTATTGTTAACGGTTTTGAAAGTATGTTTTCTCAGAGTGGAAGTTGGGCTGGGTTAAAGCAGGTTTGGCAATACGGATCACTTTCAAACATTTCTTACATTTTGTCTTTTATATTTAACAATGGAGAATCAAATTTTCGAAAAAATGGGTCAGAAAACGGAAAAATTAGGTATGTCTATGATTCATTTAGTTTAATATTCCCTGCTAATGGTCCAATTATATTAGGTAATACTTTTACGGGATATTTTCTTGAAGTAATGGCTGTTATTGGAAAAGAAATATCTGAAGCTGATACCATTAAAATAGAAAATTATCTTAATTCTAGATGGGCTGTGTACTAATTATATATGGTTTCTGATTGGTGGTATGTGATATACTAAAAATCATGGAATCCTACGAAAAAATTGCAAGAATTTTAAGAACCGACAAAGACGTTATAAAAAACGTTCAGGATAAACTTGGTAAAATTACAGGCAAATCCAGAATGCTTGATGAAATTTGTGGTGATAATGAGGCAATAATGCTGGAAAAGTTAATCTTTCTTGGTCTTGATAAAAATTCCAGCGCCAAACAAATTTTTGATGCGCTTATAGAAAAAATAAACAGAGACGACAAAACCCTTAATTCGGTTTTAGGAAATCCCTGCCATTTTGAAGTTGGTGGATGTGAAAAGATAATTGAGGCAGTTAGTTCTGTTTCAGGGAAAAAAGATGGGTTTTTTATAAAAAAAGACAAATTCATTGAGATTCTGGAAAAAGAACCACCTAAAAAAATTCTTTCTGCGCTTGGTTATCAAAGCGTTTCAGAGATGCTCAAAAAAGAGGATTGGAGGGAAGTAGCTAGTGCTCTTAGATTTGTGGAAGGAGCTGAGTGGATAAATATGTTTTTTATCAGGCACTATCAAGATTTGTCCAGTAGCGATTTTGAAATAAGGCCAATTGAAATTATTCCAATTAGTGATAGATGGAAAGAATTGGCTCAAAAATTTGTTGAGAAAAAATATCATAACATTAGCCATTTAAAAGAATTGGGAATAATATTTGTCATTCCTATATCTTTGGATATTCCGGGAGAACTCATAAGAACTGTGGCTCTCTTGTTCCACTATATTAACGAAGTATCATTTTATTCGGATATTTTCTCCGCCATAGGCGGATCCGCCTCGGGCGGAAAAAAGATAATAAATAATAACTTTTTTGAAGATTTTTCCTCTCTTTTAAGAGGCGACGTAATTGATTCTAAGGACTTAATAAAAGAAGGAGATTGGATGGTTACTCAAAGATATTTAGCTAAGGATGACGAAAATGACTGGCGGTTATTTTACCCTCATGTTAACCCGGAGGCCTTGCATTGGGAAAAAGCGGAAAAGAATGTTGTTGAACTGGCGAAAAAATATGGTCTGGATGGAAATTTTGCCTTTTGGGCGGGGCTGAATTGGATAGGCGATTACTTCCCAACCGATACTGGAATAGAAGTTTTGGTCAGTTTTAACCTGATAGACACATCTATGGCTCTGGTTAAAAAAGTTGAAATGATTAAGTATCTTTATCATCACCAGGAGTCACTATGGAATAAAATATTCTCTTCCTATTTTGGGGAAGAAAAAATGGAAGAAATGACTAAAGAGAATATCACTAAAGGATTTATTAGTTTATAATAAGATTATGCAAACACTACGAGAAATAATAAAAGATGCTCAGTTACACAATGTAGCTGTTGGACATTTTAACATCTCCGACTTGGCGGCTCTTAAGGGGATTTTTGATGCTTCCTATGCTTTAGAACAGCCCGTTATTATAGGAGTTTCAGAGGGGGAAAGAGATTTTATAGGCATAAAACAAGTTGTGGCTCTTATAAGAAGCTTAAGAGAAGAATTCAATTTTCCTATCTTTCTTAACGCTGACCATACTCATTCTTTTGAAAAAATAAGAAAAGCTGTAGAGGCCGGATTTGACGCAGTTTTATTTGATGCCGGAAAAGAAAATATTGAAGAAAATATAAGAGAGACAAAAGAAGTTGTTAATTTTGTCAAAGAATATAATCAGAAAAATAATTGTGATGTTTTGGTGGAGGGGGAGCTAGGATATATTGGTTCTGGATCAATTATTTTGGATAGAATCCCGGAAGGTGTTTCTGTTAAAAAAGAAGATTTGACTAAACCCGAAGACGCCAAAAGATTTATAGAAGAAACGGGAATAGATTTACTGGCCCCGTCTTTAGGAACTTTGCATGGAATGTTTTCCGATGCTTCCGACCCAAATCTTGATGTGGAAAGAATAAAAGAGATAAAAAGTATGGTTGATGTTCCCATGGTTTTACACGGGGCTTCGGGGGTATCCAACGAACAATTAAAACTGGCTGTTTTGGCAGGAATATCGGTTGTTCACATAAATACGGAGCTTAGAACTGCTTGGAAAAGAGGTTTAGATTTAGCTCTCTTGTCTCGTCCCAACGAAATTGTCCCTTATAAGATACTTCCCGAAGTAGTCCATGAAGTGGAAAAAGTGGTATCGGATAAAATAAAAATACTAAGTGGCGTATAACTGGGCGTCGTATACCGAATACAGAAGAAATGATTGAATTTATAAAATCTAAACTTAAGAAGCATTTGTTCTATCCCGGTATACGGTATACGGTATACGATACCCGTTCCTTCACTATGGGTGAGCTTTTGACAACAGTTGGTATCATAATCGTTCTTTCGGCGGCCACAGTTATTATTTTAAATCCAGTTTCTTTTATACAAGAAAGCAAGGATGCCAGAAGAATATCTGATTTAAACAACCTTAAAATTGCCGTTGAAAAATATAAATACTCAGGATTGGGTAATTTGTCTTTAGGTAGCGTTAATACTTTATATATTTCCATCCCCGATTCTTCTACAACATGCGCAAACTTAGGACTCCCCGCAATTTCGGGGTGGTCTTATAAATGCGCTCCTGCGTCAACTTTAAAAAATGTTGATGGAACCGGTTGGATTCCAATTGATTTTACTAGAATAACATCGGTTGGACCTTTCATATCCGATCTTCCCATAGATGAAACCAATGCCGTATCCACATCTAATTTTTATGCTTATGCTGTGGATAGTAATGGCGGATATATTTTAACCGCTCTTTTGGAATCAGAAAAAAAGATAAAAGAAGTTGCTTCAAGTGATGGAGGTGGAGATCCTGTCAGATTTGAAGCTGGCATGAATCTTTCTTTGTCACCCAATAACCCAAGATTATGGCTCAAGGCCGATTCTCTAAATCTTTCTGATAATGATCCAATTTCAACTTGGGATGACTTGTCCGGAAACAATAACGATGCCGTACAAAGTAATGTAAGTTATAAACCAATTTTTAAAGCCAACCAAGTCAGTGGAAAACCGGCAGTTCAGTTTGATGGAGCAAATGATTCTTTGGCGGGAGGAGCCCTGGGAGTAAGTGGTTCTGGTGCTTCTTCTTTGTTTCTTGTCGGCAAAAGCCTCGCTTCTTATGGTGATGGAGCTAGATTTCTTTCTTTTGGATCAATTGCCGGAACAGAAGGCACAATCAGAATCTTTATGTATAGAAACAGCCCTTTTCAGTCATTCGTTTTTTATCCAGGTGGTTATCTTCAGTTTAATGAAGCCGGTCTTTCTTCCAGCAATTTCGGAATTCTATTCGTGTCTAATAATTCGGGAGATAGATACCGAGACTCAATTTTTAGGTATAACGGTCAAATAGGTTCTATTTATACTTGTGATTCTTGTAACGCCGTTCCTAATCTTACCGATGAAATTTATACAATTGGCGGGACACCCAGTGCTAATTCACAAATGGCTGAGATTATAGTATATAACAGAGCTCTTTCTGATAATGAACGCGAAAGTGTAGAAAAATATTTAGACGGTAAATATTCTTTATACTAAAAATTATAAAAAATAACGGATGCATAAATAGCTTGATTTTTAGTTGTTTTTATATTATTCTCCTTAGGCATTTATGTTAGAAATAATAGCTCAAAAAAGAGAAATATTAGGAAAAAGATTGGAAACCCTTTTAGACCAAGGGCTTGTTCCGGCAGAAATTTACGGCCAGGGATTTGAGAATATTCACCTGTCTGTTCCCATAAAAGAATTTTCCAAGGTATTTAAAGAAGCTGGAGAAAACAGCATTGTTAATGTTGTTATAGAAGGAAAAACCGTTCCGGTTCTTATTTATAATGTTCAAAAAAATCCGCTTAACGACAGTTTTATCAGTATTGATTTTTATAAAGTTAATATGGATAAAAAGATAACTGCCGACATCCCTATAAAATTCATTGGAGAAGCTCCGGCTGTTAAAGAAAAAGGAGGCACCTTAGTTAAAGCTCTTGAAAAGATAGAAGTAGAAGCCCTACCATCTGATTTGCCACAATTTATAGAAATTGATTTATCTTCTCTTGTTGATCTGCACCAAAGCTTACATATCAAAGATATCAAAATATCCGATAAAATAGAAATTCTTGATGAGTTGGAAAGTGTTATTGTCACTATAGCTGAACAGATGAAAGAAGAGGTCGTTGAAGCTCCTCCTGTTACAGAAGGTGCTGAGCCAATAGAAGGTCAACCTCAAGAAGGAGGGCAAGAGGCCTCTACTACCACTCCAGAACAAGAAAAGTAAAAACTCTTATAAAAGGGTTTTTATTTTGCTATTTATTCGTTATAATATATAAAGGGACAGCCCTGATTTTATGATGTATAAACGCATTCAGGACATAGTTAAAAAATCGGAAGATACCAGCAAAGGAAGGTCTAATTTCAACAGAATTAATCTTTCTTATTTGGGAACCAAAACAATCGTTGTTCCTTTGAAGAAGATATCTGTTTTTGTGATTATATCTTTTGCTATATTCTCCTTTATTTTGGGTTCAGCTTATGCCCCTATAAACAATGGCTATCTTTTTGCCGCTTCAAGT
>Ga0172379_10007559_pt1 | contig 14063 bp, 8 predicted proteins | sample GrowelOW334metaG_FD_119756 | JGI IMG/M metagenome (GOLD analysis project Ga0172379, IMG submission 119756) | Groundwater microbial communities from an aquifer near a municipal landfill in Southern Ontario, Canada - Groundwater well OW334 metaG | ecosystem: Environmental > Aquatic > Deep... | reverse complement strand
CCGCTTTCCAATAACAAATATTTTTCTCCGTCAGTCAATTGAAAAACTTTTTGCAATAAATCGACTGATGCCGGAGCCTGTTTTAGCAAAATTTTTAAAGCGGAATTGGTAACAATCGCTTGCCCGTATTGAGAGAGCAAAAAATCATTGACGTCTTGCGTAATGGTAGTAACTCCCAAATAATATTTACGACAACGTTTGACCAGCGCGTAAATAAACCGCGCCGAATCTTCGTGTTGCATAAGCCACCACGCTTCATCAATAACCAAAATTCTTTTTTTTACTTCCGAACGAACCACGTTCCAAATATAATTGATAATGTTATAAATAGCCATCGGACGAAGTTCATCTTCCAAGTCGCGTACACTAAAAATCACCAATTGATTGCCCATGTCAACATTGGTCGGAGAATTAAACAACCCGGAAAAGGTGCCATCCGTAAATTTTTTTAGACGCAAAGCCAAATCAGCCCCACCTTCCATGCCGTCCAAAACTTCGTACAGGTCTTGCATAATCGGTGGTTCCACTTTATTTAAATCAGCTTCCGGAGTGATATCTTTTTTGGCATAAGTTTCTATCAATGCGCGATCCAAAATAGAATCTTCCTGAAAAGTAATCTCCCCGATCATAATTCTTAATAAACCTTTGAGCGTTATCACCGCACTTCTGATAACATCGGCAGTGCTCATATCACCCATTTTGCGAGGCAAATCAAACGGATTGATTTTGCTATCAGAATTCAAAGAAATATTGACATAAGTTCCTCCGACTGCGTCGCACAAACTCTTGTATTCTCTTTCCGGATCAATAATAATAACATCCGTGCCCATCATCAAACTACGCAAAACTTCCAACTTGATGGCATAACTTTTGCCCGCGCCGGAAGTGGCAAAAACGCAAGAATTGGCATTTTGCAAAGAAAAACGATCAAAAAGAATCAAGCTGTTATTATGTCTGTTGATGCCGAATAAAATTCCCGAATCCGAAGTTAATTCAGAAGAAATAAACGGAAAAGAGGCGGCAATCGGCGAAGAGTTCAAATTGGCCGTTACCATAATCTCATCATTGCCTAGCGGGATGGTGGCGTTAAAACCTTGTTCAGCTTGATAAAAAACTCTTTTGGAAATAACGGAACGGGTGCCCAAAATCGTCTCGATATCTTCGGTCAACATGTCCAGTTTTTCTTTGCTTTCTTCATAAAGAGTAATATAAAGAGCAAATTGAAAAAACTGCTCCGTCCCTTGGGTAATATCATCACGTAATTTTTCAATATCTTGCAGGGCTGTTTGGCGCATCGGATCACGCGGAGCGCCTTTTTCTTCGTCGGCCATAAGCTGAGCCATAATCACGCCAACTTTGTTGCGCAACTGCTTCAAGACCAATTTTGTTTCCATTGGATAAAAAAACATGCTGATGTCCAAAGTCGAATTGTAATTCAAAACAGGAGAAAACCAACCGACCGCAATATAACGTGGATAAGTCATGACAAAAATGGTCCGCGCATAAGTCGAGCCGACTTTGACGTAATCGGGAGTAACTTCAAAAGATTCCGGAGCGATAATATCCAAAACCGAAGTCAACCCAAGCCGGTACTGTTTTTCTTGTTCAATGGAAACAACTTCGTTTTCAGAACTTTTTTTCATTGTCGCAATTTTTTGCGCTTCGGAAACAATCGGCTGGCTGTTTGTTTCTTGCGAAACTGGTTTGTTTTTTATATCCGCGGGATTGAACATATTTTTTTATTTCATGCTTGTTAAATTATCCTCGACCCGCAATTTTTCAATATTTCCCAGCTTTTGACTTTGACTGGTTTGCGGATTATACACTTCATAATAAAGCTCAATGAGACCCTGCGTGTCCAACCGTTGCGCCGTAATATCCATGGAGCTAACATTCATGCGCACATGTTCCACTCTTTGATTTAATTCATGCAAATAACTGTTAAATTTGTCCTGCTTCAGTTTTATCACTTTGCTTGGAGACAAAACCGAACTCATTCGACCAAGAAAACCCCTTTTCTTATCTTCAATCGGGCTGTACGGGATGACAATAAAAAATCTTTTACTCATGATATCATTCAAATCAATCAATTCCTTGACATAAGCTTTGTAATTGCTCACTTGTTTTTTGAGCAATTCGTTTGTTTGCGTCCGTTCTATTTCTTCGATTTTTTTTATATATCCGCCAATATCCAGTTTACGGGATTGAACAACGATTTGCAAAGGATAGTCAATATAATTTAAAAAAGAAACATATGAACTAACCAAGGCCGACTGTTCTTCTTCGCTTTTTAAAGCAAAATTAACACTCGAAGCGACCAAGACCGCTCTTAATGTTCCGTCTTTTAAAATAACCGTATCGTTTTTTATTTCAGCTATGTCCAAAAACATTTGCGTGGAAGTGGTAATTTTATTGCCCGCTAATTTTGCGCTTTGCATATTAAATAGTTATAAAAAACTTAAAAAGTAAGTGGTGAGTAGTGAGATTAAATTGTTCCTTGCTCCGTTGCCTGCCCTTCCGTAGCTCGCAGAGCGAAGAAGTGCTCAGTTTATTTTTTGCTCTACCCCATCCGCCTCATAAATACCCCCGGTATTAACGATTAAAGTCAAATCACGCAAACGAGAACCGGAGACATACGGCCGAACCGAAGGAGCAGTAACAATTTTTTTTATTTCACTCTCCACCAAATCTCCGGCTACCACAAAACTTATTCTATTCCAAACTCTTAACCTTGGTCTTTTTAATGTCTGCACAAAAGACAGAACAAAAAAATGTATCGGCCGGCCATTAACTCTGGCAAAAGCGAATAAAGAAAAAAAACACAAAGTCAAAATGGCAAAAAACAAAAAATAAGCAAAACTGAATATCTTGAACTCAATAAAACAAACAAAAATCGCGATAAGCATCAAAACAAACTGTCTGGTCGTAATCGGACCGATAATTTTGTCTTCGACATCAATAAACTGTGGTACCAAAAACTGTTCCATATTTTAATCATTTATGGCAATGTTAATTTTGCCAATCACTTCATACTCAGACAACATAATTACCGGCAAATTTTTTATTTGCCGATTTTTTATAACTTCGGCAATTGATTTTTTTTCGAACATCGCTTGCATGGTCATGGCCAAGTAAATTTGGTAAACCGACGATTTTTTCCAAGCATTACGTCCGGCAATTTTTTTTAATAATCCTTGACTCTGCAAAATTTCAAATTTATTAAGCATCTTGTCAAAAATTTGTTGCCCGGTTATTCCCAATTGACGAAAATTTTTAATATCCAATAATCCCAATTCTTCAATCGGACCGATCAATTTGTTGCCATGTAAACTTTTGATTGTTTCCATACTTGATTTTGGTTGTCTGTTTTCATTAATCGCAACCAAAGGTTTTTGCACACCATTATTCTTGGGCAAATTCGACGCCACAAAAGGCTGATTACTCACCTCTTTTTGAGGCAAATATTTGGTATAAGGTTCAGAAATAACAGTCGCCGGCGGTGGTGGCGCAAGCTGTTTTGACTGTTCACTTTTGGCAACAACCACTTGTCGACGAGTTCTGTGCAAACTGTCTCTGGCTTCGTCCACCACAGTTAAAATCAAAGCAACTTTATCTTTTGGAACATCCATTCCTCCGCTCAATTTTGGCAAAGACAACACATAAGACAATTCTTTGTCCGTTCTAATGTTACGAAAATACGTAGCTAACAAATTATTGAATCTCTTGGCCGTTTCCGGATCGCTAAACTGAATTTTTAATTTTTGGACAACTCGCGCGACCGTATCATCAATCGCGTTTTGATCAAACGTTCTTTTTTCACTCAATTCAACATCTTTTTTTATCTCATCATCATCATTTTTTAAACCGGCCAACAAAGCTTGCTTTATTTGTTCCAAATTGCCTTTTTCAATTTTTGGAAGAGCTGGCACGACTGTTCTTGGTTCCTCGCTGAATGAATGGCTTTTTTGCTTTTCACTCGGCTCCGTCGGCGTTAAAACAACTTCCTTTTGGGTTATTTCTTTTTTTGTTTGTCCGTTAAGCTTGAATTTTTGTTCAATTTCTTCAATAGAAAAAAAAGCTCCATCTTTGAAATATTTCATGACGCCATCTTTGTCTTTGACCAATAAATAATCGCTTGGAACATTCATATTAAAATTTGAAATTTATGACCATTTAAACTGATTATCGGAAAGATCAAAATAAGCCAGTTGCGAATATTGAATAAGCCCCACCGAACGCATTATATTTCCCAAATTAAGAGCCATTTTGGCACCCAATATTTCCGGCAAACCCAACCTTTCCAAAAAAATAAATTTCAGAAAATCTTGGATATAAACAGCCTCTTTTTGGTTAGCCGAGAAAGCTTGTTTTTTGTCTTGCAAATTATTACGCAAATAATAGCCTTCCAAAAGTTTGCTAAACCGAACATCGGCAAAAACAAGATCGTCCAAAATTCCTTGTTCGCACAAAACTTCCAGTCCGGCCAAAACCTGATATCTTTTGCGTCGCAAAAGCGCTTCTTCAAAATACTCGGCCACGGGCATCAGTTCTCCCCTGGTCGCCAAAAATAAAGATTTTTTTTCTTGGTCGATTTTTTGCCGTTCAGCGGAATCTTCGGCCAAAACTTTTGTCAAATCAATCGGCTTGGTCGTTTTTGCTTCTCCGCTTTTTGATATCTGATTATCAAAAGAATTCTCTTGCTCTTTGAACTCAGAAGCTTGTTCTTGTAAATATTTCATCAACTCCGCATAGTCTTCCTCATTATAAGGGAATATATACAGATCGGCCATATCCATTTTTTCGGCATTGCTATAAAAATTTTTCAAGGCGACAAAAATTTTTAATAAATTATCAAGACGACTTTTTTCTTCGGCCGACAAAGATTTTACATTTGGAGAACTAATCAAGTATTGACTTCGTTTTATCGTGCTGTTGGTTTCTTCGATTCCGGCATAATGAATGAAGTCAGCCAACCAATTACCAATGGTCGGATCAACCGATTCCGAATTTACAGTTATTTTTTTGTCAGTCAATCTTTCATTGTTTTTGTACAAAACATCCAATAATTCCTTTTGGAATACTTTTTGTTCTTCATCTTCAAAAAGAACCCCAAACATCCGAATATTCAAATCAAGTTTTAATCGATAGTTCTCAATCTCCAAAATTTCTAAAAGCATTCCACCAAAAACTCTCTTGGCTGACTGTTTTTCTTCGTCCAGTTTTTCTAAAAAGACAGCCTGATTTTCCGTCAGTTTTTTTTCCAAATACTCATCCATGTTTTCTTTTTGTCGATCAGTCTGTGGGACAACCAAAAGCTCTTTTTCTTCCTCTATTTCTCTCAACTTTTTCTGTTGATCCTCCCTCACCTCTTTTTGCGCTTGTTGCAAAAACTTGTCCGCCAAGGGCTGATAAAAATCCACCGCCCCCCCGACTGAAACCAGAACCGCTTCAACCTTATTGGAAAAATATTCGCTAAAAGCCAACAATTTGCGACCGCAAACTTCCAGACAAATTTTTTTGGCAAGCTCGTCATTGGCCGGCAATCTTTTTTTGATTTCGGAAAACAAATTTTCTAACCCGATTTTTTTTTCAAAAACTTCGGACAACAACAAAGTCAATCCGGCCAATTGGCCTATTGTCAACTGATTTTCTCGAGCCACGGTCATATTAATTTCCGAGCTTGCCTCAGTTGCCAATAATTCATTTATTTCTTTTGGGATGATTGTTTTTTTGTTTTCGTCCATATGAAAAACTTATTTTAACTTAAATCAATTTTGCCACGAGTCGGCCCGCCATTGGAAGATCCATTATTATTGTTTTGATTTTTTCGTTCATCATTTCCCACCAAAATTCCGCCATCAGAAAATCCATACCCCGTCGGCGCCTTGACCCCACTCTTTGCCGGTTTTGTTTCTTGTTCATTCTCATCTTTCTTTTTTTCTCCGGTGGGAATATTCATAGCCTTTATTTTTTGCACCAATGATGGATCGATTGCATTCAATATTTCCTTATTACCGGCAATTTGCGCCAAAATAGACGAATCCATCATCGTCTTGCCATCAACAACAGTTTCACACTGCTTAACAATTTCATTGACAATCAAATCAGCCTGTTTTCCTTTTTTACCAGCCAAATCTTGAATTTGCTTTACCCGAAGATTTCTCGCCACCTGTGGTAACAAGCCGGAAGTATCGCCATTCTCCTTGTCACCAAGATCAATATCCGCCAAATCTTCCGCACTCATTGCTTCTATCTGATCTTCAAAAACACCTTTGAGCTCCGGAGCGACTCGTATTTCGGCCGAAGCATTGGCAACTTCTCTGCCCGAAGAATCTTTTGGTTTTTCTACCAAGCCACTGCCGTAAACTTCTGCGAACTGTTTGCTTACTGAAACAATAGCACCAAGGGCTTTTTCTTGATTTTTTACTTCTTTTTTTTCTTCTGCGGTCAAATTCGGATTTTTTTTGATGTTAACAAGATACTGACGTTTGTCCCTGGCCAGATTTTGCAAAGACAATTTGGCCTTATCCTCAAATCCTTTCGTTCTTTTTTCATCTTCCATGGTTTTTTTCATCTGAGCCTTGAACTTTTTGTTCCCCATGCCGGACTGAGCCTGACACAAATAATCAGAATTTTCAAAAAACTCATCAGCCTGTTCGCTCAAAGAAATATCACCTTTGTCAAAAGCTTTGCGCATAGATTCCATGTCTTCGACATTACTCGGATCATACGCCAAATGAGCAGATTTTTCGCCAACTTTCTTTTTTAAATCACCGTTAACGGCCATTTCCTTTTTTAAAGATGCAACAAACTCAGGATTCTTCATGACATCCTTTTGCTTGCTCAAATCAATATCACCGCTGGCAATCGCTTCAAACATCTCATTGCGCTGTCGGCGATCATTAATATCATAAGCAGCCAACACATCTTTGCCACCGATTTTCTTTTTTATAGCACTAACCGCCTCTTTGTCTCCAGCCAATAATGTCTGCGCTTCTTTGGCAAAATCAGCGGCTTTCTTGATAACTTTGCCGGTTTTTGGATCTTTTTGGTCAGCAAACCCTTTTTCTTTTAATTTATTGGCCGCAGCCATTTTTGCTTCTTTGCTCTCGGTAGGATTACTCATTAATTTTTGCAAATCAGCCGTACTCTTGATACCGCGAGCAGCCAATTTTTTGTCTCCAGTTTCGATTTTCTCTTTTACCTTCTTTTTGTTTCGTTCATCCAAAATAGCCTGTTCCATATTTCCGGCTTTTGACGGAGCCGTCATAACTTTTAAAGCATAATCAGCAAAATATCTTTGCAAAGGACCTTTGCCATTTTGCGCTTGATCTTCGAGTTTTGTCATTACCTTGTCTCTTTGGCCTTTTATTGACTTAACAACTCTACCCACAGTCGCTTCTTTTGCTTTGTTCGCAAGTTTCTTTACTTCGCCATACCCCTGTTTCAAAGGAACAGTAAGCGGAGCAATCACGGCTGAGCCAGCTTTTTTTAGACTACCAAATGTTCGAGTAACAGCAGCCTGAGAAGTATCGGCCATTTTTTTTTCGAATCTTCCTCCCAGCTCTTGCATTTTATTTACTCCACTTATACTCATCGCCACACTGGCCGCTTTTTGTTTCATCTTACCTGCCTGACTACCAACAAAACCTCCGGCCTTCGTAGCCATCTCCAAACTTCCAAGAAGCAACAATATACCAATCAAAGCCTGCACCATATTATTAATAATTGCGGAACCTGACTTTACTTTGGATCCGACTTCTTTTCTTACTAGTTGGGCCTCGTCAACCTTAATCATTTGTTGCGGATTAGCCATCATAAGCAAACTTAACCACAAGAAAAAAGCCATCAACGGACCAATCGCAACCGACCAACCAAAATCTTTCCAAAAGTTTTCCACCGGACCAACAGAAACACCTTTTAACGGAATAGCGCTGGCCAAAAAAGCGACTGGAGAAACCACAATCAACAACCACAATTGAATTATCCGCATAGTCAACAAAATAAGCACATAAAAAGTAACAATTATGGTCATTATTAAAACAATAATCGCCAAGGCCAAAGCGGCCATAAGATCCAAATTGTCAGTTCCGGTTTTTTTGCCACCGGCATTGTCAGAACTAAGTTTTAATACATTTTGTAAACCCAAACCATTAATCAAATTACCTCCGGCCGTGGCCGCATAACCATTAACAAAAGTCATCATCACCACTTGCCCGAAATCAATAATCAAAGCGCAAATCAATTTGCTGAAATTAACCAAAACCGCAGCGACAATAATCTTTTTTAAGCTCTCCATGTTTGAATAATTTTTGACCTGCAAAATCTGCGCAAAAGCAACCATCAACAAAGCCAAAACAAAAAACAGATTGCAAGTATCTCTGACCAATACCCACCCTTTGGTAACCGGAGGAGAATTAACAAAATCATTATAAGCGCTAATTACCACAATCAAAGCAAAAATTTTCATGGCTACCCACCCCAGAACATAACAAATTCCATACAAAAGATAATTGACGATGTGAAAAATAGTTTCCATGATATCCACAGCAACCGCTTGCTTTGCTTGCCAGAACAAAATCGGAACGGAAATCAGAGCAAAAAGCACAAAAAAATACCGCCAAGATTTTTTTTGCGGTAATAAAAACAAAGCGACCCGCTTCAATGAAAACCCAAGCTTTTGCCAAAGCTCATTCATTATTTGTTTTATTCGCTCCATTTATTTTTGTTTTTTAGCACAAGATAATTATACCACAAATTCAAAGACCGGACAAAGTTTATACACAGCGAGGGGCTCAAAAGAACAAAGAACAATTTAATTTCATAGTTATGTAGCATTCGTAGTATTATTATTGCCAAAATTTAAACTTTCTTATTTTAATAAAAACAAACAACAATCCAAAAACAATTAAACTTGCACCCAATCCACCCCACCAATAATAATTATTTCCCGCCGATTGCAAAGAAAAAGCAAGTTCTGAACTCTTTGACGACAAGTCATCAGGAACAATTAAAGAAATATCCATGTTGTCCCGCAGATTTAACGAAAATTTGTTGTTTTTTAAAAAAAGCAAACCACTCAAGGCATATTCTTTGTTTATTTCCATAGGCGTTTCTAATTTCATGTTTTTATTTAATTTAACAACAAATTCCGCACCATTATCCGAAAAAAAATACTCCTCTTTTATTTTGTCCAAATATTTCCCCTTTACCTTGACCAACATATTTTGCAAAGAAGTTGAAAAATCAGCTACGTTAATTTCTTTTGGCACAATTTTTTCCTGACTATTCGTTGCCGTAATTTCCCGAATTAACAATCTTTTGCCTCCCGCATAATCAGAAACTTCACCCTTAACCGCAATAATTTCTTCTCGAGAAAACGGGACGGCAAAATCTTTGCCAAAATAAAGTTCCGCGCCATTCAAATAAGCTGTTTTGGTGCCAAAAATATTCAGCTCGGCAATCGCCGATCCGCGAAGCGCCACCGTACTCCCCTTAATTTGCTTTGAGAAATCGGTCAACGAAATTACTTGATATGACGCTTTGTTCGCAGTAACGGTTTTTGCTTTGGTTGTGGAATTGGTAAAAATACCGGTTTGCGCTTTGGCCATGGTTAAAGTTGTTCCCGCTTTTAACTCCGAACGAGGAATAATATTTTCATGATTTTTGGAAATTTCTTTTGTAAATTCATAACCATTACCAACATAAGCCCAACTCTGATCTTTTGGCGCTTTTTCAAAAACCGTTGAATCAATAATTCTCCCTGTCGGCGACAGCAACCGCACTTGATCACCGGAATTGTTTAAACTCAATTTTGTTTGCAACTGGTCAAAAACAACAAAATTATCAGCTTCAACAAAAAAATCTTCCTTAATTTTGTACGGTACAGAACCACCGTCCGCATCATCAAGAAAAAAATCTTTCAAATTTACAGGCGCCAACCCAAAATTATACAGTTCAACCCATTCACCGCCCGCGCTGGGCGCAGGCATAATTTCATTAATTCTAATTGTTGGTGCAAAATTATCCACAGCCAACTCTTGACCGCTGGTTTCATTTTGGTTTTGAAAAATTGCCGAGGATACGGCGGAATTTATTTCTTCATTTTCATTATTGTTAAAAACAACAACATTAGTTTGCGTTTCGACAGTTGGTGGTTCAACAACATTAGCGGAGCTGGCAATTACGGTTAAATCATTACTTTCATTATTAACGGAAACATTTTGCGCCGACTGCTCCACGGTGGTTAAATAAATATTTTCCACATTTGGTGTAGCTTGTTCGGAAATAAAATAATTCTCTCCGGAAAGGATTATGCTCTCACCACTTTTTGGAACAGCGGAAATATGGTTAAATTCGTTGGTAAAATTTCCATAACTTAACGCGTCAATTAATTTTCCGGTCGGATCAAATAACGTTAAAGTATCCCCATCATTATTTAACGAGCCTTTTTCAAACATTTTGTATTCGCCGACATTTACAATGCCCACCAAAGCAGTCGCCTTGTTGCCATTTTCGTAAATTTCCCAACCGGACAAATCTATCGCCTGATCCGTGGAGTTAAAAATTTCTACCCACTCTTTTTCGCCGGTTTTCGGCGTCGGATAAATTTCCGAAAGTCTAATAGCCAAAGCTGGATAAATAACAATTTCTTCTTCCGCACTTTCCTCGGACAAAAGTTCTGTTGTTTGATTTTCCGTTGCTGATTCCGTATTTGTATCGGACGACTGATCATCGGCCGAGGTTTCGTCATCAACTGCCGAGGATACGGCAGGAGTTGAATTTTCTAAATCCGTGTTCTGCGTAGTTGTTTCCAAATTTTGTTCATTTTCAACAATTAACACAGTTGGGTCTGCTAAATTATTTTCAAAATTCAAAGATGCCAAAGCCGTTTGTAAACAATCGGCAGTCGAACAAGTAAAAATAAAATATTGATAAATGTTTCCACTAGTAGTATTGGCGGTGTTAAGACTTTCCGCGCTGGCCAAACTCACCGGCGTCATCAGCCAAAAAAACATCCAAACTAAAATCAGGATTTTTATTTTCATATTTTTCGATTATTTATTAAAGAATTTTTCATTTAACCAAACGGCGGGGCTGAATTTCCATGCTAATTAAAATCCGTTCCCCGCCGTTTTTTTTGAAAAATTATGAACCGACAGAAACCAATTTGCGATCAAATGACTGATTTATCGGCGTGGCAATATATTTTACTTCTTCATCTTCATCCTTTTGACAAAAATTTTGCCAATCCTCAGCCAAATAAAGATAGGGGTAATCCTTGGCCTCGGCCACCAATTGCCAACGTTCGCTAACCGGACATTTCATTAATTTCTCCATAGTTTCGGCCAAATTTTGGGACGAAATTAATTTTGTTTCCGTCCTTGGAGCCCAAATTCGGAATTTTTGCATTCCCTTGTTTTTCATTTTGCGCGCTTCTTCGGCAAAAGCAAATAATATTTTTTCCGCTTTTGACCGCATTACTCGTTTGTTGTTTTTGAAAATCGGTGACATGGCAAACTCTCCCCCGCTTTTTTCCGCATACAAATTATTGAGAATTTCACGAGCGGCAAATTTCTTTACTTCCCCATAAACAGTAACCGGATCATTTTGTTTTGGACTCAATTTAAAAATCCACATAAAGAAATTAGGCATGACCACGAATCCCAAATTTTTGATATCACGCGATAATTCAGCATAGCGCAAAGCTCCGGCCATCATATCCAAATATTCAGGCGTGGTAAAAACATTTTTTTTGCCGGCGATAAGCCCCATGTGATAATAAATTCCACCGGACTTTTTCTCAATCACTCTCGGTACATATTTTTTTTCTTCCTGTTTTTCATTTCCCGCCACAGGCAAAGCGGTTTGTTGTTCTGACATACAATTTTTTTTTAATTTTTATATTTAACCTGCGGCCGCAGATGTTAACACTCCGAAATTGCGAAAGGCTACGAAACCACGAAAGTATCCTAACTCAAGATCAATAATTTTTATTTATAATATTCAAGACACGATAAATCTTCGCACGCCTATCTCCAAACATTGCCAAAATCCCTAATTGATATTTTGAAACGAATAAATACTTTTTTAGTTGCTCGAAATAAACTTTTTTTGAATATGAACCACGCTTAATCTCAATAACAATTTTATCTTCAACTATTAAGTCCGCATATAACCTAATCGTCTTATCATAAATGCTTAAAAATAAAGGTTTTTCTAAAATGCAACGAATATTTAAATCTTTTAACTTTCTGGCAATAAAAAATTGATAATATTTTTCTCTTTGATTCGGTCCAAGAGTTTTGAATGTCTCAAAAATCACACCATTAATCCTGTAACAAAGCTCTGGATACAAAAGATCATTCCTTTTCAAACACCCTTCATGAAAACTCATATTAATCTCCCATATATTTTATCTAACTTTTTTTGTGATTTACTTTCGTAGTTTCGTAGCCTTTCGCAGTTTCGTAGTCTTTATAACTTTATTATCCGTCCAAAAATACAAACCCCCAAGCCAAAACTGTCGACCCACCTCGACATAATTTATTAAATTTTTCTATCTATTTTTTTTGACAATCAAAAAAGTGTCGGATCACTCCGACACTCAGTGGATAACTTTATTGTAGCCTTTTTCAAAAATGTATTTTATTTTTTCATTATTTCATAACTTTTCGTAGTTTCGTAGTCTTACGTAGTTTCGTAGCCTTTCGTAGTTTCGTAGTCTTACGTAGTTTCGTAGTCTTACTCAATATTTTCTCCTACTTTATAATCAGGAAACAACGACTCCGGCATTACCTTTACCAAACTGTTCCAATTGTCACCAAACAAATTTTTGGCCGCAGTCTCTGTTTTTACCCAGCGCAAAACACCATTTTCAACTTTGTAAACTTTGGCGACTGATGACATTTTGATCAGCGTTCCTGTTTTGTAAGTGACATTTTTGCCAAGAGAATATGTTGACAACAAATCGCTGGAAATTGTTTTTACAAAAGAAAAATCATTATTGTAATAACTTTGCCAAATATTCAAAGTCGGATAAGCATGTCGAACATTGCTGTTATCGAGAAAATAAACTGCCGAAGAATCTTTTGTCTTTATCCATGATCCGGTTGCAAAATCTAAGTCTTGTTTTTGTGCGGTGAACAAAAGTTCAAAATTATCTTTAATTATTTCCCCGCTTTCTAAACTCAAACGACAGTTATGAACTCCGGAAATTAAAGTGTAAGCTTCAAATACCACAGTTCCGGTTTCGCCGGTATTTTTTGTTTTTAAATTAGCCAAAGATCCGGTACTTAAATATTCATTAAAATCAACATTTTTATTTTTTAAAGGATTTCCCAAACCATCTTTTAAATTGACGGTGACTAAAATTTTGTCCGTGTTATCAGCCACTCCGGTGGTTTTGTTAAAGGAAACAACGGTCTTGTCAGCGGAAAAAACACCAGTCGTTCCGGTAATAACATTAATTTTGTAAACCGGAGTAACAAATGCATTTCCATTATTATCAGCAGTCATAACTTTTACTGAATATTGACCGTCGGTCGTCACATTCCACAAATATTGCCAAGTGGCAAAATTGTCCGTAGTCGTAACATTATAAGCCTGATCATTTATCAAAACTTTGACATAATTCATTCCGGAGGAACCTCTTTCGCGCGCCTCGCCACGAATATACAAATTTTGACCGTTAAAATTCATACCATCAACCACATTCGTGAAACGAGCCTTTGGCGCGGTATTATCACCATAATAATATTTCAAATATTGCGCGGAATTACTGGTAATTAAATCACTCGGTCCATTATTTTTGCCTGAAGTAAAATAACCAATATCACCGATTTGAAAAACATCATCAACATTCTTGTCAACATATTGGGGGATTCCCACTTGAAAATACTTGGCCGTATTGGTCAATGATCCGGTATTAACGGTAGCAAACAAACGCAAGCCATTTATATTAATCGTTTCATTTAAATTGTTCCAATACCAAACATTATTGGTATCATCCCTAATTCCGCAACCCAATTCCGTATCCTGTCCCCAACCTTGAAAACCGGTTG
>Ga0172379_10007558_pt1 | contig 14065 bp, 10 predicted proteins | sample GrowelOW334metaG_FD_119756 | JGI IMG/M metagenome (GOLD analysis project Ga0172379, IMG submission 119756) | Groundwater microbial communities from an aquifer near a municipal landfill in Southern Ontario, Canada - Groundwater well OW334 metaG | ecosystem: Environmental > Aquatic > Deep... | reverse complement strand
TTTTAACTCCGATTACGGAGTCAAGAGGGCCGGTCATCCCAACGTCGGATATAAAAGCCGTGCCGCCTTCAAGGATACGTAAATCTTTTGTTGGGACGTGCGTGTGAGTACCCAAAACCGCGCTAACACGGCCGTCGGCGTAAAAGCCGAGCGCATATTTTTCGGAGGTGGCTTCGGCGTGAAAATCAACAATGATTGCGGAAAAATTTTCGTGGCGCGTTTGCTCGAGGATAGAGTCGAGTGCCCTAAACGGGCAATCGAAATCGCGCTTCATAAAAACGCGCCCCATCAAATTGATTATTAAAATTTTCGTCATCATCGGGCCGTCAACGATTGCATAACCTCTGCCCGGAACATTCTTCGGCGGGTAGTTTGCGGGACGTATAACAGGAAATTTCGGGTCGTCTATTTTTAAAACACCGTCATGATTTCCCCAAGCATGATCTCCGAGCGTGAAAAAATTCACGCCAACTTTTTGCAGTTCCGCGATAGTTTCCGGCGAAAATCCGTTTCCGTGAGTTGTATTTTCGGCGTTCGCGATAATAAAATCCGGCGAATATTGTTTTTTTACCTGTGGTAGAATTTTTCTTATAACTTCCCTGCCGGGTCTTGCGAAAATGTCTCCGATAAACAATATTTTCATTTGAATTTGTTAGATTTAGATCTTTCTTAAAGGCGCGATGCTTAAAGCCAACTTCTTTACGCCAACCGCGGAGTCTTCGAAAGCAACGGTTACAACTCCTCCGGTAACATTGGCCACAATACCATTTCCAAAGGTGGTATGGAAAACTTTATCTCCAACGCCAAGGTCTGGCAAAACGCCTTGAGAATCTTCAATCGGAACGGGCGCCGCACCAATCTCGGAAATGGGAACGTGGTGCCGCGCGCTGCGGCGCCCAAAATTAGCCTCAACAAGTTCCTCATTTATATCGGCAAGAAACTGAGACGGCGGATTTGATCTTTCTTCGCCGTATAACATTCTGTTTTGTGCGTGCATCAAATAAAGCCTTTCCATAGCCCTTGTAATGGCCACATACATCAATCTTCTTTCTTCCTCGAGTTCAAATCTATCCATCAGACTTCTGCTGTGCGGGAAAATTCCCTCTTCAAGTCCGGCAAGAAACACATAAGGGAATTCCAAGCCTTTTGCGGAATGAACAGTCATTAAAATTACGCTGTTATCGCTATCTTTCATGCTATCAACATCAGCGATAAGGCTTACCTCCTCCAAAAATATGCTAAGAGAGGTCATAGGTTCAAGCTTGTCATATTTATGAGCCACGGAAACCAACTCGCCGATATTTTCGATTCTAGCTTCGTTTTCGACGGTGTTATCTTCAAGCATTTTTTTATATCCACTGTCTTCAATAACGTGTTTTATCATGGAAGAAACGGCAGAGCTTTCGGACTTCTTTTGCAGTTTTTTTATCAGTTCCGAAAACTTCTTTATCATCAAAGCTTTTGGCTCCGGTATGTCATTAATTTCATCAACAAGAAGCATGGCATCAAATATTGAGAGATGATTTTTAACGGAAAAATTATTTATTTTCTCCAAAGTTTTTGGTCCGATTTTTCTTGGAGGATTATTTATTATTCTAAACACGCTTACCGAATCATTCGGATTTTGAATAAGCTTTAAATAAGAAAGGACATCCTTGATTTCTTTTCTCTGATAAAACTTAACACCGCCGACAATCTGATAAGGAATTCCATATTTTAAAAACACCTCCTCAAGCACGCGCGACTGGGCGTTTGTGCGGTACAGGACTACACAATCCTTATACGCGGGAGATTCACGATCTTCATTTAATTTCATAATTTCATCGGCAATAAGTTCACCTTCGTGGCGCTCATTAAATGCCAACCAATACTTTATTTTGTCGCCGCCGGATTTATCCGTCCAAAGCTTTTTTTCTTTTCTCTGGGAGTTTTTTTGAATGATGCAATGTGCGCAATCCAAAATGTTTTGAGTTGATCTGTAATTCTGTTCGAGAACAACAACTTTGGCTTCATGGTAATCTTTTTCAAAATCCAAGATGTTCTGAATTGTGGCTCCGCGCCAGCTATAAATGCTCTGGTCTTCATCACCGATTACACAAACATTTCGATATTTTGCGGCGAGAAGTTTTACCAAAAGGTACTGAGCTTTGTTTGTATCCTGATACTCATCAACGGAAATAAACTTAAATTGTTCCTGATATTTATCCAAAATATCCGGGAATTTTTGAAAGAGTTCGACAGTCATAAAAATGATATCATCAAAATCCAAAGCGTTATTTTTCTTTAACGATTCCTGATATTGAGGGTAAATTTCCGCTACTTTTTGTGAGAAATAATCATTTCCGTATTGGGCATATTCGTTGGCATGTATAAGCTGATTTTTCGCGTTGGAGATATGGCTTAAAACGGCTTTTGGATTTAAACGTTTAGGGTCAATCATAAGATCGCCCATAACTTTCTTCATCAAAATTTCTTGATCGGTCATGTCATAAATGGCGAAAGAATTTTCATAATCAAAAAGATGGATATGTTTTCTCAAAATTCTTACGCATATGGAATGAAAAGTGCCGACAGTCGGGATGTCTCTGGAAAAATCACCGAAATTGAGATCGGGAACGCCCGTTTTGCCTAATAATTTTAGAATTCTTTGTTTCATTTCGTTCGCAGCTTTGTTTGTAAAAGTTACAGCCAGGATATTCCAAGGATTTACATTGTGTTTTTCAATTAAATAGGCGATGCGATGAGTCAGCGCCCGCGTTTTACCGCTTCCTGCTCCGGCAATCACCAAGAGCGGGCCGGTAAAATGTGTTACCGCCTCAGTCTGTTTTTCGTTAAGATTTTTTAGTAAATCAATCATAATTTCGATTTTTTCCAACAAGGATGGAACCAGATTATATATTAAAAATGGACACTACTCCAATCACTTGCTTGACAATTGACCTAAAAGTAGTAGGATTAGCACTCTGTAAGCTCAAGGGCTAGCCAAAAACAATGCATAAGCACGCACATAAGCTAAAAAAAAGGTCTTTGCCGGTAAAAATTGTTAAATTTTTCGCCGTGTTGATAACCGCAATAATCCTCTTTGCGATGGGACTTTTGTTCTCTTTCGTTATGTCATTTAAGGATCTTTTGATTTTCCTGCCGCACGCCACGGAAATTACAGGATTTTCACCCGCCAGAGAAAGAACCTATCTTATAATATTTCAAAACAACAACGAGCTTCGCCCAACGGGAGGATTCATTTCATCATACGGACTTTTAAAATTTAAAAACGGCCGATATGAAGGCTTGGAAGTCAGTGATGTATACGCAAATACCGAACAAGCAAATTATATCGCCCCACCATATCCAATGACGGAATTGATGGGAATTCCGGGGAAACCGTTTAGTTATTCATTCAGAGACGCGAATTTCTTTCCGCAATTTACTCTTGCAGCGAGAAGCTTGGAAAAAATGTTTATGCTGACGCATCAAGATGTGAATTTGGACGGAATGATAGCGATAAATTACAGCGTGATGGAAGACCTTTTGGGAGTAATGGGAGATGTTAAAGTTGGAGACATTACGTTTACAGAAGAAAATGTTTTTGAAACAATTGAGCGCGAAGTTAACGACATCGACAAGCACAATATAGAGGATCTTGCGAACAGAAAAAACATTCTAAAAATGCTGACACAGGAACTTGAAAAAGAAATTTTTTCACGACCGGATATTTGGCCCGACATAGGAAGATTGGTCATGAAAAATCTAAATAAAAAAAGCATACAATTATATTTCAAAGATTATGAGTTGCAAAAACTGATGGTGGATAAAGGATGGGCGGGGGCGTGGACTTCGACTACCGGAGACTTTTTCGCAGTAAACGAAGCAAATTACGGTGGACTGAAATCAAACCGATACATGAAAAAAGATATAACTTATGATTTATCAATTTCGCCAATCGGAAAGGCTTACAGCATGGACGCATCTTTAACGGTTGATATAACACATTATGGAGTCGATAATCCTCCAATAAGCGCGAATTACAGCGGATATTTAAGAACATACGTTCCTCAAGGTGCGAAGATTGTAAAAAACACGGGAGGTGAAGATTTTAGGAAAGCCTCGGAAACTTTTTATAATTTTTTCAGCAATATTATTCACATTGCACCGGGAAGCAAGATGACACTTTCATATCAATATAAACTTCCGGCGAAACTTATAGCCGACAACAAATATTCTCTGTATGTTCCAAAACAATCCGGCGCCGACGATGACACGTATACAATAATTATAAGACTGCCGCAGGGATATTCCGTTAAAACCGACAACATGGAGGCGAAAGAAAACATAGCATTCTTCAGCGGTAAAATCACAAAAGACATGAATTTCGACTTGGAAATAATTCCGGATATAAATCCGCCATACATCATTTATCAAAACATTCAGAATCTTGGTGGCGCGGTTGTGATATTTAATGAAAATTTGGACAAAATATCGGCGGGAAACATAGCAAATTACTCACTAATCGATAGCAACGAAAAAGACACGAAAAATAAAGACAGTATAAAAATAACAGGAGCGATAGTGAACGAAAAAGTCCTTACAATTCTTTACGAAGGCATGACATTCCAGCCGGAGGAAAGGTTTATTTTGCAGATGAACAACATCAAAGATGAACATGGAAATAAAATAGATTCGGGAGTAAAAAAAATAACTCTGGTTCAAAGAATTAAACCCGATCAACTTCCGTCAGCGGAAGACGACACCGGAACAAATGGAACTACAACACCTGTTCTGACCCCGTTAGATCCGGAGTACTATATGTAACTGTAATTTTTTCGAGATAGTCTATCGTGCGGCCGATAATTGTTATAGCTTCGCCTCTTGTTGTGAAATCCGACGGACGGAAAGAAAGGTTTTTGGAGTTAAATATGCCTTTTACGGCCAATTTATTTATGTTATAAAAATCCAAAGTCCAAGGCTTTATGTCTTTGTATTTTATGACAACATCGGAAGTCCCGCGCCAATCGGTAATAATATTTTTGGAAATAAAATCGGCAAGTTTTACTCTCGTAATTACATCATTTTTTTCGTCGAAATAATTTCTAAGATCAATTTTTTCAAGTGGAGTGGTAATTTTGTCACCAAATTTTTTGTAAGTTTCGTTAAGCAAATCGAAAAATTCAGACTGGGTGATGTAGGACTCCGGCATATGGGAAACCGGAGAATAAGCGGAAACAACGCCTTTAAGCGCCAACTTGTTCAAGTACTTATTGGCGTAGTGCTCGGCGGGAACATCATGAAAATAATAAACTTGCGCGCCTTGGTTGACCAAGATGTCCTGAAGTTTTGAAATATTTATATATCTTGGTTGAATATTATCTTGAACGGAGATTGCGGCGCCTGCGCCAACAGCCTGCCCGATGGCCATTACAACCGGTTGCAGGCGCGTTGTGCCATTAACTATATGGCTAACCGATATATTTTTTTCGGCTACCATAAAACCGTCAATTGTCTTGGGAACAGTGACTTCGTAAGGGATTTGATAAGGCGAAACGGAGTAAAAAATGTCACCTTTTCCATAATCGCAGAAGTGTAAATCTATTGGATAATCACCGATGGCGACAGAATCTTTAAATAGTTTTGTCTGACCGTCTTCGTTTGAAATAACATCATTTTCGGTCATGCGATAAGCGCCTTTTAGGCGGCGACTTTCTCTTACGTAAGGGATTTTTGCGAAGCTGTCTTGGGATCCAAATTCATTATAAAGTCCATATTCTCTTAGGTTAAAATTAGTCTGAAGATAATATATGAATCCTTGAGAATAATTTTTTGCCATCTGTAAAATTTCAGCGCGCGTATATTTTTCCAAATTGGAAGAAGTGGCATGGAAATCATTTCCATAGGAATGGCTTGGGATGTTAATCATAACTTTATCATTCGGAAGCATGCCATATGTAAAAAGGCGCGGTAAATCAAATTTACTGTTTGAATTCGGACATTTATCAATATCTTTAACTACACATTTAAAATTATCCTCGTTATAACTGGCAGGTCTTTTTATTGGAGTTTCTATATCATATCTTTTTAATATAGCGACATAAGTAAGCGGCTGGATACAAACTTCAGCTTCGTCCGCATGCGGCTCCGTTGAATCTTTATCAATGCCCAAATCATAAGGAACATTGCCAAGGTACATAAGATCTCCAAACTCGGTGGCATCAACAACGACCTTTGATTTCATTACCACCGGAGTTGTATTTTTGATTTTAAATCTGACACCGGTAACCAAGTTTCCATCTCTGTAAACAGCTTCAATTTTTGATTCGTAAAATACTCTCAAAGTAGGCAGATCATTCACCATTTGTTTAAAAACAATATCGCCCACACTTGGTTCAAAGCAAAAATAACTTACAGAACACTTTTTGAGCTGATCTACTTTTCCATTGGCTTTGTAATAAGCTTCGACTTTATCAAGAAACTCTTTAAATATTCCGGAAGGAGTGTCGGTGTGGCCGTCAATGGCGGAAACTCCGGCGGAAGTTAACATGCCGCCAAGCCAGTTGGTTTCCTCAATAAGACAGGTATCGGCACCAAGTCTGGCCGACTGAATCGCGGCGGCTGCGCCGCCGCTTCCTCCACCGGCGATAACAACATCGCAGTTCATGGAAAGGGCATCAAATTTGGCAATGTCTGCATTTATAGGGTGCGTTTCAGACCATTTTTTTCCGGCTTCCAAAGTGTAATCTGTGAATAAAGAGGCTTTTAAAAATTCCAAAACAGATCCGTTGAAGACGAGCGTAAGGCTCAATATTGAAAGTATGAATAAAGCCAAACCTGACCATTTTTTTGTTTTTTGTTTTTTCATTTTTTAAAAACTTTTGTTTTTATCTCAAAATTTTTATCTACAAATATTATCTTTTTACGGAAACTTTTGTTCCCAAATCGGCAAACTCATAAAGGAAATCGGCTTCTTCCGGAAGAAGGCGGATGCAGCCGTGGCTTACAGGCACTCCTATGTGAGTTCTGGCTTCAGTCCAAAATCTTCCGCCATCGGTTCTTAGGCTTGGGAGTGCGTGAAAACCATATCCTCCGGTTCTAAACCACATAAATTTCGGCATAATATAATATGGTGCTTTTCCGCCGACTCTAACGTCTTGTTTTAACTTGATTGAATATTCCCCAACGGGCGTTGGTGTTTTGTATGCTCCGGTGCTTACTCTAAATTCTCTGATTGTTTTTCCGTCCAAAGTAACTGTGACTTTTTGTTCCGACAAATCAACGGTAAGCTTTTTTTCTCCATCAAGATTTATATCTCTGACAGATCCGCTTTGATAAGCATAAAGCATTTTCTTTCTTTCGGCAGTTTTTCCTTCGACGGTATCACCAATCATTACATAAAAAGAAGACTGAGCGTTGTCCAGCCAAGTGGTGTTATTAACAATCGGAGTTAAATATTCCTTGAAGATATCGGGATTCTTTTGAGCTTTTGACCAGAAAGTGAAAGAAGCGATTTCACCTGGAATTATCTTTTCCTGATCCATTCCAACGCGGCTCGGAGATTCCCAATTATTGTCATCTTCTTTTATATCTTTGTTATAAAAAACGCTGTTGTGATCCTTGCTCATATCGGTTCCCAAGGAGATTTTATTGCCAGCGCACGAGCTTTTACTGGAGAACCAAGGAGTATTTCCGGTATTCTTTAAAAAGACTTTAACATGAAATTTTTCTCCGGTATCAACACGAAGCGAATTTCTTACAGTCACAAGCTCGGCGGAAATCTTTTCTCCACCTTCCGGAACGACAAAAACGCATTCATGAGAAACAGGAACGGGCTCGGTTACGGTATCTGTTTTTGCAGCCGCGGCGGTTGTCGCGAAAGTGGCGGCAATTGCTGTAATGGCAAGCATTACTACAAAGAGTTTCTTATAGTTCATATGTTTGTTTTTATTTGCTAATTGTGTAATTATACAACAATTTCTGTCGAAAATCAATTAGCAAGTGCGCTCACTTCAGCAGTTTTTGCAGTTCTTTTTTGAAGGTCTCCAAATCTTTGAACTGCCTGTATACGGAAGCGAACCTTATATATGCGACTTCATCTAATTTTTTTAGTTGATCCATTATACTTTCGCCGATTATGCGGCTATCCACCTCATGACCGATATTTCGCCACGTTTCCTCCATTTCATCAATCATTTTGCAAACCTGATCCTGTGTGATTTTTCTTTTTTCACATGCTCGCCAAATGCCTTTTTGAACCTTTTCGCGGTCGTAGTTTTCACGCGTGCCATCTTTTTTTACAACTACAAAGCTTGTGGTTTCAATACGTTCAAAAGTGGTAAAACGGTGCTTGCAGTCGGGACATTCACGTCTTCGTCTAACCGTCTTTTGTCCTTCGGTTTCGCGAGAATCAAGGACTCTGGTGTCATTACATTTACATTTTGGACAAATCATAAGGGTTCTCTTTTATTTTTTTCAGTATAAGTTTTTCATATTCGTGGATCAAAAACAAGTCTGTCATGCCGGCGATATAATCTTTCGTCTCCGAATAACTCCTCGGCGCCGGCCCCTTTTTCCCCATATAAACCTCAAAAAGCTCCTTAATCATCTTCTCGCCTTTTTTCATGGGTGCTTGGATATGCGGGCTCATGTAAAAATTTTTGTATAAATACGCCCTCATCGTTTCCGTCATTTTTTGCATTTGAGGGCTAAAACAAGCCAATATTCGCTTGGATTTTACAACATCCTTCGGCGATTTGATTTTATATTTCTTAATGTTTTTCAAAGTTTGAGTACACAAATCTTCAATCAGCATAGATACGATTTTGCTAACCGCCCTGGAGACAAAAACATTAACGTGCCGAATGGTTCCATATTGTTTCAAAATTCCTTTTTCCGCCAGATTCCAAAGATCAAGTTTTCTTAATGCCGACATTTTTAAAATACCGGAGCGCAATCCGTCATCAATATCATGGCTTGTATAAGCGATTTCATCCGCTATATTTACAATCTGGGCCTCAAGGTGCGGCGAAAATTCAAATTCTTTTCCGCTCTGATCCCACGCGGTTTTATGTTTGATAAGGCCGTCCAAAACCTCGAAAGTTAAATTTAATCCGTCAAAATCGGGATAGGATTTTTCAAGCTTTTCAACAACGCGTCGGCTTTGATCATTATGCTCAAAATTTTCTCCATATTTTTTCATAATTTCGTTAAGCGCGTCTTCGCCGGCATGTCCAAAAGGCGGGTGTCCGAGGTCGTGCGCAAGCGCTATGGCTTCAGCTAAATCCTCGTTGAGCTCAAGCCTGCGAGCAATGTCGCGGCTCATTTGGGCGACCTCCAAAGTGTGGGTTAACCGGCTTCGAAAATGGTCGCCGCTGCCGGAAATAAAAACCTGAGTTTTCTTGTCCAGTCTTCGAAAAGCCTTCGAGTGAATAATTCTTTCTTTGTCTTTCTGAAAGCACAATCTCGCTTCATCATTTTTTTCTTTGAACGCGCGCCCTTTACTATTTTTGCTTTTTACTGCGTAAGGCGCGAGATTTTTGGCTTCTTTTTTTTCAAGGATGGAGATTTTCATGGACTTTACTTAGTTGAAAAATAACCTCAAATATGATATACTATGTCACGTAATAAGACAAAAATTATGGGAGACGAATCATCTAAAAAGGCAGTGGAAGCTCAAAAACCGACCGAAGGGGTTGTTAGTAAATTGTCAAAATCGGCAAAGGAAGTGGACGAAGCCGTAGGAGAATTGTACGCAAATTTTAGGGAAGAGATGTCTAAATTCGGAGATAAGTTTGCAAAATTTGCAGGTACTTTTATAGATCTAGCAAATAAAATAGCCAAAAAAGAAGCTTCGGAAGAAGAAAAAACTCTCGCCAAAGATTACCTACTTGCCCAGATGGAAAGTGTTGATGCCAATAAGGACATGGACGCGGGAAAACAGGTTATAGACAATAATTGGATGAGGAAGGAAATAGCTTTAATCGAATCGGCAGGTCAAAAAACGGTTTAAAGCGAACTTTCAAAACGGCGGGCAAATGTGATAACCTTATTTTGTCATGGGTATAAACGAGCACATCAAAAACTTTTTGGAATACACGGAGGTGACGGGAAATAAATCTTCAAAAACCTTGGAGAATTATCGTCATTATCTTGAACGATTCAAAGAATTCTTGGCCGAAAATATCGAACCGAAAAATATAGACCTGAAAAAAGTTCAGAATTACAGGCTTTATCTAAATAGAATTAAAGATGCAAACGGGCGCTCGCTCGGAATTAAAACCCAGAATTACCATGTAATTGCGCTTCGGGCGTTTTTAAAATACCTCGCGAAAAATGATATTTCCACACTCGCGCCGGAGAAAATTGAGCTGAGTAAAATTCCGGAAAGAACTGTGGAGGTTCTCTCGCGCGAGGAGCTGGAGAGGCTGTTTAAAGCCGTAGATCACACGAAAAAAAGCGGACAACGGGACATCGCGATTTTGGAAACACTCTACTCGACGGGTCTCCGCGTCAGCGAATTAAAATCCTTAAACCGCGATCAAGTGGATTTGAAACGACGTGAATTTATGGTCCGCGGAAAAGGCAAAAAACCGCGCATAGTTTTTCTTTCCAAAAAAGCCGCGGGAATAATCGAAGATTATATAAAAAGCAGAAAGGATAATTTTAAGCCTTTGTTCATAAATTCAATCAAAGACAACGATATTCTTGCGGACGAAAGACGCCGACTTTCCGCTGTTAGTATTGAAAACCTCGTCCGCAAATACGCGATTAAGGCCGGCATAATCAAGAAAGTGACGCCGCACACGCTTCGCCACAGCTATGCCACGGAATTGCTAATTAACGGTGCCGACATTCGCTCTGTCCAAGAAATGCTCGGCCACAGTTCCATTACCACCACCCAGATTTACACGCACCTCACAAATAAAAAGCTTCGCGAGGTTCACGACAAGTTTCACAAGTAATTAATTTAGAGTTTTTTTAATAATTTCTTAGAATTATTTTAACTTCGTTTGTTAATGTTGACGGGCCATTTGGCATGGGCGTGGTGGGTAACATCTTCGGGATTATCACCCCAAAGATCCGGGTTCAACTCCCGGCACGTCCACCACTATGGCAAAAAAGAACCCCCACCGGAAGGAGGGGGTTCTTTGAAACATCTCTGAGATTATCACCCAATGCAATTATACCACTCAGTTTCCAAGCCCTCAACCCTACTTCGCCACAAAGCTAGTCGCTCCCAGCCACGCTAAGTCAAAAATAGCCCTCTGCGTATTCGCATAAACCGGACTTTCTATAATCAGTCCGATAAGTTCATCAGGATTCAAAGACACTATCGCGACTTTGTTATCGTAAATATTTATCTCGTATTCAAAAAGAAATTGTTTCGAATTTACAAAAAGAATTTCAACTAAATTATGATCGAACCCTTTCGGATAATATTTACTCAAATACTTAAGGCCATCCTTGGAAATTGGCGACAGCATGCGGGTTTTTATGCCCAAGTCAACTTTTCGTTTGGCGTAATCTTTTAAATAATCTTCCTGCAAAACTTCCGGCAACTCCGCCAAATTGGTATATCCCAAAAGCTCCTTTTTCGTAGTCAAAGTGTCTTCAAAAATATTTTTTATTCCATTAATGCCCTCGTAATATTGCATTTTTGGTCGGTAAGCGGACTTGTTGACGAGGGCCCCAAGTTCAGGCAAAAGCCGCTCCGCCTTTTTTAAAAGTTCTTTTTGCTTATCCACAATTACTTTCACATTTTCGACAGCAAAATATTTAACATTATTTTTTTCCAGACTGTTAACAATGCCCCTGTCCACCAACTTTCCTAGCGTGTGGTAGCAGGCAACTCTGTTCACTCCTGACTTCTTTGCAATCGTGCTTACGTATCCTCCTCCAAGCTCAAGGATAGCGATATAAACCTTTGCTTCTTCGAGGCTTAGCCCTAATTCTCCAAGGTCTGAAACCAGCATAAACGAGTTATTGTAAAAAATTTTCTACAGCAAATATATATCAATAAAACGGCTCGGTCAAGAGGTAAAAAGGTTAAAACGCATGTCCGGTAAACCGTCAATGTATAGACAAAATTACAACCATGTGTTACTTTGCCACTCATGGTAAATATTTAATAATAAAATACGTATGGAAATTAATGACGAAATTGATGTTCCTAACCCAATCAGTAAACTTGGGCAACTTGCGACGAATCTTGGAATAGAATATGAGGATTCCTACTTCCCGGATCCAAGTAATAATACTCCGGATATAGATTATGATTTTTTTGACATCGTAGATGATGAAGAAGCCTATGAAGCTCAGATTGTTCCATACTTCGCGAGTACAAACGGGTCAATGTATGCAACAATTTTATTAACTAATCCGGAAAACCCGGGCACAATGGCATTTTTAAAAGACCTGAAAAACAAAGGTTTTTCCATTAAAATAATACTAACCACTCCGGACAATTTACGAATTTTTTCAAAACTTTATCACGAAGAACACCTAAAAAAAGAACATGAAAAATATCTACAAAGACGTTCTAAAGAACTTGGGGCAAATTATTTTGATGAAGACCTTGTGATGTCACATAGAGAAGAAGTGCTAAATCTTATTAAGGCCTTGGGTCTAGGAATTGAAGAAACACAAAAGCTTCAGATTTTGCCGTATGCACGAGAAGGAAATGACATATACGTTGCCATGCCAGGAGAATTAGTCACTGATAAGGTAAAACTAAGATTGAGAGCGATAGAACATGCAAAGGGGGTACAAATAAAGTTTGCCATTGCGTCATCAAGAAGCATTGACGTTTCATTCGAAGCTTTAACAGAACTTTAAACTATTTATGACAATAACAATACAAACAAATTACACGACCCCAAAAGATGCAAAAATAGTAATCGTAAATACAGGCTTAAATAAAACGAAATAACCACATTTAATATGCCAAATTGTACTCAATGCAAAACAAAATTTGAAATTCCGGAAGACGAAGTGGATTTCCTCAAAAAGATGGATTTTCAATATGGTAAAGAAAAAATCGAATTGCCATTATCGACATTGTGCCCGACTTGCAGGTCTCAAGCCAGAACTGCTCATCGCAACGAACAATATTTGTATCATCAAAAATCCAGTTTGTCCGGAAAGCAGTTGATAACTCTTTACAGCATGAATCCGTCATGGGGAAAACCATACAAAATATATACGCAGGAAGAATGGAACAGCGATGCATGGGATCCGCTCGAATATGGCCGTGATTTTGATTTTAATCGGCCGTTTTTTGATCAATTCGCTGAACTAAGCAAGGATGTTCCGCGTTTGCCGCTCATGCAGGTGAGCAATGAAAACAGTCCTTTTACCACAGGAACCGGCTACTGCAAAAGTTGTCACATGATAAATTCCTCGGAATATTGTGAAGATTGTTATTACGGAAAACTTTTTCAACATTGCAAATCATCAATGGATTGCAGTTACCTTTATAACAGCGAATATTGTTATGAATGTTTCAGCGTCTTCAAAAGTTACAATTGCGTTTATCTTTCATACAGCACAAATTGCTCAGATTGCTGGTTCTCAGAGAATTTAACGGGATGCAGAAACTGTATTTTATGCACAAATTTATCCCGCAAAGAGTACTATTTTATGAATCAACCTTTGGATAAAGAAGAGTATGAGAAACGGTTAAAACAATTAAAAGGCTCTTATGAAAACTTTGAAAAAGCCAAAGAAATTTTAAGCCAACTGAAAAAAGAAAGAGTTCACAAATACGCTAATATCGTTAATTCGGAAAATTGCACAGGAGATTTTATCGAAAATTCCAAAAATTGTTTGGACTGCTATGACATGAATGAAAGCCAAGATTGCAGATATGTGATTGTCGGAGTTCAGCTTAAAGATGTATACGACTGTTCAAATATGTATGTAAAGCCGGAGCTGAATTATCAAGTTCTTGGAACAATAGAAACATATCACGTGGCTTTCACTCTTTACGCATTCCACAGCCAAAATATCCTGTACAGCGAACAGATATTTCATTCCAAAGATTTGCTTGGATGCGTGGGCTTAAAAAGAAAACAATATTGTA
>Ga0172379_10007557_pt1 | contig 14067 bp, 13 predicted proteins | sample GrowelOW334metaG_FD_119756 | JGI IMG/M metagenome (GOLD analysis project Ga0172379, IMG submission 119756) | Groundwater microbial communities from an aquifer near a municipal landfill in Southern Ontario, Canada - Groundwater well OW334 metaG | ecosystem: Environmental > Aquatic > Deep... | reverse complement strand
TTTTTTCTTATTTAAAAGTATGTTTATATTTGTCATTATAAATAAGTTAATGATTTTAATACTGAAGAATTATTTAAACTAGGAGCATTAGTAACAATACTTCCATTGTTTCTTATTTCAGCATGTAATCCATTAGCATAAACAGTATCGTCTATTTTACAATGATCTAATAATAATACGGTATTTATATTGCTACCATCAATATTTATAGATCTTACTGTTCCATTAGCAGGATTATGTAAAAATATACAATTTCTTATTACATTAAGAGTTGGATATATAGCTCCATCAACTTTAACCCCATTACCCAACATTCCCTCTAACCAACAACTATCCATGATTAAACCAACCCCTTCATTTAAGGGAGATAAATTAGTCACATAAACACAGCCTGTATTATAATCATTTATGGTTCCAGAGTTTATTTCACAGTTTCTAAGTGTCAAACTAGCAAAATGTGACCATTTTATTGCCCAAGAAGAACAGCCTTGAAATTGACACCCTTCAATTAAAAAAAGATTTGGCTGATTGTGATTTGTAGACCAATCTTGCTCTATTCCAATTGGACAATTGTATATTTGAGAAAGTCTAAGTGTTGCTTCCAGCGCTCCTAATCCTTTTATACCATGACTTGTGAAATTTTTTATTAAAAGGTTAGTAAAATCATACAAGGCTATTTCAAGTAAATTTAATCCTATCGTTGCAATATTATTTCCATCTAACTGAATATCTTGAATGCTAGAATTTGGATGACTTCCAGAATAATCATATTCTATTAAAACATCTGCTGTTATCCCCTTAATTATACTATTCACTTTTCCATCACCTTTTATAAAAATTGTTTTATTTATTGTAATTTTACCAGTCTTATAAACTCCCGATGGAAAATACAATACCCCTCCTCCACTGCTTGTTATAGTATTAATTAGATTTTGTAGAATAGTAGTATTTATAGTAGAATTATCCCCTATAACTCCATAGCTTGTAACATTGTAGAAAGTTTTAAACAGAGAATACGAAACTGTTTTAACCTTGGGGTTTGAATTAATCCCAATGTCTTCCGAATCAACAATAACCAATCTATCATTTGAAACAATTGTTGATTTTATTAATGAATTATTCCCTAGCTCTTTACTCATTTTATTTATATATATTTAGGATTGTTAAGTTTTATTTTGTGGGTACCATCGCCATACCCATTCGCATTGAATCTTACAGTTTGAGAAAATGTTCCCGTTAAGGTTGACACCACAGTCCAACTTCCTGATGAATATCTATTCAAAGTTAAAGTAGTTCCAACTCTTTTATATGACCACCTATCATTTGCAGCATATGTATATGCAGGTGATACAACACCATTAATATATGTTTGTGCACTCGATGCTGTAGAAAAACCTATACCTGCTATCCAACTATTATAGGATCCAGAATTACTAGTATTTGTTGATAAGTCTATTCCAAATTCAATAAAATATCCCCCAGAAAAATAATAAGAATCTGTTAAGTCTATAATAACTTCAAAATTACCATTAAACGTCTGGTCTGACATCAATCTACCGAAACCATTAGCTGGTCCAACTCTATAATCAGTTCCTCCAATATTGTTATAATTATAATTATAATTTACAAATGTTAAATTAGTCTCACCAACTGCTACTACATTATTCGTAACTGCCACCCCACTCACTCCCGCATACGCATCCCCACCATCAGCAGGTAACCATGCGGGGATTGTTGCAGTAATAGTATCAGTGGATAAGAAAGCTACAGAAACAACGACGTCAATCTTGGTAGTATCAGCATTTCTAGTTGCTGATGAAATTATTTTAACGGGTGAAGTTGAATACCCTGTTGTTGTAGGTGATGCTGCCATAGCTCTGGAGAAGGTATGAGTAATAGTCAAACCGTCTGTTGAAGTAGCTGAGGATACTAAAGTAGGTGCAGCAGTTTTGGTCGTCGCATTTACAACAACTGAAGTAGCTGAATCTGAATATGTAACTTGATCACCCACAGCAGTTAGACGATAGTAGTAGGCAGTAGCTGGAGTAAGTGAAGTATGGTTGTATAACAGGGTAGCTCCAGTTATAGTACCTCCGATTTGGGTCCATGTGTCGGTACCATTAGGTGACCATTCTAATTTCCATGAAGTAACGTTAGCTACTGTAGACCAAGTAAGGTCTATTTCTGTAGATGAAATGACGGTAGGAGCATTTATGGTTGGAGTTGTAAGTTGAGTTAAAGAAGAAGTGGTTGCATAGGATACAGTTGAGTAAGCACTATTTAGATAAGTAGTACCATTACCGATAACAAGAACTTGGACATCTCGTCTTGTTCCTACAGATAATCCTGTGATATCAAAGGTGACAATGTTGGTGGCTAGATCAACTGGTGTACCATAAGTAGAACCACTGTCGGTGGATATCTTGTATCTGTATCCAGAGTTATTTGTTATATTAGTCCATGAAAAGCGAAGTGAGGTGGTACTTAAGACAGAGGCAGTGACAGTGGGGGCGGAGAGAGTGGTGGAACCAGAAGAAGAATATTGATCTATAATATTGTAGTAATTTTTATTTAACCAACGGAAAAATGAAAAAGAATTTAACATATTTAAGGTATTATCATAATCTACTCCATTTGCATCATATTTATTAAAATCAGTAAGTACTGGTGTATGAGAACCATCACCTCGAAGTCCGATCTGAGCAGATGCTCCATTTTTAATATTTGTGGCATCTAATGTAATAGCATTATTGGTAGTAACATCTACAGTTCCATAATCTCTACCATTCTGTTTATCAAGCAATATACTAGTTACAAATGTAGTACTTACCATTGAATGATCATGACTAGTAATATCCCCCGTCAGTGATTCTTCAATACTCGCTTTCTTTATCGTTCCATCAGTATCCAAAGATACAGAAAGATAGTCATTGAGGACATTACCCCAGTCATTGTTATCTGATCCTACTGTTGGGAGGCGTGACATGTGTGTTTAGTGATTAAATTATTTTTAATATTTTTTTGAATGTTTGAGGGTGGTGGGTATATTATATATATATATGCAATGTAAATGGGGGGGTAGGCACACCAAAACCAAAATAAACTCTAAAAATAGAGTTTATTTTGGTTTTAATTTAATAAATAAGTCTTATCCCATCGCTTTTGAAAATTATGTTTCCAAGGTCTGCTGTACTCAAAAATGGAATTTTCAAACTAAAAAGTCTATCTAATATTTCTTTATGCGGATGACCATATCTGTTATCTTTCCCAGCTGATATTATAGCAACTTCGGGGTTAACTTTTTCAAGCCACAAAATACTTGAAGAGGTTTTTGAGCCGTGGTGTCCAAGCTTTAACACATCGGAACGAAGAGTGTTTTCGTCTTCATTCCACTCTATTAAATTCTCAGTATAAGTTGTAGCATCTCCTGTGAACATAAAAGAATTCTCTCCGTAGACCAACTTCCCTACTATTGAGCCATCATTGGAATCCATATTTGAAACATCTCGATCAGGAAATAAAACATCAAAATAAATATTTTTCTTATCATCTAAAATGATACGCATTCCACGACGAGCGATAATTTTATTTATTTTCTTTTTTAAAATCTTATCCTCTAAACTAGAAGAAATTTTGGTATCTGAAATCGCTCCATTTTCCATAATACTTGTAACTTTATAATTATCCAGAAGAACTGGAAATCCTCCTACGTGATCTAAATCTCCATGTGTAGCCACTATCATATCTATAGACCTGTCAGCAAAAGGCATGACCCTAGAAAGACTCGAGAGTAGAGTAGCATCGGGACCTCCGTCTATGAGCATCTGTCGACCATTGGGTGCCTCTACATAGATAGCATCACCTTGACCAACGTCCAGAAATACAACTTTCAAATATTTATTATTTGAACTATAAAAAGTTATATAAAACAATCCCAAGCCAAATATTAAAAGTGAAGCAACTAAAATATTGGGTAAATATTTTCTTAACAAGAATTTCATATGTTCCATGATATACTTATTATATTAACATTAAATAATAAAAAATATGGAAACATTTAAACTAAAAACATTTAATATCCCAAAACTTGTAGGAATATCAGAAAAAAACATTGAGGAACATTTGAAACTATATAAAGGTTATGTGGCAAATGCAAACCTTATCTTGAATAAAATAAGTGAATTAAAAAATGAACCTGACAAAAATGCAGTTATCCTAGCAGAACTTCAACGTCGTTTTGGATTTGAGTTCGGAGGTATGCGCAATCATGAATATTATTTTGCATCATTATCAGATGGAAGTAAGGAAATAGAAAAAGACAATAAGTTATATTTAGCTATAGAAAAAGAATGGGGTTCATTTGAAAACTTTTTGATACATTTTAAATTCGTAGCTATGACTCGTGGAGTCGGCTGGGCAATACTTTACTACGATAAAGTATATGACAAATTAATAATATCTTGGGTGGATGAACAACATATCGGTCACCTTTCTGGGCTTTCTATTGTCCTTGCACTCGACATGTGGGAACATGCATACTATCTGGACTATATTCCAAGTGAAAAGAAAAAATACGTAGAAGCATTTTTTGAAAACTTGAATTGGAAAAAAGTAGAAGAAAGTTTTAACAACGTTATATAATTTAAAAAAACTGATTTTAAAATAGCTCTTCCCAAAGGGTACACGAATTTTTTGCCTGCCAGCCCTCTCGTAATCGGGAGCAGGCTGAGTAAAAATTCGCTCAGGTTTCGGCTCGTCAGCCTGCAAAGCCCCTTTGATAAGACTATTTTAAAATCAGTTTTTTTATTTTTCTGCTTTAAACACCCACCAAAATAAAAATATATAACTCAAAATTGTTAAGACAAGCGGAAAGGAGTGAATTGTGATACTCGCAAAAGATAATGATCCAAAAATATGAATCACAAATAAAATATAATAAAGTACAATATATGAAATAAATCCAAGAGGAACAGATAATACTGGTGATATAAAGCCCGCCATTCCAGTAATAAAAATCAACAACATGACAGTGGGGATAAAAGACAGGATTAGAATATTTGCAAATATTGAAACAAGAGAAAGAACACCGGTTAAATAAAGTAATATTGGTAATACTGATATCATAGCAGCAACAGTTGTCGCCATATTTTCTCTGATTCCAAAACGCATCGGTAGAAATTTAAACCAATTTAATACCTTGGGGGTTATAAAAAGAATTCCACCTGTCGCAAGAAAAGATAATTGAAAAGACATATCACCGAGAACTCTTGGATCATAAGCAATCATTAAAAGTCCAGCTATTATAAGAGCTCGACCCGCTAAATAATTTCTTCCTGTCATTTTACCAAGTAGCATAATCGTAGCCATGATACCAGCACGAATTGCTGTCGCAGATGCACCCGTCATTATTATAAATAATAAAATAACAAACATTCCAAAAATGATTGATATGGTCTGAGAAAATATTAAACCAAAAAATTTCATTACATTGTCAGCGACAATGGAAACATTGTATCCAGATAAAGCAATAATATGTATAGTTCCAGTATCTACAAATTCTTGTTTCGTATCCTCATCAAAACTTCCCCTCGCCCCCAATATTAGACCATTGGCTAAATCACTTTCTGGCATAGGTATTACCTTGTTTATATTTAACATAAAAGAATTTCGCAGTTTGTACAGCCAACTTTTTATTTTGCTTCCATTTCCGTTTGAAATTATTTTTAGATCAGCATTTTTAATTAAAAAATAAATATCTTTGTTGGCTAAATATCTTTTATAATTAAATTCTTTTCCAGAATTAGTAATAAAATTCTCTGGCTCTTCCAATACTCCGCTTACCATCACGCTATCTCCATACGATACTTCCACCTCTCTACCAACAAAAACCAATATATTTGCATTGGAATTTTTTAATTTAATATTCAAATGTTTATTCTTTAATCTTATATCTGGATCATCGCTGACTAATCCCTCCAGCTCGACAGTCTTCCCTACTACTCCAGCAAAAGATGGTGGCTTTGGTAGAAAAAAGAAAAATCGCGTACAAGCGATTGCGATTAAAATAGTAATTATTATGATTTCTTTTTTAGACATATTATTACTACAAGATTCAATAAAATAGCTCTTCTCAAAGGGTACGCGAATTTTTTGGTAAAAATTCGCTCAGGTTTCGGCTCGTCAGCCTGCAAAGACCCTTTGATAAGACTATTTTATTTCCTCTTGTAATTTCAAATTAAAAGTTACCTTGTTTCGTAGCACAACTCGTCGCAATCTCATCTGCCTTATCATTATAAACATGGCCAGAGTGTCCTTTCACTTTTTCCCATTTTATTTTGTTATTATAATTTCTTATCAAACCAATTAATTCTTTCCATAAATCCTGATTCATAACTTCTTTTTTGTTGGCAGTTCTCCAACCATTTTTCTCCCAATTAAAAATCCAAGAAGTTATCCCGGAAAGAACATAATTTGAATCAGCAAAAATAGTAATATCATCTTTTAAATAATTCTTACTTATATATTTCAAAGTTTCAATTACCGCCATAAGTTCCATGCGATTGTTCGTCGTATTTTTATCACAACCACCCAATTCTTTAATTATTTTTTCATTTTCCACAAAAACACTTCCCCATCCCCCGGGACCTGGATTCCCCAGTGACGAACCATCTGTGTATATTTCTAATTTCATATTAATAGTATATCAACAATTCTTAATCTTAGCTCATTTTTACCGGCAAAGGTATTCATTTCAAAAGTTGCGACCATATTTATCGGATTCCCCACTTCAAGTATAGGAGAGAAACTTTCACGCGTCTTAAAAAAAGAAATTGCTTTTATTTCTCGTCCACGACTGTTTTTAAACGACAACTCTAAATGATTTTTCTCTTTACCAAATTCTTTAATTGCAAAAATATTTATCCCTTTAAATAAAAAGGTGGGCTTTGGATTCCCCATCCCAAATGGAGCGAGTTTTTTTATAACATTAAAATTTTCACTATTTACGTCATCGATGGTTACATTTGCATCCACTATATACTCTTTTAGATCTTCTTCTACAACAGAACTAACCCCGAGAACTTGAACCAACCTTTCTTCTAAAAAATGTATTTCTTCGTGCGAAGCAGAGAATCCTCCTGCACCTTTATGCCCGCCAAATCCAAGTAAACTATTTTCAGGCAATGAAGTCATCATTTCTACGAGATTCACATTGCCATACGAACGACAAGAACCCTTGATGTCTCCATTACCATCACCGCCCCAGACGAATGCTGGCTTCTTGTATTCCTCTGTAATTTTCGCAGCGATAATTCCCAAGACTCCTATTCTCCAAGATGGATTACCGATGACAACAACAGGTCTATCTTCTCTTTTGTGTAAAATATTTTTTACATCTTTCATGATATGCGCCACCATAACTTTTCTCTCGTCATTTATTTTTACCAAAAAGTCACTCAGAGTTTTTGCTTCAACTAAGTCACGTGTCGCTAAAAGTTCGTAGGCCTTCATCGGATCAGACATACGGCTCGCAGCATTGATACGCGGAGCCAGAGTAAAAGTAATATCTTCTTCGTTTAATTTTGTTATATCAACTCCAGCTTTTTTAAAAAGTTCTGCGAGCCCTGGCCGTACACCTTTTTGTAAAACTTTCAATCCATAAAAAGCGAGCACTCTGTTCTCATCTAAAAGTGGAACTTGGTCAGAAAGAGTTGCAACTCCAGCCATATCAAGAAGCCACTTTTCCCAACCATTATTTATTTTCCAATATTCTCCATATTTTTTTACGAGAGCTTGCACAAGCTTGAAGGCTACACCCGCACCACAGAGCATTTTATCTGGATACTCGCATCCAATTTGTTTGGGATTTAAAATCGCATAAGAACGAGGAACTTCCGCCTGCGGTAAATGGTGATCTGTAATGATTACATCAATACCACAGGCCATAGCTTTAGCCGTTTCTTCTACTGCTGTGATACCAAGATCAAAAGTTATTAAAAGTTTTACTTCATCATTTATAAATTGATCAATCGCATCTAAATGTAGTCCATATCCCTCATCATGACGGTCTGGAATATAAATAGAATAATTTTTATAACCAATCTTTTCAAAAAAGTCGTGCATTATTACAGATGCAGGAATACCATCACAATCATAATCACTATAAATAAGTATTTTTTCTTTGGCTTCTGTTGCCTCAAAAATTCGCACGCAAACACGCTCCATATCTTTCATTAAAAATGGGTCATAAATATGATCTTCATATGAAGGATTTAAAAAACGTTCCTTATCTTCTTCTTTGATTCCACGATTTTTAAGCAAAAGGTCAAGTAATTCAATGTGATTTGGCATACTTTTGATTTTACCATATAATAGAAACACCTGTCCCGTAGTAGAAAATGGCATTGTTTTAAAAACAAAACAGTATCATAAAAAACACAGGGATATTTTGAGAAGATTATTAATATTAAAACTTAAAATGGTGAATTCATAATGCCATTTTTCACTACCGGATGAAAACTAAAAAAGAACAAAGCTGTATTTTTTGTAAGATTGTAAAAGAAGAAATTCCTTGCTATAAAATTTTTGAGAATAAAAATTTTTTGGTGTTTCTAGATATCAAACCTGTTGATCATGGACATCTTTTAATCATTCCCAAAAAACATATAGTCTGGATGCAAGAAGCAGATGATAAAACAATTGGAGATATCTTTAAAATTACAAAGAAAATGATGCTGGTTCTCAAAAAAGCTCTAAAATGTGATTATGTACAAGAGTCAGTCGTTGGTAACGAAGTCCCCCATTTCCACATACACCTAATACCAAGATATTACAAAGACGGTTTTGATCCTCTACCAAGAAAAGAATTCAAAGATTTAGAAGCTCAAAAAATGTTACAAAAAATAGTTAAAGCTATTTAATGCAAAAACCAAAAGTGCTACAAACTCTGCCATGGCAGAGTTTGTAGCACTTTAATTCTTAATTACTAATTACTTCAAAACACGAATTCCTGGAAGAGTTCCTTTAGCCAAGAAGTCGAGAGTGGCTGCACCGCCGGTTGATACGAATCCAAGTTTATCTTCAATTTTTAATTTTGAAATTACCGCAACAATATCCCCTCCTCCGATTATACTTTTTGCTTTAGATTTTGAAATCATTTTTAGAACTTCTTCTGTTGCTCCTCCAAATCCAGTTTCATATTTACCAAGAGGACCATTCCAAAGAATAAAACCAGCTTTATTGATTAAATCTTTCAAAACTTCTATTGTTCGTGGACCAATATCCACAATATTTTCATCTGGTAAAACTTCGCTTGATTTAGCAAAACGACTTTTAGAATTTTTCGTTACCTCTATATCTATTGGAAGAATTAAATTTTTAGCCTTTAAAAGTAGGGGTATTTGAAAATTACCATTATCTACTAGAGAAACTCCGGTCTCATATCCTTTTACTTTAAAAAAGTCATTGGCAATAGCTCCACCAATAAAAATATTATCAGCTCCACGTAAGTATTTTTTAATCAATGGTATTTTTGTATCAAATTTTGCTCCTCCTAAAATAAATAAAAATGGATGCGTTGGATTAAAGACTTTTGACAGACTCTCTACTTCTTCAACAAATTGTAATCCTGCATAGCCGGGAAGATATTTTGTTATACCAATAATCGAGGCATGTTCGCGATGAGACACAGAAAATGCATCGTTCACATAGATCTCTCCATATCGTGACAATGCTCTCGCAAACGAAGGAGAGTTTTTCTTTTCTCCGATTTCACGACGAAGATTTTCCAATAAAACCACTTCTCCTTTTTTCATTTCACTAATCTTTTTTTCAGTCTCGTCAGAAAAAATCGAAGTTGAAATAAAATTAAAATCTTTTATTTGTTTTTTGAGTTTTACAGAAACAGGAAGCAGACTTTCCTTCCCCTCTTCTCCTAGGTGTGCAATTATCACAACTTTTGCTCCTTTCTTTTGTAAAAACAAAATAGTCGGAATTGTCTTTTTAATACGAAAATCATCAAGTATAACACCGTTTTTTATAGGTACATTAAAGTCCACTCTCAAAATCACCTTTTTCCCAGACAAATCCTTCAAATCTTTTATCGATTTCATTTTATTTTAAGGTACTTAATATTGCACCAAATTTTTTAGAATTAATACTATCGCGACCTACTAATAATCCATCGGCTCCGCCTTCTTGTATGAAAGATTTTGCATTTTCAGAATTTACAGAACCACCGTAAAGTATTGGTATACTATGAGCTATATTTGCATCATAGATATCTGAAATTACTTTTTTTATAAAAATTTTCACTTCCACAAATTCTTCTTTGGTTGCTTCCCGAGTTGAGTTTGCTCCTATCGCCCACACTGGCTCATATGCGATTATTATATTTTTGATCTGAGTCCGAGAAACGCTATTCAAACAAATCTTTATTTGCTCTTCAATAAAAGAAAGATACATGCCGTCTTTATCTCTATGTGTTTCTCCTATGCATAAAATTGGTAAGAGCTTGGATTTAAATAAATTAAGTATTTTTTTATTTATAATTTCGTTGTCCTCTCCCAAGGTACGATGTTCACTGTGACCTACAATAACATAATTTACTCCCATGTTTTTAAGCATTAGAGCGGAAACCTGACCCGTATAAGACCCATCAGTTTCTTTTGAACAATTCTGAGCACCAAGAATGATTTTCTTGTTCTTTAACTTTTTAGCAACAAACAGAAAAGGAAATGGTGGACAAATGATGATTTTGTTATTTTTTATATTTTTTACTTCTTTGATAGTATTTTTAAAAAGAACTTCCGCATCTTTTTGAAACTGCGGATTCATTTTCCAGTTAGCAACAATAATCTTAACCATATTTCTTCATTATATCACAAAATAACCATTTTTGTAAGGTTATTATTCTGACTCTTTCCAGCTATCTATATTCCATGACCCAGAAGGTCCATTTATAAAATTTGTATTTGCGAGACCACTTTGATATTCAATAATTACATTATTACTTAAATGAATATTATAACCAGTTAATGACTGTGCCTTACCATTATTATTTATATTTATAGTACCATTTGCGGCATAAAGAGATACTGCCCCAGCATTATTTGATAGTGTAATAGCTGAAGCAGAGGATGAAGTACTCAGAACAAATATATAACTTCCAGTGGTTCCTGAACCTGAAAATGTAGAATTATTATTAATAGTTATTGTTCCATCTACAATAATTAGACCTGAGGAAGCACCATAATCAGAACTCAAATTCATAACAGTATTATTGTCAGCAATAAAATTACCTTGAACCCAAATAGTTCCTCCTAGTGTAAGTGTTTTACCATTCTCAAGAGTTAAATTTCCTGTTATTTTTTTAGGGCCAAGAGTCATACTTGATGGAACAATATAATTTCCAGTATAAGTACCACCAAGAGCTGCTGCTTCTTTCCAATCCAATATATTCTGCTCCGATATTGGCATAGACACCTGCACAGGATCTTCTCGTGATGTATCACAATTTTTGTTATTACGATTACCTACTTGGCAATAATTTATACCGGCTATATTTGAATCACTTACCGTATGAGCATAAGCATTTCCTAAGGACTCTGTGCCAACAGATATTCCATCTATAAGTCCTGTTAAACCACCAAGATATAAATTGAAGAAAACGTCTAAACCTGAAGGTGTAGTATTATTCCAAGTACCATTATATTGACCTATTTTACCAGTACCATTTATGTATCCATTATCATTTGTCCCAATTTTATAATAGTTAGAAGCTGAAGTAGAAGTATCTAAAACTAACCAATAAGTAATACTTGATGAGAGTTGTATGTACCTAGAAAATGAAATATCAATCCATCCGTAATTTGTTGAAATCATTGAAGCTGGTAAAGTGACAGAAGCTAAAGTAGTAGTACTAGGATTACCATTAGAATCAGACACAACACGAACTGTAATATTTGAAGGATTTCCAACTTTTTTCATATATAATTGAATCTTATTTGCTACTCCAGTCACACTACTTTTAAAACTTTGAGTAAAATCTTGAGTTGTGTTTGTATTTCCAAAAGTTACATCATAATCAGGAACTCCAGAGCCATTTGATTGATCAGATGTTAGTGCAGGAGAATTAGCAGAAGTAGCGCTTCCTGTGATAGTTCCAGAACCAATAATTGGACCATTAGAATATACACTTCCAATAATTTTAGATCCATTATCCATCTCAAAACCTCCCTCTCCGGTTAATACTCCATAACTGAATGATGCTCCTGACCCAGTATTTATAACAGTTTTTATTTTTCTCTGAATAGAATTTGTATCACCCTGAGAAATGATTTCTTTTCTACTACTAGAAATATCGGTGATAGATGTTACAACAGAAGAAGTATCAATGATTAAAGTTTCACTTCCTGAAACATTCATGTTCTTTTTTATTCTATAAAAGACATCCTCTACTCCAGATTCAGCTGTAAAATATGATTTTTTTGAAGTAAAATTATCTGAAGCAATTTTAAATTCGCGTATAACTGGAGTTACAATACCAATTAAAACAGTCAAACTAATAAATACAAAAAAGAAAACTACAATAATCATTGCTGCCCCTTTATTTTTTTTAATTTTAATTTCTTTTTTCATTTTTAATTCTATTAATAACTACCTCTTAAAATAATTGTATTATAAAAATTTTCAGTTTTAGTAATTCTACCCTCAGTACAAGTTAAAGATATTTCAACTTTTACCACTCCTCCTTTATCTGTTACTATTTGCTTAAAGATAAGACTATTCAAAATAACATTTTCATTTAATAAATTACCAATTAAAATATTATCTTTATGTAAGTTCAAATCTCCATTTAAAGAAGAAAATTTGATTATAGTATTCACGCCTAAATTATCAGTGCTATTTAACTGCAGAGAATCAGATGAGCTATTGGCAATATCTATATTTTTAGCCTGTCTAATCTCTCTAGAAATACGTTCCATTGAAATGGAGCCCGACTCTAATAATTTACGATTTATGCTTGATGTATTGAATGAAGCTATGATAGTAATAAATAAATTAATAACTAAAATTGAAATGACTGTAAAAATAGCCAAATAAACTAAAATTTCAACTATACTATATCCAGAAATCAAAATTCTTTTCGGAAAGAATTTTGATTTAATAACATTTACATTTTTTTTATTATTATTCATTTAATTAAAAATTGGCTAAATAAAAATTTATATCTTTTGAATTTATTCCACTTGGTGTTGACCAAAAAACTGAAACGTTTATTTTTTTAGTTCCTATATCTAATGTTCCAGTCAGAGCAATATCATCGTCAGTATCACGATTAACTGCTGAAAAAATAACAGTTCTCGTAAAAAGACCATCTATTGTTGTGGGAGTTGTACTAAGAGTATATTTATTAGTATTTGAATCAAATAATAAATAGTAAGGTGTGTCTAGAGTTATATTTGAAATTATTGCCCAGTCAGTGTCTCTTATAGATTTTACTGCTTCTATCCCTTCTTCAATAAGCATACTTGCTTGAACTTGCCTTAATGCCCTATTTGAAAGCTCTATTCCCTTTGAAGCAGCAGACATTAAAAAAAGAGAAGTCAAAGATATTATTGCACAAGCTACCAATACCTCCACCAAAGAAAAACCTTTATTATAAATAATATTATTTTTTATTTTAAAGATATTTTTCATTTAATTTGTACTAATAATACCAAGTATACTAACATTAATAATCTTTTGTCTAGATGAATCACTTGTTAATTGTATAACTATTGTACCATTATTTACAGTATCTCCTGTTATACGATTAAAAATAATATCACTTCCTCCTCCGGTTAAATTTATTCCTCCGGTTCCAGGAATTAAAACTGCGGAGTCAAAATCAATCTGTTTGTTGTCTACAGATGGAACAAAAGATAACCCTGAAAATAAAATAGCTCTATCAGACTGGAAGTGCACACCATAAGTATTAGAATTCTTGGAAGAGATAGTATTATTTCTAGCTTCATTTATCAATGAAACTACATCTTCTGTTGTATTTTTTAAAACTTGCTGATTTCG
>Ga0172379_10007556_pt1 | contig 14071 bp, 19 predicted proteins | sample GrowelOW334metaG_FD_119756 | JGI IMG/M metagenome (GOLD analysis project Ga0172379, IMG submission 119756) | Groundwater microbial communities from an aquifer near a municipal landfill in Southern Ontario, Canada - Groundwater well OW334 metaG | ecosystem: Environmental > Aquatic > Deep... | reverse complement strand
TACCTAAATGCTCTCCCTCGGCAAACATTTACATAAACAGTAAACTGTCCATGTAAGTGCTCCCGACGTTAAACCCTTACAACCCCAAATATAAAATTTGGTTTAGGCTGTTCCCTCTTCGCTCGCCACTACTAAGGGAATGCGAAAATTCATAATCCCTACGCGCATATCGATTGTCGCACAATAAATTGTGCATCAACCAGCGCAGAGAATATAAATTTTCATTGTTTTCTGTTCCTCCGGCTACTGAAATGTTTTACTTCACCGGGTACGCATCCACGACCTTACGGTCGGGATAATATGGAATTACCCATACTGAGTTTCCTCATTCGGAAGTCTCCGGATCAAAGGTTGCTAGCCACCTCCCCGAAGCTTATCGCAGGCACGCCACGTCCTTCATCGCATTAATATCCCAAGGCATCCGCCATTCGCTTATAACCTAATTTTCTTGCGTAAGTAATAGATACAGATTTTATGTATCTTTTTATTTACCAAATAGTTTGCACCGCGGTTTATTTGCTTCCGCGCTATTTAGTAAATCGCCCTATCTTTTGATTGCTCAAAAAATAAGATGAACTTGTCACCTATCAAGTGTGAAGCTTGATAGGGATTTTATTTGTATGCTTTGTCAGGTACCGTATGGTACCTGGCTTTATTTTACCTTTTCATAATTAAATATAAGACCCCACGTCTAAAAACTTAATTATGATGCCTGTTAAAAATTGCTGGTAGGCAATCTGTCATTGAAGACATCTAACAGGGTTAAATTTTCAATTTACTTTCACTCCGCACTTCCCTAAAAACAAAAGCGCCGTTAAGCGTCTTGTTATTCAGTAATTATTCATCACGTATTTAGAGTATATTCCAAAAACAAATCCATGTCAATACCCAAAACCGCCAATGAAACTATTATACAATTTAACCGAAGAATACAGCTATATATTCATACAAATAGTAGGCAGACATCGCTGCGCAGATTACGGGTACAAAAGAAAACTTTTTATTCCTTATCATTAAAATAATGGCAATGATAGTTGCGGCGCTTCCGGCAAATAAAACTACAGCGCAAATGCTCCACCAAAACTTGAACGAAAGACCAAATAGTGGGCCACGAAAATTAAGCAACAAGAATATTGCTATTAAGGCAATGGAAATTTTATTAATTTTATTTCCTTTTGAAAACAAATAAATTATGGCGGCGATAAAAATAGAAAATGTCACCCCGCCAAAGATAACATATGCCAACGCCAATCCCCCTGCAGAATTGGCGGTGCCTGTCACCGGAGTCGCAACAATTATTAGTGTCAAGCTCATAATAACTATAATAGAAGCCAATATATATAACATCCAGAAAAATTTACTGTTCATAAAATTATTATTTAATTATTACCTAATAATATCATAAAATAAACAAAAAAGCGTGGCACAGCTTGTCAACTCAGGTTGCCGTATGGCAACCTGACGCAAAGTGTCGCCTGCCTGCCGGTAGGCAGGCACAATAAACTTGGCTCAGACTGCAGTGTGAGCCGAGTTTGAAACAAAAAAAGAGAGCGATTTTGTCGCTCATTTGTGGTGGCCGTGGAGGCCATCATGTTGATGCCGGCGGTTGCGAGGCGGGAACGAGAAATGGGTTCCCGGCCTCCCACTCTACCGCAACGAAGAACACACCGGAAAGTATCCGAATAATCGCCGCAGCCGCTCGCGGGTCATGGTTGCGATCGCCAAGCATGGTAGAAAGAGCAAGAACAAGTTCTCGAACAGTAGCCTGGCATTGTTGCTCCGTTTCCCTTGTTATCCGATTGGATGCCAGGTACCGCCAGAGTACATGGAGATTGTCGAATGCACTTACACAATGAACCAGTGTCGGATACTTCTCGACGACGCGCTCCATTATCACAATTGCGTCACCAACACGATCCAGACTGATATTGGCAATGTCAAACATGGCTAAACTCTCCGCATAGGGGTTGTCAAACGGCAGAACGATACAAAATTGATGCTACCACAAAAACATATTTTGTAAACAAAAAGGCGCGGTACGTACGCGTCTTTTTGCATTTACTTTTCAAGTTCCCTGCCTGCCGGCAGGCAGGCGCTTGCGGGAACATTCCATTGTTTTATTTATCTCTCTTCTATTTTTCTGTACATATCTCCAATGACTTTTGCTGCTGTTTCTTTTCCACCTAATCCAATTGCCAATGCCAATCCCAATGCTAATGCTCCAACTACTCCATACACAATTGATGTGTACAATGTTTTAACAAGCATTGATGTTGGTAATAGTTGATCCAAAATCATAAAGAAGGTGAAAATCCAAATTGCCCATTTAACAATTGAAGCGGCAACATATCCATATCCCACTTTTAATCTTTCAACAGTTACTCTGACAATCTTTTCAACAATATCGGAAATCACAATGGCAATCACAAATACCAAAACTGCAATTACAACGTTTGGTAAATATGCCAAAACTTGTGTTAATAATCCTGCAAAAGATGTTAATTGTAAAACATCAACTGCAATTAACAAAGAAACAACAACAAAGACCCATTTAAATATTGCTCCAATGAATTCCGATGGGTTAACCTCAATGTTTGCTCTTTGCAAAGCTTTTCTCCATCCCTCTTTCTCAAATAACTTATTAAACCTTACTGACTTTAATATTTCTGTTATTATTTTTCCAATACCAACAGAAATTAAGTAACCGATAATAAATACAACTACTGCCAGCAACAAATTTGCAACAAATGAAATGAGCTGTTGCAAGAATGGCTGTACGATTGATAGTGACCAATCTGTATATGACATAATTTATTTTTTCTTTTTTTAGTTATTAATAATTTAATTTTAAAGATCTCCTCGACCTTTTCTATTAATATATTATTACATTATCTCAATTCTTAAAAAACAAATCAAGCCTTTACCCTGTGGATAAGTCTAAATATACTTTTTCCACTCCTCGGGCAATGGAATTTCCAAATTTATTTGTTTCTCGTCCGTTGCGGATTTAAAACTAATTGCCGTGGCAGCCAATCCAATGCTTTCTTTATTTTGCCAGTCATATGAGCCTTGCCCATATTTTGAGTCTCCCAAAATTGGGCAACCCATTCCAGCCAACTGGACTCTAATTTGGTGAAATCTTCCAGTTTTTGGCAAAATCTTAAGCAAAGAATACTTTTCATTAGACCGGACAAGTTCCCAAGATAATTCAGCTGTCCTTGTTTTTGTGGCTTTTTTTATTTCCGCCAATAATTCTTCGTCGGACTTTTCTGTAAAGCCTTCGGCAAAAAAAGATATCTTATTTATTTTTTCTTTTATATCTCCCCTATTTTCTTTTGGCCTTCCCACCACAACCGCGTGATAAGTTTTTTGTATAGTATGCTGACGAAACTGCTCCGAAAGGCGCGAAGCCCCTTTAGACGTTTTCCCAAACAAAACAATCCCCTGCACCGGTTTATCCAACCTATGCACCAACCCCAAAAACACATTCCCGGGTTTGTCATACTTTTCCTTCAAATATTCCTTCACCATATCCATTAAACACTTCTCCCCCGACCCATCCCCCTGCGTCAAAACCCCCGCCGGTTTCTCCACCGCAATTATATGATTATCCTCGTAAAGTATTTTTATGCTTGACATTGATATTTTTATTTATTATAATTTTTTATAGACTAGATAGGGTATCGCCTCACCAATAACGAGGTATGTTCATTTTATACTAGAGGAGTTTGAGAATGACCCGTCAACATCTTACCCCATGGCAGCAATACATAGCAAGTGAGAACGCGCGACTCCAGAAGTTGACACCGGCTCAGAGAAAGGCGTTAAAAAAGGAAATTGCAAAGAGAAGTCTTCACGAAAAAATAGAACGTGAAATGGAGCGAACAAGAAATAGCCCATTTCGTTCTATCCCAATGCGGGATTAAACTCGAACACTTTGATGATTTTTTACAGTATGCATGAGCGTTTAACCACAACGCTCTCTTTTTTTACTTCGGGGCGGGGATGCCCAAATCGTTGCAAATCTTTTTTGCCAAAAAATTGTGTATTTCATTGTGTCTTGGCACAGTGGATATTCTTTTTACTTGGGGATTAAAAAAGACGCTGTGGCGAGCGCCTTCTCGAATAAATATACATTTATTCTTAAGAAGATGTTTTATTAAATCCGACCTCTTCATGTCAAGGAAATTGAAATATTTTCTCTAATTGTTTTTCCATCTGCTGACTCATTCTTTGTTAAAATTCTGCTAGTTTCCAAAACCAAAAACAAAGCCTCTTTAAGATTTTCTTTAGCTTCCTGAAGTGTTTTTCCTTGTGTATTTACGCCTGGAATTTCCTCAATCCAGCCCAAATACCACTTTCCCATTTTTTTATATAATCCAGTAAATTGCCTTGTCATGTTTTTAGTATAAAAAATTACACATTAAAAGTCAATTATTTTTCAAAACCGCAATTATATGATTATCCTCGTATAAAACTTTTATAGTTGACATAAGTTAATATTTTTGATATATTATTCACATAAGCTACTTCCATTACTTCATGGAGACCATTCAAATGGCCGCAAGATATTCCGTTAAGTCTAAGACAAGGCTCTATATTTATTCCACTTGTAACGACCTCTGGAACGAATTCCTTGTATGGCTTCGGGATGAAAAAATCCCTTATTCTACTTCGCCATTTGGCTACGATTTCGAAATCGAGGATATTGAGCGAGTAGAGAAATGGCTCATTGGACATGGTTTCGAAGAAACCATCGAGTAACTTATCATTCTCCACCAATCGCTTCGCGGTTGCGTGGGGATTTTTTTTACTTAATTTTTTAATGTTTCTTTTATGCGGTCGGCTTCCACTTCCACAACTGGACCTTCGTATTCGCCGTTGTGGGCGTGGGTGCCACTATATATTGGGGCTTTTTGGTCTAGGTGCAAACTAAAATTGTAATTTTCTCCGTTTTGTTTTAAATAAACGTGAAACCTGGGATAGTTATGTATATCTAGCTTTCTAACCAAATTATACTCGTTCAAATTTGTATCAATAATTGCATATCCAATTGCTCGCGCCACACTAACAATACTTTCTTTTGATTTTATTATAAAGTCCATAGCTGTATATATTTCAGGTTATCACGTAATAACCGCAGTATTTTTTTTCTTATTTTTTAATTAAATTTTCTATATCTTTTTTCTTTATAACAAAATTCGGGCCCACTTTTGAAGCTTTTATCGCTCCCCTATTAATGCGCTTCAAAACAGCCACACGGCTTATTTTTAAAATATCCGCCAGCTGGCTCACCGACAAAAACTCACTTTTTTCCACTAAAATATTTTTCAGATTCATATTTTTATTTATCCTATACTTCAGGTTATCACGTGATAACCTGAGGGTCAAGCCACAAATTATTTATGTTTGACATTGATATTTTTATTTGTTATAATTTTTTATAGACTAAGTGTGGTATCGCCTCACCAATAATGAGGTACGTTCATTCTATACCAGAGGAGTTTGAAAATGACCCGTCAACACCTCACCCCGTGGCAGCAATACATAGCAAGTGAGAACGCACGACTCAGGAAGTTGACACCTGCCCAGAGAAAGGCGTTAAAAAAGGAAACTAAGAGGAGGAGTCTGCACGACGAAATAAAACGTGAAATGGAGCGAACAAGGAGCGACCCATTCCGTGGCATTCCAATGCGGGATTAAACTCGAGCCCTTTGGTGATTTTTTACAGCACGTATGAGCGTTTAACCACAACGCTCCCTTTTTTTTGCAAATTTTTAAACCCTCAGGTTATCACGTGATAACCTAAAAACAAACTTATTTAACCATGTTTGAACTCGATCACATCGCCGTCTTTTACAACATACTCTTTGCCTTCGGTGCGCAGCTTACCGGTGCTCCTGGCATTGGCATAACCTCCGCAATCCAGCAAATCTTTCCAAAATACAACTTCTGCCTTAACAAATTTGTTTAGAAAATCGGTATGGATTGCAGAGCCGGCAATTGGGGCGGTGTCGCACTTTTTTATTGTCCAAGCTCTTGTTTCATCTTCTCCTGTTGTTAAAAAGGTAATCAAATTGAGTAATTCGTATGATTTTTTTACCAAAATATCGGTTTCTGATAACTCGGGCAAACCCAGTTCAACTCTTTCCTCGGTAGACAGGCCTTCTGATTCGTATTCTGTACCCACATCAATAATGATATATTTCCAGTTATTTTTTTCAAAAACCTCAAGCACTTCCCTACCCACTTCTTCATCTTTGCCGTTTAATAAATAAATTCGTGGTTTAAATGTTAAAAGTTGATAACTTTTTAATATTTCTTTTTCTTCATCGGTAAATTCTTGGTCTATTAAAACTTTTTCCTGGCTCAAAAAATCTTTGGCTTTTGTCAAAACAGCATTTTCTTTTACTGCTTCTTTTTTGTTTTGCCTTACATCTCCGCCCAAGCTGTCAATTCTTTTATTTATAGTCTCTAGATCTTTTAATATCAGCTCAACATCCAAAATGCCCTTATCTATCAACGGGTTAACCTGGTTTTGAGTGTTTACAATATCTGCATTTTTAAATGCTCTCAAAACATACAAAACAGCATCGGTTTCTCTTATATTTGCCAAAAATTTATTGCCCAAACCTTCACCCTCGCTCGCTCCCTTTACCAGGCCGGCAATATCAACAAAGTCCACAACTGCATAAATTTTCTTTTTAGATTTTGAAAGCTCCGCCAACTTATCTACCCTATCATCAGGAACCAAAACCACCCCAACATTTGGGTCAATAGTAGCAAAAGGATAATTTGCAATCAAAACTTCTTTTTTGGTAAGGGCCTTAAACAATGTAGACTTCCCCACATTCGGCAACCCAACTATTCCAATACTTAGTGACATATTGATATAATTTACCATTTTTTAGGCAAAAATACCAGCCTATCGGCATACAGGCAATAAAAAAGACTCAAAGAATTTTTGGTTCTCTGAGTCGGCGTTTTATTAAAACGCATATTGCGGAATGTCCGCTTGTCGCTAGGCACCCATGCCGTCTTCAAATGACCCGCCGGCCACATTGAAACAGCAGTTTTGGTGGACCCACCGGATGCCACGAAGGCTGATGTCGTCGAGCTCCTCGAAGGCGCCTTCGGCCTCCACCACCAGCGGAGCCGTATCCGAGCCCATCGTCTCCAGATAGTTGCGCGGATAGCCCACGCGGAGCATTTGCTCGGTGTATCGGACCAGGTCAATGTCGCCCCGGTCTAGTGCAGTAAACTGCATGGTCCGTTCCTTCCAATCGGGTTCCATACAGCGAAGCGGGTATCCTTGGAGAACAACGTGGTTCTTCATGTGGCAACCGTAGATGCGGTCGCCAACAATGTTAAACCGGTCTTGCCACGATTCGCCTTCCCAGCAGTGGGACGGGTCGGCATTCACGCCCAGGCACGGATCCCCTTGACAGGCATTCACCAGCATCAGGAAATCCTGGGCGCACATGGCTGCCGTGCCAGGATGAATTTCATGCGCCAGCACAATGGCGTGATCGCGAGCCGCCGCCCGGATTTTGGCGGTTTTGGTGACGAAGCGCTCAATGCCTTCCTGAACCAGGTCGTAATCGGCGCCTTTCCAGAAGCCCCATGGATAGCCCGTGGCAACTTCCCAGCCAAACGCCACGCCCCAGAACATGGGCAGAATGCGGACATCGAGCTCGTCGCAGAGGTCCAGGAACCGCAGGATGTAGTTCTCGGCCCATGCCTCAATCCTTGCGGGCGTCTCGTTGACGTAGTTCGCCGGCAGGAAAGGACGCATGGTTTTGCTGGCGGTCCAGGCCGTCAGGAGCACCCACGTGGGGCAGTGAATGCTGAAGCCGTCCATCTTCAGGCCAACATCCTGCCCAATCCACGCTTGCGGGAAGCCCTTGCCTGCCTCCGCAAACTTCTGCCTGATGGTGTCGGCCGGAAGAAATCCTCCCTTGCCGTCTTCAAGCATGAAGTTGGAAGGCTGACATCCGGCGGCGCCGGCGCGCCAAGCAAATTCCAAAAACCCATCCAATCCTTTGGCACCGTGCTGAGCACCCTCAACGCTTGCATGAAACAATCTCATCGCAATATCTCCACTCGCTATGTAAAAGCTTTGCATGCCTCTGTCGCGCGACAGAAAAAAACATGCATTGCTTTTGTAGCCTAAAGAACAAATAGTAGTCATTACAATACCAAAAATATCACTTTTAGTCAATAAAAAAACTCTTGAGCGTGGAGCATCAAGAGCGGTGGTTGTTGCGAGCCTTAAGCTCGAAAAAAACCATTATGGACACGGTAAGCAGGGAGAAGGTCAGCGACCGGCAGGTGTAGAGAACAGACAAGTCGTTTCCCTCGTAGATTGCCGGGTACAGGGCAATAGTGGAGTTAAAGATGTTCGGCAACCACCCAAAGAACGACTCAATGTTCTTCTGGGCAATATAGAACTTAACCCACATTGGCACATAGGCAATCATCATCAGCACCTGCGAGGACTTGTTCGACCCAAGCATGTCGCCAGAGACCCACCCATACAGAAATACCAGGCACGCAGTGGCAACATACACCCGCCTAAACCAGACAAAAAACCAATGCTCCTTTTTCTTCTGAGCAGTCTCGTCCGGCTTGCGAGAGCCCCAAAAACAAATGGCAACGAGAATTGCCGAAATGTAAATGAGGTCTGTTGTGTTGAGCACGCCCGACCTGAGGTCCCAGTTGTGGGCACGGCCACAGCTAAAGAAGCTTGGACCCGCGCCGGCCAGAAACATAACCCAGGTGGAGAGGGTTGCATCGGCTTTCTTGTTCCGGATTTTCTTGATATAACGGTACCCAAAGTAAAGCTGAGAGATGGCAACGACAACAACGCATAAATCCTTCACGGTATCACCTCGTGTTGTGGATGTTATTGAAAAGTAGCTGTTGTAATAATAACAGAAAAATTAAATTTGTCAAAACTACCAGCCGCCGCCCCCTCCTCCGCCACCTCCACCCGAGCTTCCGCCTCCGCCAAATCCCGACGAACTAGACGAACTGCTTGAACTGCTGGATATTTGATGCGTTAACGAATTCATGCTGGACATAAAGCTGTCCATACTGTGAGAATTTAAACTGCCGGCAGTGGCTCCAACAAGCCAGGCTGATTGATGTGTTTTGTAAAAATCAGGGCCGTAAATTGTTTCCATTTTTTTAATCCACAATTCGGTAATGCCAAAAACCATTGCATAAGGCAAGAACTTATCAAAAATATTTTCTTTTTCGTAAAATTGCTGACGATAATCCTCGGCCTGTTTCATGTATCTCTCAAAACCTAAAATTTTAAACATTAGGTCGGCTCCCTTTTGTGTCCTTTTGGTCATTAAAAATCCAAAAACAAATAACAAAATTGTAGAAACCAAAAGGCTAAAAAAAGTCTTATTTTCCCAAAAACTCATTTCAGCCATTCCGTAGCCCGCAACAATACTAACAAAAGTTGGCATTAAAGACAGCACACCCAGTGCAAAAAACAAATTTCTTGTTTTAATTCGCCCTTTTTCCAGCCAACCCAAATTTTCCACATTTTTTAATGCAGAACTCGCAATAGATTTTACCTGATATGGAAGGTCGCTTCGCAGTTCGTTGGTTGTAACACTCTCTCTGCCCTTTCCAAAAATTACATCTAAAATATCTTTTTCCGGTTCAGATAAAGAGTCTTTATTTTTATAATTTTCCGCTTTTGTAAACTTATAGCCTTCAAGATTTAAAAATAAAATTTTGTTGCTCTGCTTTTCTATTGTCACATATTTTTTTACTGCCAAGTCAATAATTGTGGCCGTAATAAGTTTTCCACTAAACCTGCCCGAATTCATAACCATGCCCATTTGCATTGGGGTGATGTTTTCTGGTATTCCAAATTCAGGCGGAATTGGTTTTTTAATTTTTGGGTCTTTGCCGTATCTAAACCAAATTAAAAAAGCAATAATAAAAACCAAAATTGGAATAAGAAAAAACAAATTCATTAGTTGCTCTCCATATTTTTCCAAAAATGTTGGTGGACGCGGGATAAATATATTTTTTGGAAAAGCGACAGAAGCGGTAATCCCCTGCCTGATATCCAGTGACTTTGTGGATTCAAAATGCAAAATATTGCTCGTTGTCCATGAATATGTTGCCAGGTCGGTGCTTTTTTCTCCCAAGTATCCCGTATAATAACTTACAACTGCATTTTGATTGGTAGCCTCTGCAGGGAAAATTATATCTGCGGAAAATTTATCGGTTTCAATATCCCAAAAGTTTCCCATTATATTCCAGTAAAATTCGTCAAAGTTTGGATCAAAAAATCTTACAACGTCTAAAACTTTATAAACTATTTTATAGTTATTTACCCCTGTAACAATTTTGTTTGGGTCTCCAATTTTCCAAATTACAGAGTTGTTTGAGTAACTTTCTAAATATTTATAATTATTTCCGCTAAAATCTGTAATACTAACCAATTCTATTTTGTTTACAATTCTCCCTTTATTTGTTTCGGTGACATACGAAACAACTCTGTAAATGCCGTGTTTGTTAAATAAATTTCCGCAGTCGGCGGTAATTTCTTCTGTAACTAATGCCGAAGAATCGGCCTTGTTTAAAATTATAGTAGTTTTATTGTTTTGAATGTACCAGTCTGTAATGTCTGCAACATTTCTGGCAGACGCAAAAAACGGATTAAAAAACAGCGACGCAAAAACAAAGAATAAAACGAAATATAACTTTTTCATACTATTTTTTGACCGGTTGTCCGCAAAAAGCGCACCTTTTGGCTTCTACGGGAATGTCACTTAAACATTCTTTGCATTTTTTGGTTGTAACAGCAACCGGATCCTTTCTTTTAATTCTGGAAAATAATTTTTCTATTGGCAAAATCACAAAGAAATAAACAGTTGTGGCTATTAATAGAAATGAAATAATGGCGTTTAACAATTCGCCATACATAAACCTGCTTCCATTTATGGTGAAAAAAAGTTTAGAGAAGTCCGGAGTTTTTGCAATTGCTCCAATAAACGGAGTAAGCAAATCTTTTACTAAGGCATTTACCAAGGTTGCAAAAGCAGAACCAATGACCACGCCAACCGCTAAGTCCACAACATTTCCGCGCAAAATAAATTTTTTAAATCCGTCAAAAATTTCCATAGTTTTTTAAATTAATTATATTAATTAATAATATATTATATTTAATTTTTAAGCAAAAAAAGAGCCCCGCCTAGAATTAGGGGGGCCTCGAAAAGAACGGGGTGGGGTGTCGCTATAGCGTCCCACGGAGTGCCTCGAGGAGAATCTCCTCAAGGCTGGCATCAGAGGGAAGTGGAACGGGGACATGGACCCGTACAAAGCTGCGACCTCTTTGGGGCCGACCGTTATTGCGAGCCGCACAGCTCGCACACTGCCCGCAGTGGGCTTCCTCCCTGACGATGAGCTGCCAATGCTCGTTGATGTCCAGCATTGGCACGCCGGCGACGTCGGGATTTTCACGCACAACTTGTGCCCAAAAAAGCCGTTTTGCCGAGTCGAACTCGCGCTCAGCAACAAGATACAGGTTCTGAAGTCTAACCACCAAAGAGGCCGTGTCGGAGCCCGCGTCAATACTGAGGCGGGCGATTTCCTCGTTAGTGGACACAAGCAGTTCATCAAGCTTCTGCTTCTCGGTGTAGAGAACGGAGTAAAAACTCCGAACCGAAACCGAGAGTGGCTCGTGCCCAACAACCCGCCCAGTTGCGCACTGGGTGCCCCCATCAAAAGGGAGGGGCTTTTCAGACGGCCCTGCCTTTTGGACCTGCTCCAGAAGGTGCATGAGGTAATCCACAACCGCTCCTTTCCTTGTTTGTGGCTCGCCTTGTCTCAATTCCATGAGAAATGCAAGACTCGCCGGTGCTTAATAATATAATAGGCTAGTTTGCCAGATTTGTCAATACCTGCGCATCCACCTTATTGAAATTAAATTAAAATAGTGTATAATATAATTATTAAAGCATCGTCGCAGATTATTGCGACATAAGTGTTCACTTCGTTCCCTTAGGGCCCGTGGTATAGTGGCAACACATCTCGTTTGCAACGAGAAGCTGGGAGTTCGATTCTCCCCGGGTCCACAAATGTTTTTGTTCCTTTCCAGTAACAAACGGGTGCGACATGTCAATCAAATGGGTTCACGAAACATCAGTGCATGGTGGCCAAAAGGTGAGTATCGGCGATATGGTTAAGGTGGTGCCAGTTGAACAGATGGATAAAAATCCAGATAAAGACCCAAAAGAAGAAGAACACTTCAACAGGCGCCATTTCCAATTTATGGAGAAATTTCTTGGTGGTTCCGGTCCATACAAAATAAAGCGCATCGGTCAATGGCCTTGTGGTAGATTTATGCTTTATCTTGATTTGCCGGAAGGCCGAGAACCTGGCTCCCACGCCACGGATTTTGTCCGTGCTTAGTCTAGAGGCACCCCGTTCAACCAAAAACCGCACAACGTGCGGCCTTTTTTTATTTTATTTCCAAGATTTTTACTTTTACTTTTTTGTTGCCTGCAGTAAAATTAAACTCCTCTTCCAGTTTTTTTCCAAGCAATCTTTGCCCTAATGGCGATTGATATGAAATTTTATTTTTTAAAATGTCCGATTCTGTTGGCGCAACCACTTCATAACTCATTTCTTCCCCGTCAAACATAATTTTTATCTTAGACCCAATTTGAACATTTTTATTCCCCTCATCTTTTTCTTTTACAACTGCCTCGTTGATTGCAATTTCAAGCTGTTCAATTCTGCCCAGCAAAAAAGACATTTTATCTCTTGCGTCGTGATACCCCGCGTTTTCTTTCAAGTCTCCAAAAGCGCGGGCTTCGGCAATAAGCTTTTTTGTTTCTTGCACCTGATTTTCTTTAATATCTTTCAGTTCGTCTTTTAACTTTTGCAACCCCTCCTTTGTAAAATATTGCTTCATATATATAACTTACCCTTATTTTCCCTTATTATCAAGTGTCGCACAATAAACTCGGCTCACACTGCAGTCTGAGCCGAGTCTGAAGCAAAAAAAAGAGTCGCATAAATGCGACATAGGGAAAACGGAGGCGAAGGGAGTTGAACCCATGACCTGTGCTGGCGTATTAGGTGCTCTTCCTAATTCGAGCCACATACCGGCACGCGTGCCAGTATGACTGGATTTGAACCAGCAGCCCCAACACGTAACACCGCTCTACCAGCTGAGCTACACCCCCAAAAAAAAGTACAAAGTTAAGAAACGTTGAAACGCCCAGAACAGGATTCGAACCTGTAACCTCGTGAGTTGTAAGTCACGAACTCTAGCCAATTGAGCTATCTGGGTAGTTAAAACATAAAAAGATTGGCAAGGGAGCCAGAAGGTATCTCCGGGTGAGGAAGACCAACGGCTCGACCTTGCCAATCCGAGCAAACAGGGTTGTCATAGCGGGAAGTTTTGCGTATCCCCGCTCCTGTCGCTCTGATAAAACATTAGGTTTCTTAAAGTTGTTTCGAATAAGGGAATTTTAAGCTGCTTCCCTCAAAAAGCTTTTTGGTTTGAAGATAAGTGCGATTCAACATGCTCATCGAACTGAGCCAGTTGAACCGTGCTTATAATTCCAAAGTCGACTACATAAATATCGTTCTTGCGAACAATATTTTTAAAAAAATGATCCACGAGCAGCTTCCGCTACCCGTGCCTTGTTACGACTTAGCCCCTCTTACTGAATCTAGCTTAGAACGCCTTGCGGCGCGCTTCGGCTATCCCCAGCTCGCTTGGCTTGACGGGCGGTGAGTACAAGACTCAGGAACGTATTCATCGCCACGTAGCTGATTGGCGATTACTAGCGATTCCAACTTCATGAGGGCGGGTTTCAGCCCTCAATCCGAACTGAGACCGGCTTTGGTGCGATTAATCTCCGCCTTTCGGCATCGAAGCGCATTGTACCGGCCATTGTAACATGTGTGCGGCCCAGGTCATCAAAGGGCCATGCTGATTTGGCGTCATCCTCGCCTTCCTCCCAATTATCTCGGGCAGTCCCCTGTGACATTTAAAACACAGGGCAAGGGTTGCGTTCGTTACCCG
>Ga0172379_10007555_pt1 | contig 14071 bp, 11 predicted proteins | sample GrowelOW334metaG_FD_119756 | JGI IMG/M metagenome (GOLD analysis project Ga0172379, IMG submission 119756) | Groundwater microbial communities from an aquifer near a municipal landfill in Southern Ontario, Canada - Groundwater well OW334 metaG | ecosystem: Environmental > Aquatic > Deep... | reverse complement strand
TGCTCAGATTGACCAATATATTTAGCTTGATAAAATTTACGCTGAGTAGTTACAGTTTTTTGAATAAAAATCATTCCTGATAATAATCCATGACCAACATTTCCTGTAGTATCGTTGAAGTGTGTATCTTCTCGTTCGAAAATAAGGAACCGCAGTATTTGATGCTGCGCCGTTCGTTAACAGAAAAAGTGTACCCCGATATATGGCAGATCGTCACCGGCTCCATCGAGCAAGGGGAGACGGCAGTACAATGTGCCCTGCGGGAATTAAATGAAGAGACCGGTTATGTGCCACAGAAATTCTGGATCGTTCCACATGTGAATACGTTCTTTTCCGTCAAATATGATACATTGCACCACACAGTGGTTTTCGCTGCTCAAGTCCCTCCGAACACCAATCCCGTGCTTTCAGACGAACATTATCAGTTCGAGTGGCACACCATCGACAAAGCAAAAGCAATGTGCGTATGGCCTGGACAAATGACGGCACTGCAGATCGTTCACGAATTTATCGTGAGCGGAAGAAAAACAGGCTCGTTATCCGAAATTATTTTATGAAGTCCGTTGCCACACTCATACTGTTTACTTCTGTTGTGTTCTGCCAAAGTGAATCGCAGACGTATCCTGTTGCAGCGACTGATCCGAAGAATATGCGCGACTATCCCGGCGGACGCGGTGAACATCAATTGATCATTTATACTTCGGAGTACGGCACAACCACGACCGGAACGAATCAGTGGGGCGCAGAAGCAACGGTGAAAGATGATATCGTTATTAAAATCGGCGGAAACAATTCACCGATTCGGCCGGGAGAATACGTACTGTCCGGACACGGAAGAGCGCGCGTGTTCCTGCAGCGGAATGTTAAAGTGGGCGCAAAGATCCTCCGTACGGATACATCCGTGATTGTAAGTTTCGATATGGAATCGTTTCGCATTTATTCGGACATGCGCAAAGGCGAGCTGATTCGGAAATATGAAAAGATCAAAGCTCAGTTATCCGAAGCAGAACGATCGTCACTTAAAGCTGCGATCGATTCTCTAAAAATAGTCCGCGATGCACCCAATGCGGTTGCCGTACCTTCCGTCGATTCTTCATTGTATGATGAAGGAATGCGCTTGCTGGATGAGATTGAATATCGTACCACAGTATCTCCAGCAGTGGAAGGAAGGGGAGTGTGGCACAGACCATCGGAGAAAAATAGTGATGAGATTGCCGCAACTGTACAGCGGCTAGCACAGTCGGGATTTAATATGATCTTTCTTGAAACAATCTGGCGTGGTGAGTCGATCTATCCCGGATTTATTACTCAACAAAAAAAAGAATTTATCGGATTCGATCCGTTGCGGGTATTTATTGATGAAGGGGAAAAACATGGTGTGGAGATCCATGCATGGGTCCACACATTCTTTGTTGGATATGTTGGAATAGACGAAGACACCTCTTCGGGACCAATCCTGCAGAATCATCCAGAATGGCAATTGGTGAAACGCAATGGTGAAAAAATCTCTGCTGCAGAACCGGGATACCTCTATCTTAATCCCGCTCATCCACAGGCACAGGATTTTATTGCATCGTTATATCGGGAAATCCGAACAACTTATTCCGATCTGGCTGGTATTCAGATGGATTATATCCGGTATCCGGTGAATGTTCCACTCGATGAATCGTCCGACTACAGTGCTGTATCCAGAGTCCGGTTTAAAGAACAATACGGCGTCGATCCGCAGGAAATCAACCCGACAGATCATCCTGAACAATGGGAACAATGGCGTCTGTGGCGGGAACAGGTCATTACCGGATTCGTAAAAAGAATTCGTTGGGAGAATCCAGAAGTACTTTTATCCGCAGATATTTTTCCCGATATTGAGGAAGCTGAGAAAACGAAGATGCAGAACTGGGGCACTTGGGCGAATAGCGGATATGTGAATTTTCTTGCTCCGATGGTCTATACGGTCAATACCGACTGGATCGCCGAGGCGATCGGGAAAATGAGATCGTTGATTGGAGAAAATTTTCCGCTTCATGTAGGACTCGCACCATATTTACGACTGACGCCGTCGCAGTTGTTGCAGCAGATCGAAGTCTGCAGGGAAATCAAAGCGTCGGGAATAATTTTGTTTTCCACATCGAACCTTTCGGATGAGCAGTTGCGGTTGTTGCACATCGGCCCTTTTAGAAACAACGCACAGCCGCCGTCATTAATTATAAAACCAAATAAACAATAAGGAGCACGCAGTGTCTATTCTAGTTGTCGGTTCAGTTGCCATTGATGATATTGAAACACCGTTTGGGAAAGCAGCGGATGTTCTTGGAGGATCAGCTGTATATATTGCCGTTGCGGCGAGTTATTTCACCACGCCGGTTCGCCTCGTCGGAGTTGTGGGCGGAGATTATCCTCAGTCGGCGATCGATTTTTTGAACGAACGCGGCGTGGACCTTACCGGTTTGGAAGTGATTCAGGATGCAAAAACATTCCGCTGGTCCGGTCGGTATCATTATGATCTGAACAATCGGGACACGCTTTCGTTGAATTTGAATGTTTTCGAAAAATTTAACCCGAAAATTCCGGAGTCCTATAAAAAAACGAAGTACATTTGCCTCGGCAATATCGATCCGACGCTGCAACGTCGTGTGCTGGAGCAGGTGGAGAAGCCAACGCTTGTTGTCGGCGATACGATGAATTTCTGGATCGATACGAAAAAAGAAGAACTGATGAAGACAATCCCGTCCTTCGACGTCTTCATCCTAAACGATTCCGAAGCTCGGCTGCTTTCGAATGATCCGAACCTACTCCGTGCCGCAAAGAAAATCCGTGCGATGGGAGCAAAAACGTTAATCATTAAAAAAGGGGAGCATGGTGCGTTGTTGTTCCATGAAGACCACATTTTCTCCGCTCCCGCATATCCGCTGGAAGATATTTTTGATCCGACCGGTGCGGGAGATACATTCGCATCGGGATTTACTGCCTGGTTAGCAAAGACCGATGATCTGTCGTTCGAGAATATGAAACGCGCCGTCATTTACGGCAGCACGATGGCCTCATTCTGTGTGGAAAAAGTTTCGGTGGATGGATTGCGTGAGTTGTCGTACCTCAAAATTCAAGATAGATTCCGAGAGTTCAAACAGTTGTCGAAGTTTGACGAATAGTGCAATCTCGAACTTGTTTCGATTCGGCACACGACATAGTTCTTTTTACCGAGCCGGGTGGAAGCATGTTCTTGTAGAAACAGCAACAGTGCAATGTCTAGCATAATTGCAATGGGTATAATCACAAGCTAGTGCAGCAATCTGGTATAAAGACGCTGGGACGATGAGGAAAATGATCCGCTCCGTCTTAGCGTCTTTGTCGTTTAAATTCTTTTGGAATGATTAACAGTATTGAGTGGAACGGTTCGTCGGTTCGCTTTCTGGATCAAACACAGCTTCCTGATGCAGAAGTGTATACCGAAACAAATGATCTTGATGTTCTTATTGATGCGATCAATCGGCTGAAAGTCCGCGGAGCCCCATTACTTGGAATAACCGCAGCGTATGGAGTTTTGCTCGGAACCCATTCTGCAATCGATGCATCAGCTGAGACGTTCAAGAACCGAGTAGAATCGGCTGCTGCCTCAATTGCAGCAACCCGCCCTACGGCGGTAAACCTTTTCTGGTCGTTGGAACGAATGCGGAAGATTCTTCGTCTAAACTCCAGTGATACTCCAAAAATGCTCTTTGAAAAATTAAAAGCGGAAGCAGTTGCGATACACACCGAAGACCGCACCATGTGTGAAGCGATGGGAAAAGCCGGTGCGGAGTTAATTCCAAACGGGGCATCGATTTTGACGCATTGTAATACCGGTGCACTGGCGACCGGAGGGATCGGAACAGCGTTCGGTGTATTGTTTTCCGCTCATCATTCCGGGAAAAAAATACACGTCTACGCAGACGAAACCAGGCCGCTGCTTCAGGGGGCGCGATTGACAATGTGGGAATTGCAGAAAGAGGGAATTCCGGCAACATTAATTACGGATAATGCGGCAGCGTGGACGATGAAATCAAAAAAGATTGATCTCGTCATTACCGGTGCAGACAGGATAGCCGTTAACGGCGATACGGCGAATAAAATCGGTACATATAATCTTGCAGTACTTGCCAAAGAACATAACATTCCGTTTTATATCGTTGCTCCATCTTCAACAATCGATCCGGCCATCCCATCCGGCGATCAAATGATCATCGAAGAACGGAGTGCGGATGAAGTGATCAACGGATTCGGGAAACGAACTGCTCCTGTGGATTCCGATGTGTTTTCACCGGCGTTTGATGTTACTCCCAATACATTGATCTCTGGAATTATTACGGAAACCGGTGTTCACACTGCGCCGTATCATCGTTTGGTGTCCCGATGATTGTCGAAACCCAGGCAGTGGTGCTTCGTACGATGAAGTATGGCGATACGAGTAAAATCGTTACACTCTATACAAGGCAGTACGGCAAGACGAAAGTGATCGCGAAGGGGGCGCGAAATCAGAAATCGAACAAATTCGGTTCTTCATTGGAACCGATGACCGTCTCGTCGGTCGTATTTTATAAAAAGGAACAGAAGGATCTGCATCTACTGTCGAAAAGCGAGATTGTAACGCCCATGAGTCGTATGCAGGATGATCCGGAGAGGATGTTCGCCGGACTTGCGCTGGTAGAACTGATAAATATGGTTATGCATGACGAAGAGGAAAACGGTCTTGTGTTCGATATGCTGGTGGAGTCGTTACGAGTGATGAATAGTTCGAGTAAAAATGCTGTGAATGTATTCCTTTCATTCATTGTAAAAATATTCCATCAATTCGGATTCGGAATAACTATTGACGCATGCAGCCGCTGCGGACGAACAATGGAACAACATCAATTCGCGTACGGATTGCTCAGACTGTCTGACGGGAAATTCACCTGCTCAATATGTTCCGAAGAAGCACAGCAAAGCGGAGTGAGGTTGTCGGGAGGAGTGCTGAAATCCTTATTGTTTTTCCACGGAAATTCCCTGGATCGTTCAGTCTCCATTTCATTGAGTGCTTCGATGAGGGATGAGTTACTTGCAGTGCTTCAATCGTATTTACGGTATCATATTGATGGTGTAAGAACCTTACGTTCGCTTTCGTTGTTACAAACTATGAGTTAGTTCAGGAATCATGAAATTAATCAGGAGTAGTCCATTATGAAACGTTCCATTCTTGCTGCATTCTTTTTTATTACGATCGGAATAATTTTTGGCGCAGTTCTGGTCTCCGATATGGATGGCGTCGATTTGGGATTTGCACAGCAAAAGCAGGTCACACTCGGATCCGATAAATCGCCCGCAAAAACGGATTTGAATCTTCAAGCGGCGAACGATGCATTCGTTAAAGTGTCCAAAGAGGCGACACCGTCCGTTGTATTTATCAGTGTGACGGCGAATGCAAAGAAACCGGAGGGACATGATGAGGAGTTCTTCCGTTTCTTCCCCGATTTTCGTTTCCGTCAACCAGAAGGACAGACGCAGGGTGCAGGTTCCGGTGTCATCGTAACCAAAGACGGTTACATCGTCACAAATAATCATGTTGTTGAAAATGCTACGGACGACGGTATTGAAGTCGTCTTGAACGATTCGCGCCGGTTCAAAGCAAAATTAATCGGCGCCGATCCTCTCACCGATGTCGCTGTTGTTAAAGTTGAAGCTGCCGATCTACCTACAGCGATGCTGGGGAATTCTGATGAAGTACAGGTCGGGCAATGGGCGCTTGCTATCGGAAATCCTCTGGGGTTAAATTCCACCGTCACGGCAGGCATCATCAGTTTTATGGGACGGGGAAATCTTCGGTTGATCAACGAGCCGTACGGTGTGGAAAATTTTATTCAGACAGATGCTGCAGTCAATCCCGGCAATAGCGGCGGAGCCTTGGTGAATATTTTCGGACAGGTGATCGGAATAAACACCGCGATCGCAACTACAAACCAGCGGTATCAAGGATATTCCTTTGCCATCCCGATCAATTTGGCAAAGAGCGTTGCCATGGATCTTATCCAGCATGGAAAGGTGGAACGAGGGTATATCGGCGTTTCAATTTCGCAGGTGGATGAGACTTTGGCAAAAGCAAACGGTTTGGAAAAACCGGAAGGTGTTTTTGTCCAGGAGGTGATCGGCGATGCGGCAAAAGCGGCCGGAGTGAAAGCGGGAGATATTATTTTAACAATCGACGGAAGGCCGATGAAAGCACCGAATGAATTGCAGGCATATATTGCTTCAAAACACCCTGGCGATAAGGTGAAATTATTGATTTGGCGCGACGAGAAGAAGAGTGAAAAAATAATTACGCTAAAACCGCGCAACGAAAACGGAAATCTTGCTGCGAATAATGAAGAGAATTACGATCAGCGCGACGCGGAAGAAACATCGGCACGTTCGGTGGAATTTAATCAATTGGGTTTCTCCGTGAAAAAAGCGGATAGTCGAACGATGAAAGAGCGGGATGTAAGCAGTTCCGTTGTTGTGACTGGCGTAAAACCTTATAGTGAAGCATTTAATAGAATGCTGCGGGACGGGGATATTATCATGGAAGCAGATAGGAAACCTATTACGACCGTTATGGATTTTGAAAAGATCGTCAAAGCAAAAAAACAGGGAGATGCGCTACTGCTGAGAGTGAAAGGTGCACAAAGCGGATTACGGTTTGTGGCTTTAAATATTCCATAACACATTAATCCGGAGAATACCGTCAGGACCTCATTGACTGAAATATCAATGAGGTCTTTTTATTTTATTTCGTATATTCTAAAAGAAAACTCGAAACTACTCAGTAATGGTAACAATCAATATACTATCGTCGTCGTTTTGAACGAGTTCTACTGTTGTAGAGAAGAACGAAGTGAAGAATCCAATACGAAGAGTAACACATGTGATGATGTGTAATACAGATTCTTCGCTCTCTGCCCGACTGTGTCGGTCAAGCGGGCGTTCAGAATGACCAATATTTTTGCCTAAATAAAATTTACGCTGAGAAGTTACGAAAACTCTTCCTGTTTTATTTGATGCCTATGAATTTTCCATTTACAGCGGAACACCGCATGCTGCGCAAAATGGCGCGAGACTTTTCGAATGCCGAAATACGTCCGTTGGCATCGGCAATAGACCGAAACGAAGAGATTCCTTCGGTTCTGTTAAAGAAGATCGCCGAAGTGGGATTATTCGGTACAGCGATTCCGGAAGAGTACGGAGGGGGAGGATTTGGCAAAGTTGGATTTTGCATCGCACAGGAAGAAGTTGCGCGTGTCTGCGGTTCCACAGCAGCCACGATCGGTGCACATCAATCCATCGGTGCGCAGGCCATTCTTGTCGGTGGATCGGAAGAATTGAAAAAGAAATATCTGCCGAGACTGGCGTCTGGTGAACTGATTGCTGCATTTGCATTAACCGAAGCGGACGCTGGCTCCGATTCGTTTAACCTTTCCACTCGCGCTGAGAAAAAAGGGAACACCTGGATTCTGAACGGTGAAAAAGTATGGATTACGAACGGGTCACTGGCCGAAATTTTTTCCGTGTTTGCACGAACGGAAAAAGGAATTACCGGTTTTGTAGTAGAAAAAAAGTTCGGTGGCGTCAGTGTCGGGAAAAATGAAAAGAAACTTGGAATCAAAGGCAGTGTAACAAATACGCTGGCATTCGATAATGTGGAGGTTCCGGAAGAAAATATTATCGGTATAGATGGACGAGGATTTTTAGTGGCGATGGAAACATTAAACTCCGGACGGCTGGGTCTTGGCGCCGCCTGTTTCGGCGCCGCAAAAGAGATGCTGGAAATGTCTGTTGCCTATTCTAAACATCGCAAACAATTCGGCGAACCGATCTCAAAGTTTCAAGCAATTCAGTTTATGTTGTCAGACATGGCTGTCAGAATTTATGCGATGGAAAACATGGTCTACAAAGCGGCATTTAAGCATGATCTGCATGAGGATATTACACTCGATGCTGCGATCGTAAAACTTTATTGCTCCGAAGCAGTTTCCGTGATTGCGGACAATGCATTGCAGATCCACGGCGGTATGGGATTCTCAGCCGAACTTCCGCTGGAACGTTTCTACCGGGATGCAAGAATCCTGAAGATTTTCGAAGGGACGAACGAAATACAAAAATTGATTATCAGCAGACAGATACTGAAACAGAATGGAAAGTGGAATAGCTAATAGCAAATAAGCAAAATCTCAAATTGAGAAATCCAGTAACAAGAATCTAGCATCGTTTCAAATACATCAGACGGTAAAAACACAATGCTTATCCTCGGCAAAAACGCGCTTTTCTAAGTTGGCGCGTCGAAGGATGGTCACTAAAACACACTAGTACTTATTAGAAGTATCACTAGCTTCACATAAAATTACTCAGAGCCAATATGATACGATATTTTACAGCAGGTGAGTCGCACGGACAGGCGCTCATCGGAATTGTTGAAGGAATTCCTGCAGGGCTTTCTATTTCGGCAGAATATATTAATCATCATCTCTGGCGTAGACAACAGGGATACGGTCGCGGCGGTAGAATGAGAATCGAAACCGATACGGTCGAAATTCTTTCCGGTGTCCGATTCGGGAAAACACTCGGATCGCCGATTGCGTTGATGATCAGAAATAAAGATTGGCAGAATTGGACAGAGAGAATGTCCGTTGAGGGAAGCGGTAAGGGAATCGAGAAGATCACCGTACCGCGACCCGGCCATGCCGATTATGTCGGTTCTGTGAAATACGCATTTGATGATATCAGGAATGTGATCGACAGGGCAAGCGCCCGCGAAACTGCAATGCGTGTGGCGTGTTGTTCTATCGCCAGAAAGTTTTTGTCTGAGGTTGGAATCCATATCGGCAGCCACGTAATGTCTATCGGCAACGCGGAGAATAAAGATGCTGTGAAATTGAACAAAATGGTACGATCATTAATCCATCATGAAAATGCATGGAGCATTGCTATTGCTGCCGATCGTTCCGAAGTGCGCATGCTGGAAAAAACTGCAAACGCTAAAGCAATCGCAGCAATAAAATCATGCAAGAAAAAAGGGGACACGTTGGGCGGAATTTTTGAAGTAATCGTTTCCGGTATTCCGATCGGTCTTGGTAGTTACGTCCAATACGACAGGAAATTGGACGGACAGCTCGCACAAGCAGTAATGTCGATTCACGCAGTAAAAGGTGTTGAAATCGGAGATGGATTTGAAAATGCACGACGATTTGGATCGGAAGTGCACGATGAACTGCTGGCGACCAATCATCGGGCTCTTCGGCCGACAAACAGAGCCGGGGGATTGGAAGGGGGCGTCACGAACGGTGAAAATATCGTTATCCGCGGCGCCATGAAGCCAATTGCAACGCTGGCAAATCCGTTACGGTCAGTCGATATCAAATCCCATGAAACGGTCCGCTCCCGTTATGAGCGTTCGGATGTCTGTGCCGTTCCTGCCTGTGCTGTTATTGGTGAATCTGTTGTCGCACCGGTTATTGCAAATGCTTATTTGGAGAAATTTGGCGGGGATTCAATGAAAGAGATTCAAAAACGTCGAAAATAGTTCAGAATTATTCCATACCCGGTCTGCTCGTTAAAAAACAGCCGGGGATATGTTCGCCCTCAAGTTTTCCCCAATTAATATCAATTTAAATACCTCGTTCGGATTGATATTCACTCCAGCCGTTGTTATATTTCTATTACATTAGCAGGCACCATGAAAGGTTTTTCTCGAAAATAACAGGTAAAGATATTACCATATCATCGGTTACGTTATACTAAAAGCCCTTTCAGAAAAAATCGAAAGTTGCTAGAGGAGGATTGTCGCCTTCAGTTCATTATTTCAGTCCAAAAGTATCCATGGGCGCTTAAACAGCAAAGTGCTCGTACTGAATCAGAATTATGAGCCGCTGAGTGTTTGCAATGTAAAGAAAGCGATTATGCTTCTTTTTTTGCGAAAGGCCGATTTGATCGAAACGAGCAATGGAAAAGTGATCCGATCTGTTTCACTATCGATGCCGTTTCCAAGCGTTGTGCGGTTGTCTGCATTCGTCCGCGTTCCCTATAAAAAGATCATTCTGTCGCGGAAAAATATTCTGCGCCGCGACGGGCACCGCTGTCAATATTGCGGTAGAGGTGATGTCCCTCTGACGTTGGATCATGTGCAGCCGAAATCCCGCGGCGGTGAGGATGCTTGGGAAAATCTTGTTGCAGCATGTGTGAAATGCAATAATAAAAAAGGGGACAGCACCCCGGAAGAATGTGGAATGTTGTTGATGCGACCTCCGATGAAACCGAATCACGTTACTTTTATTCGGCATTTCGTCGGGAATATGGATGACCGTTGGAAACCGTACTTATTCATGCACTAAAAAGTGAAAAGTTGTTGTAAAAGTACCTCTTTTTCTTTTTGACAGTTTTTACTTGTTCACCTTTAATTTTTAACTATTTTTAGTAATTCTATTTTGAGCAAACAGAAGAAACGAATCCTCTCGGGCATGCGCCCCACTGGTAAACTGCATATCGGCCATCTTGTCGGTGCACTGGAAAACTGGGTGGCACTGCAATCCGAATTTGACAATTATCATCTCATTGCGGACTATCATGCGCTGACCACCAATCTTGATACGAGCGATCTGTATCAGAATTCAATTGATATGATCATCGACTGGCTTGCTGCGGGAATCGATCCACAGAAAAGTCCGGTTTTTCGTCAATCACAAATCAAAGAACATACGGAACTGCACCTGGTTTTTTCTATGCTGATCACTACCTCTCGATTGGAACGGAATCCTACACTGAAGGATCAGATCCGGGATCTGAATATGGAATCGGTTATTTATGGTCATCTTGGATACCCGGTGTTGCAATCGGCAGATATTTTATTGTATAAAGGGGATGTGGTTCCTGTGGGTGAAGATCAGGTGCCGCACATTGAAATTACTCGTGAGATTGCTCGGCGGTTTAATACGCAGTGGGGACAGGTATTTCCCGAACCAGAGCCGAAACTGACGAAGTTCGCCCGACTGGCGGGACTCGACGGCAATCAAAAAATGAGCAAGTCAATCGGGAATACAATTCTGCTCTCTGATTCTCCGGAAGAGATCCAAAAGAAAATGCGGACAGCAGTGACCGATACACTCAAAGTACGAAAGAACGATCCCGGCAGACCGGATGTCTGTGTGGTCTTTTCATACCATAAGAAATTTAATTCGCCAGAAGTGCCGGAGATACGAAGTGGCTGCGAATCCGGTGCGCTTGGTTGTGTGGATTGTAAAAAAAATTGTTCTACAAAAATTGCCGATACACTTGCTCCATTTCGCGAAAAACGGGCATACTTTGAGAGCAGACCGAACGAAGTAATAGAAATTTTGAATCATGGTGAATCCCGGGCGCAACACGTGGCTCGTGAAACGATGAAAGAAGTTCGTGCAACAATGAAGATCGGATAATGAGAAATCAGTTCACATGCCGAACGGCATGTGCGCAAAACTATGGACAAAGCGTACAGAGTTAAATTATCAGACTTTGAAGGTCCTCTCGATCTCCTGCTCTTTTTCATTAAGCGGGATGAACTGGATATCTATGATATTCCTATCGCGAAGATCACGAAAGAATTTCTAGAGTATCTGCAGTATCTCACGGAATTGAACCTGGACATCGCCGGAGAATTCATCGTGACAGCGGCGGAACTGATGCAGATTAAAGCTCAGATGCTGCTGCCACGTCCGGAAGGGGAAAACGAAGAGGAATTTGATCCGCGTGCGGAATTGGTGCGCCGGCTTCTGGAATACAAGCGGTGGAAGGAAATGGCGGAGGAACTAGAGCGGAGACAGATTCAACACCGGAAGATTGCATATCGCGGTAACTTTGAGAATGATCCAAAAATTATTGATGAAACGGATGGCGACGATATCATACGCGATGTAACGCTGTTCGATCTCATCGCTGCTTTCCAGTTTGCCGTAAATAAGATGCCGCGCAAACATGTGCACGAAATTAACAAACTGAACGTTTCGTTGGACGAACAAATGTTATATATCGTCGGACTGTTCAAGGAGAAAAAAGAGATCTCCTTTTTTGAAATTGTCATGTCGATGACGGAGAAAATTCGTATCGTTGTGACATTTATCGCGGTATTGGAATTGATGAAACAACAGATCATTGCGATCAATCAATTTAATCCCTATGCAGACATTACCATTGTGAAAGTAAGTGAAGAGGCAGTGATTGCGCCGCCTGATTCGACGTATTGAACGAAACTAACGTTCGAAGTGAATAACATCGGAGAAGACGTTTATGAGTGAAGCACAACCGGAGGTCAAGACGGAAATCGTGCCGGAAGCAACAGCCGACGCGGTCGTCGTTTCGACTGAACTGAAGAACATCATCGAAGCGCTTATCTTTGCCAGTGATGAGCCGATGACAACTCGGTTCATCCGTTCCATTATGGATGATGTCAATAAAGACCTTCCTCCGTCCGGACATTTCGTTGTGAACGCCGAAATTATTCGCAAAGCGGTCGGTGATCTCAACCGCGGGTATGGCAAGATGGGGAGCGGATTCCGTATCATTGAAATTGCCGGTGGGTTCACCTATGCAACTCAGGATAATTTTTCTTCCTGGGTCGGGAAGCTGGCGAAAGAAAAAGCACGACGGCGTCTTTCACCAACTGCCGTTGAAACGCTTGCCATTATTGCGTACAAACAGCCGATCGCCAAGGGCGAAGTGGAATTTATCCGCGGGGTGAATGTTGATTACATTATAAACGCACTGCTAGAGAAAGACCTCATTCATATTACCGGACGTGCGAACACCCCTGGTCGTCCACTGTTATACGGCACAACACAAAAATTCCTGGAACATTTTGGATTAAACGATCTTTCCGATCTGCCGAAACCGAGAGAGATTTCGGAACTGATTAATGAAACAGAGTTGGAAGTAGACCGGAGACTGTTGGCGGAACAGCAGGAACTGGAGTTCAAGGAAGATCTGGAAAAGAAACTGGAAGGGAACGAAGGTTCCAAGAATAAACCGCAGAAAGCGTCAAAGAGTAAAGCAGAGGAAAATATTAAAGAGGAAAACCGTCGTAGCGCACAACAGGGCGAGACGGCGGGAGGCGCACCAGTACAGACGGATGATAAAGCAGCAGACGGTCAACGTACTGCAGAAGGAGAGACACCATCAGAAAGCAATTTGACAACAGACGAAGCGACGGCGGAAACCGGCGTAAACATTCCGGAGATTCTGCCAGTTCATCAACCGGAAAATTTAGTGGAAAACGAACAGGAGTATTCGGAGACCGGCGTACTGGAAAACCCGGAAGTTCCTCAGGAGCCTTCGGAGGAAAACCTCGCACTTCGTACGGAACAACCGGAGCAGGCGGTGAGAGAAGACGAACTGGTAAAACAGACGATCGACGTTCAGGTGGCTTCGATAACAGACGTCCCGGAACATCCGCAGAACGCCGAACAGGATCATTTGACGAAAGACGATCTGGAAGTTTCGGTGATCGAAGAACAGGAAACGGTAACGACAGACATTCAGGAAATTCCGGTGATCGAAGAACGGGAAGAGTTTACGACCATCGCTCCGGAAAACCTGGTGAACGAAGAGCAGGATCGCTTGGAGATAAACGCGAAGGAAGTTTTCGAGACCGTACCGACAGAACAGATAGGAACAGAACCGGCAGCACCGGTGCCTCCGCTGGAAGGAAAACTCAATCCCGTTTCGATGGAAGAAGCGGCGGTTCATTTGGAAAGCTCGATCGGAGACGAACAGTCCGTCCTGGGCGATCTACAGAAAAACCCGCAGGAATCAGAAACAGGGTGGAGCAAGTGGAAGAACAAAGTGAAAACGTTCTTCCAGAAACTCTTCGCTTAAACCGGTTCCTTGCTATGGTCGGTGTGGCATCGCGCCGAGCTGCGGAAACGATGATCGCTAATGGTGAAGTGGAATTGAACGGTGCGGTGGTGACGGAACTCGGCACCAAAGTAAATCCGCAAAATGATGTCGTAAAGGTAAATGGACAAACGTATTCGCTTGCACAGAAATTGGTATACATCCTTCT
>Ga0172379_10007554_pt1 | contig 14072 bp, 13 predicted proteins | sample GrowelOW334metaG_FD_119756 | JGI IMG/M metagenome (GOLD analysis project Ga0172379, IMG submission 119756) | Groundwater microbial communities from an aquifer near a municipal landfill in Southern Ontario, Canada - Groundwater well OW334 metaG | ecosystem: Environmental > Aquatic > Deep... | reverse complement strand
TGGACAGTGTTTAGATCGTTTTTTTTGTCATAGTAGGCTTCTTAACAGGTTAAGGATTAATATGGAAGCTAACTATAGCAAAGAAAACGACTTTTTAGGAGCCAAAAATGCAACGGTCTCGTCCAGCCGTAACCATACGTTTTTGCTTTAAACCAATATTTATTATTTTTTTGTTCCATAATTATTGAATAATACGAAAAATCTGTTCGGTATCAACGACATCGGCCAATAGCATTTTTCATAGCATTTCCTTAAAAGTTAAAAGTTTCCCTCGGTAATATTCATATAGCCAAATTCGCTTTTTCGTTTATTAAGAATATCAAAAATTACCCATTTTAGCAAAATAAAAAAGCATTTAAAAAATGCCTGCAAAATTGCGGAAAAATACCATGTTTCGGCGGATTTATCCGCCGAAGCCCCGCGCAATCGCAGGGCGTAGGCGGAGAGGGAGGGGTTCGAACCCTCGATGCGGGTTTACCCCGCATAACAGGTTAGCAACCTGCCGCTTTCGACCACTCAGCCACCTCTCCAAATAAATTTTGCGCCCAAGCCGCAAACCAGCCTAAGCGGTTTTTAGTATAGCGAAATTTAACCAAAACAACAAATCAAGTGTGGTTTTTGTGGTTTTCAGTAAACATTCCGAACATTCGGAATTCCGGCTGACTTATTTTGGCGGACTTGTCCGCCGAAGCTCCGCCACCGCGGAGCGTAGGCGGAGAGAGTGGGATTCGAACCCACGGTACCCTTGCGGGCACAACAGTTTTCAAGACTGTCGCCTTAAACCACTCGGCCATCTCTCCAAATATAATTTTTAAATATCAATTTTTGTTTTTGGCAATTAACTTTTTAAAAGCCACACCACTTTTATAGGATTTTATTTGCAACTCTCTTTTATAAGCAGAGGACTTATCTAAATAGTTTTCTGTATAAATAACATTCCAAGGGCGATATGCTTTTGTAGATTTTACTTTCCCACCATTATGATAACTCAACCTTTTAATTAAGTCATTAGTATGACCAATATAATAGCCTTAAACCGCTCGGCCACCTCTCCAAACAAATTAAGCGATTTTAGTATAGCGAGATTTTAATAAGCTCACAAGCCAAATGGTAGCCAAGCGGCGTGTTTATGTTATAACAGGCCTATGTTTTTAGTACTACGCAGTTTAATTTTTAATGATTTTTTATTTTCTGGCTGCCAAATAATCTGGAATTTTTTAATAGTTTTCCTGGTTTTTATTCGTAAAACAGATCGTTGCAGTTTAACGGTAGAAAATAATTGGCGTTTATGATTGGCACGAGCTTGTAAAGCTGGTTGTAATTTTTTGTATTTGATTATAGCTCCGGTATAAGCATTAACTATAGCCAAACGCTTACTACCCAGCACTATTAAATAACCGGTTTGTTTATGGCTAAGCACCGGAGTGCTTTTGGCGGAAGAATTGTTAAAAATCGTGTAATTATAGATAGCACCATCAGCATAGGCAACATTAATAGTGCAGTTTGTTCCGGCTGATATGGCAATAACGTTTTGCTGAAACAAGGCAACATCAGCTGGGTCGCTATTAACATAATTTGGATCAACGCCATTTTGAGCAAGAGTATTAGCTTCGTCTATTATGCCATCACCGTCGTTATCGATGTTATCTCCGGTAATTTCTATTCCGGCAGAGGTAGGATTAGATGTAGAATTGGTGGTATCGGCAGTTGATTGGGGTGGTACACTAACAGAGCCCGGCTCAACATCGCTCGCTGGATTAGTTGATGTATTGTTATTACTACTATTATTAGAATTATTAGTGTTGTCTGGCGGGAGTGGTGGTGTGATTGGTGGATCGCTTGGCGCTATGATATCGCAGACATTTTTATAATATAAATAAACATTGCCAAAGGTAGTGTGATTTACCGCTTCTTTAGTGGTTGAATAAGTTAGTGGGGCATGTAAATAAGCGGGGTTATTAGTACCGGTTTGGAAAAAACGATCCGCCGTAGTTAAATAAGCTTGATTATTAGTATAAGCATAGGCTTGGGCGAAAACATCGGCAAACAGCAACATCCAATTATTTACCATGTCGGCCGACGCCTGCGGATTATTGGCACCGTTGTAACAGTAATAGTAATAAGTTTCTAAATATCCAGTTGGATCAAGCGTAGCGTTATTATTAATCCAATCAACAAACTGCGTGTAGCGGGTTTTGGTTAAATTTGATTCGTTTGTTAAACCAAACTCGGCGGTAGCCGTAGCGTAATCAGACATGGCTTGCAAATATAAACCAAGCATAAACATATTCATCCGGCCGTCGTTTTCATTGGCTAATTCACAGCCAACATTTAAAGTTTGTGTCATCCAAGTTTGTTGATTAGGAGCGTAATAATCTAGCAAGCCTTTAGCCAGTTGTTGATATTTAGCATCGCCGGTTAAACGATAGCCGGTTACCAAACCATTTAATACATTAGCTAATACGCGCGCATTGCCGCTGACCAGATAATCATAATTTTCGTAGCGATAATTGGAATAATACTCATTAATATTGTAAAAATTATACAGATAATCCGCGCCTTTAGTGGCAAAACGCAGGCTTGGCGGATAACCGGTGAGATAATAATATAATTGCGCGCCTTTAATGCCAAAGGCTGTATCGTCAACCGGACCCAGCGTATTGCGCACACCGTTAACGTTGCCGGTTTCTTGATGTTGTTCCATGCCAAAAATGGCGTCTTGCCAGCGGTAAACATCGTAGCCGGTGGCGGTAACCACGTCGTGCAACATTAATTGTTCGGAATGTTTAGCCAAGGCCGTGGCTAATGCGCGCCAACGCGGATCGTTGGTTCTAAAATATTGTTGCCAGGCACCATAATCAAAATTATATTTTGTATCGAACGGTCCGGCCTTGCCATCAGCATACATTTCAAAATCCAGCGGTTGATTACCGTACCAAGTTTTTCCGTAGAAATTAAAATAATCAATAGCGCTGGGTGCATTAGTTGAACTTTGCCATAGCGCATGGAACGGGTAGTAAGTAGCGTAAGTGCCGGTGAATTGCGGATCGGCTGTGATAATGCGGTCAACATAATATTGATAACGTTCGGCATCGGTGGTTAAAGAGTTTATCGTGCCAAAGCGATTTTCTAAAGGAGCGGTATCTAAAACAAACGGCGCAACGGCGCCGGTATCACGGTACCAGCTGCCGCTCGGAGCGGCTAATAGCGGGGTGGTATTAATTATGCCTTGGTTGGCTAAAACAGCGGCCGTTGGAACGCTGTTATAAAAAGTCCAAATAAACTCTTGAGTTTTTTCTTCGCCGACGCGTAAATTATAAGTAGTGTTATAGGCCGAGGGATAAAAATTTTGTTGCAGTAAGCCGGTTTGGCTAATGGCTAAACGATTAGGAAAATTTTGCCAAAAATCAGTTTGGGCTATTACAGCCGCGCTACTAGCGGTGGTGGCGGCCAGCCAGCCGGCATAATTATCGCCTTGAGCTAATACCGTGCTATTATTGGTAATTTTATAACCGCGCCATTGGCTGTAGGCGTTGGTGCGTGGTGCGTCGGCCGCCGCAGTGTAGCGATTCCAATAATCTGTTCCAGATGAATTTTGAAAAGCGGCTAGCGTTTGATTAATTGATCCGGTTAAGGTTGTGTTTGGGCCGGGAGCTACATAACGAAGACTGGTAGTATCATTCATATATAACCGGATTACAGCATCTTTAAACGTTACGCTATTAGCGCCGCCACCAGCTGTTGTGCCGGGATAATTATAAACATCGTATTTGCAACAACCTGGTAAAAGTTCAGCCGGTTGGTGGTTGCCGAGCGTAATCAGAGTGCGCACCGTACTACTGTTCACGTAAAAATATAAATAAGCCGTGTAATCCAATAGGCTGGTTTGAGCAGTATTTTTTAATTGGCCGGTGACGGTCACCATTAAGCGCACCGGGCCGGTTTCGTTAATAGTTACGCTAGTTGGAGCAGAATTATATGAAGTATATAGTTGGTTATCGTTACCAGTAATAACAATGCCGTTATTATTATTTTGCGCAACAGTAGCGCCGTTGACTGTTATTTTATCAAATAAGGTAAATTTTTTCTTATTGATAGTGAAAGTAGCCGTTCCGGTATTTATTATCAATTGATCTGCCGTATCGGCAGTAACGCGCAAATTGTTGTTGACTGCATTAGCAGTGGTATTGGTTAAATAATAAACAGCGCTAGTATTGGCCGGTACAGTGGCTAAAAAAGATACCAGCACCCATTTGATTGGCCGGTTAGAATCAGTTGGCGCGCCGCCCCAGCGAGCGGTAACAGAAAATTGCGCGGTAACCGGTTGATTATTACTATCTGTTACCGTTAAAGCATTGGTCGATAAAATATTAGACGAGGCCGGCAACGGCAAGCCGACAGTGGTTGGTTCATTAGTACGATTAACAGCGGCGTTATTTTCAACCGTCAGCGGTACCGGTAAGTTCGCAGTTTGAGCTTGTGCCAATGTAGTATTAGCCAAAAATAGCCAGATTCCAGTTGCCAGATAAAGCGTTAATGATAACAGGGTTTTATTTTTCATAACAAACCAGTATAGTATTTTTTTTATAAAAAAGCAAGTCTCTTACACACACTGCTTCTTTACAAAATAAAATATTCTGCTAAGATTCTGTCACACCGCCGGCTTTTGGAACCTTCCTTTGCTAGGCCGGCGGCTGTTTTTGTTCTTTAAAGGCGTCTCGTGAGAGTCTCTTGTGAGGCGCCTTTTTCCATATCGGATCCATCATGTTAGAGTTGCTTTTCTCCTTAGTAGTGACACAACAACTCTGGCTGATGGATCCATTTCTTTTATTACAAATTAATATCCACCGCTATTTTTTGCATGGCAACAAAACACAGCTCGATAAACTTTTCTAATGGTATATTTAGGCCATCTGGTTTACTGCATTGTGCTACTTCTTCACGGCGGGTGCCGGCGGCAAAGCGCGGTTCTTTTTTGAAACGCTTGATCACGGAAGATAATTTTACATCCGCTAATTTTTTAGACGGATAAATTAAAGCCGTGGCGGTAATTAAGCCGGTTAAACTATCGGCGCAAAATATAGCCCACTGCGCTTTGGTTTGCGGTTGTATGCCAGTAATGCTTGGCGCATGCGCTTTTATAATATTATCTACAGCTTCAGACAACTCTAAATTATATTTAGCCAATACTTCTTTGGTTTTATTAGGATGTTCAGCTTTATATTCACCAGAGTAATCAATATCATGCAGTAACCCGGCCAGTAACCAATCTTCCCGCGGCGGCTCGTTAGAGTTTAATTGATTATTAGCTTGTAAATAATCATAAATTTCACCCAGGCAAGCCTGCAGAGCCAGCGAATGATAAAAGATATTTGGCTCTAGTTGAGTTTGGGTGGCTTGTTTATAACTAGCTGTATTATTAGGCATAATGATTTTTAATAAATTTTTATTAATTTTATTCTACTGGCGTGGCCGGATTTTATCACGATTTGTTGTTTTGGCACGGAAAAATGTTCAGCCAATTGTTTAATAACGGCAGTATTGGCCTTGCCTTTATCCGGCGCGGCTGTTACGTGAATAACAAAATGATTTTCAGCAATTTGCTCGATTTTATTTTGTTTAGCGTTTGGCTTGGCTTTGACAAAAATTTTCATAGATATTTCATGGTTTTATAAACGATAACACTAGAACAATAACTCCCAAAATAATTCTATAATAACCGAATAATTTAAAATCGTGTTGTTGCACGTAGCGAATAAAAAAATTAACCACTAACCAAGCTACAAAAAATGCGGTTACAAACCCAATAGCTAATAAGCTTAACTCGGTAGTAGTTAACAGCGCATCATATTTTAATAAGCTATAGCCAGACGCGGCAAGCATAGTAGGAATGGCTAAGAAAAACGAGAACTCTGCGGCTACTGGGCGCGCAGCACCCAGTAGCATAGCGCCAATAATTGTGGCGGCGGAACGTGAAGTACCGGGAATCATGGCTAAGCATTGAATAAAGCCAATCGCTAAAGCGGTTTTATAAGTCAGCTGACCTAATGAAGAAAAACGTTGTGGAATAGCAGTAGTTTCCACATAAATAATAGCCAAACCACCAATGAACAACATAATCGCTACTATCCAAGGATTAAATAATTTAGCTTCAATCACATCATTAAACAAAGCGCCTAATAATAATGCTGGCACAACAGCAATAATTATTTTATACCACAATGTTAACGTAGTTTTTTGTTTAACTTTATCTTGGCTAAATGGCCATAACCGTTTCCAAAAAAATACTACCACAGCCAAAATAGCGCCTAATTGAATTACAATATCAAATAGAGTAGTGAACGGTTCATTAAAATTCAACCACTGGTTTACAATAATTAAATGACCAGTGGAAGACACTGGTAGAAATTCAGTCAGACCTTCTACGATAGCTAAAATAATCGCTTTAATAATATCCAGGAACATAACCGTATTTTAGCAGTTAACTTAACAACTGGCTATAATGTTTTTTTAAAGCTTCTTAGGAAACAAAATCGATAAAATAATCGAAGCGCTTAAAGCCAGCATAATAATGCCAAAAGAAATAAGCGAAGAAATGTGCACGCCGAATATGGTAATTAGCATTTTTAAACCAATAAACAGTAAAATGAACGCCAAACCTTTTTGCAAATGATGAAAACGGTGCAGAATATTTTCAATTAAGAAAAACAAAGCCCGTAAGCCCATAATGGCAAAAATGTTCGAAGTGAATACTATAAAAACATTTTGGGAAATGGCAAACACTGCCGGAATAGAATCAACCGCGAACACAATATCGGTGCCTTCGATTAATAGCATAATCAAAAACAACGAAGTGAAACAGAACTTACCGTTTTCTTTAAAAAAGAATTTGCCGCGATGATGATTGGGAGTAAACGGTAAAACTTTACGAGCTAGTTTTAGTAGTTTGTTATTATTAAAATCAACATGTTCTTCTTTTTTATCACGCAATAATTTTATACCGGTATAAAGTAATATAACGCCAAAAATATACAGTACCCAGTAAAATTGATGAATAATATAAGCGCCAGCGCCAATGAAAATTCCACGAAATACTACGGCGCCCATAATGCCCCAAAACAACACGCGGTGGTGGTATTTTTCTTCAAGTTTAAAAAAGCTGAAAATCAGCATGATCACAAACAAATTATCGACCGATAACATTTTTTCGGTAATATAAGCGCTCATGAATTCAACAGCTAGATCACGACTAAGAAACAAAAATATCAAAAAACCAAAACTTAAAGCAATGGCCACCCAAAATAAAGATTGATACAAAGCGGATTTAAAGGAAACCGTATGGCTTTTGCGATTTAAATAGCCTAAATCTACCGCTAAAAAACCAATAATAATGAAGCCGAATAAAATAGTTAAGTTTGTTTGTGCATCCATAAAATAAGTGAATAGAATATACACTAAAATTTATTTTTGTTCAATATTGCTTCAGCTAAGGCGCCAACACCTAAACCTTTTTTGGTGGAATATGGAATAACGGCGTGGCCGACAGCTAATTCTTTAATAGTATTTATTTGTTGTTGATAAGCCGCTGGTTTGATTTTATCAATTTTGTTGGCGGCTACAATAATGTTTTTGTGGTGCATTTCTAACGCTTGGAGCATTTCTAAGTCAGCGGCTGTTATGCCAATGGCGGCATCGATAATAAGTACTACGGCTGTTTGTTGATAATTCGAGTTAAATAAATACCAATCAATCAAGGCTTGTAAATCTTGTTGGGTTTTTTTTGGAGCTTTGGCAAAACCATAACCAGGTAAATCTACTAAATAAAAGGTTTTGTTAATTAAAAAAATATTAATTTCCTGTGTCCGACCTGGAAACGAACTGGTTTTGGCCAAGTGGTTCTGTTTGGTTAAGGCATTAATGGTGCTAGATTTGCCAACGTTTGAGCGGCCAATAAAAGCAATCTGTGGGATACCATCTTCTAAAACAGCATCTGCTTTTACAATACCCTTCACAAAACTAGCAGATCTAATTTGCATGAGCTTGTATTATAGTTTTCCCACAATTACCACGTAATTTTTTCCGTAGGTTTTAGCGCATTTTGGGCAAGTAGTATACCACAGGTACGTTTTGCTAACCGTGAAGTTTTTACTTTTAGCAACGCTTTCAAAATCCTTCATCCAGGTACCGGTGTCTTTAAAATTTCCTTCGTAAACTTTGCTAAAAAATTTTCCGCTTAAAGTGACATTTTCAGCATTTGGTATGTCTTTGTCTACGGCCAGAAAAATATCCATATGCCATTTAGAAGCGTGTTCAGATAAGCATAAATAATCATTTATTGTTGCGCCGGCTTGTTCAACTTTGGCTTGCAATCTTTTCATCACCGCGCCAAAGTTTATGGGCATAAAGAATAAAGTAAACACTTTATCTTTGATAAATTTTTTATTGTCCCAAATAAATTCTTTATTATCCCACTGTGTAGGATCAAATTTTGGGCAGCAGACTTGGTTTTCTATTTGATTGTTCATATTTTTTGTTTAGTTATTATTAATTTTTTTATCAACTCAGCAGATTCACCTGCCTGTGTTACCGCTCCAGCGGACTTGTCCGCCGGAGCCCCGCAACCGCGGGGCGTAGGCGGAGAGAGAGGGATTCGAACCCTCGATACCTTTGCAGGCATACCGCCTTTCCAAGGCGGCGCAATCGACCACTATGCGACCTCTCCAAAATAAATGCTAATGTATTATGCTCTATTATCCTTTTCTTTTCAATGGAACGAATCCTCCGGTTACATTATTCATAGATAAATCTTAATCTAATATTTTACAATATGCTTTTCTGCCATCAGAAACAACTTTGATTTTTATAGTTGGCTGTTGTTGAAATTTATTTTTAGGTATTGCATCTTCTGGGATGACTACAAAAAGCCTTGGATTAAATAATCGAATTGAGGGTAAATGAGAAATAGGTTTTACTCCGGTACGAGATAATTGATTTTCTAGGTTTGCTGCAAATAAAATTTGCCTTCGATGGCTCATTATTTCTGTATATGGATCGCCTCCTCCTCTGCTAAGGCCATAATCAAATGAAGCATCATAATTATCTAGTTCCGTCTGATCATCAGTATCAATTATTGTCTCAACAACCAGTCCTTCAGTGGGCGTAACACCTCGCACAAATTCCGCTAAAAATTCCCCTGATTCTAATTCTCTGCTTAACTGCCAATTACTTAGTTCAAGGCTTCGAGTAAAACGATATTGCAAAAAATAATTTTCATCTTTGTTGGTTTGAAATTCGATTAGTGGACATTGCCAAGAATCAAGCCCTGGAGTATTTCTTATTTGTTTATAAAAATCTAATGTTTTTTGTAGTTGTTTTCTCAGTCCATCTGGTAAAGGATCGGGGCCGTCCAGAATAATATCATCTCCGTCGATTAAGGTATAATTCTGCAAAATATCACCTTTCTTTTTTTCACCATTTGTAAATATATGGTATCTATTAGGTATTGCCGTATCAGCGCACATATATCTATTATAACCAGGAATTCTTTCCCAAAAACTGTAACTGACTTGTGCAATAAATTCGTTATAATCTAAGTTTAATAATCTGCAATATTCCTGAATTTTTCTCGACGATCTTTCTCTTAATTTTGTTTCAAGCGATCCATCAAGTAAAGAATCTACACCTAACTCTTTTTTTAAATCAAGCAAATCATAACTTTTTAACAGCCCTGACATTCCATGCAATTCAGCCGGATGTTCGCTACGAGCTATGACAGAAATACCATTATCCATGGCTTGTAAAGCCTGAACTGGGTTTGCAAATCTACGAGGTACTAATATCCCTATTCTTTCCAGACGATCCGCAAAAAAATTTTTCGACTGGCTTGGGGGATGATCAGGATCTAACACTTCAAGAGCTTCATCCGCTAGTTCTAAGTGTCGTTTTGCGCCTAGTTCGCGTCTAGGTTCAGTCATTTTTTTCAGATGATAATGGTTTATTAGTTTCCGGTATTTCCACCAGCGGGATTTTGGTTTTTACTAGAATGATAGCGGTAATAATCGAACCGATGGTATTAAAGGTAATATCTAATAAAGTGTTAGTGTAATCACCCACGGTTTTACTGGCATCAAACACTAGCACGGCAAAAAATTCAATTAATTCATTAATCGCGCCCAAGCCCATACCTACCAATACTAATAAAAATCCAAAATATAATGTTTGACGTTCAAATGAATCTAATAATACTGGTTTAAGCATGGCGTAAGCTAACATTACCATAATACCACTGCCAACCATGTGCACAAAATTATCATAGCGAAAAATATTAGGCAGTAAATAAAAATCATACAGGTGTACAGTGCCAATATAATAATTTCCACCCAGCATATGTAACAAACCTAATAATGATAAAGAAATAAGTACGATGGGGTAAAAATGCAGGCGTTTGTTGATGAATAAAATAACGCCAATAGATAAAGCCATCACGGCCGTGTAATACACAAATTCCACGTTGCCGCGTACTAAAGCGTTAATCGCGAAAATACTTACATAAAACAAGGTAAAATATACGATAAATTTTTCTAATTTTTGCGTGCGCGGCGATAAAGGTTTAGTCATGGTTTTACGATAATAATTACTTTCTGGCCATTATTAACATCACCATTATTCCAATCATGTGCCGCTTTGTAAAGAGTCTCATATTTATATTGATAGTTAGCGCCGCGTTTAGTGCCCGGATCGTTGGTGATTATTTTGGTAGCGGTGTAGCCTTTAATAACCAACATATGATACACCGGTCCGGGCGCGGTGTAATAAGGGTTGCCAATTTGGCGGCCGGCGGCGGGTAAAATAACCGGATAACCTTGAGCGAGGGCTTGTTTTATATCGTCTAACGTAAAATCATAAATTAATTCTGTTTTAAAACCGTAAAATTGTTCCAGCGATTTAGCGGTTTCTGCCGCCGTCATATCAATCGGATACTTTAAATCATTAGCATTATAATTCACCAATTCCAAAATAGCTTTATCGGCATCACTAGCGCCATTAATAGAACGATTTTGTAAAAATCGAGCGCTCATTAGCATGCTAGCTTCCTCACAGGCTTCTTGATACGGCAAATTCCAATTCGCATACGGTGCTTGCACGGTAAACGGCACGGCTAAATTAATTGAATCGGGGATAGACATATTCACGTTTATCTCAGATGTAGAGACGCGCTGCAGCGCGTCTCTACTGGCGTCGTTCACATTTTGGTTTGTATTAACATTTTCATTATTAGAAACAGTATTAGTATTAATATCTTGAAACGACTGTACAGATATTTCCGGCGGTACCGGTTCTTGATCTTTTTGATTATACCAATCGCGTAATGTGCTACGATTTAGATAAGCTAATCCAGCACAAATTATTAATAAAATAATAATTACCAAAATAATTTTACGTAACTTTTTATTTAGGCGTTGTACCATAGTTTTTTGGCCATATTTTTTGTTTAATAATACTAGTTAAACTGGTTATTTCTGGCATGCGTAATAATAACGCCAAACCTAAATAGGTAACTGTTCCTACCATAACACCAATTCCCAAAGTGAACAACGTGCGTAAATGCAATTGATACACGCCCCAAATAGTTAAACTCATTAGGCCGCTAGCCAGCAAGCTTTTAGCAAAAGTAATTAATACAGTTTTATCTTGGCCGTATATTTTTTTACGTTTTAGCCAATAAAATAATAATACCACTTGAGTTAGCGCGGTTAACACAAAGCCGAGCGCCAAACCGGTTACGCCGATATATTTAGAAGCAATCCAGCAGGTAATAATATTAACCAGCATGGCTATTACGGCAATAATAACCGGTGCAACAGTGTTATGGCGCGCGTAAAATGCCCGCGCTAAAATGTGTAGCAAGCTTTCCAAGGGAATAGATATAGCGAACATGGTTAAAGTGATGCTGGTGGCCAGCACAGCCTCTTGGCTAAACGCGCCAGTACCAAGCAGGGTACCAATTAATGGTTGGGCTAACGCAATCATGGCTAAGCTAGCCGGTACGGTAAAAAAAATAATTTGGCGCATAGTCCAGTGTAATTTTTGTTGATATTCGATATTATTTTTATCGGCATAAGCTGTACTTAATACTGGAAACGCGGCTGAAGCCAAAGCAATACCGAATAAGCTAACGGGCAAGCTTTGAAAATTACGCGCCAAGTTAAACACGGTAATACTGCCGCTGGTTAACAGCGAGCCGAACGCGTTATAAATCCACAAGTTAGCTTGCACGGTTAACAAACCAATAATTCTAGGTAGCATTAATTTAACGGTTTGGATAATAGCGGGGTCATGCCAATCGGTTAACCACTGCCAGCGCCAACCGGTTTTAATTAATTCAATCAACCGAACGATCATGTGCAAACCAGCTCCAGCAATTACACCAGCTACTACACCTATAATACCAAACCGTGGCGCTAAAAAAATAATACCCAGTACAATGCCCACGTTATAAAGCAGGGGAGAAATGGCATAGCTGACAAAACGTTGTAAACCTTGGAGTGTACTGCCAAATATAGTACTAATACTAAATAGTAACGGAGATAATAACATTAGGCGCGTAGTTTGAATTAATAACAAGCGTTGTTCAGCGTTAAATCCCGGCGCTACCAAGTGCGTTAGTTGTGGCATAAATAACCAAGCTAATAATACTGCCGCCAACATTAACAAGCTTAATAAGTTCATTAATTTATTTACCACGCGCCAACTAGCTTCCTTCCCTTGTTGTTGCCACAACTGCGTGAATACTGGAATAAATGCCGTGGTTAACGCGGCCGCTAATAAATTAATAATAATATCCGGAATAATAAACGATGAATTAAACACATCCAAATCGGTGCCCGCGCCAAATTGGCCGGCTAATAAGCGATCGCGCCATAAACCTAAAATATAACTTAGCAAAGAAGCCATTCCTAAAATTCCAGCATTAATACCGAGTGAACGTTTGGTAATAACAGACATATAATATAGTGGTATTGTAGAAGATAAGTGGGGGAATGGCAAAAATTTTTCAATTTGACATATTTTTTAGCTGTGCTATTATTACCTCATAATACATCGAAGGGTATTCAAAAAATGAGTGCCCTTCATTTTTTTATCGCTAAAATATCTTTTAGATTAATCAGATCAATAAAATTAACGCCAACAAGTTTTTTGATTTCTCGAGCAGTTCTTTTACCATGAGCAATGATTTTAACTAATTTATGATTAGCTAATAAATATGCCATTAATATTTTTTGTACCATAAATAATATTAGCGGCATCGACGAATACTTGAATCACAGATAATTCTGATAAATTTCTGATGGCACAGATAATGCAAATTAAATTAAGTAAAATTATCAGTATTCTTAGTGATCTTAAATTTGATGTTATTAAAAAAATCTAGTATAATAAACGCATGATGAATACTAAACAAACACAAGACAGCATTGATTATTGGCGCAAAACTGCAGAGCATGATTATGATACTATGTGCGTTTTGTTTAAAACTAAACGCTATTCAGATTGTTTGTTTTTTGGACATATTATTTTAGAAAAGATTCTTAAAGCTCATGTAGTAAAAACTACTGGTCAGCAACCGCCTTATATTCATAATCTTACTAAATTACATGAAGTGGCCGAGCTTAATTTAAACGAAAAACAGCTGGATTTTTTAGATGCAGTAAACGATTTTAATATTAGGGCTCGTTATCCGGAGCATAAATTAAAATTTTATCAACAATGTACTCTAAAATACACCCAGCCTTATTTTAAAAAAATCACAGAGTTATATCATGAATTATGTCAAAAATTGAAGCCAAAAAAATAGTCATTCAATATGCTCAGGCATTGCAAGCAGCCGATTATTCTTTTAGTGCTATTTATTTATTTGGTTCGCAAGTTAAAGGCACGGCCAACAGTTGGAGTGATATTGATGTAGCTGTAGTATCAAATCGTTTACAACGTAATTATGATGCTAATCGTTTTGCTTTATGGAAAATAAGGCGGCAAGTTAATCTTAACATAGAACCGCATGGTTTTACGGT
>Ga0172379_10007553_pt1 | contig 14074 bp, 14 predicted proteins | sample GrowelOW334metaG_FD_119756 | JGI IMG/M metagenome (GOLD analysis project Ga0172379, IMG submission 119756) | Groundwater microbial communities from an aquifer near a municipal landfill in Southern Ontario, Canada - Groundwater well OW334 metaG | ecosystem: Environmental > Aquatic > Deep... | reverse complement strand
CTGTTCTACCAGTGCCGCAATATCGTGTTCCAACTTCCGATACGCTGCGAGCACTTGCTGCCCGGTCGGCGTAACGGTAGTGCCGCCGCCGCCGGAGCCGCCTTTGCTTGCCGCGACGAGCGGGCTTTCAAAACAGGCGTTCATGGTTTCGACCAGCAGCCACGCGCGGCGATACGACATATTCAGCGCCTTGGCGGCAGCGGAGATTGAGCCAGTACGATGGATCGCTTCAAGGAGGCTGGCCTTACCCGGCCCCATCGCAATTTGCTCATCAGCGAGCAAACGTAGCCGCGTGCTATGCGAGAACTTCATCCGCGGCATTGAAAATTAGCCGCTATTTGCTCAGGCGGCGTACTCGGCACCGCTCAACCCCGAACTTCGCGCTCCATCGCTTCCAGTCCGATGTGCCGAACGTCCTTGCCTTTAACAAAATAAATGACATATTCGGAGATGTTGCGGGCGTGATCGCCAATACGTTCCAGCGCACGTACCGACCAGATGAGGTCTAGCACGCGGCCGATGGTGCGCGGATCTTCCATCATAAAAGTAATGCACTGCCGCATCAGCGCTTCGTATTCCCGATCGACGACTAAATCCTCACGCGCAACAGCCAGCGCAGCGTCGGCATCCATACGCGCAAAGGCATCAAGCGCATCTCGCACCATGTGGGAGACGTGCCGCGACAGATGTCCAACTTCGACTAACGGCTCGCCAGTGCGCTCTTGCGCTGCAAGATCAACGGCCATACGGGCAATTTTCTCAGCTTCGTCGCCGATCCGCTCGAGATCGGTGATCGTTTTGATCACCGCGTACACCAAACGCAGATCGCCGGCCGTTGGTTGGCGGCGCGCCAGAATGCCACTGCATTCTTCGTCGATCTGCACTTCGAATTGATTGACTTTGACATCGTTGCGCGAAACTTCTTCGCCGAGCGCGCCGTCACCTTCGACCAAGGCGCGTGTCGCATCGACAATCTGCTGCTCAACCAAGCCGCCCATTGCTAATACGCGCTGCCGCACATCCTCCAGCTCCGTATTGTATTGGCTGGAAATATGAGACTTGTAAGAAGGCGTGGTCATTGGCACAGGCGTATTCGATCAATTATTAAGAACGCCGACGTTGGCGGACTTCGGTGAGAGCCTACCTTTCTAGCGCTGCTTTTCAAAGCGCTAGCACAATAAAATTTAAAAACTGCTCGGTGTAAAATTATCTCGCGCCCAGCTTCGTACCAACGATCACTTAGAAATTCAGCTGTGCGCGAACGGCGATCGTGCGCGGCTTGTCTTTACCGACCGTGCCGCCCTGATCCGCTTCGGCGATGATGTAATTAACGAGGAAGCGGACATTCGGGTTCACGTAGTAGTTCAGACCAAACGTCAGCGCCGATTCCTGGCACTTGGTACCGCCAGCGGTGTAGGAAATCGCGCCCGCCGCGTTAACAGCGGAAACGCAACCGGCTGGCGTATCTTTGTTTTCCGAGGCTTCATAGCGCACAGTGGCTTCCAACGCGCCCAATGGGCTATTGACTTTCGGACTACCGAATAGGCCGTCGTTGGCTTTGTACGGCTTCGATTCGCCGGTTAGAAAGTAGCTGCCCTGCAGGTAGTAAGATCTAACCGTCTGATCTTTGCCAGTGTCTTGGGCCAAGTTCTGGTTAAAGTATTCACTAAACAGGTAGAACGGACCGTAGGCGCCGCCAGCTTCCGCCGTAAACGTCCTGATCGGCTCGTCAGCACCGGCGCGGCCCAGAATCAAGGTCGGACCGCGGCGGCCAGCGTAAACCGACTGCGCGCCCACGCTTTGCGGGTTGTTGGTAGTGCCAGCGTTATGCGGCAATTCGTAGGAGATCGACGAACCGAGATGAATAACCTTGTGGTTCGCGTGAATCGGCGACCAAGTCAGGCGGCCGTTGGTGCCTGCACCTTCGGTGGAGATTGTATCGGCGCGGCGCAGGTTATATGCAGAAACACCATAGGTGAAGTTCTTTTCCAGGAACTCGCCTTCGTAGAAAGCGCCGAGTTGGAATTCGCGGCTGACACCGCCGCCGAATATGCCAGTCGCCGAACCCGTCGGCCGCTCGATTAACGTTAGTTCGTTCGAGCTGGTTAGTTCTTCGGCCCCGCGGTATGGCTTGCGCTGACCGAGGATGAGCTTGCCAGGGCCAATTTTGTGCGCAAGGTAAAGATCCTGGAAGGCGGTGCTGGTCGCGCCGGAATCATTGTTCGGCGCAAAATCAGGCTCGATCTTGTATTCCCAGTTGTACAGCTTGCCCGACAACGTCAGATAAACGCGGCGGAAATAGAGGCCGCTCGTCGGCCCGGCCAAGCCGCCGCTACCGAACGTCGCGTTGTTATCGGTATCGATGAAGTCACCGTCGAGCTGAATGCGGCCACCGATTCGGGCTTCAAACTTGCCGTCGTCGGTCACGATCTTGATGCCGCCCGCAGTCGAGGCCGTATCGGCCATCGCGACACCTGTCGCACCTGATCCCACGAACATCGCCAAGGCACCGTATTGAAGCAATTTATTCACGTTCATCTTCCGATGATTTTGAGGTTTCGAGCCACAAGCCACCACACGCCTCTAGCGCAGCGACCCAGCCCCCTAGCGCCTTATTCCGTAGCGAAACAAGTGTTGATGGGTGAGCGGGTGTGCTTCTATGTCCGGCCGCTAGTTTTGGGCCGAACCCGTGGAGCCATTATGAAGGAACTATAAAGATTTGATGACGATCGCCGCAAACTGCCGTATTTATTCCTATTTAATCAAATACTTGTTACAGATAGCCGTTTAGCCGGCAGATGTCTTTAACTCGTTGCGTAAGCTGCCGCGGTGGATACGATGCGGCGGAAAATGGCAGAGGAAAGTGCTGCCAATGCCGAGTTCGCTGGTGATCGCTAAACGACCTTCGTGGTTCTCCAGCGCGTGTTTAACGATGGATAAGCCAAGCCCTGTTCCGCCGCTAGCACGGGACCGGCCGACATCAACGCGATAAAAGCGTTCGGTCACGCGCTGCAGGTCTTTTTCAGAAATACCGATACCGGTATCCGCCACCTGGAAGTTGGCGCCATTTTCATCACCCCACCAGCGCGTGGTAATCGTCCCGCCCGGTTGCGTGTACTGGATTGCGTTAGCAATCAAATTCATGAACACGCTTTGTATTTCAGACTCACGGCCGTACAGCCAAAGGTCGGGCTGAATATCGAACAGCAATTGCTGCCCACCCTGCGAAATCGCTTTTGCTTCTTCGCGCACGCGCGCCAGCACGCGCGGGATGTCGATCAAATCTTGGCGCGTTTGAATCACGTCCGATTCCAATCGAGCGAGTTTGAGCAAGTCGTTGATCAGCGACTCCATGCGTGACGCCTGATTACGCATTTCGCGGATGGGGACCGCCCATGTTGCCAGCGGCCCGTCCGTGCGCGATTCCGGCTCCATGACGTCAAGATAGCCGCGCAACACCGTAAGTGGCGTGCGCAGTTCGTGCGAGGCGTTGGCGACGAAATCCCGCCGGGCCTGCTCTAAACGGCGCAGATCGGAAATATCGCGAACGATCATCAGCCGCTGGTCGTTGCCGTACGGAATAATGCGGAAGGCCAGCGTAACCGCCGCATTGATCGGCGACCCGGCTTCAACTTCGCCGCTGTAATCAGTCCGCGCGAAATATTCGGTAAAACTGGGTTTACGCACCAAATTTGGAATACGCAGCCCCAAGTCTTGCGGCTGCCGCAACCCGAGCAGCGCTTGCGCCGCCTGATTAAACCAGATGATTTCGCCGCTGAGTCCGAGCACGACGGCGCCATCTGGCAACGCGGCGGTCGAGGCTTGGAACTCCGATAAAATCGCCGCGAGTCGCCGCTTACGCTTACGGTTGCGCTTCTGCAAAATCAACAGGCCGTCAAATACATCGGCCCAGATGCCGCTGGTGATCGGCAGTTCAACCAGTTTGGGCCGCTCAAGCCAGCGCCGCAGCGTTACCAAAAACCGTAAATGCTGAACCATGCAAAGCGCGAGCGCCACGGCCACGGCCGGCCAGAAATAGCCGATCCAGAGGCCAACGACACCGGCGACGGCAACCGCTGCGATGATTTTGCGCAACGCCCGGAACAGCAGCGTTTTCGGGCGCAGCCCGCGATCCATGCTTAAATTTTCTCGGAGAAGCGATATCCCGTGCCGCGGACCGTCTGAATCATATTGTCGTAGCCGTAAGGCTGCAGCGCCTTGCGCAAGCGCCGGATGTGAACGTCCACCGTGCGTTCTTCGACATAAACGTTCTGGCCCCAAACGCGGTCGAGCACTTGCTCACGCGTGTAGACGCGCTCCGGATGGCTCATGAAAAAATGCAATAACCGGTATTCGGTCGGCCCTAGCCGCACGGGCTCGCCTTGTGCGGTTACGCGCTGGCTGGCGGCATCAATCTGCAGCCCCGCTACGGCCATCCGCTCTTCTTCGCCGCCCGGCAAACTCCGGCGCAGAACGGCCTGCGCGCGCGCAATCAATTCCGGGAACGAAAACGGCTTGGCGATGTAGTCGTCGCAGCCGATGTTCAAACCGCGCACGGTGTCTTCTTCCTCGGCCCGCGCGGTCACCATGATGATCGGTATGTCTTTCGTCGTTGCCCCGGATTTTAGTTCGCGGGCGTATTCGACGCCGGACACCCCCGGCAGCATCCAGTCGAGCAGGATCAAGTCCGGCCTCGCCTCAGCAATCCGCAAGCGGCCGCTCGGCACGTCCTGGGCAACACTGACTTGGAACTCTGCGCGTTCAAGCGCAAAACGGAGCATGTCGCGAATCGAGGCTTCGTCCTCGACCACCAGAATTTTCTTGTTTTGCATCCCCATCCGCTGATTATGACGTCAACACTAAAATTAGAAGCAAGACGTTACAAGTGTTTTACACAGGCCCCCTTACCGCTGATTTATGCCGCTCAATGATCGGGTTTCAGCCTTCGGTACTACGCGCCCGACCTCACCGATTAACGCCAAACGGACTGCATACAAAATCTACATAATTGATTTAAATGAAAATCATCAAATTTACCCGGATTGCACACATCGACGTTGATTACCCCGGCATGCACCGGCATCTAAACGTCAGGTAACAACACACTATTCGGTAAATATTTGTGACAGCGCGCAGTCAGCGCATCAATTTGCGTCACGCAATGTCCATCCGGCGGACGTCATGGCGTCTTCAATGCAGCGGTCAACCGCTCTTTCACCACGGAATGTCAGGTGCCCGCCCGGATACCACTGCACCGCTCGGCCCCAGTGTTGCGCCAGTTGCAGCGGCTGCGGTGGCAGGACGATACGGTCCGCCACACCCGCGAATATATGCAATCGTTCAGACGCTAATTTCGGCGCCAGCGTCACCGGCGAAACTACTTGTAATAAGCGCCGGTAACGATCCTGGTCCAAGCCCTGCTCCGCGAAATACCGGCGATGCTGCGCCGGGATGTGTTGCCACAGCGTGCTGGCGAAGTCGCAAACTGGAATGCCGGCAACGACAAAATCCAACCCCGGTTCATGGCTGGCGAGCAACGCAGCGTTGTAGCCGCCGAGGCTGTAGCCAAGCACGCCGATTTTAGCGTCGGGCTCCTGCGCGCGAATCCAAGCGATGGTGCGCCGGAGATCCCAGAGCGTTTGGGTTTCGGCGTGTAATAAATCGAGCAAGTTGCCGTCGAGAAAGCGATCGCCGCTCTGCAGGCCACAACGCCGTGTGCCGTGTAGCGGTAAAGTCGGCAACACCATATTGAGGCGATACCGTTGGTGTAACAGCGCTGGCGGGAACAGCCGCAGATCGAGAAACGGCATCCCCATGCGGTAGCCGTGTATGCACAGCAACCACGGGCGGCCCGGTTCCGAGCGCCGGAATAAATTGACGTTACAGGTTCGGTTCGCCGTATAACCGGGCCATAAGTCACCGCCGGGGAGTTCCGGCGTTGGGCTGTAGCCGCTGGCGAATTGCAGGTTCTGAAATTCGAACCCGGCGCCGCGCGCGGTAGTCAACCGCGGATCATCGGGGACGCCCGGCGCCGCGTGAAAGCCGGCCGGATCGTCAAAGGCGCCACGCTCGCCCAGCACCGCTTCCAACTTCAGGGCATCCCGGCACATGCGCTCAGCCGCGGCACCGCTGGGCACTTTTGCGACCGCAACAAAGTAGCCGACAAGCGCTTCATCGAGCGCCGCTTTGGCGTAGGTCGCAGGATCGCGCCCTGGGTTCGGGGCGTTTGTCGTACTGCCGACGACCAGCGCACTGCGGCCGGCGACAACAAAACACGCGGCCGAAGCCAGTGTCAGCAGCATGACCACGCCAAAGCCGCCGAACAGCAATGCTGGCAAGCTCAGCACGACGCCAAGCAGCCCCCCCAGCGCCATGTATTGCGAGATTTTGCCCTCGCCCGGCCATAACAATGCCGAGGTGCCCGATGCTAATAGCAGCCCGCCGGGCAGCAGCGCGCAAATCAGCCAAGCGATGCCATGCGCGCCCAGCAGCCACGCTAAGCCGGTGATGATCGGCAGTAGCGCCGTCGGATCATATTGCCGCGGCGCTTCGACGCTCATGCCGGTTGCGCCGCCGGCCAGATTTTCAAAACGTCCGCCACGCGCAGGCCAATCGCTTCGGCAGCCGCGCGCTGTTTGGGGTCTCGCAGGTCGCCATTTTCATCGAAGATTTTGCTCGACTCGCCAACCGGATATTGCTCCGGCAGCACCATGCAACCGAGCCGGCTGAGGACGGCGCGCAAATGTGACAGGCCCAGTGCGCCACCGAAAACGCCGGGCGAGGTCGACATCAAACCAACGACTTTATGCTTGAAGCAGATCATCGGCTTCTCCCCGGGTACCGCACGTGTCGCCCAGTCGATCGCGTTTTTCAGCAGCGGCGTTACCGAGCCATTGTATTCAGGCGAGGCAATCAAGAAACCCTGATGCGCGATCAGCGTCGCTTTAAACCGCAGTACGGCGTCTGGCATGCCGTGCGCTTCGATGTCGGGATCGTACAACGGCATCGCATAGTCGGCCCAGTTTAAATAGGTGATCGCAACACCGGCAGCCTCGGCGCCGCGGGCTGCATTTCCAACCAGCAACCGGTTATAGGATGTATTACGTTGACTGCCAGAGAACGCGAGAATCTTAAATGGGGTCATGGGCTTTGCAGCTGAGCGACAAGAATTTGCCAGAGCACCGGCAACGCAAGCACGACCAGCGCTTGTGCCGCCCAATGCCATACCAGCCTGCGTCGCAGTAGCAGGCTGGCGAGTCCGGAGATAAAAAAAAGCGAAATAAAACAGGCGGTAATGATCAGTACGCCGGGCAAGCCGGCCTGCATTTTTTCGGACGCGTTACGGTAGATCGCAAAGACTAGCGAGACAAAACCCATTGCAATCGTCATTGCCGCAGCGAACGCAGTAAGCGTTAAGTCGACAATCAGCAGGTATCTCATGCTGACTTTTTACCTTTGGCGGCTTTCGCCGGGGTCCGTAAACCGAGCAAGGGCAACAGTTCGCGCAGTACTTTCGGCTGCAAACTTGCAGCCTGCATCAGCGTGGTGACGAAACTACGGGCGATGCGATCACGCGCTTTAAATACGCTGTCGACCATCGGAATGGCGCGGTCATTCATCACCGTCACTTGATCTTCCGGCCGCGCACCGAAGCGATAGCTCAACGTCAGCCGAACTTCGACCGGTTTGCGGCTGCGCGCTTTCGGTATGCTGCTGGCGGTCTTTTTCGCGGTCATCCCAGATTCCATGGTCCAGCGGCTTGATACGGCTCCTCAAAACCTCGTGGTCTTTGCGCACGGCAAAGAGAGCGGCCCTTGGGGGACGAAAATCACTCACTTGGCGGCGATCGCGCGCCGCCGTGGCTTTGAGGTTATGAGCCCGGATTATAGCCAGAGCCACGATCCGCGCGTGCGCATTGCACAATTGCTTGAACTGGCACCCGCCGCGCGACAAGCGCTGGTGCTTGTCGGCTCAAGCATGGGCGGGTATGTGTCGCTGCAAGCCTGCGCCGCGCTGCGGCCGCAAGCGCTGCTGTTGATGGCACCGGCGCTGTACTTCCCCGATTACGACGAAGACCCACCGCCGCCAGCGATCAACGCAATTGTCCACGGCTGGCATGATGACGTCGTTCCGGTCGAACGGGCGCTGCGTTATGCGGCGAAATATCGCGCTACGCTGCAGGTATTGAACGCTGGCCACACGCTAAACAACCAGCTCACGCCGTTGGCGCGGATCTTCGAAAATCTGCTCGACGATGCCCTGCTCGCCGGCGCCTACCGGCTCGCGCGGTACGGCATTACCGCCCCAAACAGCGAGTTTGCCGTATCGATCGACCGCCTTGATTCGATAGCCGACGCCCGGCTGCAAAATAACTGCGGCGTTCAGCACAACTGGGCCATCGTCACTGCCTGCAACCCCGCCGGCGCAGCGCAAAGCGCAGCCCTCAATGCGCCGCTAATCGCCGCCTTGCGCGAACAGGTCGCCGCCGCAGGTCTGCGGTTTCATCCGGCCGCCGGTCACGATCCCGCTGGCCAATGGCCAGCCGAAACCAGCCTGCTGATCTGCGACCCGCCGTCCGGCTGGGCCGAAACACTCGGGCGTGAGTTCGATCAAAACGCGATCGTCCGCGGCCAACTTGGCCAGGCGCCAGAACTCGTCTGGTTGCGCTAGGAGCTGTTAACACGGTGCCGCGCAGCGGCTACTGCTGCGTTAATCAGCAGCAATTGGGTCCGGCATGTAAACGGCAAGGAATTCCGGTGGTTGCCGCCGCGGCTTACCGGTTTTCATATCGACGCACACCCACAGCGTGCGTGCGCGCATCACGGTGCGGCCGTCCGCCGGGCGGATCACTTGATACGCGCGCCACATGCCGAGGCGGCCGTCGTTCTCATCGATCCAGGTCCCCACTGCTAAGGTCTCGCCTGCAAACGTCGCCGCCATGTATTCCAGCTCGTGCCGCCGCACCACGCAGCCGGCGTTCAACTCGCGATACCGTTCGATCGACATGCCGAGCGCGTGTGAGTGCCCCCACGCTGCGGCTTCGAGCCAGCCCAGATAAACGACGTTATTGGTGTGCCCCATCGCGTCCGTATCTTCCGGACGAACCACCAGTGTGTTGACGAACGGCCTGGGATGCTCCCACTGCAACGCGATTTCGCTCATGGATCCGGTCTAGTGCACTTGGTCCGCCATGCTAGCGCAGTCAGCGGCGTTGTTTGCGCGCCGCGCCTAGGATTTTGAATTGCACTATAATCGGGACTAAATCGGTCTGATATGGCATTCCCGTGCTCAAATTATCGAAGCTGACGGACTACGGCACTTTACTGATGACAACGCTCGCAGCGGCGCCGGAAAGCGTTCGTAATGCACAAGAATTGGCGACGGAAACCCACGTCTCTGCGCCAACCGTAGCCAAACTACTGAAATTATTAGTCCGCGGCGGCTTGGTTGAGTCGACGCGCGGCGCGCATGGCGGCTATCGCCTCGCCCGAGCGCCGGAAAAAATCACCGTTGCCGAAGTCGTACGCGCGCTGGAAGGCCCGATCGCGCTAACTGCCTGCTCCGTACACGGCGGCGGCTGCGGCATCGAAGAAAGCTGCGCCGCACGCGTCAATTGGCGCGTGATCAACGACGCCGTCAAACAAGCCTTGGAAGGCGTTACGCTGGCCGAAATGGCCGCCCCGCTGCGCAGCCTGCTGCGTACGCGCACCGCGATCCAACCGCCCCCTCTCAATGAATTTCCGCTCACGCGGTTTTGAGCCCTACCGGGATAGCAATAGCATGGCAGCCAATCCGCAAGACATCACTGAACTGGTCCGCAGCCGCAACGTTTACAGCGCCGGCTTTATTACCGATATCGAGTCGGACAAAGTGCCGCCCGGCCTGTCGGAAGACGTTATTCGCCTCATTTCGGCCAAGAAAGAAGAGCCGCAGTGGCTGCTCGACTTCCGCCTGAAAGCGTATCGGCGCTGGCTGAAGATGACGGAACCGAAATGGGCGCACGTCGAGTTTGCGCCGATCGACTACCAGTCGATCTCGTACTATTCGCAGCCGAAATCGATGAAAGACGGCCCGAAATCGCTGGCCGACGTTGATCCGAAACTGCTCGAAACATATTCCAAACTCGGTATTCCGCTACGCGAACAGGAAATGTTGGCTGGCGTGCAGAACGTTGCGGTTGATGTCGTGTTCGACTCCGTCTCGGTTGCCACCACGTTCAAAAGCAAGCTGCGCGAAGCAGGCGTGATTTTCTGCCCGCTTTCGGAAGCCGTAGCTTCACATCCGGAATTGGTGCAGAAATATCTCGGCAGCGTCGTGCCGTTTGGCGATAACTTCTACGCCGCGTTGAATTCGGCGGTGTTCACCGAAGGCTCTTTCGTCTTCATCCCGAAGGGCGTGCGCTGCCCGATGGAGCTGAGCACGTACTTCCGCATTAACGAGCGCAACACCGGCCAGTTCGAGCGCACGTTGATCATCTGCGAAGAAGGCGCTTCGGTGTCCTATCTCGAAGGCTGCACGGCGCCGCAGCGGGATGAAAATCAGCTGCACGCAGCGGTGGTTGAACTCGTTGCGCTGGACGACGCGGTCATCAAATACTCGACAGTGCAGAACTGGTACCCCGGCGATGAAGAAGGCCGCGGCGGTATTTATAACTTCGTCACCAAGCGCGGCGATTGCCGCGGTCCGCGCTCGAAAATTTCCTGGACGCAAGTTGAAACCGGCTCGGCGATTACCTGGAAATATCCGAGCTGTATCCTCCGTGGCGATGATTCGGTCGGCGAATTTTATTCAGTAGCACTGACCAATCACCGGCAGCAGGCCGATACCGGCACCAAGATGATTCACGTCGGCAAGAACACCAAGTCGACCATCATCTCGAAAGGCATTGCCGCCGGCCACGGTCAGCAAAGCTATCGCGGCCTCGTCCGGGTGTTGGAATCAGCGACCGGCGCCCGTAATTACACGCAGTGCGACAGCCTGCTGATCGGCAGCCATTGCGGCGCGCACACCTTCCCCTACACCGAAGTGCGCAACCCCAGCGCCCGCCTTGAGCACGAGGCAACGACGTCGAAGATTGCCGAAGACCAGCTCTACTACTGCCGTGCGCGCGGCATCGGCGAGGAAGAAGCGGTCGGCATGATCGTCAACGGCTTTTGTAAAGACGTTTTCAAAGAGCTACCGATGGAATTCGCCGTCGAAGCCCAGAAGCTGCTCGCGGTTTCGCTCGAAGGCGCTGTGGGATGAACCCGCGCCGCATTACGCGTGCTGCCATGGACGCAGCGCGTGCATCCCGGAAATGGTCTTCTGTAATTAATTCAAAGTGAATTTAGATATGTTGCTAGAAATCAAAAACCTACACGCCCGCGTCGAAACCAAAGAGATTCTCAAAGGCCTCGACCTGACCGTTAAGGCTGGCGAAGTGCACGCGATCATGGGCCCGAACGGCGCCGGAAAATCGACGTTATCGCACGTCATCGCCGGCCGCGAAGGGTATGCGGTGACCGACGGCGAAGTTTTGTTCAACGGCAAGAATCTGCTCGAACTAGAACCGGAAGCCCGCGCCTGCGAAGGCATTTTCCTCGGCTTTCAATACCCGGTGGAAATTCCCGGCGTCAGCAATATCACGCTGTTAAAAGCCGCCTTAAACGCGCGCCGGAAATATCGCGGCGAGAAGGAGATCGAACCGGGCGACTTCCTGGCCTGGGTTCGCGACCGCGCCAAACTGGTCAAGATCGACCCGAAAATGCTGTCGCGCGGCGTTAACGAAGGTTTTTCCGGCGGCGAGAAAAAGCGCAACGAAATCTTGCAGATGCTGATTCTGCAGCCAACGCTGATGATTCTCGACGAAACCGACTCGGGCCTCGACATCGACGCGCTGCGGATCGTCGCCGACGGCATTAACACCATGCGCGCACCGGAACGCGCGACGATCCTCGTCACCCACTACCAGCGCCTGCTCGACTACGTACAGCCGGATTTTGTCCATGTACTGGCGGGCGGCCGCATTGTAAAAAGCGGCGGCCCGGAGTTGGCGAAAGAGCTGGAAGACAAGGGCTACGGCTGGCTGGAAGCGGCGTAACGCATATGTCTTTAAGCACTTACACCGAACGTTTTGAGCGCTTTGCGGCAACGCTACCCGCGGCCGAACAGCAGCAACGACAGGCGCAGTTCGCGCGCTTTCTGAGTAGCGGATTCCCGACGCGGGCGCTCGAAGAGTGGCGTTACACCGATCTCAGCACCTACGCGGACCGCGATTACAGCCTCGGCGAGGCGCTGCCCTCGAACGTTGCCAGCGAATGCTTGGCCGACGCCGAGCGCGTGGTTTACGTCAACGGTGTGCTGAATACCGAATTGAGCACGACCAGCCGCTGGCACGCCGCAGTCGATGCGCCGAAAACCTTGCGCGACGGGCTGATCGCGCTAAACGCGGCCTTTGCGCGTGGCGGCCTCAATCTCCAACTGCCGAAAAATGAGCGGCTTGCCGCGCCGCTGCAGGTGCTGCTCGTGTCACGCGCCGAAAGCAGCGCAGTGATGAGCCACCAATGCCATCGCATCGAACTCGGTGAGAACGCCGAAGCGACGGTGCTGCTGCAGTTCGTCGGCAATGGCGGCGAACGGTTGGCGACGCATGTGATCGACATTACGCTTGCTGCTGGCGCAAAGCTGCAGCTCTATCGCCTGCAAGACGAGGGCAGCGGCGCGACACTGATTACCCAAGTCGAAGTGCAGCAAGCACGGGGTAGCCAGCTGCGCGCGCTGACGATCGATCTTGGCGCTGCCTTCGTTCGTCATGATTTCTCGACCGATCTCGCCGGCCCCGGCGCCGATGCCGAAATTTCCGGCCTGTATGCGCCGCGCGGCACCGCCCACATCGACAACCACACGCGTGCCGTGCACAGCGCGCCGCATTGCCGCAGCCGCTCACACTACCGCGGCATCATCGATGAACGCGCGCGCGCCGTTTTCAACGGCAAAGTGCTGGTGCAGCCGGATGCGCAAAAAACCGATTCCGAGCAGCGCATCGCCAACTTGTTGCTATCACGCCGAGCGGAGGTCAACGCCAAACCCGAACTCGAAATTTACGCGGATGACGTTAAATGCGCGCACGGCGCAACCGTCGGCCAGCTCGACGAAACCGCGCTTGGCTATTTGCGTAGCCGCGGGATTCCGCAAGACGCCGCCCGGGCGTTGTTGTTGCGCGCGTTTGCCGTCGAAATTCTTGATCGTATTACCTGGCCGGCACTGGCGGCGCGTGTGGCCGCAGGGATGAATCTGCCCAGCGAAATGCCGCTGGCGTCCCTGGACGAGGTGATGGCATGAGCACATTAGAAAAATTGGCGCCCGCGGCGTCGGTGTTTGATCTCGCAAAAATTCGCGCTGATTTCCCAATTTTGTCGGAATCCGTGCGCGGTGGCAGGCTCGCCTATCTCGACAACGCCGCGACGACGCAAAAGCCGGAAGCGGTGCTGCGCGCGATGGACCATTACTACCGCCACCAGAATTCCAACGTCCACCGTGCGGTGCACGATCTCGCCGAGCGCGCCACAATGGCCTACGAAGGCGCCCGCGACCGCATCGCCCGTTTTTTCAATGTCAGTCGCGAGCAAGTCGTGTTCACGCGCGGCACCACTGAAGCGATCAACCTCGTCGCGTACAGCTTCTTGCAGCCTAAATTGCAGGCTGGCGACGAAATTCTGCTGACCGGGATGGAGCATCACTCGAATATCGTGCCGTGGCAGCTAGTTGCAGCGCAGGCCGGCGCCAAAGTGGTCGCCGCGCCAATCAACGACGACGGCTCGCTCGACTTCGACGGCTGGCGCGCCATGCTCAATCCGCGCACCCGTTTCGTCGCCACCGGCCACGTTTCGAATACGCTAGGCACGATCAACCCAGTTGCCGAGATGATCGCCGAAGCGCATGCCCGTGGAATCCCGGTGTTGGTGGACGGCGCGCAGGCGATTGCCCACCTCAGCGTCGATATCCCGACATTAGGTGCGGACTTCTACGTCTGCTCCGCCCATAAAGCCTATGGTCCCACTGGCTTCGGCGCCTTGCTCGCGAAGCGCGAACACCT
>Ga0172379_10007552_pt1 | contig 14076 bp, 18 predicted proteins | sample GrowelOW334metaG_FD_119756 | JGI IMG/M metagenome (GOLD analysis project Ga0172379, IMG submission 119756) | Groundwater microbial communities from an aquifer near a municipal landfill in Southern Ontario, Canada - Groundwater well OW334 metaG | ecosystem: Environmental > Aquatic > Deep... | reverse complement strand
TAAGAAAATCCCATCGCCCCTAAGAAATTTGATGCCGTTCCAGGGGAGGGGATTGTGCGAAGCGGTGATAATTATCCCGCCGTCGGCATTTAGATGCTTTGTCATAATGCCGACTGTTGGAGTTGGGCAAATTCCAAGGTCGACGACTTTGCAGCCGGTTGATAACAGTCCGGAGAAAATTATCCCTTTAATAAATTCGGAAGTTTTTCGCGAGTCGGTTCCGATCACGACCTTGCCTCCGCCAAGGTATGTGCCAAAGGCTTTTGCGAAGTTCAAGCAAACTTCGGGAGTGAGGGAGGCGGGAACAAACCCTCTAACGCCGGAGATAGAAATCTTAAGTGTCATACTTTTTACATTATAAGATTGTATTTGAAGTTTTGCAAGAATTGTAATATTATAAAAAAAATGAGCATAGTTTTTGGAACAATTCTGCCGCATCCGCCGATCCTGGTCCCCGAGATCGGAAAAATCAGGCTGAAAGAGGCCGAAAAAACAAAAAAAGCCTTCGAAGAGATCGGCCGGAAGATCAAGGCTCTAGATTTTGATACGCTCATCGTTATCACTCCCCACGGAAATGTCGGGCAAGCCTCCGTTCCCGTCTATACCGGCCGTGTGTTTGAAGGGGATTTTTCTTCGTTCGGATACAAACAAAAATATAATTTCAAGGGCGATGCCGAGTTAGGCTTGGCGATCGTTAAAGACACCCATCTTGCTTCCGCCTGCCCGGAGACACTGCTTGACCATGGGGCGCTTGTGCCGCTCCACTATATTCAGGCGTCCGGAATAAAGAAACCGATCCTTCCGATCGCGGTCGCTTTCATGCCTTTATCTAAATTATTTGAATTTGGAAAGGCATTAAAGCAAACGGTGGGTCGGCTTGGCAGAAAAGTCGTGATCGTTGCTTCGGCGGATATGTCGCATCGACTGACGCAAGACGCGCCGGCTGGTTTTTCTCCCCGCGGAAAAGATTTTGACCAGAAATTAGTCGAACTGGTAAAAAATTATGATGTGAAAGGGTTATTAAGTTTTGATCCCGAGCTTGCAGAGGATGCGGCCCAGGATTCTCTCTGGTCGATCGCGATCTTGCTGGGTGCAATGGACGGCAGCCAAATTACTGCCGAGGTCCTTTCCTATGAAGGCCCGTTTGGCGTCGGCTACATGGTCGCCGCGCTGGAGATCAAAGGATAATGGCCGAACACTTTTTGGTGAAATTAGCGCGCGAAACTATCGATAAATATATAAGAGAAGGAAAAGTTCTGGATCCGCCGAAAGATCTGCCCGCCGAGCTGAAAAAGCGCGCGGGCGTTTTTGTATCTTTGCATCGACGCAATAGTTTGCGCGGATGCATCGGAACTTTTATGCCGACGACCGAAAATGTCGCGCAGGAAGTGATCCGGAATGCGATCGAAGCGGCCACAGGAGATCCGAGATTTTCTCCGCTGCGGGCGGAAGAGCTTGTGGAGCTTGAGATCTCGGTCGATGTGTTAAGCGAGCCGGAACCGGTCAAAACGAAAAGCGAACTTAACGCCAAAAAATATGGCGTGATCGTTAAAGCCGGCATGCGGCGCGGACTCCTCTTGCCAGATCTGGATGGAGTTGATACAGTAGATGAGCAGATCGAAATTTGCCGGCAGAAAGCTGGAATTTCGCCAAGCGAGCCTGTAGAATTATTCAAGTTTGTAGTCGAGCGGTTTCACTAGGAGTTTAACATGATCAAAGTTGGAATAGTCGGAGCAAGCGGATACGCGGGGATGATCCTGACCCAAATTTTATTGGAACACCCCGAGGTTGAGATCGTATGGCTGATGGCGACCGAAAACAGCGGCGGAAAAAGCGTCGCCGAATTATATCCGCATTTGACCGGTGTTGCCGACTACATTTATTTGACCATGGATGAGTTTGATAGCGTCTGTCCGAAAGTTGATCTGATATTTTTGGCCTTGCCTCATGGCGCGGCGATGAATTTTGTTCCGAAAGCGATCGAAGCCGGGAAAAAAGTGATCGATCTTGGAGCCGACTATCGTTTTACGGATAACAATGTGTTCAAAAAGTGGTACGGCATCAGCCACGCGGATGAAAAGTATATTAAACAGGCGGTCTTTGGACTGCCCGAGCTTTATCGCGAGCAGATAAAAGGTGCAAATCTTGTTGGTAACCCGGGTTGTTATCCCACGGCATCGATCCTGGCGATCGCGCCGCTGGTAAAGAATAATTTAATTGATCTGAATTCTATTATTGTCGACGCAAAGTCGGGGATAAGCGGAGCAGGCCGGGCCGCCTCGCATAAAACGCACTTTTGCGAACGCAATGAAGGGATCGAAGCTTATTCGGTTGTTAATCACCGCCATATGGGGGAGATAGAGTATCAGGTTAGCCGAATATCAGGTAATCAGGTAAATGTTACTTTTGTTCCGCATTTGGTTCCGATGAATCGCGGGATATTAGCAACCGTGTATGCAAAGCTTAAAAAGATAATTGATGCTAAGCAACTAACAAATATGTATAAAGATTTTTATAAAGCTGAAAAGTTCATCCGCATTTTTGAAGATAAACTACCGAACACAAAATATGTCGCGGGGACGAATTATTGTGATCTTGCGGTGCAGGTTAATGAAGCAACAGGGCAGGTCATCGTATTATCTGCGATCGATAATCTAGTGAAGGGGGCGGCCGGTCAGGCGGTGCAGAACATGAACATTATGTATGCGCTTCCGGAAGAAACAGCTTTGAAAAAAGCCGCGATCTATCCATGATAACCTCTCCCAAAGGCTTTAAGTCGGCCACAATTTCATGCGGCATTAAAAAATCGGGGAAACCCGATCTGGTCCTGATATATTCTGAAAAACCGGCCACGGTTGCCGCGACCTACACTTCAAATCAGGTAAAGGCGGCCCCAATTATCGTATCTCAGATGAACGCAAAGAAGGGCAAAGCCCAGGCGATCATTGCCAACTCCGGTAATGCCAACTGTTGGACCGGGAAACAGGGGATGATCGACGCGAAAGCGATGGCGAATGAGACGGCAAAAGCGTTAGGGATCAAATCTTCACTGGTTTTGGTAGCTTCTACGGGGGTCATCGGCCATGTTATGCCGATGGATAAAATTATTCCGGGGATAAAAACTGCCGCCGGACAGCTTTCTTATGATAAGGGGAGCGAAGCGGCCGTTGGAATATTAACGACCGATCTGCGGCCGAAAGAAATTTCCATAAAAGTTGGAAATACGACCATTGCCGGAATTGCCAAGGGCTCCGGGATGATCGCGCCGGGAATGGCGACAATGTTCGCTTTTATCACGACCGATGCCCAAATTGAAGCAAAACTTTTCCAAAAATTATTAAAGTCGGCTGTTGAGAAATCATTCAATATGGTCTCGGTCGACAATTGCATGTCGACGAATGACTGTGTTTTTGCGCTGGCGAATGGGATGGCGGGAAAAGCGCCAACGAAGGAATTTGCTACAGCCCTCGATAAAGTTTGCATTTATCTAGCGAAAGAAATAGCCCGCGATGGGGAAGGGGCCACGAAACTATTGGAAGTAAGGGTCAAAGGTGCGAAGGGGCAAAAAGATGCCCGTGACGGTGTAAAAGCGTTAATTGGATCGTTTCTTTTGAAAGCTGCGGTTTACGGAAAAGACAAAAACTTTGGGCGGATCCTCCAGGCACTAGGGACGACCAAGGCCAAAGTGAATTGGAATCGTCTGAAATGGGATTGGGAACTGGGCGATAAAGAAGATGTGATCACGGTTGATCTGGCGGCGGGAAAAGAAGTAGCCGTTGGATGGGGATGCGACCTGACCGAGGGATATGTCGAGATCAATGCGAAGTACCACACATAGGAGTGGATATGTACAGCCGATTAATTGAAAGAGCGGAAGCAGTTTTAGAAGCATTGCCGTATTTGTTAAAATTCAATGGCAAGACGATTGTTATTAAATATGGCGGGGCGGCGATGCAGAATGATGAATTGAAACGGAGCGTCCTGCAGGATGTTGTCTTGCTGAAAGCGGTCGGAATGAACCCCATTTTGGTCCATGGCGGCGGGCCGGAGATAAACAAAGAGCTCCGAAAGAAAAATGTAGAGCCGAAATTTATCGGCGGCTACCGGGTGACCGATAAAGAGACGATGAAAGTTGTTGTTAAAGTGCTGGGTGAAAAGATTAATCAGGAAATAGTGACCCTTATAAAAAAAGCCGGCGGGAAAGCCAAAGGATTTTATGGAAAAAAGGGAAATGTTATCAAAGCCTTTAAATATTGGAAGAAAGATGCCGAAGGGAACAAGATCGACCTTGGCTTTACCGGCCAGGTCGGCGGCGTCCGCTACCTATATTTAAATAAATGGATGAAACTGGGCTATATCCCAGTCCTCAGCTCGATCGGGGTTGGGAAAAATGGCGAGCTCTACAATATTAATGCCGATAAAGCGGCGGCGGCGATCGCAGCTTACTTAAAAGCGGAAAAACTGATGCTGTTAACCGATGTTCTGGGCGTTCTGGATAAAGAAGGCAAACTGGTCTCAGAAGTAAATGCTTATAAGGCGGACAAAATGATCAAAGCCGGCTCTCTTTCCGGTGGAATGATCCCCAAAATTAAATCAGGGCTTTATGCGATCCGAAAGGGTGTTAAAAAAGTCCATATTATTGATGGAAAGATCCCCCACGCGATCCTCCTCGAACTATTCACCGATCACGGTATTGGGACTATGGTAGTGAAGTAAGGGCTTTTTCAGGGTGGCAGGCCTAATTACAGTTGATCCTAGCGGCGTAGTTGAAAGACAGAAAATAGCTTTTCCATTGACTGTCGGTCGAAAGATATATATTTTCAAAAGAAAAACAATCAGCCAGAACCTCTCTAACGCGCAGCACCTCTTTTAGGCGTAAAATATTCTTTTGGTCTGCAACGGTCAGGTCCAATAATTCCAATGCCCGCTCAAAAGCCAAACGGCTGTATTCAGGATTGTTTTTATTGCGCCAGTTGATCGTCCTTTCTACTTCACTGCCGATGTTTGCCATTTGCTCCATAAAGGAGAGAGTATTCCATTTTCCTGCCGCTAGTTCTTTATGTTGGATATTCATGGCTTGATCAAATTGCTAACGATGCGGACAATTTGTGTTCTGATCGCTTGGCTTTCAACTCCCCGGCTCCGGTTCCCCTGGGCTGGTTTGAGATTGATCATTGAATCGAATTCGATCAGGTCATTGCTGCTAAGTTCCGGGTAAATATTAATACCCCAGAGGTCTTGCTGCTTTGAACCATTCTCGATCAGCAGCGCCTCTTCGTCGGCATGCAACTCGGCGTCAACGGCCATTATCCCGGCCTGGATATCGACGACTGCTTTCACAAAATTGCCGAATTTGCTTTCGGCTAATTGTTTAAGCTCGTTTAAAGTAATTTCATCTTTTATAATCTTCATATTAATTCAAGCTAGCCAGAGCCTTGTTTAAGCGCTGTCCAACTTTTTCTCTTCCCAAAACCTCCACCACATCATACATCGGCGGGGTGTCATTGCGGCCGGAGAGGGCAAGGCGGCAAGGGTGAATTACTTCCCCCAGCTTCAATCCCAGTTCTTTTGCTAATTCTTTGAAGACCGGTTCGATCTTCTCTTTTGTATATGGCTCTACTTTTTCTAATCTATCTTTCAATGTTTGAAGAATAGTTCTGGCTTTGTCGGTTTTAAAATATTTTTCAACGCCGGCCGGTTCGTATTCGAATTCATCTTTAAAGAAATAGGCGGATAGGGGGACAATATCCGGAATCAGGACTAAACGGTCATGAAAAGCGGTCACAACTTTCTTTAAATATGCTAGATCATGATTGCCATACGCAGTAATAAGCAAGGATTCGCAAAGATCAAAAAGCCTTTCAGGGAGGATCTTTCGAATGTATTGCCCGTTCATCCAGTTTAATTTTTCTGTATCGAAAATGGCCGGATTTTTTCCAACCCCATCGAGTGTAAAAAGCGCAATTAATTCTTCCCGTGAAAATATTTCCTGGTCCTTATGTCCCCAACCCAGTTTTACGATATAGTTGACCATTGCTTCGGGAAGGTAGCCTATTGCGCTATAGTCGATCACCGAAGTTGCGCCGTGGCGCTTAGACAAGCGAGCTCTATCTTTCCCCAGGATCATCGGAATATGCGCAAAGACCGGAAGGCCCCAGCCAAAGGCCTGATAAAGCAGGATCTGCCGGGGGGTGTTTGAAAGATGGTCATCCCCGCGGATAACATGGGTTATCTCCATCAGATGGTCGTCAACCACGCAGGCAAAATTATAGGTCGGAAAACCATCGGATTTTAATATGACAAAATCGTCCAGGACCTCGTTCTTGAAAGTCACCTTTCCCCGAATTAGATCTTCAACGACCGTTTCACCGATCGGGGGGAGCATGAACCTGACCACGCTTGGCATACCGCTTTTTAATCTTCTCTTTATTTCATCGGTCGAAAGCTTGCGGCAAGATCCATCATAACGCGGGGCTTCTTTGCGCTCTTCCGCTTCTTTCCTTTTTTGGGACAATTCTTCTGTTGTGCAAAAGCAATGATAGGCTTTGCCTTCATCCAGAAGTTTCTTTATATGCTCAACATAGATCTCAATCCGCTGAGTTTGAAAATAGGGGCCAAAGTTCCCGCCTGTATTTGGCCCTTCATCCCAATCTAATCCAAGCCATTCGAGGCCATGAAAAATGGCTTTATTCGATTCCAGGGTTGAGCGCTCGCGGTCGGTGTCTTCGATCCGAAGGATGAATTTTCCGCCATGATGCCGGGCAAAAAGCCAGTTAAATAAGGCTGTTCTGGCTCCGCCAATATGGAGGGCGCCGGTTGGCGACGGTGCAAATCTTACTCTAACCATGACTATAGTATAACATTTTTACGCGTAGCTTCTTTGGTATCAACGATATAAATTATTTTTTCGGGGAAGAGCATGCCTAGGCTTGATCTGGCTTTGCTTTCGATGATCGCGAGGTTCTCTTCCCTTGAAACGCTGCTGCCAATGAGCCGGTTCTGGCTGGTGATCTCGCCCAGTTTGATCTTAATATCGGTCAATTGATATTTTAAATTGATATTTTGCGCGACGATCAGCAGATGGACGCCTGCCAGCAGAAAAAACAGAACTAATAAAAAAACCGCTCTCCTGAAATTCATAGTTTTTCAGCCGCCCTTAGCTTTGCGCTTCGGCTCCGCGAATTGAGTTCAATTTCCGAAGCATTTGCCAAAACAGGTTTTTTTGTGAGCAATTTTAGTATACCATTTTTGGAAAGATCGCGGAAAGCGTGCTTGACGATCCGATCTTCCAGCGAATGATACGACAAAACGACAACCCTTCCGCCCGGATTTAATAGATCGATCGAATCATTCAAGGCGATTTGAAGGCTATCAAGCTCGCTATTTACCGCAATTCGCAGGGCCTGGAAGATCCGAGAGACCGATTCTCTCTTTTTCCAGGTGGGGATCGCTTCTTCTATGATCTGTTTTAATTCAAAAGTAGTTTTTATCGGGGAACTTTCTCGCAGCTTGATAATTCTATCGGCGATCTTTTTTGCAAAGCGTTCTTCTCCGTATTCGTTGAAGATCTTCAGCAATTCTCCAAGGGAGTAGGTGTTAATTATCTCTTCAGCGGTTAAAGAGGTATTTTTGTCCATTCGCATGTCGAGCGGTCCGTCGCTTTTGATGCTAAATCCCCGCGAAGGCTCGTCGATCTGATAAGAAGAGACCCCCAAGTCAAACAATATTCCATCGACTTTCTGATGAAGATGTTTTTTGATGTTGGAGAAGTTGTCGTTTATGTAAGTTATATTATTATATTTCGCGAGCCTTGCCTTTGCCGCGTTAATAGCGTCAATGTCCTGATCAAAACAAATAAAGTGGGATCCGGGATCTGGGGTCTGGGATCTTTCAAGGTGTCCTCCGCCGCCGAGGGTGCAATCCACATAAACCTTGCCGGGCTTGATATTCAGGAAGCCGATCGCCTCATCCGCCATGACGGGGATATGTTGATAAGGAATAGAGAGCATGTTAACATTATACACCATGATTCTAGACGAAATTGTCTTTAATAAGCGCCAGGAAGTCATACTTTTAAAGATAAAGTTGGATATCAAAAAAGCCAAAAAGGCGATAAGTAATCTGCCGCGACCGCGCAGTTTCAAAAAAGCCCTCAAAGTCAAAGGGGTATCAATTATTGCTGAGGTTAAAAGAGCTTCTCCTTCCGCGGGAGTGATAAAAAAGAGCTTTAAACCGGTTGAGATCGCACAAAACTATGAAAAAAACGGAGCGGCCGCCATATCGGTGCTGACCGATGAGAAGTATTTTAAAGGGAAGCTTGATTATCTTAAAAAGATCAGATCAAAAGTAAGAATTCCGATCCTTCGAAAAGATTTTATCATTGACGAGTCGCAAATTTACGAGTCCAGATTGGCAAGGGCGGATGCGATCCTTCTTATCGTCAGAATTTTAACGGATGAGGAGTTAAAGAGATTCCTCGCGCTCTCTAAAAAATTAAAAATGGATGCACTTGTCGAAGTTCACAATGGAAAAGAGGCGGAAAGGGCGCTTGCCGCCGGCGCTGATATTATCGGCATTAATAATCGGGACCTGGATACGCTTGAAGTGAACATTAACAATACTTTGGAGCTGATCGATAAGTTCTGGGAGCTTAGCTCAAAAATAATTGTCTCCGAAAGCGGCATAAGCTCACCGGAACAAGTAAGAACGCTTAAACAAAAAGGGGTTGCGGCCATTTTGGTCGGCGAAAGCCTGCTTAAGAGCAAAAAGCCAAGCGATAAACTACGGGAATTATTGAATGCGTAGATTTTTATTTGTCATTTTTAAGTTGTCATTTGTTATTTGCCTAATGGCGTTTGCCATGGGTGAAATCCCTTCAACTTCGGAAATAGTTGTTCCTACCGTCGAGTATGTTGGGCAGATCGGCGCGCCCGGTTCGGGTGACGGCCAATTTTATTTTCCGCACGATGTAAAAGCTTCCTTTGTTGGGAATTCAGAAACTGGTTTAGGCGATATTTTTATTGCCGATACCGGAAATAACCGGATCGAGCGGATCGACCGGACAGGGACATTTTTTTACCAGTTTGGCGGATTTGGAACTACCCCAGGACGGCTAAACGGGCCTATCAGTTTGGCAATAGATTTTAATTATAGGATCTATGTATCGGAAAAAGACAATGATCGGATCCAGTTGTTCGATATTCGAGGAAATTACATACAAACCATTGGTACCGGTGAAATAAATTACCGAAGCCTGCAGGACCCGGCTGGGATGGACATTGATTCGATCGGGAATTTATATGTTGCCGATTCAGGCAACGACAGAGTATTAAAATTTAATGATGGTGGTAGCTTTGTTATTGAAATGGGAGGCTTTGGCAGTGGTTCCGGCTTTCTTTCCCATCCGTGCGATGTTGCCGTAGATTCCGATCGCAGCGTATTTGTGGCTGATACCGGCAATAGCCGGATCCAGAAGTTTGATTTTACCGGCCGGCCGATATATTCTTTTAATCAAACGGGAAGCATTGAGGGCGGATTGTCGGGGCCTCAGGGGATCGCGCTTGACGATAAATTAGTCTATGTAGCGGATACCGGCAACAACCGGATCTGTATTTTTTCAAAGAGAGGCGAGTTTATCCTGGCTTTTGGAAGCAAAGGCTCGGGAAGTGGAGAATTTAATCAGCCGACCGGAATAAGCTTGGGCGGAAACAAGCTTTATATTGCCGACAGCGGGAACCATCGGATACAAGTTCTTAAGATAAATTATTAGGAGTTGAGATGCCCGATTGTGTCTTTTGTAAAATAATAAACAAAGAGATCCCGAGTAAAATTATCTATGAGGATGAAAGGGTCCTAGCTTTTCATGATCTTTCGCCCCGCGCTCCAACGCATATTCTGATCATTCCAAAACAACACGTTGCTACGCTTGCGGAACTGACCGATTATTCTATCCTTCCGGACATTTATCGAGTGATAAATAAATTAGCGGTGGACAGCGGGCTGGATAAAAAGGGGTTTAGGGTCGTAGTAAATAATGGCAAAGCATCGGGCCAAGCGGTCTTTCACCTCCATTTCCATCTATTAGGCGGTAGGGATTTTAACTGGCCGCCCGGTTGATCAAAACTTATATCCGGCTCTGGCGGTAAGCCCAAGTGCGGAGCTATATCCCACTTCAAGATTCCATTTGTTTATAAATTTTCCGGCGGAAATGGCCAGTCCAAGTCGAGTTCCCTGCGCGATATTGCCGGAAATGCCGAATACATTTGAAACCGGTTGTGAATAATTAGCCAGGTCAATTCCGGCTCCAACATATAGGTCTTCTTTAAAATTAAATTGTGAAGAAATTCCGGCGGCCATTACCGTATAGCCATTTCCAACGCCAAGGCTTCCCCGAAGTGAGAGGTCGATCCCTTCCTGCCACGGTTTTTGGTAGTTGAGCCCGATCAAAAGCGCGCCTCCGCCAAGCCCGGTGGTCGGCATAAAAAATCCTTTGTTGGTATTATCTTGGATCGGTTTTTTTACGATAGGTTTCATCGTTTCTGTTTCTGCTGTAGCGGGTTTTGCCTGGAGGGCAGGATTTTCTCCCCCATTAAACGATGGGAAAACCGGGCGGGATCCTTTTGGCCAGGAATATCTGGGGTAGGAGACGCGTCTTTTTTTGGGAACGCGCTTTGTCGATTTCTTTTTTTTCTTTGTGGCGGCTTCTGATGAAATAAGCCCCAAGTTTAAAGCAAATACGAGTATTAATAAGATCGAAGCGATTCTTTTCATATTCTCTCCTTGTTCTGCTATTGTGTTATAATTTATTATAAATCAAATTAGGAGGAATTGCAGATGGTATTTGGAAATTTAGGAAAAATGGGCGAAATGATGATGCAGGCCCAGAAAATAAAATCACAGCTTAATAAATCAAGGTACGAAGGTGAAGCAGGCGGAGTAAGGGTCACGGTGAATGGCGAACTCGAAATTCTGGAAATAACGATCCCTCAGGAGATGGGTGTTTCTAAGATCGCAGGCAATGTTAAGGATGCAACCAACCGCGCTTTAAAGACCGCCAAAAATGATGTTGCTAAAGTTATGCAGAAGCTTACCGGGGGGATGAATTTGCCGGGGATGGGATAGAGCTGGGAGTAGGGAGTTAGGAGTCTGGAGACGGAATAATATATTAGAATGAAGCTTAACGTAAAAGTTATTCCGAATGCGAAGCAGAACAAGATCAAAGAAGAAAATGGGATCACCAAGGTTTATTTAACCGCGCCGCCGGTCGATGGAAAAGCAAATATTGGCCTTGTCGATTTTTTAGCTGCACACTTCAAGATAAAAAAAAGCCAAATAAAGATCGTTCGCGGCGAAAAAAGCCGCAATAAGACCGTTGAGATCTTTGCTATGCTGATGATCGGACTTTCTATTTTTTCTGCAGCCGCCTGGGGCAGTCAAAAGATCTATCCTTGGCAGGCACAGATCGGAACGAAGAGTTATCTCTTGGAAGTTTCGGATACAAGTCCTGCCAGAGCAAAGGGATTATCGGATAGAAAAAAGATCGATCGGGACAAGGGGATGCTGTTTGTCTATGAGGTCCCCGGCCGATACGGCTTTTGGATGAATAAAATGTTCTTTCCGCTTGATTTTGTCTGGGTAAGCGGAGAAACAGTTGTTGATCTGACAAAAAATGTTCCCGCTCCCAAGAATGGGAAGATCGAAAGCTGTGCGCCAAAAATTAGATGCGATAAAATTATCGAAATTAATGCCGGAGAGATCGATCTTTGTGGCGTGAAGGTAGGGGACAAAGTTGTTTTCCGTGAATTAGCCGATCAGCTTTAGCAATAACATCAATCCAACCCCGAGCAAGATCGAAAGCAGTTGCTGGATAGAATCGGATATCCGGATCTCTTTTTTCATTTCAGGGATCAAGTCGCAGCCGGCAATATAAATAAAGCCGCCGGCGGTAAATGGAATAAGGACGGAGGTAAGTTGGCTTAATTCAATAGATAAGATTAATATCAGGAACGCGCCGATGATCGAAGTAAGCTGGGCGCCAAAATTTAAGAACAATGCCTTTGTGCGATCAAAACCTCCGTGGACCAAAACCCCATAATCTCCGATCTCTTGAGGGATCTCGTGGAGAATGACCGCGATAGTGGTTGACACCCCCAGGGCCGGGCTTACAACGAAACTAGCGGCAATTACCATCCCATCCAGCGCATTATGGAACCCATCTCCGATCAAATTCATCCAGGCGAAGGGGTGCGGATGGTTTTTTGAGGTTTCGATGTGGCAGTGGCGCCAATGAATTATTTTTTCCAGAATAAAAAAGAATACGATTCCTGCTAATAAGCTTAAGGAAACGGTTGTGTTGAATCCGTTTTTTTCTACAGCTTCCGGCAGGAGATGGATAAAGGCATCGCCAAAAAGGGCGCCGGCGGAAAAAGAGACCAAAAAGGAAATTATTCTCTTTAAGGCGTTTCCCTTGAATGGAAGGGTAAGGGCCCCCGCAAAACCCATCAGACTGACGACCAAAACGCTGATAAAAGTGTAGCACCAGGTTATATTCATAGCTGGCGTGCATTATAATACATATATGAGTATTATAGAAGCCTGCGTCCTTTGCGGACATCGCTGCAGAGTTGATCGAACAAAAGGCGAATTGGGAAAGTGCAAAGCCGGAATTGAAATAGAAACTGCATCTTCCTGTTTGCATCACGGTGAAGAGCCGATGATCTCGGGTACAAAAGGATCGGGAACGATATTTTTTTTGCATTGCTGCCTTAAATGTGTTTTTTGCCAGAATTACTCTATTAGCCAAGAAGGATCAGGCAAAATAGTTACAAGCGATGCATTAGTCAGTATTATGCTTGAGTTGGAAGCTAAGGGTGCGCATAACATAAATCTGGTATCACCAACGCATTATGGCCAGCAGCTTGTTTCAGTGATCGACCTTGCAAGAGAAAAAGGCTTAAAAATACCGTTCGTATATAACTCTGGAGGATATGACAGCCAGGAATTATTAAAATTGCTCGAAGGGAAGATCGAAATTTATCTTCCGGATTTTAAATATTCTGATGATAACTTGGCGAAAAGGCTTTCCGGCACTTCAAATTATGTTGAAACCGCGCAAGAAGCGATTCGGTCAATGTTTGAACAGGTTGGAAATATCGAGCTTGATGGATACGGGATTGCGAAGAGGGGATTGCTTGTTCGCCACCTGGTTTTGCCGGGGAATATTGAAAATAGTCTGAAAGCATTGGACTTTCTATCTTCCATATCAAAAGATATCTGGGTGAGTATCATGTCTCAATACAGCCCACAGTATAAAGCAAACGATATTCCGGAAATTGCCCGGCCGATTTTAGTTGAAGAATATAAAACTGTTGTTGAATATGCTGAAAAGACAGGGTTGCATAATTTATATACCCAGGAGCTGGAGAGTAGGGAGGTTTTTCTGCCCGATTTTACTAGGAAGGAGCCTTTTCGCTCTTAGTATTCCTTGACCTCTCATTCTCGGTCAAGAACTTTTTCCGCAGGCGGATGCTTTCAGGGGTAATTTCGACCAGCTCGTCCTCATCAATGAATTCCAAAGCCTGCTCAAGGGTTAGCTTGAGCGGCGGAGTAAGTGAAACTGCTTCGTCCGCACCGGCGGAGCGGATATTGGTCTGTTTCTTTTCCTTGCAGGGATTAACGGTCATGTCCATGCTGCGGGCATTTTCACCGACGATCATCCCGGTATAAACCTGTACGCCCGGGTCCACAAAAAGCTTTGATCTTTCCTGGAGCTTATTCAGTGAATATGAAGAGGTCTTGCCGGTATCGCCGGAAATAAGGACCCCGTTCTGTCTTTTGGAAATATCGCCTTTATAGCGTTCGTATTTTGAAAAAGCATGATGCAATATCCCTTCGCTCTTGGTATCCATGATAAATTCTGCGCGATAGCCCAGCAGTCCCCGGGTCGGGATCATATAGGTCATATGAGTGACGCCGTTCTTAGCTACCATGTCGATCATTTCTCCGCGCCGCCCGCCCAATTTTTCGATCACGCTGCCTGTATACTCTTCCGGGACTGAAATAACGGCCTGTTCGATC
>Ga0172379_10007551_pt1 | contig 14077 bp, 13 predicted proteins | sample GrowelOW334metaG_FD_119756 | JGI IMG/M metagenome (GOLD analysis project Ga0172379, IMG submission 119756) | Groundwater microbial communities from an aquifer near a municipal landfill in Southern Ontario, Canada - Groundwater well OW334 metaG | ecosystem: Environmental > Aquatic > Deep... | reverse complement strand
CGTCACTCTCGCCATCGAAGCGCTAGCTCGGATGCCCGAAGGTAAATTGGATCCGTACATCATCGAGTCAAGGAGCGAATAGTCCGATGCAATCGATGTTTTTCTTGTTCGACGTGGACGCGACCATGCTCCTCGTCTGGGGCTATCGCCTGTCGTGGCTAGAGTTTTTCGGAACCGCCACGGGCCTCGTCTGCGTATGGTTGACGGCCCGCGAACGCCTGCTCGGCTGGATGGCTGGAATAATCAACGCGGCGCTTTTCCTTCTTCTGTTCCTCCAGGTGGGCCTCTATTCCGACATGCTCCTGCAGGTCTTCTACATCGTGACCAGCGTCTACGGTTGGTGGCGCTGGGCCAATCCACGGACGAAGGATGAAGCCAACGCGAGGAGCGAGCTGCGCGTGCGAAGTATGACGAATAGGGAATTGGCCGCCTGGTTTGCCGCCGCCGCGGCCGGCAGCCTAATCCTCGGCTTTGTCACCGCGCGGCTGCCGTCCTGGCTGCCGACCCTGTTCAAAGAGCCCGCGGTATATCCCTACGCCGACGCCCTCGTAGCATCCCTTTCCGTGTGCGCCACATTCGTCATGGCTGAAAAAAAAATCCAATGCTGGGTCATATGGATTATCGTCGACGCGATAGCGGTTGTCCTCTACGCCTCGAGGGGAATCCATTTCATGGCCGCCGAGTACTTCGTCTTCGGCGTCATCTGCGTATCGGGCCTTGCGGGCTGGAAGGCGGAAATGAAAAGATACGCGTATGAAATTTGAGAACGCGCTCATCATCGGCAAGTTCATGCCGGTGCATACCGGGCATCTCGCGATGATCGAATCCGCGACCCGGCTCGCCTCGAAAACCCACGTCCTCCTCGGCGCGCTCGAGGGCGAGCCCATACCCGGTCCGCTGCGCTACTCTTGGCTGAAGGAAGCGGTCGCCTCGCTTGGCGTCGTGGAGACGCATTATACGGAAGAGGATCTACCCACCGCGGCGGAATCGAGTCGGGAAGTCTCTCGCGTCTGGGCCGCGTGGCTCAAGAAGCGTTTTCCGGCGATCGATCTAATCGTGAGCTCCGAAACCTACGGCGAGTACCTGGCGGAATATATGGGTGTCGCGCATTTTGCCTTCGACCCTGAGCGTGTGAGCGTGCCCGTCTCCGCCACGATGATTCGCGACGCTCCCTGGCGACACTGGGATCGCATACCGCTCCCCGCGCGGCCGTATTTCGCGAAAACGGTCTGCGTCTACGGGCCGGAGAGCACGGGAAAGACGGTCCTTTCCGAAAAGCTTGCCGCGCGTCTGGGCGCCTCCTGGGTACCCGAGATGGCTCGGCTTTACATTGGGGAAGACAACCTCGAAAGGAGGATATCGATATCGTCGCGGCCCTCCACGCGAAGGAAATAGCCGCGAAGCGGCGGCTTGCGGAACGGATTTTGATCGTCGATTCCGATCTCGTCACGACGAGGATCTACGCTGATGTCCTCTTCGGCTACCGGCCGGAATTTCCCGCCTGGATTCAGGAGGAGAATCGCTTCGACCTTCACCTGCTTTTCGATGTCGATACGCCCTGGGTCGCCGACGTCCAGCGCGAGACGGGCCACATGCGCTCTCGAATGTTCGATCGATTCAAGACGGAGCTCGACGGGAGAAATCTCCCCTATAGGGTAATACGCGGGTCCTGGGAAGAGCGCGAAGACGCCTGCATGGAAGCGATAGAGGCGCGATGGCCGGGAATGGCCCTCGGCGGCGTCCGCGAGGCCACTTCGCGCCCTTTCAGGCATAGCCTATAATTCTAGCCAACTATGACGCGCTTGAGCAGGAAAATGGTTAGATTCGTTGTTTCCCCCAACTTGCTGGGATCCAACGGATGGCTTGGGTTGAGGGAAGATCTCCTCATCCCCGGAGCCGGCGTCGAAGCGCAGTCGAGGGATCTCGCGCGGCGTTTCGCCGAGATTCAAGTATGGTTTTCGGATCTCGACGATTTCGACACGCGCTCGCCCGCGAAGATCATCGCCATGAACGCGGTGGGCACGAAGGTATTCGATCCGGCGTACGCGTGCTGGGCGCTCAAGACATTGGCGCTTTTTCTCCGCTACGGAAAGAAGCGCGCCGAGGGGATGAGCTGGAAGCTGTACTACGAAGCCTTTCTCAAGCAGGATGTGGAGGGCGACTGGCTCAAGGACGAGGCCTTCAAGTTCATCGACGACCTGCTCACTCCGGGCAAGATCGCCCAACTTCTCTATCCCGAGGTGCGCGAATTCTACGCGAGTTTCGGAGCGCGGAAGTATCTCATAACGCGCAATCTCGAGCGCATCGCCTATCGCTATTCCAAGGTGCTACCCTATTCGGGCTATTATTACGAGGTGATGGACAAGGCGGCCGTCGTCGAAGCATTCTTGAAAGCTCATCCGGAAATCACGCGCTACGGCTCCGGCGGTGATTCCTCCGAGGACGCCGAGGTGGCTGATGCGCTGTATTTCCACTATCGGAAGGGCTCGATCGGGCAACCGCTCTGTCTGTGCAGGACGGACTCTCCTTTTTCGCTCGACGGAGCCTTCAATATATATGTCGGCAAGGATCGCTCGACCCTATCTCGTATTTTGGCGGCTGGTCCATGAAGCGAGAAAAGGGCGAGGGCTATCGATCGCGGCTCGAGCCGTTTAGGCGCCGCGCGACTCGCGGCATTGGAGTTTCCCGAATGAGCACGCAAACCCGCCCTACCTACCTCTGCAGAAGCGCGGTCAACTGGAAAGGCACCTTCATACTAATGCTGCTTCTCTCGGCGCTGTGGGCCTTGGTTCTTTTTTTGCCGCGCCAGGGGGGCGGAGAAAAGGACTCCGCCTTTTTCCTCCTGCTGCTCTGCGGCCTCGGCCTCGATTTTCTCATTCTGTATTCCGGGCTGCTGCGCAGCTGGACGAGGACGTGGATCGAGGATGGCGTCATTTTCAGCCGCGCAAAATCGCGGCTGGCCTTGCCCAAATCGGGGGAGATGCGCCTGGACGAAATCGTTGAAGTCTGTTTCGTCTATAACGGCTGGATCGGGCGGAAGAAGCTCGATTCCCCGAATGCGAGGCAGATGCGCGAAATGAAGGCGAGGATGGCGGAAAAGATCGACGAGCATATCGCCTCTCGCCGCTTGGAATCCCCCGTCTCGGTGAGCGACGAGAGATACGATTTCTCCATGTTTTGCGGCAGCCTCTTCCTGAAAGACTCGAAAGGCGCCCAGCTGCAAATCGACACGCAGGTAGTTCTCGATCGCGCCAATTTCAAGGAAGTGAAAAAATTCCTGTCTTTTTTGCCCGCTGACCTCGCCTATGCCTGGCGCATCGGAAAGGTTCGCGTGCGTTCCTCCGGTTCGGGCTACTGAAGTCGGCTTCGCTCGATCGCGAGGAGCGAAGCCGACCGATCGGGAAATTCAAGGTTGCGCGAAATCGGAAGCGCGAAGCCGCGGCCGCGAAACGAGAGCCGCGAAATCGGAAGCGCGAAGCCGCGGCCATTCACGATAGCTTGAGCTACTCGGGCGAGTCGCAGGGATTGGAGACGGCCAAGAGGCGGAAACCCTGGCGTTCGACGATGGGCCTGCTCATCGGGCTCGCGTCGATCGTCAGGAAGCGGTAGCCGCGAGAGATCGCTTCCTTGACCCGCGCGGCGAGTATCGCGGTGTATATGCCGCGCTTGCGGAAAGGCGCCAGGGTCGCGCCGCCCCAGATGCTCGCGAAGGGCGAGCGTTCCGGGAAATCGACGCGGGCCGCGCAGACGGGCTCGCCCTCGACATAGGCCACCCAGACGCTCATGCGTTCCGGTTCCTCGCGGAGAGTTTTAACTATCGATTTTACCCAGGTGTCCGAGTCCTCTGGCCAGGCGAGGGCGTTCACCTTCGAGTAGGCGCGTATCCCTGCCTCGTCGATCACCTTTCGCACATCGTGGGCATGCTCCTTGGCGAGCTCTGCCGGCGGATCGGCCAGTTCCAGGGCCATGACGGCCTCATCCTCGCCGATCTTGAAGCCATGGGCCGCGAGCCTCGCCTTGAGATCCGCCGGTCGGTCGTGGGAGTAGAGTTTCCATTCGAAGCCCTTGCCGAGCGCGCGGAAATAGCCGAGTTCCCCCTCGATCGCGGCGTCGGCCTCCGTTTCGGCGAGTCTCGAGTGGATCACGCAATTGTGACCGTCCGGATCGAGGCTGAGCATCCTGACCAGCTTACCGGTTTCCTCTCGGCGGTACCGAGGATATACCGCCTCGAAGCGCTCGTGGCGGTCGTAGAGTTCGCGTATCGCGTCGATGTTCATGCGCGGCCCTCGCCTTAAGCCAAGCCGCGCTGTTTCAGGAGGGCTTCGATCCTGGGTTCCCTGCCGCGGAAATTCCTGAAAGCCTGCGAGGGATCGAGGGAGTTGCCCGAACCGTAGATGTTTTTTTCGAGCCTGGTCGCCAGCTCGGGGTCGAAGAGATTTCCCTTTTCCTCGAAGGCGGCGAAAGCGTCGGCCTCGAGGACCTCGGCCCACATATACACATAATAGCCGGCGGCATAGGCCTCCGAGCTGAAAAGGTGCTGGAAGTGGGGGAGGCGATGGCGCAGTCCAACCTCGCGCGGCAGTCCCAGCTTGGCGCACTCCGATTCCTCGTAGCGCGCGGCGTCGAAGTCCTCAGGATCGCCGATAGCGTGGAGGGACATGTCCAAGAGGGCAGGCCCGAGATACTGGAGCGTGTCCCAGCCCATATTGAAGGTGCGCGTCGCGCGGATCTTTTCGACGAGCGCCGCGGGGATGGGCTCGTTCGTGGTCACGTGGCGCGCGAATTTGGCTAGGACTTCGGGCGCGAGCACCCAGTGCTCGAAAAGCTGGCTCGGCAATTCCACGAAATCCCTGAGCACGTTGGTTCCGGAGATCGCCTGGTAGGGCACCATGCTCAAGAGGCCGTGGAGGCCGTGGCCGAATTCGTGAAAGAGCGTGCTCACGTCGTCGAAGCTTAAAAGCACGGGCTCTCCGGGCTTCCCGCGCGTGAAGTTGTTGTTGTTCGAGATGATGGGTACGACGCCGGCGCTTTGGTTCCGGTAGCTGCTCATCCAAGCTCCCGAGCGCTTACCGCCGCGGGCGAAGTTGTCGTTGATGAAAATGCCCCTGATCGAGCCGTCCGAGCGGTTACGGACTTCGAAGATCCGCGCATCCGGATGATAGAGGGGGATGCCCTTCACTTCCTTGAACTCGATGCCGAAAAGCTTGCCAGCCGCCCAGAACATCGCCTCCACCATGTTGTCGAGGACGAAATAGGGCTTCACTTGGGAGTCGTCGAGTTGGTAATCGCGCTTTCTGACCTGTTCCGCGTAAAAGCGCCAGTCCCAGGCTTCGAGGCGTTCGAGCCCGTCGGCTTTCCGGGCGAAGGCGAGAAGGGACTGTCCCTCCTCCTCGGCTCTTTTTTTCGCGGCCGGCCAGACTTGGTCGAGCAAGCCCGCCACCGCGGCCGGAGCGCCCGCCATCCGGTCCACGAGGGCGTAATCGGCGAAGCTTTTATATCCGTGAAGGCGCGCTTGCTCCGCGCGGAGCTTGAGTATGTCGCGGATGATGGGCTTGGTGTCGCGCTCGCTCGTCATCTCCCCTCGGGAGGAAAAGGCGTCGTAGACTTTTTTGCGCAAGTCGCGGCGCGTCGAGTGCGTCAGGAAGGGCTCGACGAAGGAGCGGGAAAGCGTGATAGCCCAGATGCCTTCGCGGCCTTTTCCCTTGGCGACCTCCGCCGCCGCCGTGATTAGGTCGTCGGGCAGGCCCGCGAGATCTGCCTCGGACTCGAGGAAGATGACCGTGCCGTCTTCGTCCGCGAGAACATGCTGGCCGAAGGTCGTGGTGCGCTCCGAGAGCGACTCCATGAGTTTTGCCATGCGCGCTTTTCCAGCGGGGTCGAGAAGGGCTCCGGCGAGGACGAAATCCAGCCTGAGACGCTCGACGAGGCGGATCTGGACGGGTTCGAGGCCGATAGCGAGGCGCTTCGCGTAGATCGAGTCGATGCGGGCAAAAAGCGCGGCATCGAGGAAGACGCTCGCGTAATGGCCGGTGATTTTTGGGCTGTATTCGAGTTCCACCGCCTGGAGGGCTTCGCTGGAGAGCGAGCTCGTCAGGTTGAAGAAGACACTCATCACGCGGTTGCATTCGGCCCCGCTTTTTTCGAAGGCCTCGATGGTGTTGGCGAAGCTCGGCGTTTCTTTCGAGGAGGCGATGGCCGCGATTTCCGCCTTGTGGGCTTCCATCGCATGGTCGAGGGCGGGTGCGAAATGCCCGGTCTCGATGAGGTCGAAGGGGGGCATGCCGTAGGGGGTATTCCACTGTTGCAGGAGGGGATTGGTGGTGTTCATGGGATGGCATGGTAACCCGATATCGAGGAAATGTCGACGAAAATAGCGCGATGCCCGCGTTCCTCGCGATGCCCGCGTTCCTCGCGATGCCCGCGTTCTTGTTCCTCTCCCTGGACCGTGCTAGGCTTCAGGTCACGACAAAATCCGCGATAGGAGCCTTTATGCGAGCGATTTGGACGCGAGGAATAGCGAAATTAAGAGTACATCCAAGGCGAGCGCTTGCGCCTTCGATTCGGAGCGTTTTCTCGTTCGTCGCTAAGAACGAATTCACGCAGAGTGCTCTGTCCCTCGTTTTTCTGTCCCTTATCCTTTTTTCCTGCGTGGCAAAAAGCGAGTTCGAGACGACGGACGTCAACGCGAAGGACTTGGGCTACTATCGCGACAGCTATGAAGAGTCGCGGGCGCAATTCCTCGAGCTGGCCGCCGACGCGAAACGCGATTACGCGGGCGCTGAGGCGGGCATCATTCCCGTACCCGACCGGACCGACGGGGAACTCGCGGTCGACTGGCTCTATATTCCGCCCAGGGGCGAGAAGAGCGCACTCGTCGTGCTCAGCTCGGGTGTGCATGGGGCCGAGGGTTTCGCGGGAGGAGCCGTTCAAGCTCTGCTCCTCGAAGAGTATCTTCCCGGGGCCGAGCGGAAAAGCACGGGATTTCTGTTCATACACGGTATCAATCCCTATGGCATGAAGAACTGGCGCCGCTTCACGGGTAACAACGTGGACTTGAATCGCAACGCGCCTATCGGACCTCAAGTCTACGCGACCCCGAATCCCGATTACGGCAAGCTCGACGCTTTTCTCAATCCCGAAGGCAAGGTCGATTTGCGTCGCCTCGACGAGAAATTTTTCGACCTTGGAATGTTCTGGCGCGTCCTCGTATCGGGCAAAAAGGCCTTTCGACAGGCGAGCGTCGGGGGGCAGTACAAGTATCCCGAGGGCATTTTCTACGGCGGATCGGGTCCCGAGTCACAGATGCCCGCGATTGGCGAACTTCTCCGCTCGCGGTCGGCTTCCTACGCCTTTGTTCTCGGCCTCGACTTGCATACGGGTGTCGGCCGTCGCTCCTATATGCACCTCATGATGAACGCCGGCAAGGACGAAGCCTACCGCAAAGAAGCGGTAGCCCTTTTTGCCGGGCACCCCCTCGATTGGCCGGATGGCGACGACTTTTACGTCACCTCGGGCGACTTCACCACCTGGCTCGAGTCTATCGTGTCGCCGCGTCCTGTCGTCGCCCTCACCGTGGAGTTCGGCACCCTCGACTCGCAGACGACGCGAGGCGCTTTCAAGAGCCTCTGGAATATGATCCACGAAAACCGGGGGCGGCGCTTCGGTTATGCGCGGCCCGAGGATGCGCGCCGAGTCGCCGAAGCCTATCGCGAGATGTTCTTCCCCTCATCGCGCGTCTGGCGTTCGGAGGTGCTTAGGCAATCGCGCGAGGGCCTTTTCCCCGCGATCGACCGCGCGGGGGACTAGTCCAGGATCACGCGGTCGCGGCCGCTTTCCTTCGCCTGGTAGAGCGCTCTGTCCGCTCGGGAGTAAAGGAGGTCGGCCGTTTCCTCGCCGGGTAGCCAGACGGCGACGCCAACGCTCACCGTAAGGCAGGCATTGTCCGGCGTGTGTATATCCCTCGCGGCGGCACGCACGCGTTCGGCGATCAGCTTGGCCCCGTCGCGCTCCGTTTCCGGCAGAAACGCCGCGAATTCCTCGCCGCCGATGCGGGCGCAGGTATCGGATACGCGCAGGGCGGCCTTGAAGGTCGCGGCGAATTCCGAGAGAATCCGGTCGCCCTCGGGATGGCCGAAACGGTCGTTGATCGACTTGAACTTGTCCAAGTCCACGATGAGGAAGCCGAAGGTCTTGCCGTAGCGTTTCGACCGAGTCAGTTCCTCGTCCAGGCGGCCGAAAAACTCCTGCCGATTGTTCAAGCTCGTGAGAAAATCCGTGCCGGCTAGCTTTTCGACGTGGCTTTGGTATTCGCCGATGCGTCGCCATTGGCTCGATACGAACCAGGTCAAGCAGAGAATGACCACGGTGACCACCAAGGCCATGAGCAGACGGAGCGCGGAGTTTCTCCTCCAGAGCGCCATTATCTCGTCGGCTGAAATCGTCACCAGAACCGAAAGCGGCAGATCGACTATCGCCGTCTCGGATACGATGGCGTTTTTCGGGTTTTTCTCGGCGATACCGCCGAGCCTTGAATCATCGAAGGGGCTCAGATCGAGGATCGTGCCGTCGTTCCGCACGATCATGATGGTGGCGGTGGTCCCGGGCAGGGCTTGGGCGAATCGTTCCGCGAGCACGTCGAGCTCGACCGCGGCGAATAGTATGAAGATACCGTGGCTAGGGACGGCCATTCGATAGGAGATCGGAATTCCCCACTTGCCGGTCACTCTGGAGAGGACGCTTTTCGCGAAATGAAAGTTCCCCGGAGGCAACGAAAGCTGAGCTCGGTAATACTCGCGATCGCTCACGTCGGCCGAGGGTGTGGCCGATTTCGACGGTATATAGAAGAGGCCGCCCGATTCGCTGACCATGCGAATGTCCACCATATTGCGCATCTCGGCTCGATAGAGGTTGGTCAGTTTCACGAAGCGCGGGTCGAAACGGGGGTCGGCGTCGGGATGATCCAGAATCCAGGCCTCGAGATAATAGATCGCCAGCTTCATGGAGCCGAGGACGTTTTCCGTGTTGGCCGCCAGGGATTGGCTTAGCCTTTCGATATTATCGGTCTCGCGCCCATATACCAGGGAGTAATCCGAAACGATGAGGGAGATCGCGGTATACCAGACATAGAGGAGTATTGCGGCGCAAAGGCCCAGGAGTATCCGCATGGGCTGGGCGGTCGGCTTTCGGGGGCTGAGAGTTCCACTTTTTATGTCCAGAGTCGTCTCCATCCGTTCGAATACGCGCAAGGCGTCGATTTTCACCACGTTCGCGGTCGATCGCCTCTCTATTCAAGACTAATGGCCGCGTTCCCCGTCGTCAACATCCCGGCGTCCGGCCGCTTTTCGGCTCATTCGATGAGAATGCCCTCGCAGATCCGGAAGGCCTCGGCCAACTTCGCTTGGTACTCGGCCTCTGGAATTCGGATTTCGCAGAGGATGACGTGTCGGCAAAAATAGTCCATGGCTTCCTCGAGGCTGAAGTCGAGGCTGCCCTTAAGTATGCCCTTGAATAGGGCTTTGGCGAAGGCGTCGCTGGTCAAGATACTGGCGACGAGGTGCTTGTCGTCGATGCTCCCGCCATAGGCCGCGGCGAGACGCTTGGCGTCCCGGAAGTATGAGTTCTTGAGCCGCTCGATATTGACCTTGTCGTAATCGGCGAAATGGACGAGGTCGTAGTAAACGGCCTGAGTGGCTTTGTTGAGGGCGATGTGCTTGAAAAGAAGCAGGTAGTCGATGAGGGTTTTCAGCAGCACGTCGCCGTCCTCGCCGAGGGCCCGAGCGGCGGCGGCGTGGAGCTGTTCCGTTATGGAATCGAAAAGCGCGCGTGCCACGCGCTCCTTGTCCTCGAAATGATAGTAGACCGAGGCCCTGCCGATTCCCGCCTCGCGGGCTATGTCGCCCATGCTAGTGTCGTAGTATCCCCGTTCCTCGAAGAGGGAAGCGGCCGCTTCCAGGATGCGTCCTCGCGTTTCGCCGCTTTTTTTATATGCCACCCCTCGCCTCCACCCTCGATACGATAAAATCAAATTTCAACACATGACGAAATTTCCTTGACAGAATAAAAAGTGGGCCATACGATAAGTTATCAATTCGGACACGTGTCGAAAATATGGATACCACTGTTAAGTATCCGGCGTCGAGCTGTCCCTGTCAACCTTGAGGCGCCGCCGAGAGCGGCGCGAAGGCGGTGAACCTTGGATGAAGTAGCTTTGGTTTCGGCTTCCATCGACTCGAGGCGGAGCCGGTTCGCCGTGCTCTCCGATGCCATTTGGGGCTACGCGGAAACCGGTTTCGAGGAACATGCCTCCTCGGCCGCGCTCCGCGTCGCCCTTGAAGCCGAGGGCTTTTCGGTGGAATCTCCCCTTGCGGGCATCGATACGGCATTTGTGGCCAGTTTCGGCTCGGGCAAGCCCGTCATCGCTCTTTTGGGCGAGTTCGACGCGTTGCCGAGTTCGAGTCAGGCGGCGGGGCGCTGGCATAGAATGGAGACTGTCCCCGGCGGCAACGGGCATGGTTGCGGGCATAACCTCCTCGGCGTCGGTTCCCTCGCGGCGGCTATCGTCGCGAAGGAATATCTCGAAAGCGCGGGAATCCCGGGCACGGTGCGCTACTACGGCTGCCCCGGCGAGGAGTTCGGCTCGGGGAAGACCTTTATGGCGCGGTCGGGCTCCTTCGAGGGCGTCGACCTGGCCCTAACCTGGCACCCCGGCGACGTCAATTGCGTCCTCCAGGCCGGAACGCTGGCAAATTTGAGCGTCTATTTCTCTTTCAAGGGGAAGGCCTCCCACGCGGCCGCCTCGCCGCATCTGGGGCGGAGCGCCCTCGACGCCGTCGAGCTCATGAACGTCGGCGCGAACTATCTGCGCGAGCACATGATCCCCGAGGCGCGTATCCACTACGCGATCACCGACGCGGGCGGGAGAGCGCCCAACGTCGTGCAGGAGCGCGCCGAGTCCTTTTACTTCGCGCGGGCGCCGCGGGTCGACCAAGCCCGCGAGCTGTATTCGCGGCTCGTCGATGTCGCGAAGGGAGCGGCCCTGATGACGGGGACGGAGCTCGAGGTTTCCTTCGCGCAGGGCTTGAGCGACTATCTGCCGAATAGGGTCGCGGGAGAGCTTCTCCAGCGCCGCATGGAGGAGGCTGGCGTCCCGCTCTTCGGCGAGGCCGAGCGCGAGCTCGCGCGGCGTTTCAGGGAGAGCCTCGCGGTTTCGGACATCGCTTCGGCTACGGCCCAAGCCCGCTTCTTCCAGGGGGCCGAGATCGCGAGGCGGCTCGAGGCGGGTCCCCTCGCCGAGGTCGTCGGCCCGCTCGCCCGGTCGGATTTCCGCCTGCCCGGCTCGACCGATGTGGGCGACGTGAGCCAGATCGTCCCGACCGGCCAAGTAATATTGGCCTGCGCCGCCTTCGGCACCGCCCCCCATACCTGGCAGTTCGCGGCCCAGGCGGGGTCGGCGATCGGTCACGAGGGCATGTTCGCGGCCGCCCGTGTCCTCGGACTCGCCGCGATCGACGCTCTTCGCGATCCGTCGATCGCGCGACGCGCCGGTGTCGAGCTTCGCGAGAGGACGGGAGGAGCCTACTCCTGCCCGATACCCGAGTCGGTCAAGCCCGGAGACGTGCGGCTGAACGCGCGCGTAGCCGGTTGAGAATCCATAAGGAGTCATGCGATGAATTTTTTCGACGTAGCCAATAGCGGCCTGCTCTTCGCTCTCGTGGGCTTGGGCATAGTCTACATTTTCCTGCAAAGCGTCCTATTTTTGAGGATCGCGCTCAAGCGGGCCAAGGAGATCGGGATACCGAGAACGACGACGGCTAACGTGATCAAATCCTCGGCGGTATTCTCCGTCGCGCCTTCGATCGCCGTGGCTCTCGGCCTCGCGGCGCTGGCCCCGAGCCTGGGCATTCCCTGGCCGTGGCTGCGCCTTTCGGTGATCGGCAGCGTCAGCTACGAGCTCATGGCCGCCAACATGGCCGCGAGCGCCCTCGGTTTCGCGACCCTCGCCGACGCCTCCAAATCCGGCCCGCTGCCCTTGGGCGCCATAATGCTGGCCATGTCGACCGGCCTCGCGGGCGCGATGATCATGGATCTACTTTTCATAAAAAAGGTGGACGCCGCGGCTGCCAAGCTGAAGGCGAAGGCGGGCGAGTTCGGCGCCGTGGGAATCGGCGTGCTGTTTTTCGCGGTCATCGCGGTCTTCGTCGCGCCGCTTTTCGGGCAGGGCCTCGTGAGCGTGGCGACCTTCCTGACGAGCATGCTCCTGACCATGGGGCAGGGCATCCTCTCCCGGCGGCCCAAGTTCGCCTGGCTCAAGAATTTCATCCTCGCCTTCAGCCTGATACTGGGAATGTGCTCGGCTATCGTTTGGACGATCGCGCTCAACTAGGGGGAATGCCATGAGAACCAAAGACCAATACCTGGGATATGTCAACCGCATTGGGCGGATCAGCTTCGGCATACTGTTCCTGTGGTTGTTTCTCGCGCCAATAATCGTCTGCGCTCGCTACGACATCTTTCCGTCCCTTTCCGCCTACCTCAACGCCTCGATCGGCCTCTTTTTGATCCTGACGCCCATCGCGCTTTCCGAGATCATCAGCTTCGTGCCCCTCCTCGGTTCCGGAGCCTCCTATCTCGCCTTCGAGACGGGCAACGTCTCGAACATCAAGCTGCCCGCCGCGATGAACGCCCTCAAGCTCTCCGGCGTCGAACCCGGCACCGAGGAGGCCGAGGTTCTGTCGATGGCTTCGGTAGCTGTGTCGTCCATCGTGACCACGGCGGTAGTCCTTCTCGCTGTCCTCCTTTTGGCCCCGCTCGAGCCCGTTTTCTCCAACAAGCTCGTGAGGATAGCGACGGATAACGTCATGCCCGCCCTCTTCGGAGCCCTGATTCTCTCTTTCCTGGTCGGGAGCGAGGGCGGGAGCGTCGAGGTCAAAGGCCAGTGGAAGGCGATCATCGCGCCTCTGCTTCTCGTGACGCTCGTGAATTATCTCGTCTATCCGATAAAGGGCATCGAGGGTCTCGCGATTCTCGTCTTGATCCCGGTCACGCTGCTCTGGGCGAAGTTCCTGTACAAGAAAGGGCACATACGCGTCGTCGGGGGGGCTCGAGCATAGCGGAGAAGATCGCGCGTTAGCGTAGTCATGTCGAGTCCAGTCATGAGGCCGCTTGGAAGAAAATTCCCGGCGGCCTTTTTCACGCTTTACGCCGACTTGTCTTGACCGGTCGGCGGGCATGTGCGAGCATATTCCGATGCACGCATACCCTAGAACTATCAGGCCTCTTCTCCTCGAGCTGGCGGCCGTTCCCTCGGTCTCCCCGAACGGCGAAACCGAGCGCGCCGCGGCTCGCCTTCTTCGCGACTATTTGAAGGATACGCCATACTTCCGGTCCGCGCCGGAGGACCTTCGCCTTCTTCCGATAGAAGGCGACGCGCTCGAGCGGGAGGTCCTTTTCGCATTGGTGCGCTCGCCCAAACGGACCGAGGACACGATAATTCTCACGGGCCACCTCGACGTGGTCGGAACGAAGGTCTGCGGGCCTTTGGCCCCGCTCGCCTTCGATCCCGAGGCATATACGGCGCGGATAGGGGAAATGCCGATTTCCCCGAGCGCGCGCCGCGATCTCGAATCGGGCGAATGGCTTTTCGGCCGCGGAGTCGCTGATATGAAGTGCGGAGTCGCCGCCGCGACAGCCCTGCTCGAGAGCTTCGCGCGCGACCCGTCGACTCTCGAGACGAATGTCGCATTACTTGTCGTGCCCGACGAGGAGAATTCCTCGCTGGGTATGCTCGGCGCCGTGCGCCATCTCGCTCGGTTCCAGGAAGGGGGCCTGCGCTTTCTGCTGTGCTTGAATACCGAACCGAGCATCGGTATAGGCGACGACGCGTCCCGGCTCGCCGCCGTCTACACGGGCTCGGCGGGCAAGATCAACCCCTTTTTTCTCATGCTCGGGCGGGAAGCGCACCTGGGCGAGTATTACGAGGGCTTGAGCTCCGCGCTCATGCTCGCAGAGCTCGAGCTCCTCCTCGAGGGCGACCCAGCGCTCGCGGATTCGGGCGGCGGCGAGGGCCTGACCCCCTTCG
>Ga0172379_10007550_pt1 | contig 14077 bp, 13 predicted proteins | sample GrowelOW334metaG_FD_119756 | JGI IMG/M metagenome (GOLD analysis project Ga0172379, IMG submission 119756) | Groundwater microbial communities from an aquifer near a municipal landfill in Southern Ontario, Canada - Groundwater well OW334 metaG | ecosystem: Environmental > Aquatic > Deep... | reverse complement strand
GCTTGACGCTTCTTCAAGGTCGCCGGCGTCACCGTCATCTTGCTCGCGCTGTTCAATCTTTCTAACGGCCTGGCGCTCGCCGGCTGGAGTTTTGATTCCGGTCCTGCCAGACCGACCGGAGCGGAACAAGATCCAAATGTCGTTTTGGTCAATGGAGTCCAGGTAATAAATATGGTTGAGAACGCTAGCGGCTACAGCCCAAATCAGTTCACGATTAAAAAAGGCATGCCGGTACGCTGGGTGATAGATGCCCAAGCCCCATATTCTTGCGCTTCAAGCTTAGTAATACCGAAACTGAATCTCAGAAAAAATCTGCAGGCTGGTGAAAATATAATAGAATTCACGCCCAAAGATATCGGCAGGCTTCCCTTCTCCTGTTCTATGGGAATGTATACCGGCGCTTTCTATGTAACTGACGGGACGACCAGCGCTGCGGACTTTCAGCCGAATGCCAAACAAGCCCTTGCGCCTGCCGCGGCCGCGAATGCCGGCTCTTGTGGCGCTTCGGGCGGTTGTGGTTGCGGCGGTGGCAGAAAATTCGTCCCGCAGGCTGATCCAACCCCACCGGCGGCTGATACGGCGACCGACGAACAGATAATAAAAACCACCTACACCTACGCCGAAGACATCCAGCCGAATACCTTCACCGTCAAGGCCGGACTGCCGGTACGTTTTGAGGTTGACGCCAAAGAAAACGGTTCCGGCTGTATGAGCACTATTATGATTCCCGGTCTTTATAACACGCCACAGCTCTTGAGCGCCGGTGAAAAAATCGTAATGCAGTTCACTCCGGATGCCGGCAGCTATCAGATAACTTGCGCTATGGGCGTGCCCCGGGGCACGATTATTGCGGAATAACTAATTTAAACAAATCTTTATGAATACTCTTAAATTCAAATTGCAAGGCTTGCATTGCGAGTCCTGCGTCAAAATCAGCAAGATGAATCTATCAGACATCAGCGGCGTCAAGGAGGTAGAGCTTGATCTTACGAACGGCGAAGGTAAATTGACTTCGGATCGTGAAATCGCCTTAAGCGAAGTTGAAGCAGCCATGAAAGACACTGAATACAAAGTCATAAAATCTGAATAAAAACCATATGAACAAGTCTGCCAAATTATATATCACGGGCATGCACTGCTCTTCCTGTGCGATGTTGATTGAACGATCGCTCAAAAAAGTTCCGGGCGTAGCCAAGGCCAACGTCAATTTCGCCGCAGAAAAAGCTACCGTCCTGTATGACGAAGCCGCAGCTGATAAAAGCGCCTTGATCAAAGCAGTGGAGCATGCAGGCTACCAGGCGGAAGAGGTTGATGCGCGTGACAGCGAATACGAACAGCACAAGCGGGAAAAAGAAATCAAGGATTATGCTAATAAATTCTGGATCAGTTTTGTCTTGAGTTTACCGTTGTTTTATTTCATGTTGCTGGATTTCTTCAACTGGCTGCCGGGTGCAACCAGCCTTGCTCCATTTATCGGTATTATCTCGCTTGTCTTTACTACTCCGATCCAATTCATTGTCGGCGCCGGTTTTTATCGCGGCTTTTGGTCTTCGCTCAAGATGAAAACCTTCAGCATGGACTCACTCATTGCCATCGGCACTTCCACTGCCTACTTTTACAGCTTGGTCAATTTCATCATTTATCTGGTAAAGACCGGCTCCATTGTCGGCCAATCCGGGAAGATCCCCGAGCTGTATTTTGAAACCGCCGCCTTCCTGATCACCTTTGTCGTTTTGGGCAAGTGGCTGGAAATGAGGACTAAGGGCAAAACTTCAGATGCGATAAAAAAATTGATGGGCCTCGCACCAAAAACGGCCCGAGTAGTACGCGGCGGCGCAACGGCCGATATTACGATTGAAGAGGTGGTACACGGCGATGTGGTGATAGTACGGCCGGGTGAAAAAATTCCGGTCGATGGGAAAATCATCAAGGGCTCATCCGCAGTTGATGAGTCGATGCTGACCGGCGAAAGCCTGCCGGTGGAAAAACAACCTGGCGATTTGGTCACCGGCGGTTCGGTAAATAAGGTCGGCAGCTTTGAGTTTGAAGCTACGCGCGTAGGCAGCGAGACGACGCTCGCCCAAATCATCAGATTGATTGAAGACGCTCAGGGCTCCAAGGCGCCGATCCAAGGCTTCGCTGATAAAATTTCCGCCTACTTCGTGCCGATTGTCATTGGGCTGGCAATTCTGACTTTCGTTGTCTGGTATTTCTTTTTGGGTGCGGGCTTGTCTTTTGCCCTGATGGCTTTTACGGCCGTGATTGTTATCGCCTGCCCCTGCGCTTTGGGTCTCGCCACTCCGACTTCCCTGATGGTCGGCACCGGCAAGGGCGCCGAATACGGCGTTCTAATCAAAGGCGGCGAACCGCTGGAAGCGGCCTGCAACATCGACACCGTGATCTTCGATAAGACCGGCACTCTTACCAAGGGCAAACCCGAGGTCACAGATGTAGTAAGCTTCGACGGCTTGGGCCAGGAAAAAATTATCGCTATCGCGGCCAGTCTGGAAAAATTGTCCGAGCATCCGTTGGCGGAAGCGATTTGTGCCAAAGCCAAAGAACGGTCGCTGGTGTTATCCGAGATTACAAATTTTGAGGCACTGCCCGGCCACGGTGTGGTCGGAGAAATCGGTGGAGTAAAATATTACATCGGCAACCGTCGCCTGGTATCCGACACCCTGGGCCTTTCCATAGAAAAAATAAACGGAGAACTGGAACGGCTGGAAAGCCAGGGCAAAACCGCTATGATGCTCGCCACTAAAGAAAATCTGATCGGCGCGGTGGCGGTAGCTGATACGGTCAAAACGACTTCGCGTGAAGCGGTCGCTAAGCTGCAAAAAATGGGCATTGAGGTTTATATGATTACCGGCGATAACAAGCGTACCGCCCGAGCGATTGCCGGCCAGGTCGGCATCACCAATGTCTTGGCCGAGGTCCTGCCGCAAGACAAAGCAAATGAAGTCAAAAAATTGCAGGCAGCCGGCAAAAAAGTGACAATGGTGGGTGACGGTATTAATGACGCTCCGGCCCTGGCACAGGCCGACCTCGGCATTTCTATGGGTTCAGGAACCGACGTAGCGATGGAAGCGGGCGGCATCGTAATCATGAAAGACGACCTGAATGACGTCGCCACCGCGATCCAGTTATCCTGTGAAACCATGAACAAGATCAAGCAGAACATGTTTTTCGCCTTGTTCTACAATATCATCGGCATCCCGATCGCCGCCCGCCTGTTTGTCGGCTTCGGCCTGGTTCTAAAACCGGAACTGGCCGGCCTCGCTATGGCGCTCTCCTCCATTTCTGTAGTGACCAATTCGCTGCTCCTGCGCTTTTTCCGGCCGAACCGAACCAATTATGCTTCGCTGGTCGCCCCAACGCTCATGGTAATCGTCTTCACCCTAATCTTCATCGAATTCGCCAAATTCAGCGCGGCGATGTGAATAAGCCTGCCACAAAACTGATGAATGTATACATTCATCAGTTTTTGGTATAATTAGATTATGCCTAAACTTAAATCCGAAATCCGCAAAGATTACTTTCTGGACAAATATGTCCTGATTGCGCCCGGCCGCGCTAAACGACCGCTTGAGCTCCTGGAAAAAACCATCGTCAAAGAACAAGATGGTTGTGATTTTTGCCCGGGAAAACTGCCAAAAAATAAAATTATCGCCTCGGTCGGGGAAAAAGGAAACTGGCAGATCGCATCAATCAAAAATATTTTTCCTGTTTTATCGCTGGACAATCCAAGGGCGTATGGTCGTCAAGAAGTGATCATTGAAACACCGCGGCACGGCCTGGGGTTGGCCGAATTGTCCGTCAGCCAGATTGAAAAACTTTTAAAATTTTACGCTGCCCGAACCGCTTCCCTGAGTAAAATAAAAAATATCGACTATGTCTTGGTTTTCAAAAACAGCGGTGCTAAGGCCGGTGCTTCGCGCCTGCACGCCCACTCACAAATTTTCGCCACTAAATTTTTGCCGCCTGACATCCTGAAAGAATTGACCGAAGCGAAAAGCTACCGGGGCGAACGAGGCAGCTGCCCCTACTGTGACATCATCAAAAAAGAGGAGCATTCCGCGCGCCGAATCTATACCGATAAACAGGTGGTGGCTTTTACACCGGTCGCCAGCGAGCAACATTTTGAAGCCTGGATATTCACCCGCCGGCATCTGGATAATATCACCCGGCTGACCGAAGCAGAGTTTTCTTCTTTCGCCAAGGCGCTTAAACAAATTCTATCGAAACTTAATAAATTAAAATTAGATTACAACTTCTTTATGCACCAGGTAGTGTCAGACACCGGGCAGCATTTCTATCTGAAAATCCAGCCGCGCGACAATATTTGGGGCGGCGTGGAGCTCGGTTCCGGCCTGATCATCAATTCTGTTTCTCCGGAGGAAGCAGCTAAATTTTATCGTGCTTGACTCAGCAGCAATCATCCTTTAAGATTCTTTTGTGTTTTCCAAACAAAATCATTATAATAAACCTGTTCGGTAGCGTAAGCTGCTTTTTTATTAATCATCTTTTTAAGACCGAATGCCGATTCCCCGCCTAATAAAAAAATATCAACCAAGCCCAAAGCCTGTCTGGCGTCAGACAGAAAAGCTAAGGCGTGATTATCGTCCGACAAGCGATTGGCAAAAAAAGCCTAAGGTTGATGGCGGCCTGAAAAATCTGCTCTTCGGCCGGCGCGCCTTTAAGCTGTATTTTTATGGACTGCTTGGCCTGCTATTTGCCGGAGTGGTCGCTTTTTTTGTTCTCGGCAGCAATCTACCCGATCCGAACAAACTGATGGAACGCCAAATTGCCCAATCAACCAAAATATATGATCGCACCGGCAAGATTGTTCTTTATGAAGTTCACGGTGACGAGAAGCGCACCCTGGTGCCTTTAAGTGAAATTCCGATGAACGTTCGCAACGCCACCCTGGCGATTGAAGATAAAGACTTTTACAAGCACGGCGCCTTTTCTCTTTGGGCGATTTTTCGCACCGCAATCACTAATATTCTTTACCACCGGAGCGCCGGCGGCTCAACGCTCACTCAACAGTTCATCAAAAACTCGGTGCTGACCAATGAAAAAACCATCACCCGAAAAATAAAGGAACTGATTCTTTCCTACCGTTTGGAACAAAAATTTTCCAAAGACGAAATTCTCCAGCTCTACCTGAACGAAATTCCCTATGGTTCTACCGCCTACGGTGTAGAGGCGGCCGCGCAAAAATATTTTGGCAAAAACATAAAAGATGTCAACCTGGCCGAGGCCACGATTCTGGCTGCCTTACCGCAAGCGCCTTCGCGCTATTCTCCTTATGGACCGAACAAAGATTTGCTGATCGGCCGTCAACAGTATATTTTAGACCAGATGGTCGTACAAGGTTATATCAGCCAAGACGAAGCTGAGGCGGCAAAAAAAACAGAGCTGGCATTCAAAAAGCCGACTGAACAGATGCTTGCGCCGCACTTTGTGATGTATGTCAAAGAACTTGCTTCGGAGAAATATGGTGATGCTCTGGTTGAGTCAGGTGGTTTAAAAATCATTACCACGCTGGATTATGATAAGCAAAAAATAGCCGAAGAAGTAATCACTGAAAAAACGCCGAAGAATGAAGAAAAATATCAGGCGACTAACGCGGCACTGGTTTCTATAGATCCGAAAACCGGGCAGATCCTGGCCATGGTCGGTTCCAAGGATTATTGGAGCGACAAAATTGACGGTCAATATAATGTAGTCACCGGCTCGCGCCAACCCGGCTCTTCTTTTAAACCGATTGTCTACACGGCCGCCTTTATCAAGGGCTACACCCCGAATACCGTGCTTTACGACGTGGTAACCAATTTTTCCACCGATCCGGCGAAACCATATGAACCGCATAATTACGACCTGGGCGAGCGCGGTCCGGTAACTATCAAGAAGGCATTGGCCGGTTCACTGAACATCCCGGCAGTCAAGGCGATTTATCTGACCGGCATGAATAACGTTTTGGATCTGGCCGACAAGCTCGGATATACAACTTTAAAAGAACGGGATCGCTTCGGTCTGTCGCTTGTTCTTGGCGGTGGCGAGGTGAGACTCCTGGAACATGCCAACGCTTTTTCTGCTTTTGCGACTGATGGCAAACTTCACCCTTCAGCCGCGATTTTAAAAATTGAAGACAAGGACGGCAAGCTTTTGGAAGAGTATCAAGACCAGGAAGAAACCGTGTTGGATCCGCAAATCGCCCGGCTGACTACCAGTATCCTGTCCGACAACTCTGCGCGTGCTTATATTTTCGGCGAAAAAAATTATCTTACCCTCCCGAACCGCCCGGTAGCCGCTAAGACCGGCACCACCAACGACTACAAAGACGCCTGGACGATCGGCTTCACGCCCTCGCTCGTTACCGGTGTCTGGGTGGGTAATAATGACTTCACCTCGATGAAAAAAGGTGCCGACGGCTCAGTGGTCGCCGCGCCGATCTGGCATGATTACATGGCACGGGCGCTGGCCAGTTCATCAGTTGAAGCCTTCACCACTCCCGAGCCGATTGTCACCGGTAAGCCGGTGCTGGACGGCGATACCTCTGGCGGGCAACTGATCAAAATCGACCGCGCCTCCGGCTTGCTTGCCACCGATCTGACTCCGCCCTCATTCATTGAAGAAAAATTATTTTCCGCTCCCCACGACATATTATATTATATCAGTAAAGACGACCCACGTGGCCCGGCACCGACGAATCCTGCCGCTGATCCGCAATTTTCTCTCTGGGAAAATGCCGTTGCCGGCTGGTTGAAAAAACACAGCTCCAGCACTTCTGCCACCGGCACCCCGCCGACAGGATATGACAATGTCCATAAAACAGAGAACCAGCCGCTGTTTACGATTGAAGAACCGCTTCCCAATCAAACAGTTAACCAAAACCTGATTGTCCGCATCAATGGCTCGGCGCCCCGCGGCCTTGGTCGTGTCGAATATTATCTTGATGGCAATTATTTTTACGTCAATTCCAGCTATCCGTTCGGCATGGAAAAAAATCTCTCCTTCCTGACCGGCGGCTACCACGACCTGACGGTCCGGGTTTGTGATGATATTGATAACTGCTCCGAGCAAAAAATAAGTTTTAATCTGCAAAACTCGAGCATCGGGCGGACCGATGAATCAATCAGCTTTAATCTGACTCAGCCGGGCAATGGCCTAGCCGTCAACAAAATAGATTTCCCCCTGGAGCTGAAATTTGAAATTTACAGCCAGCCGCGATTGTCTAAAATTGTCGTCTACTACCGCTCCGGGACCTCCACCGACAGCGTAGTCGCCGCAACCATCGCGCCGATTGAGGGCTCGGCCGTCAGCGGCTACTGGAAAAAAGCTCCGCCCAAAGGCTCAATAACCTTCTGGGCTGAGGCGTTTGATTGGTATGGCCACACCGCTCAAACTGGAGAAAAAACTTTGACCGTTCAATAAAAATTTTTGTAACAAAAAAGCCCTGACGGTTTGTCAGGGCTTTTTTGTATTTGAAGCTATTGTTTAATCGGCATTATAATATACTGATAACTGTCGTCCAACTCCGGCCGGATAACGCAGGGCGTGTTACCGTCCACCATCATCACCACCGCTGAAGGTTCGTTCAGATTGTTCAAACCGTCCAGCAAATAACGATAATTCAACACCATAGAGTTGTCGTCTCCGCTGATTTTTGCCTCTACTTCCGCCATGTTTTCGCCTGACTGTCCGGATGCGGCAGAAATCATCATCTTGGCTTTATTTTTAGGAAAATCCAGGTTGACATCATTAATCCCCGTTTTAGAAAACAAGGACGAGGCTTTGACCGCACGCATCAATTCATCTATTTTTACGACCGCCTTGGTTTTGTTTTGCGTCGGGATGATTTGTTTATAGTCGGGATAATTGCCCTCAATCAACCTTGAAACCAGTTCGGTTGTTCCATGCACGAATAACACCTGGTTTTCGCTGAAATAAATCTCCATCTCATCGCCCGCCTCACCATCCTTGCCGCCGGCTAAAATTCTGATTACTTCCTGCAGGGTCTTGATGGGCACGATGAATCTTTTGTTGGCCAGCCCTGAACCGATATTTAAATTTTTAAGCTTTTTTTCGGTCAGCCGAAAGCTATCCGTCGCAGCCAGTACCAGCTCTTTGTCGTTGAATAAAAACAAGACCCCGGCCAGTTCCAGGCGAGTATCGCTAGTCGCAGCGGCAAAGACCACCTGCGCCAGCGCCCGCTTAAACTCATCTGCCCTGATCTTGCAGGTGGCCGTCCTCTCGACCTGTGGAATCAGGGGAAAATCCTCTGCCGACTGTCCGTTGATTTTCGTTTTATAATCATCGCACTCAACTGCAAGGCGCACGCCATCCAATGCCAGGTCCACCCGCTGATTCGGCAACAGGCTGATGTAGTCAGTCAATATTTTTGCGTCAACCGTAAAGACGCCGTCTACATCAATTTTGCCGCGGACCACGCTACTGATCCCGATTTCCAGATTAGTGGTCGTAAGTTTAATTTTCCCCTCGCGTGCTTCAATCAAAATATTATTAAGTACCGGCAAATTTACATTCTTGCCGGCAACGTGTCCGACAAATCCCAATCCGGTTTTTAAATTTTCTTGTAATGCCGAGAATTTCATACTTTATATTATATAAACCGATAGTAACAATAAGCAGGTTGATAACTTAGGAAAAGCTGGAATTTGTTTTAAGGTTAAGAAAAATTCGGTTTAATAAACTGTGATTATTTTTTTAACATCCGCAGGCCCCGGTGGATGATCCACGGTTTTACTGAAAGTTATCAAGAATCCACGCAATCATATCACCCGCCCATCAACCGACAGCACACCGTCTGTTGAACAGATAATACACCGAGTTATAAACTTACGTTGTAGATAAGTTGCTTGATGGAATCGATCTCTTGTTTCATTTTTTCATTTTCTTTCAGCTCGCGGGAAATCTTATTATACGCATGCATGGCGGTGGTGTGATCGCGGCCGCCGAGCTCATGGCCAATTGTCGGATAAGAGGTATTTATCTCTTCTCTCAAGAGATACATTATTATTTGGCGCGGTCCGGCCAGTTCTTTTTTTCGGCTCTTGCCGACAATGTCTTTCAAGCCGATGTCATAAAACCGTGAAACTGCCTCAATGATGGATTTGGGCGTGGTTGATTTTTGCTGGAAGGTGGACATCAGCCCGGACAGGATACTCTTGGCCGTGTCAATGGTCGGCTTATAGTTATTGAATTCATGATAAGCGATCAAACGGTTTAGGGCTCCTTCCAACTCTCGGATGTTAGATTGGATATTAGTAGCGATATAATGCAGGATGTCTTTTTCCAGGGAATAGTTCTTTTCCCGGCATTTTTTTTCCAGGATAGCGACCCGGGTTTCAACGTCCGGCTGGCCGATGTCGGCGATCATCCCCCATTCAAAACGCGACAATAGCCTTTTTTCCAATGCCGGAATGGATTTTGGCGGACGGTCGGAAGTCAGGACAATCTGTTTGTTTGCCTGGTGCAAATCATTAAAAGTATGGAAAAATTCCTCCTGCGTGCCGTCTTTTCCGGCCATAAATTGGATATCATCGATCAAAAGCAGGTCAGCTGAGCGATATTTGTCTTTAAAGTCTTTTACCTGGCCATTTTTTACCGCATTGATATAATCATTGGTAAATTTTTCGCTGCTGACGTAAAGAATTTTATCAGTTTTTTTAGCGAGCTCATGGCCAACGGCTTGCAATAAATGGGTTTTGCCCAAGCCAACGCCGCCATAAATGAATAGAGGGTTATAAGCATGCCCGGGATTAGCCGCGACTGCCTGGCAGGCGGCGTGTGCCAATTCATTACCACGTCCGACCACAAAACTGTCAAAAACATATTTGGAATTAAGACCGAAACGGTTAAGCGGAACAGACATTTCATTGGTAGCGTTGTTTTCGCTAACCCTAGCCTTTTTTGTGATATCAGAAATTGGACTCGCCTTTCTTTGCTCAACTTTATAAAATATTTCTTTCAACTTCCGGCTCGCGATACTTTCCAGCGCCGCAGCGATTTCTTTGTGATATTTTTTCTCCAGCCAGGCCTTGGTAAAAGTATTTGGAACGCAAACCACGATCCGGTCGTTTTCTTGCAAACCGATAAAAGTGTCTTTAAACCAGGTAGTGAAGTTGGCTTTGGATAAGTTGAGCTCGATTTCTCCCAACGCAGCTTGCCATAACTGTTCGTTGTCCATGAGTGTAAGCATTATTCTTGATTAAAAAAAGAGAGAAAGGGGAGCCCCTTTGCATCAGAAAAAGTATAGCAGTAATCAATAACCACAGGAAGGGCTCGCAATGTTAATAAACTGTGAATAGCGGGTGGAAAACAATTTTTAGAACAGTCAGGGCGTCAGATTGACCAAAAAAGTCAAAGATGGTAAGCTTTGGAAGTGTTAAATTTCACCTCCCTATCTTAGGGAGCTTTTAAAAATTTGTAAAGAGATAAACTTTCATTAAAGAATATGCCAAAAAGAACGTATCAGCCGAATAAAAAACGTGCAAAAACGAAGCATGGTTTCAGAAAACGGATGGCGACAAAAAACGGTCGTGATGTCATCAAGTCTAGAAAAGACAAGGGGCGAAAAAGACTAACCAAATAATATGTCCGGCCGCATCTTGAGTCTTTCCAAAAAGAAAGATTTTGATCTGGTCTTCAAGGCCGGCCGCAGTTGTTTTGATAAAATTATCGGTCTGAAAATCACGCCGAATGAATTGAACCGACACCGGCTGGGGATTATTATTAGCTCTAAAGTCAGCAAAAAAGCTGTTGCCCGTAATCTATTAAAACGGCGCTTAAAAGAAATAATTAATAAAGAATTGGCTGATGTTCTCGGGGGTTATGATTTAGTGTTAATTGCCCTGCCTGGTGCTTGCACTAAAACTTTTGCGGAACTTAATAAGGCGGCAGCCGGGCTTTTTAGCAGATTAAAACTAAAGTCTGGGGCAAGACAATAATCAAATGTTTAGGTTTTACCCCCGCTACATTGCAATCAAACTAATTCGGTTATATCAAAAAACTTTTTCATTGGATCATGGATTTTTTCGCCAACTCTTCCCCTCCGGTTACTGCAAGTTTCACCCGACCTGTTCCGAATATGCGATACAGGCGATTGAAAAATATGGTTTTATCGGGGGCGGTCTGAAAGCGACTTGGCGCGTGTTGCGTTGTAATCCCTGGAGCAAGGGCGGCGTAGACCCCGTAATCTAATTATAAATTATGTCTGCAATATTTTTTTCAGTTTTTTATCAGCCAATATTCAATTTATTGGTCTTTTTTTATAACATCGTCCCTTATCATGACCTGGGCTTGGCGATTATTTTACTGACCATAGTGATTAAGATTGCCCTATTGCCGCTTTCCAAGCAGTCTATCAAATCGCAAAAAGCGCTGCAGGAAATTCAGCCGAAAATCGATGAGTTGAAGAAAAAGTATGCTGACAATAAGGAAGAAATGGCCCGGGCGACCATGGCGCTTTATAAAGAGAATAAGGTTAATCCGCTCTCTTCCTGCCTGCCTCTGTTGGTCCAGCTACCCTTTTTATTCGCGGTTTTCCGTGTATTCCGTGATTTCGGGTCTAACGGCAAAGCTCTGGATTATGTCTACTCATTTATTTCCAGGCCGGAAACCATTTCCAGTATCGGTTTGTTCGGCTTGATTGATTTATCCAAGCCAAACGTAATTTTAGCGGTGCTTGCTGGCGCGGCGCAGTTCTGGCAGGCGAAAATGATGTCTACTAAGCGGCCTGCGGTCAAGGCTCCTGGTGCCAAGGACGAAGATGTGATGGCGATTATGAATAAGCAGATGATATATATGATGCCGGCGATGACACTCATCATCGGCCTCTCCTTGCCGGGCGGCCTTTCATTATATTGGTTTATCACTACTTTGTTGACCGGCCTGCAGCAATTATATGTATTTAAGAAAAAGGAAACGGTTGAAGTTGAAATAGTAAAATAAAATCAGAAAAAAAATAACTCCACGGAATCGGAGTTATTTTTTTATTTGTATTTTTATATTCCCCTCCTTGGAGGGGTGTCCGCCCAGGGCGGACGGGGTGGGTTGATGCTAGTAATAACAAGGTTAATTCTTAAAACTCGTCAGCGGCGGCGGAATCTGACCTTTGCGCCAAACAAAGACATCAGCTTTTTCTTTATGCACTTCTATTATATATGCCCCGCCCAAAAGTCCGCCCCAAGCGACATACTGTCCGGCGCGCTTGCCTGGAACGGGAATCAGCCGTACGGCGGTCGTCTTGTGGTTCATCACCCCGATTGCCATCTCGTCCGCGATGATGGCTGAGATGGTAGTAGTGCGTGTAGAACCTGGAATTGCTACCATATCAAGCCCGACCGAGCAAATCGCCGTCAAAGCCTCTAATTTATCTAAAGTCAGACATTTTTTCTTGACTGCATCTGATAGAAATTTGTCCTCGCTCACCGGGATAAAAGCGCCGGACAGGCCGCCGATGTTGGCCGAAGCCATGATGCCGCCCTTCTTTACTGCATCAGTGAGGAGCGCTAGCGCCGCGGTGGTACCGTGCGTACCGACCGTTTCCAAACCGATCAGCTCGAGCACCTCGCCCACGCTGTCGCCGACCTGCGTGGTCGGTGCGAGCGACAGGTCCACGCTGCCGAACTTCACCCGTAACTCTTTGGCCACCCGCCGGCCGATCAGTTCCCCGGCGCGCGTTATTTTAAAAGCGGTTTTTTTAATTTCATTAGCCAGCTCTTCCAAGGGCAAATCTTTTGGCAGATTGGCCACGGTGGAACGCACTACGCCCGGCCCGCTGATGCCGACATTGATCACCGAGTCCTTGCCGGTCACGCCGTGGAAACCGCCGGCCATAAAGGGATTGTCATTGACTGCGTTGGCAAAAACCACCAGCTTGGCACAGCCGATCGCCTGCTTGGATTGGTTCGCGGTGTCCAAGATAATCTGCCCCAGCCGCGCCACCACATCCATATTGATGCCGGCCTTAGTTGAGGCGACATTGATAAAAGCACAAACCTTGTTGGTTTTGGATAACACCTCCGGCAACGACTCAATAATCATCTTGTCTGCATATGTAACACCGTTTTCCACCAGCGCGCCATAGCCGCCGATGAAATCTATTTTCAATTCATCAGCAATCGCGTCCAGGTTCCGGGCGTACTCCAAGCAGATTTTCAAATCACGCTCGCGATCGTTCTTGAACAGGTTGGCCAGCACCAGCGCCGCCGGCGTCAAAGTAATGCGTTTGTTAATAATCGGCACGCCGTATTCATCGCTGACCTTGTCCGCCTTATGATTTAAATCTTTAGCCAAAGAAACTATCCGCTTGCGAATCAGTTCATTAGTTTCTTTGATTGTTCCGCCGATACAAGACAAAATCTCCACGCCCAAAGTGACCGTGCGGATATCAAACTTATCCCGCGCGGTCAGCTGTATAGATTCGTAAATTTCATTCAAAGATAATCCATCCATAATTTTTATTTATTCCACTCCTTGGAGGGGTGCCCGAAGGGCGGGGTGGGTTTAAATCCGATTCATCGCAGTAAAAATCTGCTGATTATAAAGCGAAATATCCAGACCGATCTTCTGCCCAAGTGCTTTCAGCTCCCGCGACAGCACCTCGAAGCTGACGCTTGATTTGCCGAGGTCCACTGCCATAATCATAAAAAACTTGCCCTTGATCACGCCCTGATTGAGTTCCTCGATGTTCACGTTCTTTTTCCAAAGCATCGTGCTCACCTGCGCTACTATCCCCGGCTTATCTTCCCCGATCACCGTGATAATCGGCAGCTCACTCTTAGTTTGTTCTGCTTTTTTCATATTAAATGGCTCATTATTAGTGAAATATTTAAATGTATTTCAATATTTAATCTTCAAGAGAGACAATAAGCGCCGTCAAGCTTTTGTGGGCTACTTTATAATCACCACTCAAAAATTCTTGCTTCGACACCCATTTATATTCTTTGATGTTATCTTGTCCGGGATTTTTTGTAAGGTCAACTTTTGTCGTTTTTGGTATACATAGAAATGTCGTACAAACTATTTCTCTGCCATCTTTCTCTTT